>Ga0187781_10000657_pt1 | contig 25001 bp, 18 predicted proteins | sample 0715_SJ02_MP02_2_FD_132447 | JGI IMG/M metagenome (GOLD analysis project Ga0187781, IMG submission 132447) | Tropical peat soil microbial communities from peatlands in Department of Meta, Colombia - 0715_SJ02_MP02_20_MG | ecosystem: Environmental > Terrestrial > Soil > Wetlands > Peat | place... | reverse complement strand
GTCATGAAAGGTCTGGCGAAGACCTATCCGGGCGGGCGCGAGGTGCTGAAGGACATCTGGCTCTCCTTCCTACCCGGCGCCAAGATCGGCGTGCTCGGGCCGAACGGCGCCGGCAAATCGACCCTGCTGCGCATCATGGCTGGTATCGACCAGGATTTCGCGGGCGAGGCCTGGGCCGCCGAGGGCGCCAAGGTGGGCTACCTGCCGCAGGAGCCGCAGCTCGATGCCGAAAAGGACGTGGCCGGCAATGTCCGTGAGGGGCTCGGCGAGATCGTGGCGCTGCTGCAGCGCTTCGAGGAAGTGAGCGCGCGCTTTGCCGAGGAGTTGTCCGAGGAGGAGATGAACGCGCTCATCGCCGAGCAGGGCGAGCTGCAGGAGAAGATCGACGCCGTCAATGGCTGGGAGCTCGACCGCACGGTGGAGATCGCCATGGACGCGCTGCGCTGCCCGGCGGGCGATGCCGATGTCGCGACGCTCTCGGGCGGCGAGCGCCGGCGCGTGGCGCTTTGCCGGTTGCTGCTGCAGCGGCCGGATCTGCTGCTGCTCGACGAGCCCACCAACCATCTCGACGCCGAAAGCGTCGCCTGGCTGCAGCGCTTCCTCGCCGACTATGCCGGCACCGTCGTCACCGTCACCCACGACCGCTATTTCCTCGACGAGGTCGCGGGCTGGATCCTCGAGCTCGATCGCGGCCGCGGTATTCCCTATGAGGGCAATTATTCCGGCTGGCTCGAGCAGAAGCAGAAGCGGCTGGAGCAGGAGGGCAAGCAGGAGGTGGCGCGCCAGCGCACGCTGGAGCGCGAGCTCGAATGGGTGCGCCAGAGCCCGCGCGCCCGCCAAGCCAAGAGCAAGGCGCGCATCACCGCCTATGAGAGCCTGGTGGCGCAAAGCAAGGAGAAGGCGCCCGAGACGGCGCAGATCGTGCTGCCGCCGGGCCCGCGGCTCGGCGATCTCGTCATCGAGGCCGAGCATATCGCCAAGGCCTATGGCGACCGGTTGCTGATCGAGGATCTCTCCTTCCGCCTTCCGCCCGGCGGCATCGTCGGCATCATCGGCCCCAACGGCGCCGGCAAGACCACGCTCTTCCGCATGATCACCGGCCAGGAGACGCCGGACAAAGGCAGCATCCGCCTCGGCGAGACGGTGAAGTTGGGATATGTCGACCAGTCGCGCGACACGCTGGCGGCCGAGAAGAGCGTGTGGGAGGAAATCTCCGCCGGCAATGACGAGATCGATCTCGGCCGGCGCAAGATGCCGAGCCGCGCCTATTGCTCGCTGTTCAATTTCCGCGGCAGCGATCAGCAGAAGAAGGTGGGCCAGCTCTCCGGCGGCGAACGCAACCGCGTCCACATCGCCAAGATGCTCAAGACGGGCGCCAACGTCCTGCTGCTCGACGAGCCGACCAACGATCTCGACGTCGATACCCTGCGCGCGCTCGAGGAAGGGCTGCTGGAGTTTCCCGGCTGCGCCGCGGTCATCAGCCATGACCGCTGGTTCCTCGACCGCATCGCCACCCACATCATCGCCTTTGAAGGCGACAGCCAGGTGGTCTGGTTCGAAGGCAATTACGCCGACTACGAGGCCGACCGCCGGCGCCGGCTCGGCGCCGCCGCCGACCAGCCGCACCGCCTGCGCTACAAGCCGCTGACGCGGGCGTGACGCTTAGCGTCACGCCGGCGGGCGCCAGCGGTTGCGCAGCAACCGCGAAAGCCCGCACCGTGCGGACAATTCTCGTGTTCTCTGCATGCGGCGGAGCCTGCGACCACCTCCCACCCGACCTCCGCCTCAAGGGGGGAGGGGCAGATCAAGAGAGGCGGGGCAGAGAAGGGTGGATCCCAACTGACAACTGATAACTGATGACTGACGACTTCTCCCGCCACCCTATTCCTGCTTCGGCGGCGGCGAGGCGAGGCTGTTGTCGCCGCTGGCGAGCTTTTCCTGCAGCGTCTTGTTGAGGCCGGCGAGCCCGCCGCTGCGCTGGATGACCGAGCTGAACTCCTCGCGCTGGGTCAGGATCATGCTGACCCCCTCGACATCGACGTCGACGATCTTGTAGCCGCCGCCGTCCTTGCGCACGCGCCAGTCGACCTTGGCCGGCGGCGCGCCGTTGGGGCGGATGATCTGGCTCTGCACCAGCGTGTTGATCTCGCTTTCCGGCCGCGAGCCCGTGATCTTCACCGTCTCGCCGCTGTACTCGCTGAAGCGCTGGGCGTAGGCGCGAACGACGTATTCCTCGAACAGCTTCTGGAACTGCTGCTTCTCCTCCTCACGCGCGTCGTTCCAATAGCGGCCGAGCACGAAGCGCGCGATGCGCGTCATGTCGAAATCGCGGTCGAGCATGTCGCGGAACTGCCGGGCGCGGTCCTCATTGGCGAGCTGCTTGTCGTCGAGCGCTTTCAGCGCCCGGTTGACGAGGTCGTTGACGAACCCCGCCGCATCCCCGTCGGCGAACGCGCCGGCGCCGGCAAGGCTGAGACCCAAGACCAGAAACAACAGGCGGAGCGGTCGGCGCAGGAGCATGGCTGGTTCGAGCCTTCGCTGTGACCGGCGTCGGGGGCGACGCCGACGGTTGCAGGAGACGCCCCGGGCCTCCGCGCATGCGCGGCCGACGCCGGCAATGCCCCCTTCCTTGCCTTTCGCTACCATGGCCGGCGCGAAAACGCCAGCGCGTCGCCGGAAAGACCTACCGGTGCGCGCCTGCTCGCCGGTGGCACGGCGCAGCCGTCACCGAGTCTTCAAAGGGTAAGGGCTGTCCAGCGACAATGATAACTTGCAAAATGTATAAAGATATCTTTATATTTGCACATTATGATGACTGCCAGGAGGCGGGATGGACGACCTGTTGTCGGGATTGCGCGCCGCGGCGGAGCCGACGCGGTTGAGATTGCTGGTCCTTTGCGCTCAGGGCGAGCTTACGGTCGGCGAGCTCACCGAGATCCTGGGGCAGAGCCAGCCGCGGGTGTCGCGCCATTTGAAGCTGCTCTGCGATGCCGGGCTGCTCGACCGCTTCCGCGAGGGAAGCTGGGTGTTCTATCGCCGGGCCGAGCACGGCGCGCTGGCCCGCCTCCTGCTCGAGCTGCTGCCGGAGGCGGATCCCACGCTGGCGCTCGATCGCGAGCGGCTCGCCCAGGTCCAGCGCCAGCGGGCCGAGCAGGCGGCCGCCTATTTCCGCGCCAACGCCGCGCGCTGGGACCGCATCCGCTCGCTCTATATCGACGAGAAGGAGGTCGAGGCGGCGCTGGTCCGGCTGCTGCCGACGGAGGAACTCCATGATTTCCTCGACATCGGCACCGGCACCGGGCGGATGCTGGAAATCTTCGGCCCGCGCGTCGAGCGCGCCCTCGGCGTCGATCTCTCGCGCGAGATGCTGGCGGTGGCGCGGGTCAATCTCGAGCGCGCGGCGCTGCGCAACTGCTCGATCCGCCAGGCCGACATGTATCAGCTACCGCTCGCCGGCGCCTCTTTCGACGCGGCGGTGATCCATCAGGTGCTGCATTACGCCGAGCATCCGGCGCAGGTGATCGCCGAGGCGGCGCGGGTGCTGCGGCCCGGCGGGCGCCTCGTGATCGTCGATTTCGCGCCGCACGCGCTTGAGTTCCTGCGCACCGAGCACGCCCATCGCCGCCTGGGCTTCGCCGATGCCGAGATGACCCTCTGGTGCCGCGCCGCCGGGCTCGAGCCCGAGACGGTGCGCCGTTTGCCGGGTGATCCGCTGACCGTCTCGCTCTGGCCGGCCCGTCGCCGCGCCGCGGCCGAGGCCGCCGCCGCCGCGCCCGCGCGCAAGGCGGCGGGAGCGCCGACATGATCGGTGCGCGCCAGGCGCTGCTCGCGGCCGAGCCGGTCCGCGCCGGCGCGCGGCCGCTGGTCTCCTTCGAGTTCTTCCCGCCGAAGACGCCGGAGATGGCGGCGAAGCTGTGGGAAACGGTGAAGCGGCTCGAGCCCTTGGGTCCGCGTTTCGTCTCCGTGACCTATGGCGCCGGCGGCAGCACGCGCGAGCGCACCCACGGCACGGTGCTGCGCATCCGCCGCGAGACCGGGCTCGAGCCCGCGGCGCATCTCACCTGCATCGGCGCCGACAGGGCGGAGATCGACGACATCGCGCGGCGCTATTGGGAGGCGGGCATCCGCCATCTCGTGGCGCTGCGCGGCGACGTGGCCCCGGGCGAGGGGCCTTACCGCCCGACCTCGGGCGGATATCCCTATGCCGCCGATCTCGTCGCGGGGCTGCGCCGGGTCGCCGATTTCGAGCTCAGCGTCGCGGCATATCCCGAGACCCATCCCGAGGCGCCGAGCGCCGCCGCCGATCTCGACAATTTGAAGCGCAAGATCGATGCCGGCGCCACCCGCGCCATCACCCAGTTCTTCTTCGACGTCGAGGTCTATCTGCGCTTTGTCGACCGCGCCGCCGCGGGCGGCATCGGCCTGCCGATCGTGCCGGGGATCCTGCCGGTCACGAATTTCGCCCAGGTGAAGAAATTCGCCGCCACTTGCGGCGCCTCGCTGCCTCCCTGGATGGCGCCGATGTTCGATGGGCTCGACGACGATCCCGACACGCGGCGCCTCGTCGCCGCCTCGATCACCGCCGAGCAATGCCGCCTGCTGCAGGCGGCGGGGATCAACGAGTTCCATTTCTATACGCTGAACCGCGCCGATCTCATCGTCGCCATCTGCCACATGATCGGCGTGCGTGGTTCCCCCCACCCTAACCCTCCCCCTCAAGGGGGAAGGGGATTGGAGCGCTCTTCCCCCTCCCCCCTTGAGGGGGAGGGAGGGGCGGGGGGTGCCGCCACACCCAATGCCGGAATCTAGAGCCATGCCGCATATCCTCGACTATCTCAGGGACCGGGTGCTGCTGTGCGACGGCGCCATGGGGACGCAGATGCAGGCGCGCCATCTCGACGTCGAGCGCGACTATCACGGCCACGAGAACTGCACCGACATCCTGTGCGAGAGCCGGCCCGATCTCGTGCGCGAGATCCATCGGGGCTATCTCGGCGCCGGCGCCGACGCGGTGCAGACCAACAGCTTCGGCGGCTCGCCGGTGACGCTGGGAGAGTTCGGCATCGCCGAGAAGGCCTATGGGGTAAACCGCCGCTCGGCGGAGCTGGCGCGCGAGGCGGTGGAAGCTTTTGCCGGCGACGGCCGCTCGCGCTTCGTCATCGGCTCGGTCGGCCCCGGCACCAGGCTGCCCTCGCTCGGCCATATCGACTATCAGACGCTCGAGGACGCGCTCACCGTGCAATGCCGCGGCCTCGTCGATGGCGGGGTCGACGCCATCCTGGTCGAGACCTGCCAGGACACGCTGCAGATCAAGGCGGCGGTGAACGCGGCAAAGCGCGCCCGCGCCGATTGCGCCGGGGACATTCCGATCTTCGTCCAGGTGACGGTCGAGACCACCGGCACGCTGCTGGTCGGCTCCGACATCGCCGCCGCCGCCACGGTGATCGGCGCGCTCGATGTGCCGATGATCGGCCTCAACTGCGCCACCGGTCCGCTGGAGATGGCCGAGCACGTCAAATGGCTGAGCGAGGCCTGGCCGGGCCTGCTTTCGGTGCAGCCCAATGCCGGCCTGCCCGAGCTGGTCGACGGTCACACGCATTATCCGCTGAGCGCCGCCGAGCTGGCGCAATGGCAGGAGCGCTTCGTCACCGAGGACGGCGTCAACCTGATCGGCGGCTGCTGCGGCACCGACATACCGCATATCAAGGCGCTCGACGCCATGCTGCGGCGGCTCGCTCCCGACGGCTTCCGGCCGCGACCCAAATCGCGCCGCAGCCTCTGGGTGCCGTCCATCGCCTCGCTCTACGGCCAGACCGCGCTGCGCCAGGAGAACGCCTATCTGTCGATCGGCGAGCGCTGCAATGCCAACGGCTCCAAGCAGTTCCGCCAGCTCCAGGAGAAGGGCGACTGGGACGGCTGCGTCGAGATGGCGCGCGAGCAGGCCAAGGAGGGCTCGCACGCCCTCGACCTCTGCACCGCCTTCGTCGGCCGCGACGAGGTCGCCGATATGGCCGAGGCGGTGACGCGCATGCGCGGCGCGGTGAGCGCGCCGCTGGTGATCGATTCGACCGAGCTGCCGGTGCTCGAAGCGGCGCTCAAGCTCTATGGCGGCAAGCCGATCCTGAACTCGATCAATTTCGAGGACGGCGAGGCGCCGGCCGCGAAGCGGCTCGATCTCGCCCGCCGCTTCGGCACCGCGGTCATCGCGCTCACCATCGACGAGCAGGGCATGGCCAAGGAAGTCGGGCGCAAGCTCGAGGTCGCGCACCGGCTCCATGACTTTGCCTGCGGGCGCCACCGCCTGCCGCCGGCGGATCTGATGTTCGATCCGCTCACCTTCACCATCTGCACCGGCAACGAGGACGACCGCAAGCTCGGCCTGTGGACGCTGGAGGCGATCGAGCGCCTCTCGCGCGAGTTGCCGGAGTGCCAGATCATCCTCGGCCTCTCCAACATCTCCTTCGGCCTCAACCCGGCGGCGCGCCACGTGCTGAACTCGGTCTTCCTCGACCATGCGCTGAAGCGCGGACTGACCGGCGCCATCGTCCATGTCTCGAAGATCATGCCGCTCCACCGCATTCCCGAGGCGGAGGTGCGGGTCGCCGAGGATCTGATCTTCGACCGCAGGCGCGAGGGTTATGACCCGTTGCATGCGTTCATCGCCCTCTTCGAAAACCGGGCGGCGGCGAAGACCGCGAAGAAGGCGCGGGCGGAGACCGTCGAGGAGCGATTGAAGCAGCGCATCGTCGACGGCGACCGGCAGGGGCTCGAGCAAGACCTGGCGCTGGCGCTCAAGGCGCATTCGCCGCTCGACGTCATCAACACCTTCCTGCTCGACGGCATGAAGGTGGTGGGCGAGCTGTTCGGCGCCGGCAAGATGCAGCTTCCCTTCGTGCTGCAATCGGCCGAGACGATGAAGGCGGCGGTGGGCTGGCTCGAGCCGCATATGGAGCGCGTCGAGGGCCAGCAGAGAGGCACGATCGTGCTCGCCACCGTCAAGGGCGACGTGCACGACATCGGCAAGAACCTCGTCGACATCATCCTCACCAACAACGGCTACCGCGTGGTCAATCTCGGCATCAAGCAGCCGATCAACGCCATTCTCGACGCCGCGGCGCAGTACAAGGCGGACGCCGTCGGCCTCTCCGGCCTCTTGGTGAAATCGACCGTGGTGATGCGCGAGAACCTCGAGGAGATGACGCGGCAGGGCCTCTCCATGCCGGTGATGCTGGGCGGCGCGGCGCTGACGCGGCGCTATGTCGAGGAGGACTGCGTCAAGGCCTATGCCTCAGGCCGCGTCGCTTATGCGCGCGACGCCTTCGACGGTCTTGCCTTGATGGACAAGGTGGTGAACGGCCGGTTCGACGCGCATCTCGCCGAGCTGCGGGCGAGGAATCGCGGCCGCCCGGTCAACGAGAAGCGCAAGCTGGGCCGCGCCGCCGACGCGCGGCCATTGCGGCCGGTCGACCTCGAGGAGATCCGCTGGCGCCGCCAGGAGCTGACGCGCGGCATCCATGTGCCGGTGCCGCCCTTCTGGGGCGCGCGCACCGTCGCGCGCGTGCCGGTGAAGGCGTTGGTGCCCTATCTCAACGAGCGCATGCTCTATCAATTCCATTGGGGCTTCCGCAAGGACGGGCGCACGCTCGAAGCGTTCAAGATCTGGGCGCATAAGGAGCTGCGCCCGATCCTGCAGCGCCTGCTCGACGCGGCAATCCAGCAGGACATCCTGGTGCCGCAGGCCGCCTACGGCTATTGGAAATGCGCCGCCGAGGGCAATGACCTCATCCTGTTCGGCGAGGACGGGACGAGCGAGGTGGCGCGCTTTTCCTTCCCGCGCCAGAACCGGGAAGGCGGCCTCTGCATCGCCGATTTCTTCCGCGACGTCGGCGACAATGAGCGCGACGTCGTCGGCTTGCAGGTCGTCACCATGGGGCCGCGCGCCTCGGAAGCGGCGCGCGAGTGGTTCGGCGAGAACCGCTACCGGGATTACCTCTACCTCCACGGCCTGTCCGTCGAGATGGCGGAGGCGATGGCGGAATACACCCACAAGCGCATCCGCGCCGAGCTGGGCTTCGCCGGCGAGGAGGCGCGCGACATCGAGATGTTGCTGCAGCAGGGCTATCGCGGCAGCCGCTACTCTTTCGGCTATCCCGCCTGTCCCAACCTCGCCGACCAGCGCCAGTTGCTGGCGTTGCTCGACGCCGAGGAGATCGGCGTGTCGCTGACCGAGGAGGACCAGCTCGATCCCGAGCAATCGACCTCGGCCATCGTCGTCACCCACCCGCAGGCGAAGTATTTCTCGGTATAGGCGCAGGCGCAAGGCGGACAATCCGGGCGACCGCTGTGCGGTCGGCCGCCGAGGGTTCGATCGCGAAGCGCTCGAACGGGTTGTCTGTCGCCGGCGGGCGCCAGCGGTTGCTCTTGCAACCGCGAATGCCCGCACGCCGACGGTCCGGCGTGCGGAGACCGGCCGCTCAGTCCGCCCCAGCGCGGCTTGCGTCGGGCAGCGCCGGCTCTTCGATGGCGGCCGCCAGCGCATAGCGCTCGCGGTCGATCTCCTTGCTGCTCCGGAGGCCAAGCCGGGCGAGCAGCGCCACCGGCGGACACCAGCCCTGCACCGCGTACTGGCCGAGCGTGGCGAACGCCATCGCCGGCAGCAGCGCAAAGGCCGGGTTGACGGTGACGCTCAGGATGGCGCCGATGAAACCGAGGCCGGCGGCGCCCATTTGCAGCGCCTGCTCCTGGTCGAGCTCGCGGTCGAGCTGGCGCAACCGCACCGTCGATCTCGTGGGGGCGGCGTCCGCCGAGTCGCGACTGGGAGCGGTCGAATCCTTGAGCACCTGTGGCCTCCTTGCTGGCCGCGCATTCTTGGCGCAAATCCCCTGACGTTGGGTTAACAGGGCTGGAAACTTTGGGTTGGCCGTCCAACATGAGCCCCATGCCCGAAGCCGCCCCCGCTGCCCCGCCGCTTGCCGGCTTGCGTGTCCTCGAATTCACCCAAACCGTCATGGGGCCGAGCGCCGGCCTGGTGCTTGCCGATCTCGGCGCCGACGTCATCAAGATCGAGCCGGCACCCGCCGGCGACACGACGCGACGGCTGACCGGCTTTGGCGCCGGCTTCTTCGGCTATTTCAACCGCAACAAGCGCAGCCTTGCCGTTGATCTGAAGCAGCCGGCGGGGCTCGAGCTCGCGCTCCTTCTGGCGGGGGAGGCCGACGTGCTGCTCGAGAACTACGCGCCCGGCACCATGGACCGCCTCGGCTGCGGCTACGCCGCGCTGGCGCCGCGCAACCCGCGCCTGATCTATTGCTCCCTCAAGGGTTTTCTTTCCGGCCCCTACGAGCGTCGCCCGGCGCTCGATGAGGTCGTGCAATTCATGGGCGGTCTCGCCTACATGACCGGTCCCAGGGGGCAGCCGCTGCGCGCCGGCACGTCGGTGGTCGATATCATGGGCGGCGCCTTTGCCGTCATCGCCGTCCTCGCGGCGCTGCGCCGGCGCGACCAGACCGGCAGAGGCGAGCTGGTCAAGAGCGCGCTCTTCGAATCGACGGTCTTCATGATGGGGCAGCACATGGCGGCCGAGGCGGCCACCGGCGAGGAGATGCCGCCGATGCCGTCACGCCTCGGCGGCTGGGGCATCTACCAGACCTTCCGGACCGCCGATGACGACCAAATCTTTATCGCCGTCACCAGCGACGGACACTGGGCGCGCTTCTGCGAGGTCTTCGCCCGGCCCGACCTGCTCGCCGACCCCCGACTCGCCACCAACGAGGACCGGGTGACGGCACGGCCTTGGCTGCTGCCGGTCGTCGCGGATCTCCTGGCCGGCTTCACCAAGGCGGAGATCGCCGCCCATTGCGAGCTGGCGAGCGTTCCCTATGCGCCGGTGGCGCGCACCGCCGATCTCTTCGACGACCTCCATCTCAATGCAAGCGCCGGGCTGGTGGACGCCATCCTTCCCGGCGGCATCCGCACCAAGCTGCCGCGGCTTCCGATCGAGCTTGCGGGCGAGCGGCCCGGCCTGCGCCGCCAAGCGCCGCGCTTGGGCGAGCACACGCGCGAAATCCTGGCGGAGGCGGGCTTGAGCGAGGCGGAGATTTCCGCGCTGGCGCGGGCGGGGGTGGTTGCGACGGATTAAGAAGCGGCCGCGGTCACGGGCCGGCGGTATTTTTCCAGCGTCCCGCCGCGCATCACCGAGCCCGGCAAGGGATGGCCGACGATCTCCTCGGCGAGCCGGGCGGCGGCGATCAGCCGGTCGATATCGATGCCGGTCTCGATGCCCATTTCCTGGCACAGGAAGACGAGGTCCTCGGTGCAGACATTACCGGCCGCGCCCTTGTGGCCGGCGAAGGGGCAGCCGCCGAGGCCGGCGACCGAGGCGTCGAAGCTCGCGATCCCCATCTCCAGCCCGGCATAGGCGTTGGCGAGGCCGAGGCCGCGCGTGTCGTGGAGATGGAGGTTGATGCGCAGCTCCGGCCAGCGCTCGCGCACCGCGCCGACGACGCGCTTGATGGCGGCGGGGGTCGCCCAGGCCATGGTGTCGGCGAGCGACAGCGTCTTCACCGGGAGGTCGTGCGCCGCGGCGATATCGTGGCCCTCCTGCACCCGGTCGGTGACGGTCTCGGGCGCGATGTCGCCGGCGAAATTGCAGCCAAACGCCGCCATGATCGAGATGCCCTCGACCGGCACGCCCTTGGCCTTGCAGATCTCGATCTGCGCATGCTGCACGCGGGCGTTCTCGGCGAGAGTGCTGTTCTGGTTGCGCAGGATGAAGGGCTCCGAGGCGCAGAGCGAGATGGTGCCGCGCAGCGACAGCCGGCCCTTGAGCGCGATCGCCCGCTCCAGCCCCTTCTCGTTGAGCCACAGCGCGGTGTAGCGCACGCCGTCGCGCGGCCGGATGCCCTCGACCACCGCCTCGGCGTCGGCCCAGCCGGGCACGCGCTTGGGATTGACGAAGGACGCGATCTGGATGCGCTTCAGCCCGGTCTCGGACAAGGCGTCGATGAGCGCCACCTTGCGCTCGGTGGCGATCGGGCCGGGCTCGATCTGGAAGCCTTCGCGCGGGCCTTCCTCGTGGATATCGACGCGACGTGGCAGGTCGCTCATCTCGCTCACTCCAGGCTATAGTGCTCCTGAGATGGGAACGGCTCGCGCCGGATCCTAGGGCAGGGCCGAGCGCGCATCTAGCCGGTTGCCGCGCTTTACCTCCTTGCGCCGCTGTGGGAGCATGCGGCGCCCGAATTGACCGAAGCGTCAAAACAGGGGGAGGAAAAACAATGGCCACGTCATCCGCGGTGACCATCGCCGCACGCATCGACCGTTTGCCGCCATCGAGCTACACGCGCAAGCTTATCGTGCTGATCTCGCTGGGCGGCTGGTTCGAGTTCTATGATCTCTTCTTTACCGCCGCCGTCGGTGCCGGCCTGGTCAAGAGCGGCCTGTTCAAGCTCGGGCCCAATCCGCTCGATTTCGGCAGCCTCGCCAGCTTCGTCGCGGCGCTCTTCCTCGGGCTTTTCATCGGCACTCTCGCCTTTTCCTGGCTCTCCGACCGCTTCGGGCGGCGCTCGATCTTCACCTTCGCGCTGATCTGGTACTCGATCGGCTCTTTCGTCCTCGCCTTCCAGCAGACGCCCTTCGGCGTCGATCTCTGGCGGATGATCGCCTGCATCGGCCTCGGGGTCGAGCTCGTGAACGTCGACACTTATCTGTCGGAGTTGGTGCCCAAGGAGCGGCGCGGCCCGGCATTCGCCTTCAACCAAGCCGTCATGTACACCGCCGTGCCGACGATCGCGCTGCTCGCCTATCTCATGGCGCCACCCTTCGCCTTTCTCGGCTTCGATGGCTGGCGCTGGGTGGTCATCATTGGCTCGCTGGGCGCCATCTTCATCTGGTGGATCCGCCTGGGGCTGCCGGAGTCGCCGCGCTGGCTGGCGCAGCACGGCCGGATGGAAGAAGCCGATCGCGTCGTCACCGAGATGGAGCGCGTCGCCACGGCTGAAGGCGGCCGGCTGCCGTCGCCCCAGACGCTTGCCGGCGAGGACGAAGCCAAGCGCGGCGCCTGGAGCGAGATGTGGAACGATCAGTATCGCGGCCGCACGGTCATGCTGGTGATCTACAACCTCTTCCAGACCATCGGCTATTACGGCTTTCAGGCCTGGGTTCCGCAATTCATGATCTCCAAGGGCATCAGCCTCACGACCTCGCTCGAATACACCTTCATCATCGCCATCGCCAACCCGGTCGGCCCGCTCATCGGCATCTGGTTTGCCGATAAGTTCGAGCGCAAATGGCAGATCGCCTGGGCGGCCATCGGCATCGCCGTGTTCGGGCTGTTGTTCGCGGAACAGCGCGACATGATGCCGCTCCTCATCTTCGGCATCCTGATCACGCTGTCGGGGAACTGGCTCTCCTTCTCCTTCCATGCCTATCAGGCGGAGCTCTATCCCACGCGCATCCGCGCCCAGGCGGTCGGCTTCGTCTATTCCTGGAGCCGGTTCAGCACCATCTTTTCCCCCTTCATCATTCAGTTCTTCCTGGGCAATTACGGGCCGATCGGGGTTTTCAGCGTTATCGCCGCGGCGATGATCGTCGTCTTCATCGTCATCGGCCTGTTCGGCCCCAAGGTCACGCGCCTGCGCCTCGAGGCGATCGCGACCTGAGGCGGCGGCCGGCCGTTCAGTCCGCGCCGTGCGGCTGCTCGGCGCCGAGGCGGCGATAGACGGGCTTCAGCGCCGCCGGCAGGAGATAGATCGGTAGCTGGACCATGGCGAAGAACAAGGTGAGCTCCGGCGTCGCCGCCGCGCCGAGGCTTGCCCATACCAGCCCCATGTTGTTGTTGCCGCCGACGAGGCCGATGGTCAGCGCCGAGAGCCGCGGCAGAAAGGCGAAGACGAGGAAGGTCAGCGCCTGCAGCGCGAGGCTCGCCCCCAGCGCGGTGCCGGCGTAGAGCAGCACCTGCTGCGGCTTTGCCAGCAGCAACGGGCCGACGCCGTCCATGACGGCGACGGCGAACAGCAGCAGGATGAGCACGTTGAGCCCATTGAGCTCGAGTGCGTGGCGGCGCAGCCGCGCTGTGCCGATGAGCCGGCGCAGCGCCAGTCCGAGCAGCGCCGCGCCGCCGATGAAGAGCAGGAGGCTGCGCATCAGCGGCAGGATGCCGATGCCGAGCTTGAGGCCGATCAGCCCCAGCACCAGGGGCGGCAGGGTGAACGGCATGAGAAAGATGCCGCTCACCATCAGAATGAGCGCCAATGCGCCGTCGAGCCCAAGCAGCAGCGCGATCGCCGGCGCCGAGAGCAGCGGCGGCGACGCCGCCCACAGCACCACGCCCTGGGCGAGCGGCGGCGGCAGGCCCAGCGCCTGCGCCGCCAATGCCGTCGCCGCTGGCGCCGCCACCAGGATCCAGGCCAGAACCAGCGCCAGCAGCCCCGGGCGACGCGCATGCGCGGCGAGCGCCGGCCCGTCGACGCCGAGGAAGCTCGCCGCCGTCAGCAGAAAGATGAGCGTGTTGAGCGCCGGACGCACCAGCGTCGCAAGCGGCGGCAGGACGAGGCCGACGAACAAGCCGGCCGCCAGAAACCAGGTGCCGCGGCGTCCCAGCAGCGCCAGCGGGTGCAGCATCAGGTGGCCCGCTTGATCGCGATGCGGCGGCCGAGCTGCGGCGGCGGTGGCAGCAGGCGGTGAGCCGCCAGCAGGCGGTCCACCGCGACGAGCGCCGTCGGCGGCATTGGCGCGGCTTTCGGCCCGCCGAGATCGACATGCAGCGCCAGCAGCTCGCTGGTGGCGACGAGATAGCCCGCCGCGGCATGGGTCATGCGATGGAAAAAGTGCAGGCGCTTCATGTCGGCGTCGATGAGCTGCGTATCGATGGCGAGGGTCTCGCCGAGCTTCAGCTCGCGGTCATAGGTGACATGCGCCTCGAGCACGTAGATCGAGCAGTTGATGGCGCGCCGATAGCCTTCGCCCAGGCCGAGATGGTCGAGCAGCCCATCCGTCGCCTTGTCGAAAGCTAGAACATAAAAAGCAACATTCATGTGCCCGTTGTAGTCGATCCAATCCGGCTGGACGGCGGTCTTGAACGGGCTGAGGGGAGGGGGCATCGGGCATCTCCGGCGGGGGGTTCATCCTAACGGGTGGGCGGAGCCTTCTTGGCAACGATTTCGCAAGAAAGCTCCGGCATGATCCACCGGGGATAGGGCGATGGGGGCCGCCTGCCCGTAATAGCAGAGTCCAAGACCGATGGCGCAGGCCGACGATTTCAGGCAGGCAAAGGGGTTCTCCGAGGCAGCCCTCGCGGGCATGCTTGCCCGCGAGGTGCCGCCGACGCCGGAGAACTATGCCGTCTGGTACGCTTATGCCACCGGCCTCTTGCCGGAGCTGAAGCGGACCATCGACATCCTGATCTCCAACCAGCAGGAATTCACCCAGGCGCTCAACGCCGAGCTTTATAACCGCTTTTGCGATACCGGCCGGCATTTCAACCTGCTGAACGAGACCGGCGGCCGGCTGCAATACGCCGTCGACCAGGTCATGCGCTACGTCAAATCGGCGACCGGCGACGCCAAAGCCTTCGGCAAGACGCTTGACCAGTATTCCAGCGATATGGGCGGCGCGCCGGGCGATGAGGATATGCGCGCGCTGGTCTCGGGCCTGATCCTCGAGACGCAGCGCATGGCCGAGCGCAACCGCAGCCTCGAAGACCGGCTGACCGCGTCCTCCGGCGAGATCGCCGAGCTCCGCCAGAATCTCGAAGTGGTGCGGCGCGAGGCGCTGACGGACGCGCTTACCGGCATCCCCAACCGCAAGTTCTTCGACAGCCGGTTGCGCGAGGCGGCGCGCGATGCCATGGAGAGCGGCGAAGCGCTCAGCCTGCTGATCGCCGACATCGACCGCTTCAAGCAATTCAACGACACCTACGGCCACCAGCTCGGCGACCAGGTGCTGCGCCTCGTGGCGCGCACGCTCACCGACTGCGTCAAGGGCCGCGACACGCCGGCGCGCTACGGCGGCGAGGAGTTCGCCATCATCCTGCCGCAGACGCGGCTCAAGGACGCCGTCGGGCTCGCCGACCAGATCCGTCACACCATCATGCGACGGCGCATCGTGCGCAAGAACACCGGCGACGATTTCGGCACCATCACGCTGTCGATCGGCGTGAGCTGCTACCGGCCGGGCGAGCAGCTCCTTCAGACCGTGCGCCGCGCCGACGACGCGCTCTATCAGGCCAAGCGCACCGGCCGCAATCGCGTCGTCGCGGAAGACGCGCTCGTCCCCGCCGCTCAGGAATAGCGTCTCCCCGTCAATCTTCGGCAAGGCGCGCCAAGGCCGCGAGCGCTTCGCCGTGCACGCGATAGGGCACCCAGCCGGCATTGTGGCGGATGCCGATCCGTTCGTAGAAGCCGCGTGCCGGGTTCCAGTCGAGCACGGAGAGGTCGAGCCGGCGATAGCCGCGCGCCAGCGCCAGCGCGGCGAGGTCGGCGATGAGCCTGCGCCCGACGCCCCGGCGCCGCGCCCAATCGGCGACATAGATATCCTCGAGATAGAGTCCGGGCCGCCCCTCCCACGTCGAGTAGCTGGTGAAGAACAGGCTGAAGCCGCAGGGCCTGCCGTCGCAGAAGACGAGCCGCGCCTCGAAACGCGGGATGGGGCCGAAGCCGTCGCGCAGAAGGTCGTCCTCGCTGGCGCTGACCGCGTCGGGCCGGCGCTCGAAGGCGGCGAGGTCGCGGATGAAGCCCAGGAGAAGGCCGACATCCTCGCGCCTCGCGGCGCGAATCGCGATTGCACTCATTCGCCACCGCCCGGCCAGAGCGGCAGCCAGCCCGTCCAGGCGAGCCAGAACACGGCGAAGCCCATCGACAGCAAGGTGATCGGCACGCCCGCCCGGGCGTATTCGGCGAAGCTGATGCGCACGCCGAAGGCGGCGCCGCGCTCGACGACCATGAGGTTGGTGAGCGATCCCACGAGCAGCAGATTGCCGGCGAGCGAGCAGAGCAGCGCCAGCGCGTAGAGCGCGCCTTGCGGCGGGCTGGGCCAGACCTGCAGCAGCAGGATGACCGAAGGCACATTGCCGATGATGTTGCTCATGAGCAGCGTGAGCGGCGTCAGCACGGCGAGGCTGTCGGGCAGCAGGCCGACGCCCTGGAGCGCCGAGATCACCGTCCACGGCAGCCCCGTATCGGCGAGCGTGCCGGTAATGGCGAAAAGCGAGACGAACAGCAGCAGCAGCGGCCAGTCCACGGCGGCGATCATGGTGCGGCTGGTGAATTTCCGCGTCGCCAGCAGCAGCGCGGCGATGGCGAGGCCGACGATTTCGCGCGGCATGGTCGTGGCGAACAGGATCAGCAGTGCCGCCATGGCGGCGAGGCCCTTGATCGTCTGGTAGCGGTCGTGCGGATGGAGCTGCACCTCCGGAGCCTCGCCCGCCGCCGCCGGCACCATGCCCTCGATGCGGTCGTGCCACAGCAGCCAGATGACGCCAAAGACGCAGATCAGGCCGACCATCGCCGGAACGAGACAGGCGAGCAGGAAGGTGTGGAAGCTGAGATTGCCGACCTGGCCGATCAGGATGTTTTGCGGGCTGCCGATCACGGTAGCCGCCGATCCGGCATTGATGGAGCAAGCGAGCGCGAGGAGGAAAGGGCGCGGATCGAGCCCCCGCGCGCGCGCGCCGGCGATGAGCAGCGGCGCCATGGCGAAGACGACGATGTCGTTGGCAAGCAGCGCGCCGAGCCCGCCGCAGACCGCCACCGTGACCGCCAGCAGCCGCGCCGGACCGCCGCCCTGGCTGGTGATCCACTCGGCGCAGAGGTCGTAGAAGCCGGAATAGAGGAATTGCGCCGAGATGATCATCAGCGCGAAGAGCAGCACCAGGGTCGAGGTGTCGATCGTGGCGCCGAGATCGTCGAGCGTCACCGTCTCGGTGGCGAGCAGCGCGATGACGCCCATCAGCGCGATGCCGGTGCGATCGACCTGAAGCCAGGGGAGCCGCCCGGCGGCCATGCCGACATAGGTGAAAATGAACACCAATATGATGATGGCGGCGTGCATGGGCGGGGCATCATAAGGCGAGTCCCGGTAGGACCCTCAAGCCATTTCGCCCGCAAGCGCCGCAAAATCCGGCGAGTGCGTCCGCCGTGCCACGCCCCTCCCGCCGGGCCGGCGCCGTGCTATATACGGGATGATGGCCGAGCCTCTCATCCCCGTCGCTGCCACCGCCACGCCACCGCCCTATCTCGCCGGCCTCAACGACGCACAGTGCCGAGCGGTGGAGGCCGTCGACGGCCCGGTCCTGGTGCTGGCGGGCGCCGGCACCGGCAAGACGCGGGTGCTGACGACGCGACTCGCGCATATCCTCGCCACCCGCCGCGCCTGGCCGAGCCAGATCCTGGCGGTGACCTTCACCAACAAGGCGGCGTTGGAGATGCGCGAGCGGCTCGAGCGCATGATCGGAGAGAGCGCCGAGGGGCTCTGGCTCGGCACCTTCCATTCGGTCGCCGCCCGCCTCCTGCGCCGGCATGCGGAGGTGGTGGGGCTCAAGCCCAACTTTACCATCCTCGACACCGACGATCAGCTTCGCCTGGTGAAGCAGATCGCGCTTGCCGAGGGCATCGACGAGAAGCGCTGGCCGCCGCGCGCCCTGCTCTCCGCCTTCGAGCGCTGGAAGGATCGCGGGCTGACGCCGGACAAGGTGTCGGCCGACGACCGTTCGAAGTTGGCCGACGGCCGCGCCCCGGCGCTCTTCCGCCTTTATCAGGAGCGGCTGGCGACCCTCAATGCCGCCGATTTCGGCGATCTGCTGTTGCACAATCTCACGATCTTCGCCGGCCGCGCCGACATCCTCGCCGATTATCAACACCGCTTCCGCTACATCCTAGTCGACGAATACCAGGACACCAACGTGGCGCAGTATCTCTGGCTGCGGCTCTTGGCGCAGGGCCATCGCAATCTCTGCTGCGTCGGCGACGACGATCAGTCGATCTATTCCTGGCGCGGCGCCGAGATCGGCAACATCCTGCGCTTCGAGCGCGACTTCCCCGGCGCGCGGATCGTCCGGCTCGAGCAGAATTACCGCTCGACGCCGCACATCCTCGCCGCCGCCTCGGCGCTCATCGCCAGGAACGAGGGGCGGCTCGGCAAGACGCTGTGGACCGTGCTCAACGAGGGCGAGCGCATCGTGCTGCGCGGCCTGTGGGACGGCGAGGAGGAGGCGCGCTGGGTCGGCGACGAGATCGAGGCGCGCCGGCGCCGAGGCGAGAAGCTGGCCGGGATCGCCATCCTGGTGCGCGCCGGCTTCCAGACGCGCGAGTTCGAGGAGCGCTTCATCACGCTGGGCCTGCCCTACCGCGTCATCGGCGGCCCGCGCTTCTACGAGCGGCTGGAGATCCGCGACGCGCTCGCCTATCTGCGCCTCGTCCACCAGCCGGCGGACGATCTCGCCTTCGAACGCATCGTCAACACGCCGCGCCGCGGCATCGGCGACGTGACGCTGCAGGCGCTTCACGCACTGGCGCGCTCGCGGCAGATTCCGCTTGCCGAGGCCGCCCAGCGTCTGACCGAGACCGATGAACTCAAGCCTGTCGCGCGCAAGGCGCTGCGCGACTTCCTCGCTGGACTGGCGCGCTGGCGCGGCCTCGCCGAGACGACGCTGCACACCGAGCTGGCAGCGAGGGTGCTCGACGAGTCCGGCTATGCCGCGATGTGGCAAGCGGACAAATCGCCGGAAGCGCCGGGCCGGCTCGAGAATTTGAAGGAACTCGTCGCCGCCATGGCCGAGTTCGACAATCTCGGCGGTTTCCTCGACCACGTCAGCCTGGTGATGGAGAACACCGCCTCGGCCTCGGGCGACATGGTCAGCATGATGACCTTGCACAGCGCCAAGGGCCTCGAATTCGACGCCGTGTTCCTGCCGGGCTGGGAGGAGGGGCTGTTCCCCAATCAACGCGCGATGGACGATAACGGCCGCGCCGGGCTCGAGGAGGAGCGGCGGCTTGCCTATGTCGGCCTCACCCGCGCGCGCCAGAGCGCCTATGTCTCCTACGCCGCCAACCGCCGGCTCTACGGCCAATGGCAGCCGACCTTGCCGTCGCGCTTCATCGCAGAGCTGCCGACGGAGCATCTCGAGGTGGTGGCCGATCCCGGCCTTTATCCGCGCGCCGGCGCGTTCGGCGCCGACGACTGGTCGCCCGGCGCCTTCCGGGGCCGGCCGGATCTAACGCGGCTCGGGCCGCTCGGCCGCCGCGCACCGCTGGTCGAAGGCCGGCCCGGTCCACCTGCCGGGCGCGAGCTGCGCCGCATCGGCGGCTTCGCCGCGGGCGACCGCGTCTTCCACCGGAAATTCGGTCATGGCACGGTGCGCACCGTCGAGGACAACAAGCTCGCCATTCGCTTCGACAAGGCGGGCGACAAGATGGTGATGGATGCCTTTGTGGAGAAAGCCTGACATGGTGCGCGATTACTTTCCCGACAGTTACCAGCAGGCGCGGGGCGCTTTCCTGGCGGCCGCGCAGGCGGCGGGCGCGAGGCTGCATCGCTACGACAACACCGGCGTCCGTGGCCCCGCGGGCGAGGCGCTGACCACCGACGCCGCCTGGCTCGGCCCGGCCGACGCCTCGCGGGTGCTGGTGACGGTGTCGGCGACCCACGGCGCCGAGGGCTTCTGCGGCTCGGGCGTGCAGACGGGCAGCTTTCGCAGCGGGCTTGCCCGCGAATTGCCGGCCGATACCGCTTTGCTTGCCATCCACGCCATCAACCCCTACGGCTTCGCCTGGATCAGGCGTGTTACCGAGGACAATGTCGATCTCAACCGCAACTTCGTCGCGTATGACCGGCCGTTGCCGCGCAACGACGGCTACCTCGCGCTTGCCGATGTGCTCTGCCCGGCCGAGTGGAGCGAGACGGCGCGGCGCTCGGCGCGGACGCAACTTGCCGCCTATGGCGAACGCCATGGCGCCGCGGCGCTGCAAAAGGCGATCACCAGCGGGCAATACAGCCATGCCGACGGCATCTTCTATGGCGGCGCCGCACCCACCTGGTCGCGGCGTGTTTTCCTGCGCATCGCCGCCGAGCATCTGTCGCGCGCGCGCCGCGTCGCGGTGATCGACTATCATACCGGCCTCGGCCCTTATGGCCATGGCGAGAAGATCATCGTCCACCCGCCGGGCAGCGCCGGACTCGCCCGCGCCCGCGCGTGGTATGGCGACAACGTCACCTCTCCCGCGCTCGGCACCTCGACGTCCTCCGACCTGATCGGCGATCTCATGACCGGCCTGGCGGCTGCGCTGCCGGCGGTCGAGGTCACCGGCATGGGGCTCGAATACGGCGTCCTTTCGCTCGAGGATACCATCGACGCCGTGCGCGCCGATAATTGGCTGCACCACCACGGCGCGGTCGAGAGCGCGCAGGGACGCGAGATCAAGGCGCAGGTCCGCGCCACCTTTTACGGCGACGCCGATGACTGGAAGGACATGGTCTTCGAGCAGGCGGTCGACGCGCAGCGCCGCGCGCTTGCCGGGCTTGCGGGCTGAGGGGAAAAGGCCTGAGCGGCCGGCATCACAGCGCCGCGGGCGTCTGGCGCGTCGCCGCGGTCGTCGCCGATGCCGGCGCCGCCGAGGCCGCGGCGGCGGCGCTCGGCACCGCCTGCGGCGCGGTCAGCGCTTTCGAGGCGAAAACCGGTGGCGGCTGGCAGGTCGAGGGCTTTGCCGTCGCGCCGCCCGAGCGCGCCCTGCTCGAGGCAAGCCTCGCGCTGGCCTGGGCCGGCCGCGATGACCCGCCGCCGGATCTCGGCATCGAGCGCCTGCCGCCACGCGACTGGCTGGCGGAGAATCAGGCGGGCTTTCCGCCGTTGCGCGCCGGCCGCTATTTCATTCATGGCTCGCATTATCGCGCCCGGCCGCCCGCGGGCACGATCGCGCTCTGCATCGATGCCGCGACCGCCTTCGGCAGCGGCGAGCATGCGACGACGCGCGGCTGCCTGCTGGCGCTCGACGCGCTGGCGCGGCGCCGGCGCTTTGCCCGCGTGCTGGACATGGGCACGGGGAGCGGCATTCTCGCCATGGCGGCGGCGAAGACCTGGCGGCGGCGCGTCATGGCGCGCGACATCGACGCCGAAGCGGTACGCGTCGCCGCGCGCAACGCAGCGGCGAACGGCATGGGATCGCTGCTCGACCTCCGCCGCGCCGACGGCTATCGCGGGCTCGGTTCGGGGCAGCCATTCGACCTCGTCTTCGCCAACATCCTGGCGCGGCCGTTGGTGCTGATGGCGCCGGCGCTCGCCCGCGTGCTGGCGCCGGGCGGCGTTGCCGTGGTGTCGGGACTGCTGGCGCGCCAGGAGCGCGCGGTGCTCGCCGCGCATCGCGCCCGGCGCCTGAGGCTGCGGCGGCGCATCCGCCTCGCGGGTTGGCACAGTCTCGTGCTGGCGCGCGGTCATACGAGGCTCTCATCGTTGCGCGAGGACGCATGACGCTTCTGCAAGCCCTTATCGTCGCCGTCCTGCAAGGGGTCACCGAGCTCTTTCCCGTCAGCAGCCTCGGCCATGCCGTGGTGCTGCCGAAGCTGCTGGGCTGGAATATCGACCAGCACGGCGCCGCCTTCCTGCCGTTTCTGGTGGTGCTGCATCTCGGCACGGCGGCGGCATTGCTGGCCTATTTCTGGCGGGACTGGCTGGGCCTTGTGCTGGCCTTCTTCGGCCAGGGTCCGGTGGCCGAGCGCAAGGCGCAATGGCGCCTGCTCTGGCTCATCATCCTTGCCACCCTCCCCGCCGTGGTGTTGGGTTTCGTCTTCGAAAAGTACTTTCGCACGCTTTTCGGCTCGCCGGCGGCGGCGGCGTTCTTCCTCATGGTCAATGGCGGGCTGCTCTTCGCCGGCGAGCGGCTGCGCCGGCAGGGCGGCACGAAGCTCCTGGGCGAGATGAGCTGGCGCCAGGCGCTGCTCATCGGCCTCTGGCAGAGCACCGCGCTCATCCCCGGCATCTCGCGCTCGGGCGCGACCATGGTGGGCGGGCTTCTGATCGGCTTTCATCATCGCGAGGCGGCGCATTTCTCCTTCCTGATCGCCACGCCCATCATCCTCGGCGCCGCCGTGCTCGAAGTGCCGCATCTCTTCCATCCCGAAGTGGCCGCCGCCTTCGGCACGACCGTCTGGATCGCGGGCGCCGTCGCGGGCATCACCGCCTATCTCAGCACCGCCTTCCTCATGCGCTATTTCCGCCGCCACGATTTCGAGGCGCTCGATCCCTTTGCCTATTACTGCTGGGGCGCCGGACTGATCGCGCTGGCGCTGCTGTTCTTTGTGGTATGATCGCCGCCGGGCGGAAAGGCCAGGAGAGCGGAGGACACGCCATGCCAAAGCTGCGACACATCGCGCTTGCGACGCAGGATCCCGTCAAGACCGCGGCGTTCTACAAGCAGGCTTTCGGCTTCAAGGAGGTCGGCCGGGCCGGCAGCCCCGACAATCCCAAGGCGATCGCCTGGGGCTTCTATCTCAGCGACGGCACGCTCAACCTTGCGATCCTGAAGTTCCAGAACGTTGATCAGCTCGGCCACGGTCTCGACTATGTCGGCATCCATCATTTCGGCGTGCTGGTCGACGATCTCGACGCATACATGCAAAAGCTCGAAGCGCTGGGCGCCTCCTGCTTCATGAAGCAGGATGCGAATACCGCCAACGCCTTCTATGAGACCAAGTTCCGCGGGCCCGATGGCGTCGTCTTCGACGTCTCGGACCGTCCCTGGGTCGGCGCGGCGCCCGAGCATGCCGCGGCGGCGGAGGTCAAGGAGACCGAGCCGGCCGGGTAAGACCCGCCCGCGGCGGGTGAGGCCGTTCGCCGGTCGAAACAAGGGCGCAGCCGCCCACATCGTTGAACCATAATCTTTCACGCGGGGATAGGAGTCCCGCCTCACTCCTATAACGAGTGACGAGCACGCGGCCTGCCGCTTGGCTCGACGCTCGCTGCCGCCTGCAAGGCGGCGGTCATGGTCTCATGGGGGCTTGTTGTCCGCCGTGACACAGTTCGTGTTTTCTATTGCCCGCCTCGCCGGATCCCCGGCTACCGCGTTGCGCCGGCACCGGCTACCGTGAGTGCCGGGCTGTGAAGAGGCGGCGCCGGGCTTCGCGCCGCTCGTCCTCGACCGATGCCGACCAAGCGTTTCATGCGGCGCTTGCGTTGCACCAGCGCGGGGCGCTGGAAGAGGCCGGACGGCTGTACCAGGCAGTGCTCGCGAAGAATCGCACGCACTTCGACTGCTTGCACCTTCTCGGCATCCTTCGCGTCCAGCAGCGCCGGGTGGAAGAAGGCGCGGCGCTGATCCAAAAGGCGATCGCACGGAACCCCCGATCAGCCGAGGCGCACAACAATCTCGGTGTTGCCCTCGAAGCGTTGCGGCGCCACGACGCGGCGGTCGCCAGCTACCAAAAAGCGCTTGCCATCGCACCGGACTATGCCGAGGCGTACAATAATCTCGGCAACGCGCTGCATGCGCTCGGCCGTTTCGTCGAAGCCGTGACCAGCTATGAGGCGGCGCTTGCCAAGCAACCGGGTTATGCCGTCGCCCTTTACAATTTGGGGATCTCGCTGCAGGCGCTGGGCCGTCAGGCCGATGCCGTCGCGCGCTACCGCCAAGCCATCGCGCTGAAACCGGATTACCCCGAGGCTTACGGCAATCTCGGCGTCGCTTTGCAGGCGCTCGGGCAGCATAGGGACGCTGTCGCCTGCTATGACAGGGCGCTCGCCCTAAAGCCCAAGGATGCAGCGGCGCATAACAACCTCGGCATCGCCTTGTCCGCGATTGGCCGGCATGAGCAAGCGATCGAGCAACATTTGAAAGCGCTGGCCGCCGATCCCGGTCGCGTCTCGGCCTATGTCAATCTCGGTCTCGCTCTCCACGCGCTCGGCCGCTGGGAGGAAGCGATGGCGGCTTATGACAAGGCATTGTCCCTCGACCCCGAAAGCGCCGAGGCACACTGCTATCTTGGCAATACGCTGCAAGCGCTGTCGCGCGCCCAAGAGGCCGCCGCCTGCTACGGGAAAGCGTTGGCGATAAAACCGGATTATGCGGAGGCGCGCAACAATCTCGGCAATGCGCTGCAGGTGCTGAGGCGCCCGGCCGAGGCGATTGCCTGCTACGAGGCGGCGACGGCACTGCAGCCGGATCGCGCCGACATTCACAACAACCTCGGCGCCGCCCTCGAATCGATCGGCAAGATTGCCGAGGCGCGTCAGGCCTATGAGCGGGCGGTCGCGCTTGCGCCGGCACGCCCGGCTTTCTATCGCAGCCTCGTCGATCTCGCGCCGATCCTGCCCGGGGACCCGCTGCTCCCGGCCATGGAAGCGCTGGCCCAGGATATGACGACGTTGCCGGAAAGCGAGAGGATCGAGCTCCATTTCGCCTTGGGCAAGGCGCTCGCCGATCTCGGCCGGCATGAGCGCTCCTTCGAGCATTACCGTCTCGGCAATGCGCTCAAACGCTCGCGTATCATCTATGACGAGGCGGCGACGCTGCATCAATTTGATCGCATCCGCGCGGTCTTCAGCGCTGAGCTCCTGCGCGCCAAGCAGGGCTACGGCCACCCCTCGGCGGTGCCCGTGTTCATTGTCGGTATGCCGCGCTCGGGCACGACGCTGGTCGAGCAGATCCTGGCGAGCCATCCCCAGGTCTTCGGCGCGGGCGAGCTCATGGACCTCGATGAGGCGGTGGCCCGTTGCAGCCGGCAGGAGGGTGCCGCCGGCACCTATCCCGATTTCGTCGTCAACATAACCGGCGAGCAGCTCCATCGGCTCGGTGCGGATTATCTGGAGCACGCCCACCGCGACGCGCCTTCCGCCGCGCGGATCACCGACAAGATGCCGGCAAATTTTCGCTTTGTCGGCCTGATCCATCTGGCGCTCCCCAACGCGCGCATCATCCATGTGCACCGCGATCCCGTCGACACCTGCCTTTCCTGCTTCACCCGGCTCTTTGCCCATGATCAGCCGCACACCTACGACCTGCGGGAGCTTGGCCGCTATT
>Ga0187781_10000656_pt1 | contig 25002 bp, 27 predicted proteins | sample 0715_SJ02_MP02_2_FD_132447 | JGI IMG/M metagenome (GOLD analysis project Ga0187781, IMG submission 132447) | Tropical peat soil microbial communities from peatlands in Department of Meta, Colombia - 0715_SJ02_MP02_20_MG | ecosystem: Environmental > Terrestrial > Soil > Wetlands > Peat | place... | reverse complement strand
GCGCTGGCCGGCTGAATTGCCGTGGGTGCTCCAGCGCTCGGCGCCAAGGGGGCGGTGGCGCTTGACGAGGCTGTATCGGCGGAAGGCTCAGACATTTTTCTCTTTGCGGCGATGCGGCGCAGGGTGGCAACTATACGTCGGCCAGCGACGGATCAGGGCGCTGTCTTTTACCGAGCTCTAAGCGCCATAACCCGCAAAATCGCCGATCGGTCATAACTCTGTCCCCATTTAAATTGAAACAGTATTGATGTACCGTAAAAAAGTACTCTGACCCCTTTTATATCCATTGAGCGCTTTGGTGCGTTGCGATACATTTCATTGCTTGGTCACAGCGACCGGTGCCGGTCGCGAACGCAGCGCAGGGCGCGTTTTGACGCAAGCTCGAGCATGGGCTAGGAGTGTCAAATGGGGCACGAAAAAAATGAAGCGGGGCAGGGCCATCTTGTGGCGCACGAGCTTGGCGTCAGCGCATACAACGTGGAGCAGGCCCGCACATACGCCGAGGGCGCGGGTTTGTATGCTCGTTGCCAGGAACACGACTCGTGCGGCGTTGGTTTTGTCGCCAACATTCGCGGCGAGCGCAGCCATGGCCTCGTCGAGCAGGCCCTGCTGATCCTGCGTAACCTTGATCACCGTGGCGCGGTCGGCGCCGATCCGCTCTTTGGTGATGGCGCGGGCATCTTGCTGCAGATCCCTGACGAGTTTTATCGCACCGAGCTGGCCACCAAGGGCTTGGAGTTGCCGCCACCGGGCGAGTACGGCGTGGGCATGATCTTTCTCCCGCGCGAGAGCGCTTCGCGCCTCGCGTGTGAGCAGGAACTCGAGCGCACGGTTCGTGCCGAGGGGCAGGTGGTGCTGGGGTGGCGCGACGTGCCCGTGGATCGCGATATGCCGATGTCGCCGCTCGTGCGCGAGCGCGAACCCGTCATTCGCCAGATCTTCATCGGCCGCGGCCCCGATGTCATGGTTCCCGATGCGCTCGAGCGCAAGTTGTACGTCATCCGCAAGGCCGCCAGCCATAAGATCCAGGCACTGCAATTGCAGCACGGCAAGGAGTATTACGTCGCATCGATGTCCACCCGGACAATCGTGTACAAGGGTCTGCTCCTCGCTAGCCAGGTCGGTCGCTATTACCTCGACCTGGCTGACGAGCGCGTCGTAACTGCCATCGCGCTGGTGCACCAGCGCTTCTCCACCAACACCTTTCCGAGTTGGGAACTCGTTCACCCCTATCGGCTGATCGCGCACAACGGCGAGATCAATACCGTCAAGGGCAACTTCAATTGGATGCGCGCACGCGAGGGCGTGATGTCCTCTCCGGTACTGCGCGGCGATCTGCCCAAGCTCTATCCGCTGATCTACGAAGGGCAATCGGATACCGCCTGTTTTGACAACGCCCTAGAGCTGCTGGTCATGGCGGGCTATCCCTTGGCCCACGCGATGATGATGATGATCCCCGAGGCCTGGGAACAACATACCTTGATGGACGAGTCCCGACGCGCGTTTTACGAATACCACGCGTCGATGATGGAGCCTTGGGACGGTCCTGCCGCGATCGCCTTTACGGACGGCGTGCGCATTGGCGCCACACTGGACCGCAACGGCCTGCGGCCGGCCCGCTACGTCATCACCGACGACGGAATGGTGGTGATGGCCTCCGAGGTTGGAGTGCTGCCGGTGCCCGAATCGAAGATCGTCAAGAAGTGGCGCCTGCAGCCCGGCAAGATGTTTCTCATCGACACCGAGCAAGGGCGGATCATCGATGATGCGGAGCTTAAGTCGCAACTCGCCTCGGTCAAGCCCTATCGCGAATGGAACCGGCGAATCCGCATCAAGCTCAACGACTTGGCCACGCCTACGCCCCAGCAGGAATCGATGCCGACTGCGAGCCTGCTCGATCGCGAGCAAGCCTTCGGCTATACGCAGGAAGACCTGCGGATCGTGCTCATGCCGATGGGCCAGGACGGCGAGGAGGCGATCGGCTCGATGGGTAACGATACGGCCCTGGCCGTGCTCTCCAACAAGAATCGCTCCCTGTATGGCTACTTTAAGCAGCTGTTCGCCCAGGTGACCAATCCGCCGATCGACTCGATCCGTGAGCAACTGGTCATGTCGCTGGTGAGCTTCGTTGGCCCCAAGCCCAACTTGCTCGATATCAACAACATCAACCCGCCAATGCGACTTGAGGTGTCGCAGCCGGTTCTTGACACCGGTGACATGCGCAAGATTCGCACCATCGCCACGTTTTCCTCCGGCAAGTTCCGCAGCTACGAACTCGACATCTGCTATCCGCTGTCCTGGGGCCGCCAAGGAGTCGAGGCCCGGCTTGCTTCACTGTGCGCCGAGGCCGTCGACGCGGTGCGCGCGGGCAACAATATCTTGGTCGTGACGGACCGGCGTCTTGACGCCGACCACGTCGCCATCCCCGCGCTGCTGGCAACAAGCGCTTTGCACCAACATTTGATCCAGGCCGGTCTGCGCACTTCCACGGGGCTGGTGGTCGAGACCGGTTCGGCGCGCGAAGTTCACCACTTTGCGCTGCTGGCGGGCTACGGTGCCGAGGCCATCCACCCCTATCTGGCAATCGAATCGCTGCGCGATTTGTTTCGTGACAAGCCCAATGGTGTGGACCCGGAGCAGGCCGTCAAGAACTTCATCAAGGCGATCGGCAAGGGGCTGCAGAAGGTCATGTCCAAGATGGGCATATCGACCTACATGTCCTATTGTGGTGCGCAGATCTTCGAGGCCGTTGGCCTGTCGCGTACCTTGGTCGATCGATATTTCCGGGGCACTGCCAGCGCCGTGGACGGTATCGGCCTGTTTGACGTGATGGAGGAGGCGGTGCGCATGCACAAGGCGGCATTTGGCACCGATCCGGTCCTTATCAACATGCTCGATCCGGGCGGCGAGTACCAGTTTCGCGTTCGCGGCGAGGAGCATATGTGGACGCCCGATGCCATCGCCAAGCTGCAGCACTCCGCACGCTTGGGTAGCTACCAGACGTACAAGGAATACGCGCAAATCATCAATGATCAATCGCGTCGGCACATGACGCTGCGCGGCCTGTTCGAATTTCGGGTCGATCCAAGCAAGGCGATTCCTCTGGAAGAGGTCGAACCGGCCAAAGACATCGTGCGGCGCTTCTGCACCGGTGCCATGTCGCTAGGCAGTATCTCGACTGAGGCGCATACCACGCTGGCGATCGCTATGAACCGCATCGGTGGTAAGAGCAATACGGGCGAAGGCGGAGAGGACCAGCGCCGCTACGCCCAGGAGTTGCGCGGCGTAAAGATTCATGATGGCGATACCGTTGCTACCCATCTGGGTAAGGATGTCGTCGAGGTTGACATTCCCCTTCGAGAGGGCGATTCGCTGCGCTCGCGCATTAAGCAGGTGGCCTCGGGGCGCTTTGGCGTGACTGCCGAGTATTTGCTCTCGGCCGATCAGATCCAGATCAAGATGGCCCAGGGCGCCAAGCCTGGCGAAGGCGGTCAGTTGCCTGGCCACAAGGTCTCCGAGTACATCGCCAAACTGCGCTTTTCGGTTCCCCTGGTTGGGCTCATCTCCCCGCCGCCACATCACGACATTTACTCGATCGAGGATCTTGCGCAACTAATCCATGACCTGAAGAACGCCAACCCGCTGGCATCGATTTCCGTGAAGTTGGTCTCCGAGGTCGGCGTGGGAACCGTCGCGGCCGGCGTGTCCAAGGCCAAAGCGGACCATGTGACGATTTCCGGTCATGACGGAGGCACGGGGGCTTCGCCGTTGTCGTCGATCAAGCACGCCGGCACTCCCTGGGAGATCGGCCTAGCGGAGACCCAGCAAACATTGGTGCTCAACCGCTTGCGCGGCCGCATCGCCGTGCAGGTCGACGGCCAGATCAAGACGGGACGCGACGTGATCATCGGCGCCTTGCTCGGCGCGGACGAGTTTGGTTTTGCAACTGCGCCTCTGGTCGCTGAGGGCTGTCTGATGATGCGCAAGTGCCACCTGAACACTTGTCCGGTGGGGGTCGCCACACAGGACCCGGTGTTGCGGCGCCGCTTTAAGGGTCAGCCCGAGCACGTGGTCAACTACTTTTTCTTTGTCGCGGAGGAAGCGCGCGAGATCATGGCGCAATTGGGCGTGCGCCGCATCGAGGAGCTGATTGGTCGCACCGACTTGCTCGATACGCGCCGCGGCATCGAGCACTGGAAGGCCAAGGGGCTGGACTATTCGCGCATCTTTTATCAGCCCAGCATGCCCGCCACGGTCGCGCGCTTTAAGTGCGAGGAGCAAGACCACGGCTTGGCGCGGGCGCTCGATCACAAGCTGATCGAGCAAAGCCGCCCCGCGATCGAACGCGGCGAGCGGGTTAGTTTCATTCATCCGATTCGCAATATCAACCGCACCGTCGGAACGATGCTCTCCTCGCAAGTGGCGCGGCGCTACGGCCACGCGGGACTGCCCGATGACACGATTCACATTCAACTGCAGGGGACGGCGGGTCAGAGCTTTGGCGCCTTCTTGGCGCACGGCATCACACTTGATCTCGTCGGCGATGCCAACGACTACACCGGCAAAGGCCTCTCGGGCGGCCGCATCGTCGTGCGCTCGCCTAACGACTTCCGAGGCTTTGGACCCGAGCACATCATTGTCGGCAATACGGTGCTGTACGGCGCAACCGGCGGCGAGGCCTACTTTAACGGCGTCGCGGGCGAGCGCTTCGCCGTGCGCAACTCCGGCGCTGTCGCGGTGGTCGAAGGCACGGGGGATCACGGTTGCGAGTACATGACACGAGGCACCGTTGCCGTCCTAGGGGGCACCGGTCGCAATTTTGCCGCCGGCATGTCCGGCGGAATCGCCTATGTGTATGACGAGCATGGTGAATTTGCGGCTCGCTGCAATACGTCGATGGTTGCCATCGAACCCGTGTTGGCACGCAAAGAGCAAGAGGAACAAATCGAGCGCACGATTTGGCACTCGCTAGGAGGCGAACCGATGAGCGATGAGCTCATCTTGCGCGAGTTGCTGGAGCGCCACTTCCGTTATACGGGCAGCTTTCGGGCTAAGGAGATCCTTGCCGATTGGGACCGTCAACGCACGCGTTTTCGCAAGGTCTTCCCGCATGAATATCGGCGCGCGCTCAAGCAGCTCTCCGAAGCCGTGCGGGTTGCGCCGCCGGCGCGCCTGGCCGCCTGAGGCGCCGCCCCCTTACCGACACATATTTGCGCAAGAGCGCCACGAATATGGGAAAAGTCACTGGATTTTTGGAATACCCGCGCCAAGAGGAGGCCGCAGAGCCGCCCGGACAGCGCACGCAGCACTGGCACGAATTTCTTGTTCACCTCGATCCGGACCGATCTCGCATCCAGGCCGCGCGCTGCATGGATTGCGGCACCCCCTTTTGCAATAACGGGTGCCCGGTGAATAACATCATTCCGGATTTCAATGACCTCGTGTATCGCCAGCAATGGTACGAGGCGAGCCAGGTGCTGCAATCGACCAATAATTTTCCTGAGTTTACGGGCCGCGTCTGCCCGGCGCCGTGTGAGGCAGCTTGCACCCTGAACTTCAACGACACCGCCGTAGGCATCAAGTCGATCGAGCATGCCATCATCGATCGGGCCTGGAGCGAAGGGTGGGTATGCGCGCAGGCGCCGTCGCGCTCCTCCGGCAAGAAGGTGGCCATCGTTGGCAGTGGACCAGCAGGCCTGGCGTGTGCGCAACAACTTGCGCGGGCTGGACACGAGGTCACCGTGTTTGAGAAAAACGACCGACCCGGGGGACTGCTGCGCTACGGGATACCCGATTTCAAGCTCGAAAAAAACCACATCGACCGACGCATTGCACAAATGGCCGAGGAAGGTGTCATCTTTCGTACGGGCGTGCTGGTTGCGCCTGAAGGCAAGACCGATCTGGGCACGGTGTTGCGTACCGGCATGCAGCAGGTGCTGCCGCAACAGCTTACGCAACAGTTTGATGCGGTCGTTCTTGCCGGAGGCGCCGAACAGCCGCGCGACCTCCAGGTGCCAGGGCGCGAGCTCAAGGGCGTGCACTTCGCAATGGAGTTTCTTGCTGCGCAAAATCGCGTCAACTATGGCGAGAAGTTGGCGACACAAATTCTTGCCAAGGACAAGCATGTGATCGTCATCGGTGGGGGCGACACGGGCTCGGATTGTGTGGGCACGTCCAATCGGCACGCCGCCAAGTCGGTCACGCAATTCGAATTGCTCCCGCAGCCGCCGGCCTCGGAGAACAAGGCGCTCGTATGGCCGTATTGGCCGCTACGCTTGCGCACCTCGAGTTCGCATGAGGAAGGCTGCGAGCGCGACTGGGCCGTCACCACAAAGCTCTTTCGCGACGACGGTAAAGGCAACGTAAAGTCGCTCGTGGCCGCACGCGTTCAATGGCAAAAAGATCCGGTCACTGGCCAATCGAAGATGGTCGAGGTGCCAGGCTCCGAATTCGAGTTGCCGGCCGATTTAGTATTGCTGGCGATGGGGTTCGTTTCCCCCCTTTCCATGGTGCTTGACGCCTTCGGTGTGGAGAAGGACGCGCGCGCCAACGTCCTGGCAACCACGGAAGAGGGTGCGCCGCGCCTGCCCTACGCGACCTCGCAACCGAAGATTTTTGCTGCCGGCGATATGCGCCGCGGCCAATCGCTCGTAGTGTGGGCAATCCGCGAAGGTCGCCAATGCGCGCGCGCGGTTGATGAGTTTCTTATGGGAGCCTCGGAATTGCCACGCTGACAGCGCCGACACTTGGGTCAGATAGGTTGCAGAAACAAAGTGTTGCGCTTATGACCGCGTCAGCGGCGCGGTAGCGCATTTTCCTGTGCGACAATCCGCCGCAATAAAAAATGAGCGGTTGGAGCAGCGGCCGCGTAATGGGCGGGAAGGAAATTTCCTTGGCGCAGCCGCACGAATCGATCGGTGCAGCGGGGAGCAATGCCCTGGTGAGTATCCAGGCGGTGACGTTCGGCTATGACAGTCGCGCGGTCCTGTCGAACGTCTGTTTGGAATTTGAACGCGGAAAAGTCATCGCCATCATGGGCAGTTCGGGCTGCGGCAAGACGACCTTGCTGCGCCTGATCGGCGGCGTCATCACGCCGCAAGCGGGCCGGATCCTTTTTTCCGGTGCCCCAATTGATACCAGCGACCGTGCGGCCTTGTATGCGTTGCGCAGGCGTATGGGAATGCTTTTTCAGTTTGGCGCCCTGTTCACCGATCTGAGTGTCTTTGAGAACGTCGCCTACCCGCTGCGCGAGCACACAAAACTCTCCGAGCAGATGATCCACGATATCGTCCTCATGAAGCTCGATGCGGTTGGCTTGCGCGGGGCGGCCACATTGCGCATCTCGGAGGTTTCCGGGGGTATGTCGCGCCGCGTTGCATTGGCGCGCGCAATTGCGCTCGATCCAGAAATCATCATGTACGACGAACCCTTTGCGGGCTTAGACCCAATCTCGCTGGGGGTCACGGCGAACCTTATCCGCCACCTGAACGATGCCACGGGTGCCACCTCGCTGATCGTCTCGCACGATGTCGAGGAGTGCTTTCGCATCTGCGACTTTGCCTACCTCGTATCGGGCGGGCGCGTCGTTGCCCGCGGCACGCCACAGCAGTTGCAAGCCGCCGAGGACCCGGAGGTGCGCCAGTTCATTCGCGGCGAGCCCGACGGGCCGGTCCGGTTCCATTATCCGGCCGTCCCCATTGCTCAGGACCTGGGCGTCGGAGCATGAGGTGAGCGAGTTCGTCACAAGCCTGGGCCATTGGGCACTGGCGACACTGGCCACGCTGGGACACGCCACCGCGTTTTTCGTTGATCTTGTGCGCAACAGCCCTCAGAGCCTGCGCAGGCCTTACCTGACTACGGCGCAGGTGCACGCGATCGGCAATCGATCGCTCATCATCATCGCCGCCTCAGGCGGCACGGTTGGGCTGGTGCTGGCCTTGCAGGGGTACATCACCTTGAGCCGTTACGGTGCGGCCGAGTCGCTCGGGCTGCTGGTGGCCCTGGCACTGGTGCGCGAAATGGGACCCGTGATCACCGCCTTGTTGTACGCGGGTCGAGCGGGCACTTCGCTGACGGCAGAGATCGGCCTGATGAAAGCCGGTGAGCAGCTCGCGGCGATGGAGATGATGGCCGTCGACCCACGCGTGCGCGTTCTGGCGCCGCGCTTTGTTGCCGGAATCATCTCGATGCCGCTGCTCGGAGCGATTTTTTCGGCCGTTGGGGTGATTGCCGCGTACGTGGTTGGCGTCCTGATGATCGGTATCGATTCGGGCGCGTTTTGGTCGCAGATGCAAGATGGGGTGGACGTGTTCAAGGATCTCGGTAATGGCGTGGTCAAGACCATCGTATTCGGGGTTGCAACGACGTTTATCGCGCTGTACATCGGTTACGAATCCGAGGCGACGCCGGAGGGGGTAGCTCAGGCGACGACCCAAACCGTGGTCGTGTCGTCCCTTTCCGTTTTGTCGCTGGACTTCGTTTTGACGGCGCTCATGTTCAGCACGCCCTAAAACTGCGCAGGCATTCGGCGAAGGCACAAGCTATGTCAAAAAAGCAGATCGAGACCCTGGTTGGACTGTTTGTTTTATTGGGGATGCTGGCCATCGTTTTACTTGCTCTTAAGGCCGCGAACCTCGCCAGTTTCTCCTTTAACACTACGTACCCACTTTTGGCGCGCTTTGACAATGTTGGCGGCCTGAAAGTCAATGCGCCTGTCAAAAGCGCCGGCGTGAAAGTCGGGCGCGTTGCCTCGATCACGTTTGATAGCAAGAACTTCCAAGGTCTGGTCACCATGGACATCGAACGCGAGTACCAATTCCCGACCGATAGCTCGGCCAAGATCCTCACTGCCGGGCTGCTGGGCGACCAGTATGTGGGCTTAGAGCCGGGCGCGGACGATAAGAATCTTCAGCCCGGTGACACGATCAAGATGGTGCAGTCGGCCGTCGTACTGGAAAATTTGATCGGCCAGTTCCTGTACAACAAGGCAGCCGAGCCACCGAGCAAGGAAGGGTCAGGCCAAAAGTGAACGCCAGCGCAATCGGCCTCAAATGGCTGTGCGGTTGTGCGATCGTTGCGTTGCTTGGGGCTTGCGCCAGTGTGCCGCCGGACGCGGGTAAAAATCCGATCGATCCATTTGAGCGGGTCAATCGGCAGGTTTTTTCGTTCAACGATCATTTTGATCGGGCCCTCGTCAAGCCCGCTGCCAAGGGTTACACCACGGTGATTCCCAAACCCGTGCGCGCGTGCTTCGCCAATTTTTTTGACAACCTCTTTGAACTTACCAGCATGATCAATTCAACGCTGCAGGGCAAACCCAAGGCAGCCGGCGTCAACGCGGGCCGCTTCCTGATGAACTCGACAGTCGGAGTCTTGGGCTGCTTTGACGTCGCGACGCACGTTGGCTTGGAGCACAATAAACAGTACTTCGCACTGACAATGGGCCACTGGGGAATCGGCGCTGGACCTTACCTCGTGCTGCCCTTCCTGGGACCGAGCAGCGTACGCGATGCTTTTGGCGAAATACCGGATTACTTCACGGATCCGATGTCCTACATCACACCGGTCAAGGAGTACTATCTCGCCTATTCGGTGCGTTTCGTCGACAAACGCGCGCAGCTGCTGGAGGCGACCAACCTCGTTGAGGAGGCGGCGCTTGATCCCTACCAGTTCGTGCGCGACGCATATTTGCAGCGGACTCGCAGCCGAATCAGCGGCGATAGTGCTCCGCCACCGCCGGAAGAGGAAGATCCGGATAACCCTTCGAGCGGTGCACCTGCCCGCAACGCTCCTGCGGGCTCGGCGCCGATGCCGTCTTCGGAATCCCTACCGCCGGCTGGAAAGCCACCAGAGGATGTGCCCGCGACGGACTCGGCGCACTGACGAATCGACATAGGAGGATCAGGCTATGAGCAACTTGCCTACCGCGGTCGGCGGATCATTGGTCTTTGCAGCGGTGGCAAGACTGAATTTGCTGATTACGGCAGTGCTGGTCCTTGTGTTTTGGATGCCGTTAAGCGATGCGCTCGCCGCGGCCGAGGAGACGCCGGACGCAATGATCTTGCGCGTATCGGCGGACGTGCTCGATGCGATTCGAAATGACAAAGCGGTTCGCGCTGGTGATTTTGACCGGGTGCAGAAGCTGGTCAACGAACGGATCCTTCCCTATGTGGATTTTGACAAGATGACAAGGCTGGCGGTCGGGCGCTCCTGGCGCGGCGCGAGCTCTGAGCAGCGTGGCGAGCTCATCGATCAGTTTCGCACGCTGCTGCTGCGCACCTACAGCGGTGCCCTATCCAAGGTGACAGACCACAAAGTGCGATTGCGTCCGGCACGTGGGCAAGACTCCCCCAACGATGTGATCGTGCGCACGGAAGTTGTGCCCTCGCAAGGCGAGCCCATCACACTGGACTATCGCCTCGAAAAGACGCCCGAGGGCTGGAAGATCTACGATATGAACATTCTGGGCGTCTGGCTGGTGGAGACCTACAAAAGCGAATTCGCGGAGTCGATCAGCCAGGGCGGAGTCGATGCGCTAATCAAGGCGCTGACCGAGAAAAACCGCCGACTCGCTAGCGCCTCTAAGGCGACCTGAGAAACGCGCGATGAAAATCCCCACCGATACCATTTCGAACCAAAACGCGATGCAGGTCGTTGAAGCGGGGCAAAGCGCGATCCTCGCCGGCGACTGCGTGATCGACTTCTCCGGCGTGCTTCGATGTGATACTGCGGCGGTGGCGTGCGTCCTGGCCTGGATGCGTACGGCGCACGCAAATGGCAGAAAGCTGGAGCTGATCGCCGTCCCCAAGGAGCTGCAGAGCTTGGCAACGCTCTACGGGGTACATGCACTGATCAACCGCGCGTAAGGCCGGGCGGCGGTCGGGCTGCCCTACAATGATGATGTCGTTTCGGCCGGGCTCGATCCGGCCCGCGTGTATCCCATGTCCATCGCCGCAATCGAAGTTAGCGCCCTGACCAAGCGCTATGCGCAGGTCACCGCGCTCGACGCCGTCGACCTGTCGATCAACCAGGGCGAGTGTTTCGGTCTGCTCGGACCCAACGGGGCTGGCAAGACCACATTGATTTCGATCGTCGCGGGGCTGGCGCGCGCAACAAGCGGCCGAGTCCGGGTTATGGGCCACGATGTGGTCGACGAGTACCGGTGGGCGCGCCGCAGTCTTGGGGTTGTCCCTCAGGAACTGGTATTCGACCCGTTTTTTACGGTACGCGAAATGTTGCGTATCCAGTCAGGATACTTCGGTCTTGCCCGCAACGAGGCCTGGATCGAGGAGATCATGGAAAACCTCGATCTTGCCGACAAGGCCGAGGTCAACATGCGGGCGCTATCCGGCGGCATGAAAAGGCGTGTGCTGGTGGCGCAAGCACTCGTACACCGACCCCCGGTTATCGTCCTCGATGAACCAACGGCCGGTGTCGATGTGGAACTGCGCCAAGGCCTTTGGCAGTTCATGCGTCGCCTCAACCGTGATGGTCACACGATTGTGCTGACAACGCATTACTTGGAAGAGGCCCAACAGATGTGTGGCCGCATCGCAATGCTAAAGAGCGGTCGCATTCTCGCGCTGGAGCCTACACGCGAGTTGTTGCGGCGAATCTCCGGCATACTGGTTGCCCTTCGCCTGCGCGGTGGCTTGCCGCCCGCGCTGCGCGACCAGGTCATTGCGGAGAATCCCGAGCACGTCGTGCTGCGTCTGCCACATCCGCGCGAGGTTGGAGCCGCATTGGAGGCATGCCGCAGTTTCGGTAGCGAGGTGGAGGAGCTCGAGGTCGGCCCCGCGGATTTGGAGGACGTCTTCTTGCAACTGATGTCGGAGCCTTCCGAGCGGAGCCTGCCGTGAACCCGCCGATGCCGATGACCGCGCTTGCGGTACCGACGGCTGGCGCGGCGAGCTCCTGGGTTGGGTTTCGCACCCTGCTGTACAAAGAGAGTCTGCGCTTTTGGAAGGTGAGCTTTCAGACGATCGTCGCGCCGGTTCTCACGGGTGTTCTGTACTTGCTAGTCTTTGGTCATATGCTCGATACCCGGGTTGAGCCGTTCGCAGGCGTGCACTACAGCTCGTTTCTGGTTCCCGGCTTGGTGATGATGTCGATACTGCAAAACGCGTTTGCCAATTCCTCCTCGTCCCTGATTCAGTCCAAGATCATGGGCAACCTCGTGTTTTTGCTCTTGCCGCCACTGTCGGCCTTGCAGTTTTTTGGCGCCTACGTTCTGGCCTCGGTCCTGCGCGGCCTGGCGGTTGGCGTAGGCGTTTTTGCCGTTACCGTGTGGCTCGCGCCGGCCGGCTTTGAGGCTCCCTGGTGGATTCCGGTTTTCGCGCTGATCGGGGCGGCGATGCTGGCCGTCGTGGGGTTGATCGCCGGCATTGTCTCGGAGAAGTTCGATCAGCTGGCGGCATTTCAGAATTTTCTTATCCTTCCAGCGACTTTTTTGTCCGGCGTGTTTTATTCGGTCCACGGACTGCCGCCTTTTTGGCAGGTATTCTCCCGGGTCAACCCGTTTTTTTACATCATTGATGGATTCCGGTACGGGTTTTTCGCCCGGTCGGACGTGTCGCCCTGGCTCAGCTTGCTGGTAGTCGGGTTGTCATTTTTCGCGGTTTCCGCCATCGCCGTGACCATGCTGCACCGGGGTTATAAGTTGCGAACATGAACCAGATACCAACTGCGCAATCGATTCGGCACGCCATCGTGCAGGCTTTGCCTTGTGAGCGCCTCGAGGTCGACGGCGATGGCCATCACTTCGAGGCCCTGATTGTCAGCGCCGCTTTCGAAGGGCGCTCGCGCATCGAACGTCATCGGCTGGTATATGCGGCACTAGGCGATCGCATGCGCCAGGAGATTCACGCGCTTTCTATGCGCACACTTACGCCGCAAGAAGCCGACGCCGTCGGCGCGGCACGCCCCGCAGGAAGATAGCCGCCACATGGACAAGTTGCGAATTCGCGGTGGTAACCGCCTCGAGGGGGCCTTGCGCGTGGCGGGGGCGAAGAACGCCGCTTTGCCGATCATGGCTGCGGCGCTGCTCACGCCCGAGGAGTTGCGGCTGGAGAACGTCGCGCGCCTGGCGGACACGGCGACGATGAGCCGTTTGCTCAGCGGGATGGGCGTTTCTGTGGAACGCGACGGCGAGCGTATGGCGCTGCGCGCAGCAAAGCTCGGATCCGTGCAAGCGCCCTACGAGCTCGTAAAGACGATGCGTGCCTCGATTCTCGTTTTGGGTCCATTGCTCGCTCGCGAGGGCGAGGCCCGCGTCAGCTTGCCCGGCGGATGCGCCATTGGCGCGCGTCCCATCGACCAGCATCTAAAGGGTTTGCAGGCTCTGGGTGCGGATCTACAGATCGAAGGCGGCTACATCGTCGCGCGGCGCGGAGCCGCGGGACGGTTGCGCGGCGCGCGCATCATCACCGACTTGGTCACGGTGACCGGCACGGAAAACCTGATGATGGCCGCTACACTTGCCGAGGGCCGGACGGTTATCGAGAACGCGGCCCGCGAGCCCGAGGTTGTCGATCTGGCGACGTGCCTAAATCGCATGGGGGCGGCAATTCGGGGCGCTGGTACGGATCGGATTGTGATCGAGGGGGTAGAACGGCTCCATGGAGCCGACCATCGGGTGATCGCCGATCGCATCGAGAGCGCGACCTTTCTGGTGGCCGCCGCGGCCACAGGCGGCGATATCACGCTGCAGTGCGCCGCACCCGATACACTCGACGCCGTTCTGGAGAAGCTGCGCGAGGCCGGTGCGACGATACAGATGGGTCCGGACTGGGTGCGTCTGCGCATGGATCGCAGGCCCCATTCCGTGAGCCTGCGCACGGCTCCGTACCCTGCGTTTCCCACCGACGCGCAGGCGCAGTTTCTTGCAATGAACTGTATCGCCGATGGCGTTGCTCGCGTCAGCGAAAATATCTTCGAAAACCGCTTTATGCATGTGCTCGAATTGCAACGGCTGGGTGCGCAGATCGATATCGACGGCCATACGGCGATCGTGCGTGGGGTCGATCACCTGTCGGGCGCGACCGTGATGGCGACCGATCTTCGGGCCTCAGCTAGCCTCGTGATTGCAGGGCTAGTGGCGCGCGGGGAAACGACGGTTGATCGCATCTATCACCTGGATCGTGGCTACGAGGCGATGGAGCGTCGGCTCAGCAGTCTGGGTGCGGATATCCAACGGGTTCGGTGAGAGTTCGACGGTGATTACGCTGGCATTGCCCAAGGGCCGCATCTTCGAGGAGGCGCTGCCGCTGCTAGCACGTGCGGGCATCGTGCCCGAGGAGTCGCCCACGCAAACGCGAAAACTTCTCATCGGCACGAGCGTCGCGGATTTGCGTATCGTCGTGGTGCGCGCCTCCGATGTGCCGACCTACGTACAGTACGGGGCCGCAGAACTGGGCATCGCAGGGGCTGACATCTTGTTGGAACACGGCGGCGACGGTCTTTATCAGCCGGTCGATCTGTCGATTGGTCACTGCCGCCTGTGCGTAGCCGCGCCCTCTGGCTTTGATTACGCCGGCGCCGTCGGGCGCGGTGCGCGGCTGCGTGTGGCCACCAAGTACGTGCAGGCAGCGCGCGAGTTCTTCGCGCGCAAGGGAGTGCACGTTGATCTGATCAAGCTGTACGGTTCGATGGAACTTGCGCCGCTTGCCGGGCTTGCTGACGCGATCGTCGATCTGGTGTCCAGCGGGGCGACGCTGCGCGCCAACAATCTTGTGGAGGTCGAGCAGATCGCGCCAATCAGCTCGCGGCTGGTCGTCAATCAGGCGGCCTACAAGACCCAGCGCACGCGGCTCGCAGCACTGATTGGCGCTCTTGCGAAGGCGGTCGTGCAATGATGATCCAGCTGCTTGATGCCAGCGCTGCGGATTTTGACCAGGCGCTGACGCAATTAATCGCTACCGATACGGCGCCAGATCGCGAAATCGAGGCTCGCGTCGACGAAATCATTGAAGCCGTTCGTCATCGAGGAGATGACGCGCTGCTCGATTACACGCGGCGGTTTGATCGAATGCACGCGGCCGCGGTCAGCGAACTGGAGATCCCCGCGGAACAAATGCGATCTGCGCTGGCGGCGCTAGGAGCCGATGACCGCCGGGCGCTGCAGGAGGCGGCCGAGCGGATCCGACGCTTTCATGAGCAAGCCCGTGCGCACGATTGGCAAGTGCAGGAGCCCGACGGTACGACGCTTGGAATTCGCGTGACGCCACTGGACCGCGTCGGCATTTACGTTCCGGGCGGCAAGGCCTCGTACCCTTCTTCGGTGCTGATGAACGCCGTTCCTGCGCGGGTGGCTGGGGTGGGGCAGATCATCATGGTGGCGCCAGCTCCCGATGGCGTGCGCAATCCACTGGTGCTGGCCGCCGCGGCGCTGGCCGGAGTCGATCGGGCGTTTGCGATCGGCGGCGCGCAGGCGGTGGCCGCGCTGGCCTACGGCACCCAAACGGTTCCTGCGGTCGACAAAATCGTTGGACCCGGCAACGCCTACGTCGCGGCCGCCAAGCGGCGGGTTTTTGGCACGGTGGGCATCGACATGCTCGCGGGGCCAAGCGAGATTCTGATCATCTGCGACGGAACCACCGATCCGCAATGGATCGCGATGGACTTGTTCTCGCAAGCCGAGCACGACGAAATGGCGCAGGCCATCTTGCTGACGCCCGATCGGAGCTTTCGCGATGCCGTGCTCGCGGCAATCGGCAGCTTGCTGCCTACGATGCCGCGTCGCTCGATCATTGAAACGTCGTTGCGCAAGCGCGGTGCTTTAATCCTGGTGCGCGATTTGGAGCAGGCGTGCGAGATTGCCAACCGGATCGCGCCCGAGCACCTAGAGATTTCGACTGTGGCTGCGCGCAACTGGCTTGACCGTATCCGCCACGCGGGTGCGATCTTTCTCGGGCCGTATTCGAGCGAAGCACTGGGTGATTACTGCGCCGGCCCCAATCACGTCTTGCCAACCTCGCGCACCGCGCGATTTTCTTCCGCGCTTGGCGTAGCGGATTTTCAAAAGCGCAGCAGCGTTCTTGAAATCTCTCGTGCTGGGGCCCAAGTGCTGGGTCTTACCGCCGCGCACCTTGCGCAAGCCGAGGGGCTCGGTGCGCACGCGCGCAGCGCCCAGTTTCGAATGGACGCGCCGCCGCCCGGCTCGCGAGGCGGCAGGTGAGTGATCCGGCGGCCGCGCCGCTATCGGTAGTGCGCGACGACGTTCGCATGCTCACGGCGTATCCGGTGCCCTCCGCCGAGGGACTGGTCAAGCTCGACATGATGGAAAACCCATACGGATTGCCCAAGGAGCTTGCACTCGATTTAGGGCAGCGCCTGGGCAAGGTCGCGCTAAACCGTTATCCACCGGGCGAACCGCGCGCTTTTAAGCAACGCCTGCGGGCGCGCGTAGCCGTTCCCGAGGGCAGTGCAGTGCTGCTGGGAAACGGTTCTGACGAGTTGATTCATCTTGTCATTCAATCTTGTGCGCGCTCCGGTGCGGTGGTGCTCTCGCCCTGGCCAAGCTTCGCGATGTATCGAATCAGCGCCGGATTGGATCGATGCGGCTTCGTTGATGTAAGTTTGCAACCGGATTTCGCGATGGATTTGCCCGCAATGATGGCCGCGATCCGCCGGCACCGTCCGTCGGTGATCTTTCTGTCGTATCCGAACAATCCCACGGGCAACTTGTTCGATCGCACTGCGATCGAGGCGATCATGCTCGAAGCGCCGGGAATCGTGGTAATTGATGAAGCCTATCTGCCGTTTGCGCAGCAGACGTGGATGCCCGAGTTGCCAGCACGCCCCAACTTGCTCGTGCTGCGCACGTTCTCCAAGTTGGGCCTGGCCGGCTTGCGTCTGGGGTATCTGTGCGGGCTCCCAGCCCTAATCGAGCAGTTCGACAAGGTGCGGCCGCCTTTTAACGTCAACGTCCTGACGCTGGCGGCCGCGGATTTTTTGCTCGATCACTTCGCTGTACTGGACGAACAGGCGGCCCGCGTGCGGGCCGATCGCCAACAGTTGCTCGCACGCATGCGGTCTTTGGCGGGCATACAGGTCTTCGATTCGGCTGCTAACTTCTTGCTTTTCCGCGTTGCCGATGCCTCCGATGTTTTCGCGAAACTGCTGCAGAAGGGTATTCTCATCAAAGACGTGTCGGGCGCGCATCCGCTGCTGCAAAACTGCCTGCGTGTCACAATTGGGACCGCGGAGGAAAACGCCCGATTTTTCGAGGCCCTTCGGGCCAGCATCTGATGGAATCAGCAATGCCGCAACGCAACGCGCAAATCGCACGAGATACGAAAGAGACCAAGATCCGCGTGACGGTTGACCTAGACGGAACCGGGGCGTGCAAGGTATCGACCGGGATCGGGTTTCTCGACCACATGTTGGAGCAAATTGCGCGCCACGGTGCGCTGGACTTGACGATCGAAGCAATTGGCGATTTGCACATTGACGGCCACCATACGGTAGAGGACGTCGGCATCACTTTGGGCCGCGCGGTCTATAGTGCCGCGGGCGATAAGCAGGGCATCCGTCGCTTCGGGCACGCTTTCGTGCCCCTGGATGAGGCGCTAACTCGGGTGGTGGTCGATTTTTCCGGCCGGCCTGGTTTGTTCTGGAACGTGGATTTCGCGCGTTCCACAATCGGGGGGTTCGATCTGGAACTGGTCCACGAATTTTTCCAGGGGTTTGTGAACCATGCGCAGGTGACGCTGCACATCGATAATTTGCGCGGCAATAACGCGCACCATCAGTGCGAAACGATCTTTAAGGCGTTTGCGCGGGCGCTGCGCGATGCCCTGGAGATGGATCCGCGCGCCACTGGCATGGTGCCCAGCACCAAGGGAGCACTTTAGCCTAGCCGCGTTGCTGCGTGCGTGCTCGGCAGTGGCATAGGAAGGTTTCCCGAGGTTGATTTCTTGATTGCGATTGCTGATTTCGGAATGGGCAACTTGCGCTCGGTGCAACAGGCGCTTGCCCGTGTCGCTCCCCAGGTTCTTACGCGCATAACGTCGGACCCAGAAGTGATCGATGCCGCCGAGCGCGTTGTGCTGCCCGGGCAAGGAGCGATGCCCGATTGCATGCACAACCTGGCGGCTTCGGGACTTGAGCCGGCCTTGCGGCGCGCGGCAGCAACTCGACCGGTATTGGCTGTGTGCATCGGCGAACAAATGCTCTTTGACCGCTCGCAAGAAGGCAACGCCCCTGGCTTAGGACTCATCCCGGGGCAAGTCGTACGGTTCCCTGAGTCGGTGGACGAGCAAGGGCGGCGACGCAAGATTCCGCACATGGGTTGGAACCGGGTCCGGCAGACCCAGCCCCATCCCTTATGGCAGGGCGTAGCAGATGAGAGCTACTTTTACTTCGTTCACAGCTACTATGTTGAACCGGCACAGCGAAGCGTCATTGCGGGTCAAACGGAGTACGGTGGCATCTTTACCTGCGCGGTTGCCCAAGATAATATTTTCGCTGTCCAATTCCATCCCGAGAAAAGCGCCGCCGCTGGCCTGAGACTCTACGCCAACTTCGTATGTTGGAAACCCTGACGGGCACTTGCCTGGCCTGTGCCGGCCGGTCTGCTGTCCAAACCGATTAGCCCATTCATGCTGCTGATTCCCGCAATTGATATCAAGGACGGGCGATGCGTTCGCTTGCGCCAAGGCGACATGAGCGATGCGACGGTTTTTTCGGAGGATCCGGTCGCGATGGCGGGCAAGTGGGTCGAAATGGGGGCCCAACGGCTGCATATCGTCGACCTGAACGGGGCCCGCTCCGGCAAGCCGGTCAACGAAAGCGTCATTCGAAAGATCGCTCGTGCTGCCGGTCCGGACGTTGCGGTGCAGCTCGGCGGCGGCCTGCGCGACCTTGATACGATCGAGCGGTTCATCGACAACGGCATCTCCTACGTCGTTATCGGAACCGCCGCGGTAAAGAACCCCGGATTTCTGCACGACGCGTGCAGCGCGTTTGGCGGCCATGTCATCGTTGCCCTGGACGCACGCGATGGCAAAGTGGCCACGGACGGTTGGAGCAAACTGACCGGGCACGACGTGATCGATTTGGCGGTGAAATTCGAAGACTATGGGGTGGATGCGATCTTGTACACGGATATCGGCCGCGACGGCATGCTCAGCGGCGTGAATATCGAGGCAACCGTGGCACTGGCACGTGCGGTGCGCATCCCGATTCTTGCCAGCGGCGGTGTTGCCGACCTGAGCGACGTCGATCGGCTTTGCGCGATCGAGGGCGAGGGCGTCGAGGGAGCAATATTGGGACGCGCCCTGTACGAGGGAAAGCTCGATTTTAAGGCTGCCCTGGCGCGAGTGGCCGCGCTGGCGCAGTAGTGAGGACCACAGGCACGGTCTTCCGACGCTGCGGATCGGGCGGTGCCCAACGCCGCGCCACCTTGCCATAGAGCCCTTATCGATGCTCGCCAAGAGAATCATTCCCTGCCTGGACGTGACCGCAGGTCGAGTGGTCAAGGGAATCAACTTTCAGGGCCTGCGCGATGCCGGCGATCCGGTTGAGATTGCAGCGCGCTACGACGGCGAGGGCGCCGACGAGCTCACCTTTCTCGATATCACCGCAAGTTCCGATCAGCGCGAGACGATTTTGGACGTCATTGAGGCCGTGGCACGGCAAACCTTCATTCCGCTGACTGTCGGCGGCGGAGTGCGCAAAGTCGAGGACGTGCGCCGCCTGCTTAACGCCGGAGCCGATAAGGTTTCCATCAATACCGCTGGCGTGCTCAATCCGCAGCTTTTTGCCCAGACCAGCAACCGCTTCGGCAATCAATGCATCGTGGCAGCAATCGACGCCCGGCGCCGTGACCATTCCGATCCGGCGCGCGGTTGGGAGGTGTATACGCATGGTGGGCGCACCGCGACCGGGATCGATGCGGTCGCGTGGGCCCGTCGTGTCGTAGAGCTTGGCGCAGGAGAGATCCTGCTCACCAGTATGGACCGAGACGGAACACGCCTGGGATTTGACATTGAGCTCACCGCGGCCGTCACGGACGCCGTGAGCGTCCCCGTCATCGCGTCGGGCGGCGTTGGAACGCTGCAGCACCTAGCCGATGGCATTTTGCTCGGACATGCCGATGGTGTGCTTGCCGCTTCGATCTTTCACTATGGGGAGTACACCGTGCAAGCAGCCAAGCGCTATCTGGCCGATTGCGGCATTCCGATGAGGTTGTCGTGAACGCCGCCTCAGACGCCCCCGCGGGCGGTGGCGACCTTGCCTGGCTCGACCAGGTCGTATTCGATGCCAACGGCCTAGTGCCGGTCATCGCCCAACAAATGAGTGACCGCCGGGTGCTCATGCTGGCATGGGCCGATCGTGCAGCCTTGGAGCAAACCCAGCGTTCGGGCCTTGCGACGTATTATTCGCGCTCGCGTGCGCGCCAATGGCGCAAGGGTGAAGAGTCAGGAAACACGCAGCGAGTGCGCGAAATCCGCATCGACTGCGATGGCGATGCGGTGCTCTACGTGGTCGACCAGCAGGGCGGAGTTGCCTGCCACACCGGCCGCGTTAGCTGTTTTTACCGCCGCCTCGAAGACGGCGTATGGCAGCAGACCGATCCGGTGCTCATCGACCCCGAGAAAATGTACCGTAGGCCCAACTCATGAAGCCCAGCGATGCCACCTCTGTGCTGAGCCGCTTAGCCGACGTCATCGAATCACGACGCGGCGCTGACGCCGAGCGTTCGTACGTGGCGCGGCTACTGGCACAGGCGCCGGACTCGGTCCTGAAGAAGATCGGCGAAGAAGCGACCGAGACGGTCATGGCCGCCAAGGACGGCGATCGCGAACGCATCATTGCGGAGACTGCCGACCTGTGGTTTCACTGTCTCGTGATGCTTGTCCACTATGGTCTGCGGCCCGAGCGGGTTCTGGCCGAGCTCGATCGGCGCGCCGGCGTCTCGGGTTTGGAGGAAAAAGCCCTGCGCAAGGCCCTGGGACGCGAACGCGGCAGCCCAGTGCCACCGGAGAAAGAAAATGGCTGATACCACGTCCACTTCGTGCCTGTTTTGTCGTATCGTCCGGCGCCAGGTGCCTTCTCAAGTGGCCTACGAGGACGACGAGGTCATTGTATTTCACGACATTCACCCCGCCGCCCCGGTGCATTTGCTCATTGTGCCCAAGTTGCACATCGATTCATTGCTTGACGCCACCTCCGAGCAGCAGTCGCTATTGGGTAAAATGCTGTTGCTGGCACCGCAACTGGCCCGGGAGCAAGGCGCGACGGACGGGTTTCGCCTCATCGTCAACAACGGTGGGGGTGGCGGGCAGGAAGTCTTCCATTTGCACTTCCACGTGCTTGGCGGCCCACGGCCTTGGCGCCATATGTCTGTCGGGAGGTAATTATGGGCTCGCTATCCATTTGGCATTGGCTCATTGTCTTGCTGGTCGTCGTCCTGGTTTTTGGTACCGGAAAACTCAAGAACCTGGGCCGCGATCTGGGTGGAGCGATCAAAGGGTTTAAGGAAGGAATCAAGGAGGGGACTGAATCTCCCAACTCCTCAAACCCGCCGCAGAAGGTCGAAGATTCGTCACGTTCGGCTGCCCACACAATTGACGTGGCCGCGCGCGAAAAAAGCGGCAGTTAAATTTGGCTTAGGACCGCTGTGGCGCACGCACGTCGCGGCAGTCCGAGGACCTGTCAATCGGATGCAATCATCGGGCCCTGTTATCAAAGCCCGGGGTTCCCATGTTCGACTTTGGTGAGCTATTGGTGATCGGCGTTGTGGCGCTGATCGTACTACCGCCGGAGCGCTTGCCGCAGGCGGCGCGCACGCTCGGGCAATGGATCGGCAAGCTGCAGCATTACGTTGGCCAGATGCGGGTCGAATTCGATCGCGAATTTCATCTGGCCGATTTGCGGCGCCTTGGCGAGGAGGCCCGGGCCAGCGCGCGCTCGGTCGAAACGGAACTGCGCTCTGTGGCCTCGGGGGTGGAATCGGAGGTCGGTAAGGTGGCCTCAGATACGATGGTTGCACTGGGCGAGAATTCGTGGAGCAGCGGTGGTCCCACGCCGCCGCCTACGCACTTTCCGCGGCGCTACAAACCGCGGCCGTCGATCGACGATCTGACACAGGAAATCGAGCGCCTGAAGCGGCAGTTGGCCCTTCCCGACGGGGGTTCGGCAGCGCACCGTAAGTGGGCGCCGCGCGCTCGCATCAACCGCGTGCGCGTGCGGCGCTGAGCGGCGAGCGCTATGAGCCGGCACGGTGGTTTGCGACCACGGCGACCACGCCAATGAGCGCGCCAGAGCAAGAGGAAGGGTTTCTCTCGCACCTGGTGGAGTTGCGTACCCGCCTGGTGCGCGCAGCCCTTTCGGTGTTGATTGTGTTTTTGGGCCTTTGGCCTTTCATGCGGCAGATTTTCGACCTGCTCTCGCGCCCGATGATCGGTGCTTTGCCCCAAGGCGCCAAACTGCTCGCCACAGGAGTCATTACGCCCTTTCTAGTGCCCCTGAAGGTCACCTTGTTCGCGGCGTTCCTGCTGGCCCTGCCTTTTGTCCTGTACCAGGCTTGGGCGTTTATCGCCCCGGGCCTTTATCAGCACGAAAAGCGCCTCGCATTGCCGGTCCTGGTCTCTAGTGTCTTCATGTTTTTTGCCGGAATCGCATACTGCTATTTTGTCGTCTTTGGGGTTGTCTTTCGCTTCATCACCGGGTTTGCTCCGGAGAATGTCAACGTGGCACCCGATATCGAACAGTACTTCGATTTTGTTATACGTATGTTCATTGCCTTTGGCTTGGCGTTCGAGGTACCCATAGCCGTGATGCTGCTGGTGCGCCTTGGGATCACGTCCGTTGCCAAGCTGCGCCACGTGCGTCCGTATGTCATTGTGGGCGCATTCGTCATTGCGGCCATCGTGACGCCGCCCGATGTGCTCTCCCAGATGCTGCTGGCGCTGCCGCTATGGCTGCTGTATGAGTTGGGGGTGTTACTGGCCACGCTCGTCGGCGGCAAGGGCCGGCAGCAGGAGGCGCCCGCGGAATGACGACGGCGCTTGGCCGCGCGCTCAGCGTGTAGCCGGCGGCGGGCGCTCGCCGACTCGAATCTTCAGATTCATGTCCTTGGCGTCGCGCAGCACATGCACGCTGGCCATGGCGCCGGGTTCGAGCTGCGCGATCTGGTTCAGCATCGCGCGGCGCTCGCTTACATTGACGCCGTTGATCGAGACGATCACATCGCCGGGCTCCATGCCGCCGTTGCCCGCTGGACCATTGCGCAGCACGCCGCGCACAACTACCCCTTCTTTGCGCTTAAGGCGCAACGCGTCGACCAGCTCCGGCGTAATGTCATAGAGTTCGATGCCGAAGTAGCCGCGCTTGACACGGCCATTTTGGACGATCTGGTCCATCACCTGGGTGACGATCGAGGTGGGGATCGCAAAACCAATACCGATGGATCCGCCGGTGCGCGAAAAAATCGCCGTGTTGATTCCAACCAAATGGCCATTGCTGTCGACCAGGGCGCCTCCCGAATTGCCCTCGTTGATAGCGGCGTCGGTCTGAATGAAATTTTCGAACGTGTTAATGCCCAGGTTGGTGCGGCCCAAGGCTGAAACGATACCCATTGTCACGGTCTGTCCGACGTTAAACGGATTACCAATGGCAAGCACCACATCGCCCACTTTGAGCGTCTCCGAGCGACCGAAAATCATGACTGGCAGATCCGGCAGATCGATTTTCAAAACGGCCAGATCCGTTTCTGGATCCGAGCCCACGAGGCGCGCGTCGACGCGGCGCCCGTCGCTCAGTGCAACGGCAATCTCATCGGCTGCCTGCACGACGTGGTTGTTGGTCAGTACGTAGCCGTCGGCAGTAACGATCACTCCGGAGCCCAAGCGTGCGACGCTTTGTGGTTCGGTATTGGCCGATTCGCCGAAAAACTGCCGTTCAATGGAATCGTCGGCACCGCCACGGGTGATCTGCTTAGCCGTATAGACATTGACCACACTGGGCATCGCCCGCATCGCCGCGTCGGCGTAGGAGCCCAGGGCATTGGCCCGGGTCACCGGTTCATCGGCCGGGATCTGGCGAATTGAAGTACCCGCGACCGGACTCGGCGCCGGCGCAGCACTCCCCGCCACGGTTCGGTTCGTTGCACTCTCGCGCGATATCCACTGCGGCTTGAGCGTAGAGACAACGAACAACAGCGCCATCCCTACCGTGGTGGCCTGTGCAAAGACGAGCCAAACGCGCCGCAGCATTACCGCCCTTTCGCCCGCGGGTGTGCGGCGCCCAGCAGGGTCGACTCTTGCATTGTGACGGTCGCCTCGTTCAAGTAATTGCCTGGATAGGGTGTCCGCGTGTCGCCGCCGACAGCGGCAAAGGCACGGAACTCATTCAATATTCTCATTTTTTCGGCCGTCATGAAGCTCAACCCGGCCTGATGGCTAACGCCCGCCTCGATAGGCTTCCTAGCCCGCTTTTGCGGGTATATGAGGTAGTGAAGTAGAATAGCAGGCTCCCCGAACCGCGCCCGGCCCACCTGGGGGGCAAAGTCCCTTCCCCCGCCGCCCGGCGCCCGGGACGATATACAAAAGGCGATTTAACAATGGTGCTGTATTCCGGTACAACCTGCCCGTTTTCGCAACGATGCCGACTCGTGCTCTTTGAAAAGGGGATGGATTTCGAGATCAAGGACGTCGATCTTTTTAACAAACCGGAGGAAATCTCCGTGATGAATCCGTACGGACAAGTGCCGATACTCGTCGAGCGCGAGTTGACCTTGTACGAATCGAACATCATCAATGAATACATTGACGAGCGCTTTCCTCACCCGCAGCTGATGCCCGCGGACCCGGTGATGCGCGCGCGTGCGCGCCTGTTTTTGTTCAATTTCGAGCGCGAGTTGTTCGTTCATGTGCAGACGCTTGAAAATAGCAACAATCAAAAGGCCATCGAGAAGGCGCGCCTGCAGATCCGCGATCGACTGACGCAGCTTGCGCCAATTTTGCTCAAGAACAAGTACATGCTGGGTGACGAATTTTC
>Ga0187781_10000655_pt1 | contig 25008 bp, 20 predicted proteins | sample 0715_SJ02_MP02_2_FD_132447 | JGI IMG/M metagenome (GOLD analysis project Ga0187781, IMG submission 132447) | Tropical peat soil microbial communities from peatlands in Department of Meta, Colombia - 0715_SJ02_MP02_20_MG | ecosystem: Environmental > Terrestrial > Soil > Wetlands > Peat | place... | reverse complement strand
CGGAGGCGTGCGAAATGGGGCTTAACGCGTCGCGAACAGCAACTCGTTCCCCTCATCGGTCGCGGGCTGAGCAACAAGGAAATTGCCAGCTACCTAAGCGTATCGGAACAAACCATCAAGAATCACATCCATCGAATTCTGCAGAAGATGGGCGTTTCCAATCGGCTTAGCGTATTTGAAGCCTGCCAGACTGAGTCATCCCTTTCGAGTACCAAGAGCCCCAGGTACTCTACTTAGGTACTTATAGCCCGGGTACTCAATCTTGGACCGCGTGTGCCCTTCGATAGGACGAGGTACTTCCGGCGTGTTGTAGTTAATCCAATTTGAACCTGTCGCCGCAGAATCACTTTCTGGATACTTGGGTCGGCTGGGGAGGATTTCATGAAAGCCATCCGCGTCTTGGTTGCAAACCGCCCTCGCCTGATGCGCGAACTCGTGATGGCCACTATTTCCGATCAACCGGACATTGAAATCGTCGGTGAGATTCAAGAGGAATCTGGAATCAAAAGTGCTGTCGAAGAGAGCCAGCCGGACTTCCTTATTGTGGCGCTCGACAATCACGATCGACTACCTGATTTCTGTCAGTCGATTTTGCAGAGCCATCCGCTGGTCAAGATCATCGCGATCGCTTCCAATCGAAACAGCACGATGTTTTATTGGGCTTCGCTCCGCGTTCAATCCAATCAAATCGAAGCGTCCGAGGCGGGAGTCCTCAACGCGTTGCGGGGCATAACACAGCCAGCGACGAGGATTCAATGAGCTGGTGGCACGTATCGACTCGCATGCATTCCTATGTTCAGCGGGCCGGGGGGGCAATGTTGTGTAGCCGTCGGATTCTTTTGCTGGTTTTTCTCTGTTTGACGGCTGTCGTAGCGCAGGACGAGCCGCCAGCTCAGATCACTTCGGCCGGGCTGGGTCAGCAAAACATGAGCTTAGTCGCAGCGTCTCCCGCTGACGTCAAAGCGGTACTGGTGAAAGAAGCGGGGCTCATGGTGGAGCTGAAACGCTGGGTTGCGAAAGACGCGACTGATCACGGACAAATCATCAGCGAATCAGATCTGACAGACGATGCGATCTTCGGCCGGCTGGAATCGGATGTTCGGTTCCGCTCTATCGCGACAATGCTGCTTCAGCGCTATGGGTACCTAGTTCCGAAAGTGAATCCCGATTCGGAACTCGGCAAGGAGGAAGAGCTCCTGGTCCAAGAGCGAGTCAAGTGGCTCGCAGATGACCAAGAGGAACAATTGACGGCGGCGCGACAAAGAGCCGGTCGGAGCGCGGAACAAGCGACCGCCTGTGATCCGCGCCTTGACCGTGACTGTGTGCCGGCAAACGCGAGCCCATCTCCTGCCCAAAATCCCGCGCCACAAGCTCAGCCAGAGATGCCGCCTTCAAGAACGGCGCCCAACGATGAAGTAAGCCCTCTGACTCCTATGCAGGTAAACGGAGGTGTCCTAGAGCGGGCTCGGTTTCCGGGAGGCGAGGCACTATCTACCGCCGACTTGTCATTTGTCGGAGCGAGCTACGAACCAGGAAAATCGCTCGATGATTTGGATTTGAATCCTTTCGGGTCTCTCACGCCGCAAGCGAGCGCAAGCACGGCGAGCGGACAGTTTGTGCAGCTGCCTGGTTCGGGGGAGCCTCGGGGTGTCACTTCCCCAACACAGCTATACAACGGTCAAGCGACCTTGCAGCCCGTGGAGATGGTGCGAGCGCGCAACCCGTACAGTGATATTCCGTCCCTGTACGACATGTACTTGCAGGCCGCACCCCGTCCGACTGCACCCACGCGATTCGGCATGAATGTTTTCGTCAACGGAACGCGAGATCCGCAATTGATTCCGATGGATTTGCCGGCTGGACCCGACTACGTGGTGGGGCCGGGCGACGGTTTGGCCATCGACCTATGGGGCGGCGTTTCTCAGCGTCTGTATCGCACGGTGGATCGAGAAGGCCGAGTGAGCCTTCCCGAAGTTGGGCCAGTGCTCGTGAGCGGGAGGAGCCTTGCTGACGTGCAGCAGAATTTGCAGCAGGCGTTGCGGAGCGAATTCCGCGATGTCTCTGCAGATGTATCGCTCTCCCGACTCAGGACGATCCGGGTCTACGTGGTCGGTGATGTGGCGCAAGCTGGTGCGTATGACATTAGCTCGCTTTCGACACCCCTGAACGCGCTGTTTGCGGCGGGCGGGCCAACACCTCAAGGTTCCCTTCGGATCGTGAAGCATTATCGAGGCAATCAACTACTGCAGACAGTGGATCTCTATGATCTTCTCCTGCACGGCGTGAAGGCGGACATTCAGCGCCTCGAAAATGGCGACACAGTGCTCGTGCCGCCCATCGGTGCGCTAGTGACCATCGAGGGCATGGTGAGGCGTCCGGCAATCTATGAGCTGAAAGACGAGAACAATCTGAACAGCGTCCTTGATCTTGCCGGGGGACTCCTTCCCAGTGCTGCATTGCAACATATCGAAGTCCAGCGGATGGTGGCTCACGAGCGGCAGACAATGATGAGCCTCGACCTTCCCGATGGAGAAGATGGTCCACAGGCAACCCGGAAACTCGCGTCTTTTGAAATTCACGACGGGGACCAAATCAGATTATTCCCAATCGCTCCGTACAACCAGAGTGCGGTGTATCTCGAAGGCCATGTCCTCAGACCCGGCCGGTACTCCTATCGCGCAGATATGCGGCTTACCGACGTAATCGCATCCTACAAGGACCTGCTGCCGGAGCCGGCAACACAGTATGCCGAGATCATTCGCCTAAACGCGCCGGATTTTCGACCCAGCGTGGAGGGGTTCGATTTAGCCGATGCGATTTCCGATCCGTCTCGCGCGCCGCTTCTCCACCCGATGGATACAGTGCGCATCTTCAGCCGCTACGACTTCGAGAACCCACCCACCGTTTCCGTGTGGGGTGATGTTCGACAACCAGGAACCTTCCGAACGTCGGGCCAAATTCGACTGAGCGACGCAATCCATCTGGCCGGGGGCCTGTCTCCGGACGCACAAACCGGCGACGCGCAGGTTTTCCGTTACCTGCCAGATGGCAAGCTGAAAATCTTTGGCGTTGGTTTGGGCCAAGCTTTGGCGGGGGATCCAGCGGAGAACATTGTTCTCGCCCCGCGCGATCGGATCCTTGTTCACCGCAGTCCCGATGCGGAGCAGCCAGCCACAGTTTACGTTCAGGGTGAGGTTGTGAAGCCGGGCCGTTATCCGCTCACAACGAACATGACCATCGCCGACTTGATCCGGGTCGGCGGCGGGCTCAAGCCCAGCGCCGATGCGCAAACCGGAGATCTCACGCATTACCAATGGGCGGGGCAAGCAAAGCTCAGCGGGGAACAGACTCCGATCGAAATCGCCGCGGCGCTGAGTGGCGATCCCAAGGCAAACGCTCTCCTCCATAACGGCGACGTCGTGACGATTCGCCAGCTTCCGGGCTGGAACGACCTCGGAGCCTCGATCATTGTCAAAGGTGAGGTGAAACATCCGGGGACGTATGGCATTCGGCCGGGCGAACGGCTCAGCTCCGTACTCGAAAGGACGGGCGGTTTTCTGCCCAGTGCGTATGCGTATGGGGCCGTGCTGCAACGGGTGCAAGTCCGTGAGCTTGAGGCGAAGCAACAGGACGAAATGGTTCTTCGAATTAAGGATGCAGAGCGCGATTTGGAACTTCTCCCGGAAACCGATGCGAAACAAAAGCAGGCTAAGCAAACAGCCCTTGCGCAGTATCAAACCACTCTCACGCAATTGAGCGCCAATCCGCCTGCCGGTCGCGTGAACATGCGCATTTCCTCGAACATCAATCGCTGGAAGAACACTTCTGCCGACGTCGAAGTCCGAGCAGGAGATACGCTGGTCATTCCGAAGAGGCCGGATTATGTGATGGTCACGGGGCAGGTGTTCAATCCCACGGCAGTTGCCTACCGGCCCAGCAAGAGTGCGAAGTGGTATCTGAGTCAATCGGGCGGGCCCACCACGCTCGCCAACAAGAAGGATATCTTCGTAATACGCGCGGACGGATCCGTGATCGGCGCAAACAAAAGCCTGTGGAGCGGAGAGTCATTGAGTTCCACTTTGCAACCCGGGGACACGGTGGTCGTGCCAGAGAAAGCGCTCGGAGGCGGGCCGAATTGGCAGAACCTCTTCACTTCGGCACAACTGGCTTCGTCGATCGCCACCACCGTGCTCTTTGCGATGCATTACTGAGCTGAATTCAGAATGGCGAGATGGAGGATGCGATTCGTGGTCGGCTGTTGCCTTTTCTCGATTATCGGAGCGGTTGGTACGGAATGCTTTGCGCAGTCTGTCACGTCACACCTCGGCAGCACCGCATCTTCGGATTCGGACGCGACGAAGGACATAGGACCAAAGCGGCCGCCGGAATCCACGCTTGAATCGTCTAGCGAAATCGCGGCGCCGCCGACGAGTTCGACCGATTTCGACTATTCGCTAGGGCCGCAGGTGCTGAAAAACCTAGCCGAAGACCAGAAGGCGATCTGGACGAGCCCGGCTCGTATTCGCCTGATCGACGCCGACTGGCTGTTGCCTCTCGGAGTTGTCGCGGGCGGAATGCTGGCTACGGACACCGAGTTCAGCAAGCATCTCTCGAACTCACCAAGCCGGCTGCGGCACAGCAAGGACTTCTCGAATTACGGAATTGTATCTCTGGCTGGCGCGTCGGCAGGGCTATATGTCTGGGGGCACATCACGCACGACGATCACAAGCGCGAAACGGGATTCCTCGCCACGGAAGCTGCGCTCGACAGTTTGGCGGCGACGTACGCGACGAAATATGCATTCGAGCGGGAGCGGCCACTACAGGACGATTTTCGAGGCAGATTCTGGCAAGGCGGAGACTCGTTTCCTTCGGAGCATTCATCAGTCGCTTGGTCGATCGCGAGCGTCATCGCACATGAGTATCCCGGGCCGTTCACATCGCTGTTTGCTTATGGCTTGGCGTCCGGAATCAGCATGTCGCGAGTGAGCGCGAAGCAGCATTTTCCTACGGATGTTCTGGTGGGCAGCGCAGTCGGTTGGTTTGTGGGACAGGAGGTCTATCGGCATCACCACGATCCGGAGCTTGGTGGCGGCGATTGGCAAACGTACGCAGAATCTCGCGAGGAAAGTCCGAGTCGACGAACTCCCACGAGTACCGGATCGCCGTACGTGGAGCTCGACAGCTGGATCTATCCCGCGATCGAACGACTCGCGGCTCTCGGCTACATCCGCTCGACGTTTCTCGGGATGCGGCCGTGGACGCGAGTCGAATGCGCGCAATTGATCGAAGAAGCTGGAGACGCGATCCGATCCGATGCGTCGGCTCCGAACGATGCGGATCGGATCTACACATCTCTTGTCAACGAATTTAGCGGCGATCTCGAGCGAATGGGTGTAGGCGGCGAGCGTGCCGCGCGCATCGAATCAGTTTATGCGCGGGCAACGGGAATTGATGGCCCTCCATTGCACGACAGCGATCATTTTGGCCAAACGATCATCAACGACTACGGTCGGCCCTACGAAGAGGGATTTAATGCGTACGACGGCTTTTCGGGGTATGGCACGGCCGGGCGCTTTGCGCTCTACGTTCGCGGAGAATACCAGCACGCACCGTTCGCGCCCCCGTATTCGGATACCGTGCGCCAAGCTATATCGGTGATGGACGCTAATCCGATTCAACCGGCGACGCCTTTTTCGAGCGTAGATCAATTTCGGCTATTGGACACGTACGTCGCAGCGAATGCGGGGGAGTGGGATCTGGCGTTTGGCAAGCAAAGTCTGTGGTGGGGCCCCGGAGAAGGTGGCGCGCTGATGTTCAGCGACAACGCAGAACCCATTTACATGTTTCGCGGGAGTCGGGTTGCGCCATTCACCGTACCTCTGGCCTCTCGCTTTCTTGGGCCGTTCAAAGTGGACTTCTTCGTTGGCAAACTCTCGGGCAACGAATTTCCTCCTCGGCCTCTCATTCATGGGGAGAAAGTCAGCTTTAAACCAATTCAAGATCTGGAGGTTGGCTTCACTCGTACGGTTGAATTCGGTGGTGTTGGCCGGCCGATGACAGCCGGTGCCATCTGGAACAGTTATGTCAGTGTGAAATCCTCTGTGAACTACAACGCCAATAGAAATCCTGGAAAGCGCTCGAGCGGCGTAGATTTTGCGTACAGAGTACCGTATCTGCGCAACTGGTTGACGCTTTATGCCGACTCCTTCTCGGCTGATGACGTTACGCCGCTCGCCAATCCTCTCAGGGCTGCATGGAACGCGGGGATTTACATGCCACGCGTGCCTGGCATTCCGAAGCTCGATCTTCGAGTGGAAGGAGGCTATACCAACGTTGCCGTCGCCAGCGGCCCAGGGTCCAGCCCGCACTTCGTCTACTATGACTACTTTTATCATAATCTCTATATGAATAAAGGAAACATTCTCGGCAGCTGGATCGGGCGAGAAGGCGAGGGCGTCCAGACGTGGAGTACGTACTGGTTCAGCTCCCGGAATAGCCTCCAAGTCGGATACCGCCATGCAAAGGTTGGCAAGGATTTCGTTCCTGATGGGGAGACGGTCAACGATGGTTGGGCAAAAGTGAGCTGGTGGGTGAACAGCGACGTTAGCTTGTCGGGCTCGGTACAGTACGAGAAATGGCTTGCGCCCTTATTGGCGCCGGGCCCGCAGACGAACTGGACGTCAACAGTTGAAATCGGTTTTCAGCCTCGAGGTTGGAGCTGGTAAACGGAATGCATTCTGCGGGAGCCTTTATGGTGGAGGCGATTAGGGATGCCCGGATATGAGTGGCGCGGCGGTCCGACAGAGTCCAGCGGCACCAGATTCAGAACTCCGCGAACCCGAAGTTTTCGAGGAGCAGGAACTGGGGGCTAGACGTGAACGCGAAGCGGAATTCCTCCGCTTGCTTTGGAACCGCCGACAGCTTCTTCTCCGAGCTGTTGTCGTTGGAGCGCTGGGATCGATAGTGATCGCCTTTCTGATTCCGAAGTCCTACACGTCGACGACGCAGCTTATGCCACCAGACACGCAGTCTACCTCTGGCCTAGCAATGATGGCTGCATTGGCGGACAAGGCTGGAAGTGGCTTGGGACCAGTCGCGGGCGATTTGTTGGGGCTAAAGAGTTCTGGCGATCTCTTCATCGGAGTCCTCAAGAGCCAGACCGTGCAGGACGACTTGGTGGAAGAATTTGGCTTGAGGAAAGAGTACGGCGAGCGGCTGCTTGTCGATGCGCGGACGACGCTCGACGAGAATACTGTGGTGTCTGAAGATCGAAAAAGCGGAATCATTTCCATCACCGTAACTGACCGCAACCCCGAGCGAGCGGCCGCCCTTGCGAATTCTTATGTTGATCGGCTGAATTCGCTGATCTCCGAGCTATCTACTTCATCTGCGCACCGTGAAAGAGTATTTCTCGAGGGGCGACTCAAGACGGTCAAGGAAGACCTGGACCAGGCTTCCGATCAGCTAGCTCGTTTTTCCAGCAAGAACGGAACATTAGACATCCAACAGGAAGGCAAGGCCATTCTGGACGCTGCCAGCAGCATTGCCGGCGAAATGATCGCTGCACGATCCCAGCTTGAGGGACTTCGTCAGATCTACACCGATAATAACCCGCGCGTTCGTTCGTTGAATGCACGCGTGGAGGAACTTCGTGGCCAACTAGAGAGGCTGGGTGGCGCACAAGGAAACGTCGCAGATCGCGCCGATTCGACATCTGGCCAAGCTGCTGATCCGCCGCCCGCCGAGACCCGCGGAGTACCTTTTCCCACCATCCGCAACTTGCCTCTCCTAGGCGCCGAATATGCGGACTACTACCGCCGCGCAAAAAACGAGGAAACTGTTTACGAGCTACTGACCGACCAGTATGAGCTGGCCAAAGTGGAAGAGGCCAAGGAAACTCCCAGCGTGAAGATTTTGGATCCCGCGCGCATACCCGAGAAGAAATCATTTCCTCGGCGCTCTCTGATTATTCTTCTTGGAACGTGTCTGGCTCTTTCTGTTGCCCTAGTTTGGGTTCTAGGGGCGAATCACTGGCAGTCTATCGCCCCAGACGATCCCCGGAAGCTTGTTGCGCAGGAGGTGCTCGCGACGCTGAGGTCGCGTTTGCTCCGATTCTCGCGGAACGGTAGGCCAGCAGTGGTGGAGAAGCCGCCGGTCGCAGATATGGTCAATGACTTTCAGGCGAGTACAGATCGGTCGGTGAAGCACTAAGTCGTCCAGTAAGAGACTGACTCGTAAAGGGTTAGGTCGCAAATGGCCCCGTAAGTGACGCGGCGGAGCCATGGGTAGACCTGCCAAGTAGCCCAATGGCAGAGCAACTCGCAGTATCGCCGCACGTAAGGATGCTCCACGGCACATCAGATCCAGCGACGTACATCCAGCCTCGCTGGTACGCCGCTCACACCTGCGCAAACCACGAGCGCAAAGTTGTAGATCATCTCGAAAGTCGAGGTGTAGAGCATTTCTTGCCGCAGTATGAATCGGTGCGCAAATGGAAGGATCGAAAGGTTCTCCTCCGGCTCCCATTGTTTCCGGGTTACGTATTTGTGCGCCTGTCGCTGCAGGATCGTCTCAAGGTCCTACAAGTCCCAGGGGTTGCCTGCCTCGTGAGTTTTGGCGGGAGGCCGGTGCCGATGCCAGAGGACGAATTCCTTAAACTTCGCGGATTTCTGGCGGAGGGATTCCACGCCGAGCCGCATCCCTATTTGCGAATCGGCCGCCGCGTTCGGATCAAGAGTGGGCCACTCGCCGGGCTGGAGGGGATCGTCGCAAGGAAGAAGAGGGGCGAGCGTCTCGTGCTGTCTGTCGATCTCCTGATGCGGTCGATCATCGTGGACGTGGACATGGCGGATATCGATTGGTCGGCAGTTCTGTGAATTCCGCCGCTGCACCGCGGGATTGGGTTTCCGCCAAGGCGACCAAGTATTTACCGGCGGGTTCGCTGCGCGCCCGGTTTAGTCTGGGGGTTATCTGGTCTCTCGCGGGCGCTGTGATTTCCCGCGGATTCAGTCTGATTGCATCGATCGTTTGCGCGCGATTCCTCGGCAAGACCGGCTTCGGCGAACTTGGGATGATTCAAAGCACGGTAGGCACTTTCGGGACTTTTGCTGGGCTCGGGCTCGGCCTCACTGCAACCAAGTACGTGGCGGAGTCTCGCAGTCGCGACGCCGTCAAGGTGGGGCGAATCCTGGCTCTCTCCGCGGTGGTGGCGTTCCTTTCCGGCGCGCTAATGGCATCTCTCTTGGCCGTCACGGCTTCTTCCTTGTCGAGAACCGTACTCAAGGATGGTGGGTTGGTCGGACCGCTTGCCGCGGCGTCCGGGTTAGTTTTCTTCGGGGCACTCAACGGCGCGCAGACGGGGGCTCTGGCGGGCTTTGAAGCATTTCGCACGATTGCCGGTGTCAATGTCTGGGCGGGATTCCTGTCGTTTCCGTTGGTAGTGTTAGGCGTGTGGCGATGGGGGCTCGACGGCGCCGTGTGGGGGTTGGTGGCGGCGATGGCCGTCAACTGGCTGTTCAACAATCGGGCATTGCGGCGAGAGTGCCGTCGCTCTGGAATCGCCTATGACCTTAAGCGATGCCACAGAGAGTGGAGGATACTCTACAGATTCAGCCTGCCCGCCTTCTTGGCTTCCGTTGTGGTGGGTTCCGCGCTGTGGATTTGCAACATGCTTCTCGTGCACCAGCCAAATGGTTATTCGCAACTCGGGCTTTATACAGCCGCGGACCGCTGGCGTCTACTAGTCCTCTTCATACCGACCTCCGCGTTCAGCATGGCGGTCCCTGTCTTGTCGAATCTCCATGGGGCCGGAGATGCGTCAGGGTTTAGCAGAGTGTTCCGAGCCAATTTGCTATTGAATTCAATGCTGGTGCTCAGTATCGCATTGCCGATCGTAGCCCTCTCGCGGTGGATCATGGCCATGTACGGTCGGCCCTTTCGACCAGGCTGGCCCATCCTCGTCATTCTGGCGTTCTCGGCGTTGCCGGAGGCGCTGAACACAATCCTCGGGCACCCGCTGATCGTAACTGGCGCGATGTGGTGGCGCTGCGGCTTCGATGTGCTTCTGGGAGCGTTGCTCGTCGGCACGGCTGCAGCGCTGATTCCTCGTTGGGGTCCAATTGGGCTCGCCTGCGCCTACGGTTTGGCGTTCTCGATATCCAGTGCGTGTCTGTACTTTTGGGGCACTGTTGCCATTGCGCGGATTGTGGTTGCCGAGCCCCTCCAGTGTGCACATCCTGAAGATGCCCAGTCAGACCAATAGGACGTCAGTTCAGAAAAGCAATTGCGGCGGCGTTTTCCGCACTAAAGACCCCTCCGGAACCCACCTGGTCATACTAGGGCTTCTCATCGCGAACTACGTCAGCTATCTCATGCACATCCTCTACGGCTTGTGGGCCAGTGCAATCACTCTAGTTCTGCTGATAACGTGTTCGATGAGGCTCAATCGACGATGCCTGTTGGCTCGGCACTTCTCGTGGGCCAATATCTTCATCGCTTTACTCGTACTATTCCACCTGGGGTACTACCTCCCGGCAAAAATCGGACTGATCGACGAAGTCGACTTCATGCCGAGTATCCGAAGCGCGGAATCTCAGGTGGCTATGATTTTGTTCTGCGCAGCCGTCCTCGCTTTTGAGTCCGGTGTTCTTTCTGGATGTCGGCGCGCTTTGGTTCGGCAGAGGCGACGACGTGAGACGCGGACTGACGACATGCGTAGCGCGTCGGCTCTGCTGGCAATCGGCTTGCCTGTCTTAGCTTTGAGTATCGTGGTGCTGGCGATTTTTACATTCCAGCAGGGAGGCCTTCAAAGTACCTTTAAAATGTCCTACGCGGACCTCAATGATTTTCTAAGCAGAAGTGATTCTCGGTTTGTGGAAACTGGTGTCCAGTTCTTTCCTGTCGGAGTTCTAATTACCTATGTTGGGTTGCTGTACAAAGGTGTTCGTGGTAGGCCCATTATCTGTGTCCGCGCCCTCTCTTGCCTATTCATCGCGTGGCTGCTCATCGTAGGAAGCCGAGGTACGGCCTTCCTACTAGTGCTTGCACTTTTGTACGTCGGACACCTTTGTCATAGGCCCGTGAGGTGGAGGACTATCTTGATCGTCGGAATCCTGGTGACGATCATGATACCGGTCATCGCAGCCTACCGAAATGTATCCGGTGGAGGTCGCCTGGAGGCAGCACGTGAGGCGACGCTTATCCCTCTTGCAGCAGCCCTTGAAATGGGCCAAACCTACCGAACATTGGTGGGCTTTGTCGATTACTTTTGGAAAGATCGCCATCCTCTAATGTTGGGGAGATCTTACTGGATAGCTGTGCCGCGCTTAATTCCTAATGTGGGATTAAGCAGCGGAAGCATTCCAGCAGGCGATTACTATCGAACTACCGTCTGGATTACGGAATTGCTAGAGCCATCCACGGCACGCGCTGGTGGTGGCCTCGGATCAACGGGAATCGGCGAACCGTACGCCAATTTCGGCTACCCGGGTGTGGTCGCTCTCTTTTGGTGCCTAGGCTTCGTAATCGGGGGCCTCGAGCAGTACTTTCTCCTAACACGCTCCGGTGCGGCCATGGGCATCATCTGCGGAATTTTCATCGCCACCAATTGGTATATTCGAGATGACGTTTACGGGACAATCAGGCCGGTCGTATGGTCGGTTGTCGTGATTCTGTTCATTTTTCACCGTTTAAGAGTGAGAAGGAACGTATTGGAACTCCCCGTATCGCTACGCTCGAGCAATGTTAGGTAGCGATGCGGGCTGCTAACTTGCGACTTAACCTGTGCGTTCGGACCTCTGGATAGCTGCCTACGCGCTGTGCGGCTGTGCTTGATCTTTCAGATGCCGTCTGAATCCCACTAAAAGGAGGAGTGATTCGAATGGGTGTTGCAGCCGTTTCTAGTTCGCGAGCGCCTTACGGCAACTACATTCTGCGCACTGGCAAGGGCATCGTGGGACGGATGGAGTTGGTACTGGGAGCCCATTGGTACCACAGCAGGTTCGCGGGCAGGGCTCCGATTTTAGACCTCGGCCCAGGTCGCTGTTGGTTCACGAAGCAGAATGTAAAGGACATCGTTGCGGTCGACAACGCGCCGGGGTTGGTCGATCACTTTACTGGGCAAGGTATCAACATCAAGCTCGGAACCGCCTACGACATCCCCTTCCCAGAAGCCTATTTTGAAGGTGTGTTCTGTTGCTGGCTCTTCGAGCACCTTGCCGAGCCCGTCCGTTCAATCATGGAAATACACCGCGTTCTCAAGCCCGGCGGGTACGCATGCATCATCGTACCCAGTCCCAATAATATGGCTACATTTTACGATGATTACACCCACGTTCGACCGTTCACCCCTACCTCGTTGAAGCAATTGGCGGATGATGCGGCTTTCACTCGGTCTCGGTCGGAGTACCTTCCGTGGACTCGCGGCCTAACGCAGATCCTCCGACTTTTCGGCAGTAAAGGTGCCAGCCGATACTTGCGCTTTTCCGACACGACGCTTCGGCGAACAAGTCTTTTGAACCGGGACCACCTGATGTTGGACGCGTGGAAATGAGGATCGGGCTCATCGGTGGAATCTACGGCAAGGACGATCTCTTCCGCCAGGATATGTCGCTGACGCCGGAGACGCTGCTGGAGCAGGGCTTCCGGCGAAGGGGACATGAGGTCGAGGTCGCAAGCCACTATAGATATTTGAACTCAGGCGCCTTTGACATTGTTCACGTCCATCATCTCGGGTTCGGAGCGTTGCGAGCAAGTGCGGACAGTTCAAAGGCCGCGTGTGTATATACGAGCCACGACGGCCCGACGATGATGGGCCTGCCGGCGGGCCGACTCCAAAAGCTTGCTTCTCACTGGGTGATGTCGCGAGCCGACGCCGTGATCGCTCTCTCCCAGGCTGAGGCCGCTTTTCAGAGACGGCTTTATAGCTTATCGTCAGTTGTTCACACAGTAATACAAAACGGTATCGATGCCGAGCGATACCACTATGGGCGGCGGAATCATGCAGGAAAGGGCCATCCATGGCAACTTCTCTACGTCGGCCAGTTGATTCCGTCTAAGAGAGTGGATTTGCTGCTGCAGTCGTTGAGGTTGGTCCCGCAAACCTGGGAACTCAAATTGGTCTTCCAAGTCCCGACTCTTGCAGACTCGCTCGGTCAACTCGCCGCTGATTTGGGTCTTGCGGGGCGCGTTCGGTTTGTTGGGGCGCTGCGTCCAGACGATCTGCGCACACTCTATCAACAAGCAGATTTGTTCATTTTTCCGAGCGCCGCAGAGGCATTGCCGAGCGTCGTCACGGAATCTATGTTTTGCGGGACACCCATCGTGGCTACCGATGTGGGAGGAGTTCGAGAACAGCTCGGGGGTTATGGCATCGTCGTGCCCCCCGGTCAAGTCGGGGCCTTGGCCACGGCAATCGCCGACGTACTTGAACACTACGAACTCTTCGCCGATCAGGGAGAGATGATGAGTAAGTACGCGCAAGCAAATTTCTCGGCAGACGAGATGGTTGAGCGACACCTCGAGTTGTACGCAGGACTTCTCGGCGCTTCAGGGCCGCCCCGCCGTCAGAGAGCATTCCGCGCTCCAGTGAACGCCGTGGTGAATTTGGGAGTGGCTCTATTATGCGCGACGAGATGAGTGCGACGCTGTCCATTTACAAATGGCCTTCGCAGGCTTTCTGGCGATATTTCGAGCTCAAGGCACTGAAAGAGATCGAGTACGAACGGCCAATTCTGGAGATCGGCTGCGGCAATGGGCGATTGAGCGCGATGATCTTCGAGCGAATCGATGAAGGTATCGACGTTAATCCGCGATCTGTCGAGAGATGCCGCCGTTTGACCGGGTACGCGTACGGACAGGTGCGCTGCCAGGATGCGCGGGACCTGCACGCGAGCAATGGAGGCTACGCCACTATCTTTGCCAACTGCGTCTTCGAGCACATTTCTGACATCGAAAGCGTTCTAGCCGGTTGCTATCGCGCTCTCCGGGCGGGAGGTCGGCTCGTCATCACGGTACCGCTGAAGGAGATGGACCATCACCTGCTATTTCCGTGGGCGTGGTATGCGAGACTGCGTCAGAGACAGCTTGAGCATGTGAACCTGTTCTCGGAGATCTGCTGGCGCGACCTGTTGGGGAAATCCGGATTCTCCGAAATTGAATTTCGCCCGTATCTTTTAGGCAAGCATTGCGAATTGTGGGACGCACTTGACAGCCCCGGATGTATCGGGAGTGGGCGGTATTGTGTTGCTACGGCAGTCGGGTTGATCGTACCGCGACTGCTGCCACGATCGGCAAAGCGCTGGCTGCTAGACCGGACTGCAACGTGGCTTAGCGCGAAAGCGAGAATCAAGGGCGACGCAGGCCCCGCCTGTGCAAGCGTTGTAATCGCTAGAAAATATTGATCGAGGCGCCGCAAGGTGAAGATCGTCCATGTGGGACCGTCGGTCTTGCCGATACGCTTTCAGTTCGGCGGGGCTATTCAACGCAGGATACTAGAGCTCTCCAGGAACCAAGCTGCCTTTGGTCACCAAGTGGTTGTCTACTCAGCCGACGTGCGGCCGGGTACGGAACTTTGGCACGGAGTCGAAATTCGAAACATAGTCTGTCGTCAGCGGATCTTGCCGCTTCGAGACCTGGAATATTTGACTGGGCTCGTCAAGGTTCTTGAGCGTGAGCCAGTCGACATTCTTCATTCCCATGGTCTTCCGGAGGTATCTTTACTCGCCTCCAATATCCCCGCGAGGAAAGTTCTCTCGTATGACCATTTCATTTTTCGGCGTGGGAGGAGAACGCCACTCTTTTGGTTATACCGGCGCGCGCTTCGCAAGTTCGACCGACTTCTTCCCGTTTCAGAGTACTGCCTACGCGAGTCCCTGGCCTACTGGCAGCTAAGCGCATTTCGGGCATCGGTGCTTTATAACGGCGTGAACCTTAAGCAATTTTCTCCCGACGCCGCAGCCAAAGTGCGCCAACGCCAGGTACATGCGCTTCAGGGCAAGCGTGTAATTCTTTACGTGGGACGTGTGTGTAAGCAGAAGGGGACGGACATCTTGATCGAGTCATTTCATCTCCTGAGGAGGCGGGTACCCGATGTAGCACTTGTGGTGGCCGGTCCCGCGGAACATTTTGAAAATGGAGAAAGAAGTTGGCTAACTCGGGAAATCAGTAGAGTGGGCGGGCTTTATTTTGGGGCGGTTCCTGATGCAGAGTTGGCCTCCATCTACAACTTGGGGGACATTTTCGTGATGCCCACTCGCCAGTGGGAAATGTTCGGAATGGCAGCGCTTGAGGCTCAAGCTTGCGGCCTGCCCGTGGTTGCCTCCCAACATGGAGGTCTCCCGGAAGTAATCGCGGATGGCAGCGGCCTCTTTTTTTCGGCTGGCAGTAGCGCTGCTCTCGCCGAGAAGCTGGAGACTCTCTTGACGGACAGAGTTCTTCTGCAGGAGAAATCCAAAGCGGCGCGAGAAAATGCCCAACGTTTTGGTTGGCCCACCATCGCCAGACAACTTCAAAAGATCTATCAGCCGCCTTCTGCACAGGAGCCGTGGAAGCACGGTCCATGACTGCTCGTCTTTGAGCCTGGGAGGGCCTTTTGACCGTTGTTGCCCGGATTTCTATTTACGATCTAGACCATGAAAACGGTCGTTGATGCGAAATCAATTCAGCAACTGGTGAGCGTGGCGTTGCCGGTTTACAACTCGGCGGCGACTTTGGAGACGGCGATCCGGTCGATATTGAATCAGAGCTACCCCGAATGGGAGCTTCTGATTCTCGATGATGGCTCGCAAGATGAGACGGTCGATATCGCGCGCTCCTATGCAAGCCCTCAAATCCGCATATTCTCTGATGGAGCCCATCGGGGACTCGCCGCTCGCCTGAATCAGGGGATTCGTTTGAGTCGTAGCAAATATTTCGCGCGCATGGATGCCGACGATGTGTCTTACCCTGCGCGCTTGGTGCTACAAGTGAGGTACCTCGACGAACACCCCGATGTCGACCTTGTTGGAGGGGGCGTACTGATCTTCGGTCGCGACGGCAAGGCGCTCGGGAGCCGTGAAATCCGCGTTGCTCATGAGGAGATTTGTCAAAGGCCCTGGGCGGGATTCTATTTGGCCCATCCCACGTGGATGGGAAGGATTGAATGGTTCCGTCGGTTTTGGTACCGCACGGATGCGGTCCGATGCGAGGACCAGGACCTTTTGCTCCGCAGTTATGAAAGCAGCCGCTTCGCGTCGCTACCGCAGATTGTTCTGGGATACAGTGAACCAGAATTGACGTTCGCAAAAATGCTGCGCGGGCGGAAGTCCTTTCTGCGGTCGGTGGCGCGCGAGGCGGCGGCTAAGAGAAAGTACAGCATCGGGTTGCTCGCATTCCTGGAACAGTGCGCAAAGGCGGCCACGGATTGCCTCGCCGTCGGCACGGGTTTGAACTATCGCATCCTGCGACACCGGGCTCGGCCGGTCAACCAGACTGAGAAAGACCGGTGGGCCAAGGTCTGGAGCGAAGTGCATACGTCAATGCGTCCGGACGAGCGCCATTCCGTGGTTGTTGGAACCCCCTAAGACCCATGGACAGCCCAACCTATCAGTTGTCGAGGACCCGAGGCGATGCAGCGGTCCGCAAACATTTCGACTCGAACACTGCGCTGTATGTGGACAAGTACGAGGAATTCTACCGGCCAGTTGAGTCGAGATGCTGCAGATGCAAGAGGTGCTAGATGTGCGGCATTGCTGGTTTCGTTGACCTGCGTCGCGAGACTCCGAACGAAGATCTTCGCGCAACGGCGGAGCGCATGGCCAACGCGTTGAGGCATCGCGGCCCCGACAGCGGCGGTGCGTGGGTTGATGCGGCCACAGGGATAGCTCTTGGGCATCGCCGGCTCGCCATTTTGGATTTGTCTCCAGCGGGTCACCAACCTATGGTGTCTGCCAGCGGCCGCTTCGTGATTGCGTACAACGGCGAACTTTACAATTTTCGGGAATTGCGACGTCAACTCGAACAATTCGATGATGCCCTGGCGACCTTCCACGGCCATGCGGATACCGAAGTGATCCTGGCCTGCTTTGACCGCTGGGGCGTGAGGGTTTCGCTACCTCGATTCAATGGGATGTTCGCGTTGGCCGTCTGGGATCGGCAGGAGTGCATCTTGCACCTTAGCCGCGACCGCATGGGAGAAAAGCCTTTGTACTATGGCTGGGCGGGTAATTCGTTTCTGTTCGCATCTGAACTGAAAGCCCTGCGTGCACACCCTGAGTTCCGCGGCGAAATCGATCGCGACGCAATCATGCTGTACATGAGGCACAACTGCATTCCTGCCCCGCACTCCATTTATCGCGGATTTTATAAGCTTCGACCGGGCAACGTGCTGAGCCTGCCCTACGGGCACGGCACCGTGAATTTGTCCTCTTACTGGAGCCTCGAAGACGCTGTCGCGCGCGGCAAAGCTTCGCCATTCCCCGGCACGACGGAAGAGGCCGCTGCCCAACTCGAATCCCTATTGGCGGACGCAGTTCGAATCAGGATGGTGGCGGACGTGCCTGTAGGATGCTTCTTATCAGGCGGTGTTGACTCCTCGACGATCGCCGCACTGATGCAGGTGCAGAGCCCCAGGCCAGTTAAGACCTTTACGATCGGCTTCTGCGAAGCCGCCTACGACGAAGCGAAAAGTGCAGTTGCAGTGGCGCGCCATCTTGGTACCGAACACACGGAGTTTTATATAACTTCTGAAGACGCCTTAGCCGTGATGCCCGGTTTGTCGACTATGTATGACGAGCCGTTTGCGGATTCATCCCAAATCCCTACTTTCCTCGTATCTCAGTTGGCCCGTCGATATGTCACCGTTGGACTCTCGGGAGATGGTGGCGATGAACTCTTCGGCGGGTACAATCGCCACATATGGACTAACCGGATCTGGAACGCTGTCGCGCGGATGCCCGACTCCATAAGACGGCTGCTGGCCGGATGTATTCGGACCGTTACAGCGCAGACCTGGGACAAGATTTTGGGTGCTTGTGACCTCATGCTTCCGCACTCGGCCCGGCATAGATATCCCGGACTGAAGCTACACAAGTTCGCGGAATTGCTATCGGTAAAAGGCCCAGAATCTCTGTATCGTGCGTACACCTCGCACTGGTCCAACCCTGCTGAAGTTGTGATAGGCGGTGCGGAGGCGGACCTTTTCGCTTGCGCACAGGGTCTCCGAGATCTGTCGTTGAATTTCGTTCAGGAAATGATGCTTCTTGACACCATTTTCTATCTTCCCGATGACATCCTTACAAAGCTGGACCGCGCCAGCATGGCTGTCAGTCTAGAAGCAAGGGTTCCTTTGCTGGATCATCGTCTCGTCGAATTTGCGTGGTCTCTTCCGCTCTCCTTGAAAATCAATGGGACACAGGGAAAATGGCTTCTTCGCCGAGTTCTGCGTCGTTACCTTCCCGAGGATCTGATCGACCGGCCCAAAGCCGGTTTCGCGATTCCGCTAGATGATTGGCTTCGGGGCCCACTCCGCGACTGGGCTGAGGCGCTTATCAATGAGGACCGCTTGAGAAGGGAGGGCTTCTTCCACCCCGATCCCATTCGAAAGATATGGTCGGAACATCTCCTGGGTGTGGGATCTTCGCAATTCTGCATCTGGGACGTCTTAATGTTCCAAGCCTGGCTCGAAGGCAACTTACACTGCTCTCTCGCCGGACCAGCGACGGCCCTGACGGTTTCTTAATTCTTGCGCGACGCAGCAACATAGCCCACAAGTTGGTTTGTAGGTTCCAGCAAGCGTCCTCCGTCATCGGACTCAACAAACTCCATCCGTGAGGTGCCTAAGGAGTTTTGGCCGGCGAACCACGCACTTGAAACTCCTATTTCTTACGACAGAAGACCAGTCCTTTTGGTCGCATCGCTTAACCCTGGCTCGCGCGGCTAGAAACATTGGAGCAGAAATCGTAATAATGGCTCCTTCTGGGGACTATCGCTCGCGACTCGAGAAAGAGGGTTTCCGGTTCATTCCGTGGAGAATTTCTCGGCTCAGCCTAAATCCCTATCGGGAATTCCGCAGCTTCTATCAGGTGTTACGAGCTTACCGCACTGAACGGCCCGACTTACTTCACCATGTAGCGCTTAAGCCGACAGTTTACGGTGGTATCGCTGCCCGCCTGTGCGGAGACATACCGACCGTAAGCTCCGTGACCGGCCTCGGACCGGTATTTACCAACTCAAGCGCCCTGATGGTCTTTCTACGGCGCGTCCTCACAAGCACCCTCCGAAGAGTGTTCAGAGGTGCGAATTGCAGGGCAATTCTTCAGAACGATGACGACCGCCAACTCTTCGTGAAAAAAGGTATCGCACAGGAAGGGAAAACGATCGTGCTGGCGGGATTTGGGGTCGACACTCGGGAGTTCTCGCCGCTTCCTGAGCCACGTGGAGTGCCGGTAGTGATGTTGCCCGCGCGGATGCTTTGGGAAAAGGGCGTAGGTGAATTCGTTAGCGCAGCTAGGCAACTCCGAAATCGAGGCGTTTTGGCGCGGATGGTACTAGTTGGAGCACCCGATCGTCAGAATCCGGGATGCATCGGCGAGGCACAACTTAAGGAATGGGTGGACTCCGGCGTCGTCGAATGGTGGAGGCACCAGCAAGATATGCCCTCCGTACTTTGCCACGCTAGTGTGGTGTGTTTGCCTTCCTATCGCGAAGGTCTTCCCAAGGTGTTGATGGAGGCGGCGGCTTGTGGAAGAGCGATTGTGACGACGAATGTTCCAGGATGTGCTCATGCCGTTCGGCATGGCGAGAATGGCCTCTTGGTCCCCTCCAAGGACCCGGGAGCCTTGGCTCAGGCGGTGTCCGCCTTGTTGGGCGATTGCGAGCTAAGAGCGCGAATGGGTGCGGCAGGCCGTGCGCGAGCCGTGCGCGAATTCTCAGACGAGCGGATCGCCCAGCAAACGCTCGATGTGTATCGGGAACTTCTCAGTGATAAATGGCATTGGTCGGATGAGGCAGCTGCTGCCAAGAAAATCAACTTCGTAGAACAAGTGTGAAGTGTCAAATTTTCATGCCTTTGGTTCACGCCTCGATTACGTACGGAAATAACTCAGTCAGCCCGTAAGACCTTTCATGCTTACAACTTATCTGACAGCTTTCTTCTGCTGCTTAACGCTGTCGCTCGTTCTAACTTGGTTTGTGCGCAAATTTGCGGTCGCGTGCGGATGGGTGGAAGCACCGCAGCTTGCCCGACACGTCCACACAGTCCCCGTTCCAAGACTTGGCGGCGTAGCGATCTTTGCCTCCTTTACGACCATTGTCAGCGTGGCTCTCTTGGCGCCCGGTTGGGTGGGTCTTGTTTCCCAGTTTTCGGCGAGAGTCGTTCTCGGCCTGCTTGCACCCGCCCTCATCGTCTTTCTGCTGGGGCTCTACGATGATCGGAACTCTGTTGATCCCTACTGGAAATTTGCGATCCAAAGCGTCGCAGCCGTATTGCTCTATGTCGGGGGATTCGGCATCCACAATCTTCACTTCATCTTCGGTGGGCACGAACTACGTTCGGTTATCGGCCTGCCATTGACGATATTCTGGATCCTGCTGATCACTAACGCCTTCAATCTTATCGACGGCCTGGATGGATTGGCCGCTGGCTCGGCGCTCTTTTCCATACTGGTAGTTCTCGTCATCTCGCTCATTGTTCCCAATCCGATAATCACCTTCCTGACGGTTGCACTCGCTGCGGCGACTCTCGGGTTTTTGCCGTTTAACTTCCACCCGGCTTCCATTTTTTTGGGTGACTCGGGAAGCTTGTTCATCGGATTCATGCTAGGTGCACTTGCGCTCCAGGGATCCCAGAAAGCGCCGACGATTGTTGCGGTTGCGATCCCTGTGGTTTCCCTGGGCTTGCCGATACTAGATGTTGCGCTTGCAGTCACGCGCCGGTTCCTGGGCAGGAAGCCTTTGTTCAGCGCCGATGCCGATCACATCCATCATAGGTTGTTGAAGCGAGGTTTTTCCCAGCGCGACGCAGTCCTGATTCTCTACGCTGTCACGGCTGGATTTGGTTTCTTCAGTCTGGTCCTGCTTCAGGGACGAAAGGAAATCGCGCTGGTTCTTGCAGTTGTGGGGCTCGGAGTTTTTGTCGGGTTACAACAGCTTCGTTATCATGAACTCTCGGAAGTCTTGGCAATATTTCAGAATCTCACGCGGCGGCGACAGGTTGTGGCAAATCACGTGGCGATTCGGCGTGCCGCGGAGTCGCTCGACAAATGCAGTGAATTCCGTCTCATCTGCGAGATTCTTCTGGGTACTCTCCAACCGATTGGGTTCGACGGCATTCGTCTGCAGATGCTTAACCCGAACGGTTTTTCTCCTTCCCTATTTCATCCCTTCTGCAGCGGGCCTAACGGCGATTTGGTTTCTTGGTGGTCGCAACCTGACGTGGATGAACCGTCGTGGCAGCTCCGACTCGGGTTGGTCACGAGTTCTCAGAAGAGATGGGGATACTTGACCCTAGTCCGCCTCTCCGATCGTGAAGCGTTGAGTGTGGATGTCAATTTGCTGACCCAAGCCTTTTGTACATCTCTCGCAAATGCCGTCGACCGAGCCTGCGTTCAGCTAGAAGCTTCCAAGCTAGGCGATGGTGACGCTCCCGAATTACTTGCCCGCAAGCGCGCGGCGGGCACGACGGCGGATTGACAGCACCGGCAAGCGCCAGCCATCTCGATCTGTGCGCAGTCGGTTCCATCGCAATAGTCCTTCCCCCTTCCCGGTTTCCGCCCCCGCCACTTTGTGCCGATTGATCTAGAAGAGCGGTTGCAACGCCATAAAGCGGTGAGGCTCAGCGAAGTAAGTTATCTTCCGATCCCCGAGGCCCCGACCAAGGATCCATCCTTGGCCTACCTTGCGGCCTCGGGTCCCCTCGGATCTCCGTGAGCACCGCTGAAAATGCGCAGATGCGTTCTCTTAAGGCTGGGAGTATAGAGAGCCGGGTGGAGTCGGGTCGTCGTAGTCGCGGCCGTACTTGTTCTTGTGGGACCTATTCTGATTCGGATTTGCTCTCAGGGTGATCGTTCCGAGAGAGTGCTGCGTTTCTGAGACTTCGACGCGGCGGGTCAATTTCTTCAACTCGTCCGGCAAAGAACGCTCGTTCCAAATCTCCAGCACATATCGGCCGGGCGGGACGCCGGAAATCGAGACCTGTCCGGCCTGATCGGAAACCGCGAAGAAGGGCGTCTTCAAAACGACGACGACAGCGCTCATTTCCGGATGTATGTTGCAAAACAGGTAGCAAATTCCCGGCTTGTCGAAGAGCACCGAGCGCGTGCTGCCCGCTTCGTAGAGGCCAAGATCGAATCGCTTACCCTCAAACAACGAAAACACATTGTGAAAAAACGGATCGTCATTCGGAAACTCCACCATCGACCCTGCCTGGACGACCAAGAGATGTGGTTCGAAACTCTTGTGGCGTTGGACTAGGCGCAATTCCTGTTTTGGCGGCAAAGCCGCGACAGCGGTGGAACCGGCTACGGGCGTCAGCCAGAGTACGACCTGCGAGGCGTCGGATAGCGGCTTGCTTGTCGATTCGTTTAGAACGACGACTTGGCCCGAAACTGTTATCTGAGCGCAAGCAGGGGATAAAGCTCCCGCACCCAAGACTGCGCTGCAAAGAACGAAGCTCGCTCGGAAAATCACATTCAGATGCGGACTGCGCGTGTGCATCAGAACAGTACCCCAACGCTCATATCGACGTGGTCTGCCGAATAGGGCTCGTCAATTGTCGTAAACGTTCGCAGATGCCGATATTCGAGAGAAAGCAGAACGTCGGAGCGCGGACGATAGATGAAGTTCACGAGCGATGTCTGATTCCTAGCCAGCCACGGGCTGAAGTAGTTTTGCTGGCCGCCCGCTGAATTTCTGATTTCGGAACTCAAGGGATTGTCCTGCCCGAACGCGCCGTTGAATTCGAGCTTCGTGGTGGCGCGAAACTTCAGCTGTGCCCAGCCTCCCATGGAGTCAAGACCGCGCACCAGTGTCGCCGGATCACCAAGCGGGCCGTTCGAAACGATGCTGCCGCCAATACCGCCGCCGAGCCCCCCGACGGAGCGACCGCGATAGAATTCCGATGAGAGGTCGAGCTTCGGCGCAATCGCTATGGTCCAGTCGACTGTGCCGGCCCAAGCGTCGACCTTACGGCTTGCGCCCCAGTCTTGGCGCGCGTAATACCCTCCCTCACCTAAGGCGAATGATCTGCCGAAGAGATCGTGTGTCCAGCCGACCCGCGCAGCGTATGCGGGATTCCGCGTCGCTTGGCCGATCTGCGGCGTTGCTGGTATCCGGAGGCGGGCACCTCTCCAGAAAGCGATTCCATGATCCCGGCCTGCAGCAGCAGGTTCGACGCCCCGGAGAAATCTAAGCGATGCTCGACGCGAAGTTGCGGAGTCCAGCCCCAGAGTTCGCCCGAGTATGAGAAAGCAGGCTCCACCAGGGATGCGAGAGACGAGGGTGCGAGCGGAGAGATGAACAATTCATCTTGCCCTGCGACGATGGAGGTGTGGCCCCAGTCGAATCGAATCGTGCCGGTACGTAGCCGGACCAAGCCGAACGTCACGCCATTCGGTGCGTCGGGAAATCCACCGCCAAAATCGAGTTGAATGTTTGCCGTGGTTCGCGCCCCAGCTACTTGCGGGCCAAAGGCCTCGAATCCGAATTGCGATTGACGGAGGCTGCCGCCAAACGCTGCACCTGGGACAAAAGGACCGGGCTCGACGGCTAGGGCGGGGAAATCCTCATTGTCCACGGCGCCAACGTTGTCGAAGAGGTTCAGCAGAACGATGCCCGAGAAGCGAACCCGATACTTCGAAGCGCTTTCGACCTTCGTTTGGTATTGATCGTCAATCTTGGAGCTCAGCAGCTCCTGGTCTTCTTCCAGTTTGGATAATCGCTGCGCGATGGTCTGCGATGGTTCGGAATCAGCGCCGGCTCCGCTGGACTCGACGGCCGCCGTTGCTGCGCTGGCCGCACTCGATTCCGGACGAGCGGCTTCGAATTCGCGGCGAAGCTCGACCGTCTCGGCGTGGGAACGGGCCACTTCGTCCCGCAACTCGACGACGAGAGAGGTCAGTTGCGAGACCTGCGACTGCAGCGCACGAAGGGAATCGGCGACAGAGCTTTGCGGCGGAGGTTGCTGGTCGGCCCCAGATTGGGCGTCTGTTACGGCGGCGCACGCCGCGAAAGCGGCCGTCAGCACGAGGAATCGGGGCGCGCGAGCACAATTGAATCGCTTCCGCATCGAAGGACCTCCTCAGAAAATGATTCGTGTCGATCTTGGAGCGCGAGTTCTTCACGCCGTAAACTGCCGGATCCGTCGGGAGCTCAGTGAGGTTGCAAGGGATGAGGTATTTCGCTCTCGCGGACCCCATCTAACGATCCCTGGATCGGCAGAACGATCTTGAAAACGGTGCGTCCCATCGAACTGGTTTCGACGCAAACATCCCCACCGTGATCCTGGACGATCTTTTGCACGACAGTGAGTCCCAGCCCCGTCCCATTTTCCTTTCCGTAGCTTACGAAGGGTTGAAAAAGCTTGTCACGGACCTTGTCAGGAATTCCGGGGCCGTCGTCCGAAACGCGAATCTCCAAGTTGTCCTTGAACTCGCGGATATCGATTGCGACGTTGCCTGACGCGGGTGCGACCGCCTCGCATGCGTTCAGCAGCAGGTTGTGAAAGACGCGCTCCAGCTTCTTTGGATCGAACCAGGCCTCATCACGGCCTTCCGAGGAAACCGATATTTTCACATAGTTGAATTCCGGGCGGGCGCGGAGAGTGTGGATGGCTCGCTGAATGGTCTTCTCGACGCTACCGTAGACCAGGTGCATCTGACTTCGAGCCCTCGAAAACTCCAGCAGCGAGTCGATCAGATCGTTCATTTGGTCGATGGCAATTCGAATTTCTCGGTAAAGCTCCTCGCGCTGCGAAGCGTCCAAATGATTCTCGGAAAGAAATTCAGCGTTCGCCATGATGGCGGTCATCGGATG
>Ga0187781_10000654_pt1 | contig 25016 bp, 23 predicted proteins | sample 0715_SJ02_MP02_2_FD_132447 | JGI IMG/M metagenome (GOLD analysis project Ga0187781, IMG submission 132447) | Tropical peat soil microbial communities from peatlands in Department of Meta, Colombia - 0715_SJ02_MP02_20_MG | ecosystem: Environmental > Terrestrial > Soil > Wetlands > Peat | place... | reverse complement strand
GTACGTAGCCGAGAGCTTCGAGGAGATCGTGACGTCTGCCACCTCGTCGCACGCGTCGGTGCAGGCGTACATGTAGGCCCGCACGAACGCACGCGGCGGGGGGGCAGACGTCTCCGGCTAGTGGGAACTCTTGGCACATTCCTGCCAAAACTGTTCGGGAGACCACGTCCTCGTCGTCTCCGGGCCGATGTCACCCAGCCGTACATCGAGGTCGACTATGGCGATGCCGTGCTCGGCGGCGACGGACGCATCGAGATCGGCAGCGCTGTCAGTGACGACTCGGATCGTAGCCATGTGCTCCCCTCCTGGCGCCGAGGCGCCGCTTTCGTGCAGTCTGCCAGTCCGCGACCGTACCCGCGAGACCGGCGGCGGCGCCGTAGGTCACGATGCCGGCGAGAACGCCCGCGCTCACCCGCAGGAGAAGACCGGTCTCGGTCGGAGAGGCGATGGCGGCGGTGACGGCCGCCACGGCGGCCGCCATTATGAGGGTGAGGGCGAGCGAGCGAGCCACGTAGCGGGCGACGCGGCGACCCCCGAGACCGCCCATGCGCTGACGGACGATCACAAGGGCCGCCACGGCGGAGGCGCTGTAGGCGACCGAGAGCGAGAGGGAGAGGCCCCGCGCTCCGATATGCCTCGACAGGACCACTGCCAATATGACATTGACGCCGTTCTCGAACAGGTAGAGGAAGAAGGCCGTGCGCGTGTCGCGCATCGCCTGCAGGGCGCTGATGCACAGCAGGTACGTGCAGTAGCCCGGCAGCCCGACAGCGAGCAGCGCCAGGAGTTGGCCGGTCTCGTGGCTGCTGGCAGCGCCGAAGGCGCCGTGGCGGAGCAGGAGGGCGACGAGCGGCCCGGCCAAGAGGAGGTACCCGGCTGTCGCCGGGAGAATGCCCGCCATCATCCGCCGCAACCCGAGCCCGAACTGGTGCGCCATCTCGGCGAGGTTGTGCGTGCTGTAGCGATACGCCAGCTCGGGTATCACCGTGCTCATGACGGAGACGGCGATCATGCCGAAGGGGAGCTGAAAGAACTGGTACGCGTAGGTGTAGTCGGTCACGCGGGAGGCCCCGAGCCCGACGGCGAGGGCGAGGACGACGAAGACGGCGACCTGGTTGGCGACGACGAAGCCGAAGGTCCAACCCGAGAGGGAGAGGATCTCCTTGATGGCCGGGTCGTCTGGCCGCCACACGAAGCGCAACCGCAGGCCGGACCGCATCGCCGCCGGCAGGAGGGCGAGCGCCTGCACGAGGACTCCGGCGCTCGTGCCGAGACCGAGGAGAAGGAGGAGGCCGTGGTCGTGCTGCACCCTCGCCAGCGTCGGGTGGTGCCCGACGATGTGGGCGAACTCGAGGAGGACGGCGATGGCGACGACGTTGTTGAGCACGGCGACGTAGGCGACGAGCAGGAAGCGCCGCACCGTGTTCAACACGGCCCCCATCAGGCTGATCGCCCCGTAGGCGATGAGCTGGATGGCAAAGAGCCTGAGGAGCTCCGTCGCCACCTGACGCTCGGCGGCCAGAGAGGCGCTGTGGGCACCGATGGAGTAGAGGTCGATGATGTAGGGCGCGAGGAGGAGGAACGCCACGGTGGCGGCGAGGAGCACGACGCTCGAGAGGGACACGACTGCCGAGATGGACTCGACGGCCTCCTCGCGTGGCCGCGTGGCCAACCGGTGCACGAACTGGGGCACGAACGTGGCCGACAGCACGCCTCCGAGCACGAGGTCGTGGACGATGTTGGGCGTGTTGTTGGCGAGATTGAAGGCGTCCGACAGGAAGTTGCCGCCGAGGGCGTAGGCGGCGACGAGAAGGCGGAGAAGCCCGGTCAGGCGTGACAGGAGGGTGCCGAGCGCCATGAGGGCGGTCACCCGCCCGAGACCGGAGCCCGCACCGACCGGAGCGGCAGGGCTCGCGGACTCTCCTTCCCCGGCGAGGAGGCTCACGCGCCGGGGGCGCTGGCGGGCATGGCGCCGGCCGCTAGCGCAGCGCCCCGCAGCTTGTGCTTCTTTCGCCGCTTCGTGAGGATCGACCGCATCCACCAGATCACGAGGAAGGCGGCTGCACCGATGGACAGGGCGACGGCGACGGCGGAGATCGCCGTCGAGCGGATGGTCATGTAGCCGCTCTGGATGACGAACCCCGTCCGCGTCGCGAGCGTCAAGCGGAGGGGGAAGTCGCCCGAGGTCCGTGCCGTCAGGTGGACGGTGAAGATGTTCGTCAGCGGGGAGATCTTCACGAGCCAGCTGTGTCCGTCCTGGAAGCCGAGCTCCGGGCTCTCCACACTGAATTCGGCCAGGAAGGGGGCGCTGGCGTGGGAGACGATGGAGATGGGAACGGCCGCCCTCACGGAGGTCACGGTGATCGTCCGGCCGAGCGGAAGGGTGACGAGACCGGAGAGGGCGTTCGCCTGCGCGTCGATGGTCTGCAGGCAGGCGAGACGTTCAGCCGGCGAATCCTCGGAGCCCTCTGCCATGAGCACGAGATCGCTCAGGGGCACTTTGCCATGAGGCTGCAGTGAGCTCGGTTGCACGGAGCCGAGCGCTGCGAGGTCCACCTGGGCGGTGGCGATGGCCGCGGCGGGCACGAGAGCGGTCGGCGCCCCGCCGAGCGCCAGCGCGCGCTTCGTGGGCGACGTGGCGCTCGAGCCGGGTGAGACGGCGTCGAAGGCCTCGGACAGCGTGACGGCGTGAACGATCGAGCTCTCCGAGAGACCCGCCAGCATCGTCCGCAGGAAGACCGGGTTCATGTAGGCCCCGAGGGGGGACTCGACGGCCATGACCTGTTCGGTGCCCGGGTTGTCGAAGTACTGCACGGAGAGATCCGCCAGCATCTGCTCGGCCTTCAGGGCAGGGCTGGCCGTGCTGGCAAGGTCCGTCTCGAGGCCCGGGTCGGAAGCAACGGCCTCCACGGCCGAGCCGGGCACGAGGAAGGGGGCGGTCGGGGTCCACTGCGAGAAGGGACCCGTAAGCGGCGCCACCGCCGTGCTCGGCAGGACGAGGCGCGTGATGCCGATTCCCGGCTGCCCGAGGAGGCCCAGGGAAGTCTGGTCGATCGGACCGTTGGCGGCGTACTCGTTCGCCGCGAAGGCGAAGTTGTTCACCTGCAGCACCTGGCGGGCACGCTCCAACTGAGCCGAGAGGGCCGAGGAGAGGCCGGAGGCGACGAGGTCGTCGGCATCGACCGGCACGAAGGAGGCGGGAAGGATGACGGCCTGCCCGCCGGGCGCGGTGAGAGCGCGTAGCCCGAACAGCGCCGAGCGGGCCGTCGCATTCGAGCTGTCCTCGAGGGATTCGACGAACTGAGGAAAGAGGTCGAGGGAGACCGAGGCGTTCGGCGCCGCCTGGAGCGCCACACCGAGCGCCTGCAGCTCGGCGACGTCTGATGGGTCCGGCACGGGCACGCCCGCCGGGGAGATCGCCGGTGACGAGCCGAAAGGCATCACCCAGGCGAACTGGAGCGGGCGCGTGCCCGACACCTCCCGCGGCGGCGCCACGATCAGATAGGTCGTGAAGCTGGCTACCGGACCCACACCGTCTTCCAGCAGTGAGACCTGCAGCGGGTAGACACCCCCGCAGGCTGTGCAGTTGAAGATCGAGAGCGTCACCCCCCCGGTTCCGGTACCGAGGTCGCCAGGGAGGTCGGGCGCCCACACGGGCAGATGGAGCATCACCTCTTGGCCGGGCGCCCACGCGAGCTTCTTCAGGTCGAGAGGGATGATCCCGGGGTTGCCGAGCGGCGTGAGGAGGCTCGGGAGGGACCCCTGCAAGGTCTGTCGGAGGGTGTAGCGGGCCACCACGGCTGAGTAGAGGGTGACCTCGAGCGAGAGGCGAGAGGCCGGCAGGGCCGAGCTCACGTCGATGCCGAGATTCACCCCGCTCTGGCGGGCAACGAACGCCGGCGACTGCGATTCAAGGGTGAGAGCCGCCGCCGCCGGGGCCGCCCGGGCGGGCGAGGACGCGGGAATGGCCACACCGAGCCCGGTGCCGAGCACGGCCAGTACGGCGAGACCAAGGGCTTCGGCGCGTCGAGAAAAAACGTGCAAGTGGGGCCCGCGCACGACGACTCAGCGTACTGGCCGGCGGCCGGTGGCTCCCGGCGCGGTACCGTCGTGGCGATGACCGTGTTGCTCGGCCGGCACGACGCCTTTGCCCGTCACGACACCGGCCGGCACCATCCGGAACGGGCCGACCGCCTGGCGGCCGTGAACAAGGGGATCGCCGCCTCGGGTGTAGCAGAGGCCATTGTCGACTTCGAGCCCCGCCCGGCGAAGCGCGAAGAGCTCACCCGCGTGCACGAGGCGGCTTACGTCGACGCCCTCGGGGACTTCTGCGCCGAGGGCGGCGGCATGATCGACCCCGACACGAGCGCCTCGAGCGCGTCCTACGAGGCAGCCCTGCGGGCGGCGGGGGCGGGGCCTGACGCCGTCAGCCGTCTCCAGAGCGGTGAGGCGGAGGCTGCCTTCCTGGCGGTGAGGCCGCCGGGTCATCATGCGCTCGGCGCGAGGGCGATGGGTTTCTGCTTGTTCAACAACGTTGCCGTGGCGGCGGCTTGCCTGGCGGCGGCGGGCGAGCGCGTCCTCATCGTCGATTACGACGCCCATCACGGCAACGGAACCCAGGACATCTTCTACGACCAGGCAGAGGTCTGTTACATCTCGCTGCACCAGTACCCGTTCTACCCGGGCACGGGCGCCTTGGCGGAGACGGGACGCGGAGAGGGACAGGGCACTACCGTCAATCTGCCCATGCCCGAAGGTACCGGAGGAGACGCCTACCGGGCGGCCTTCGACACGGTCATCGAGCCGGTGGCCGAGCGGTTCGCCCCCACCTGGGTCCTCATCTCCGCCGGCTTCGACGGGCATCGGGACGATCCGCTCACCGACCTCAGCCTGTCGGCGGGCGATTTCTCGGATCTGACGTGGCGATCGCTGCGGCTGGCCCCCCCCGGGCGGCGGATCGCCTTTCTCGAAGGCGGCTATGACCTCGACGCCTTGGCGTCCTGCAGCGCCGCCTGCATCGCCGCCCTCGCCGGCGAGACGCTCCGGCCCGAGCCCACCTCCGGGGCCGGGCCGGCGGGAGCGCACGCCCTCGAGATCGTCGCCGCCGCTCGCCGGCTCCATCTCGACGACGCGTCCAGGTGACGCCGTCGCGGCAGCTACCCTCGCCCATCGTGGTCCCCGAGCGCCTCCGGCCAGTGCTCGAGGCGACAGCGCCCCTGGCCGAACGGTTCACCGCCGCCGGCAAGAGGATCTATCTCGTCGGCGGGACGGTGCGGGACGCCATCGCCGGACGCCCGGGGGGCGTTGCCGGCGATGACTCCGTCGACATCGACCTCACGACGGACGCCCTGCCCGATGAGATCGAGGAGATCGTCGCCGACCTAGCCGAGACGACCTGGACGCAGGGCAAGCGGTTCGGCACGATCGGCCTGCTCTTCGGCGGCCGGCGCTTCGAGGTCACGACCCACCGGGCCGAGGCCTACGACCCCGACTCGAGGCAGCCGGAGGTCAGCTTCGGCGACGACATCCTCATCGACCTGTCGCGGCGCGACTTCACCGTCAACGCCATGGCGCTCAGCCTGCCGGATCTGGAGCTGTTCGATCCCTACTCGGGCCTGGCCGATCTCGCCGCCAAGCGGTTGCGCACGCCGCTCGACCCCGAGACCTCCTTCAGTGACGACCCGTTGCGGATGCTCCGGGCCGCCCGGTTTCTCGCCGGCTACGAGCTCGAGCCGGAGGCCGCTCTTGTATCGGCCGTGGCGGCCATGAGCGAGCGGCTCGGCATCGTCTCGGCCGAGCGCATCCGGGACGAGCTCGACAAGCTGATCACCCTGCCGGCGCCGGCCGCCGGGCTGTGGTTCATCGTGTCGACGGGGCTAGCGGCTCAGTTCCTCCCGGAGCTGCCGGCACTCGCCTTGGAGCAGGATCCCGTCCATCGCCACAAGGACGTGCTCGCCCACACGATCGCCGTCGTGTCGAAGACACGCCCGGACAAGGTGCTGCGGCTCGCCGCCCTCTTCCACGACGTCGGCAAGCCGAGGACGCGCACCGTCGGCCCGGACGGGGTGTCGTTCCACCATCACGACGTCGTCGGTGCCCGCATGGCGCGCGAGCGCATGAAGGCGCTGCGGTACCCGTCCGAGGAGATGGAGGCCGTCTCGCGTCTCGTGGAGCTGCACTTGCGCTTCCACACCTACCAGATGGGCTGGACCGACAGCGCCGTGCGGCGTTACGCCCGCGATGCCGGCCCCTTGCTGGAGAAGCTGAATGAGCTCACGCGAGCGGACTGCACGACACGCAACGCCGCGCGGGCACAGGCCCTCGCCCAGCGCATGGACGAGCTGGAGCGACGCCTCGCCGAGATCCGGGCGAAGGAGGAGCTCGATGCCCTGCGCCCGGAGCTCGACGGCGTCGAGGTCATGGCCGTGCTCGGCATCCCTCCCGGGCGCCTCGTCGGCGAGGCCCTCGCCTTCTTGCTGGAAATCCGCCTCGAGGAGGGCGTCATCGGCAAGGATGAAGGGAGGCGCCGGCTCCTGGCGTGGTGGCAGGATCGCCGCCCGTAGCACCGATGGATGCTCGCGAGCGCGGAAAACCCCCGCTTCAGGGCGGCGGCTGAGTAGTCTCGCAAACGGTCTCGTGGCCGAGGCGTACCCACCGGGAGGACGGGCTTCGATGGTCGCACCGATGGCAGGGGGCGGTCCCACCGATCGCGTCCGCGTCGAAGCGCTCGTGGAGCATGCCCTTGACGCCATCATCGTCACGGACGCCTTCGGCGTCGTCAGCTACGCCTCCCCGGCTGTGCGTGCCGCCCTCGGCTGTGAGCCGGGCGCCCTCGTGGGCCGCCCGCGCGAGGAGGTCTTCCCGACGGTGGACCTCGACGACGCTGAGGCCTCGATGCAGCAGCTGTACGAGACACCCGGGGCGATGATGAGCGTCAGCTTCCACGGGCGTCACGTCGACGGCTCGCTCCGGGCGTTCCGGGGCGTCGCCCGCAACCTGCTGCACGTCCCGGCCATCGCCGGCATCGTCATCAACGCCACGGACGTGACCCAGCAGCTAAGGGCGGAACACGCCCTGCGGGAGATGTCGGTCGCCATCGAGTCGTCCGCCGACGCCATCTTCGGGACGACCCTGGAGGGCGCCATCACGAGCTGGAACGGGGCGGCGGCCCAGCTGAGCGGCTACGCCCCCCACGAAGTCATCGGCGCCCCTCTGTCCGTCCTCTTCCCCGCGGAGCGGGGGAGCGAGCCCGCCGCCATCCTCGAACGGGTTCGCGAAGGCGAGATGGTGCGCGAGCACCAGACGCTCTGGCGGCGCCGCGACGGGTCGCGGGTCCACGTGTTGTGCACGGCTTCACCGGTGCGCGACGAGCGTGGAGTCGTGAGCGGGACGTCGATGATCGTGCAGGACGCGACGGAGCGCCGCCGGGCGGCCGAGGCGCTGCGACATGCCACCCTGCACGATCCGCTCACGCGCTTGCCGAACCGGGACTTGCTGATGGACCGGCTCCGCACGGCGCTGGCACAGTCGCAACGGCGGGGCAAGCGGGTGGCGGTGCTCATCGTCGACCTCGACAGCTTCAAGGACGTGAACGACTCGCTCGGCCACGCCACCGGGGACCTCGTGCTCGCCGAGATGGCGGGTCGGCTCGCAGGGGCGGTTCGTGTCGGCGACACCGTCGCCCGTTTCGGGGGCGACGAGCTCGTCATCGTGCGGGAGACGGCCGACGAGGAAGAGACGAGCCGCTTCGCCGCCCGCCTGCTCGACTGCATGACCGAGCCCATGGAGCTGGACAACGGCTCGGAGCTCTTCATCTCCGCCTGCATCGGCGCCGCCATCGCCCGCCCCGGCATCACGGCGGAGGACCTCGTCGGGGAGGCCGATGCTGCCCTTTATCGCGCCAAGGACAGGGGTCGTTCGGCCATCGAGTTCTTCGACGAGGATCTGCGCTCGCGCGCCCGCTCGCGCGTCGACCTCGGCGCCGCCCTTCGCCGGGCCCTTGAGCGGGGAGAGCTCTTCCTCGTGCACCAGCCCGTCGTCACGCTCGGCAACGTCACCCTACGGGGCTCGGAGGCGCTCATCCGTTGGGCGCACCCCGATCGCGGCGTCATCTCCCCGATCGACTTCATCCCCTTGGCAGAAGAAACCGGCCTCATCGTGCCCGTGGGGGAATGGGTGCTCTCCGAGGCTCTCCGTCAGATCTCCCGCTGGCGCCGGCGCTTCCCCCTCTCGGGCGACTACGCCGTCAGCGTCAACCTCTCGGCCCGGCAGCTCGCCTCGCCGGATCTCGTGGCCGCGGTCGCCGCCGCCCTCGCCTCCTCGGCCGTGCCTGCCAGCTCGGTCTACCTGGAGATCACCGAGACGACTTTGCTGTCACAGGTCGCTTCGAACCTCGACACTCTCCGCCTGCTGCGCGACCTCGGAGTCCACCTCACCGTTGACGACTTCGGCACCGGCTACTCGTCTCTCAGCTACCTGCGCCAGCTGCCGATCGACTCGCTCAAGATCGACCGCTCCTTCATCGACGGGCTCGGCGTGGATTCCCACGACACCGCCATCGTCGAAGCCGTCATCGGGCTGGCGAAGGTGCTCGAGCTGGACGTCGTCGCCGAGGGCGTGGAGACGAGGGGACAGCTGCAGCTGTTGAGGGAGATGGGCTGCCGGACGGGGCAGGGTTTCTTGTTCTCCGAGCCACTCGACACAAGGGACATGGAGCTCTTCCTCACGGCCGCCTCCGCCTCGGCCGGCCGGGTGACGACGGTTCGCTAGCCCTCGCCCTCGCCCGCCTTCTCAGTCGCCGCGGGCGAACTCCTCCACGAGCCGGTGCGCCTGCTCGTCGCGGAACTGAACCGGCGGGGACTTCATGAAGTAGGCGGAGGGACCCACGAGGGGCCCACCGATGCCGCGGTCGAGGCCGATGCGGGCGCAGCGGATGGCGTCGATGATGACGCCGGCCGAGTTGGGCGAGTCCCAGACCTCGAGCTTCAGCTCCAAGTTGAGGGGGACGTCCCCGAAGTTGCGCCCCTCCATGCGGATGTAGGCCCACTTGCGGTCCTCCAGCCACGGCACGTGGTCGGACGGCCCGATGTGGATGTCGTCCTCGGCGAGGGCCCGCTCCAGCTGACTCGTGACGGCCTGGGTTTTCGAGATCTTCTTCGACTCGAGCCGCTCGCGCTCCAGCATGTTGCGGAAGTCCATGTTGCCCCCGACGTTCAGCTGGTAGGTGCGGTCGAGCACCATCCCGCGGTCCTCGAACAACCGTGTGAGCACCCGGTGCACGATGGTCGATCCCACCTGGCTCTTGATGTCGTCGCCGATGATGGGCAGGCCGGCGTCCTCAAAGCGCTTGGCCCACTGCGGGTTGCTGGCGATGAAGACCGGGATGGCGTTGACAAAGGCGACACCGGCCTCGAGGGCGGCCGTGGCGTAGTGCTTCTGGGCCGCCTCGGAACCGACGGGCAGGTAGGCGACGAGGACCTCGGCGCCGCTCGTGCGCAGGACCTCGGCGACCTCGACGGGGGCGGCGGGCGACTCCTCGACGACTTGGCGGTAGTAGCGACCGAGACCGTCAAAGGTAGGTCCGCGCTCGACGCTGACACCGAGGGTGGGGACGTCGGCGAAACGGATCGTGTTGTTCCGGCCGGCCCAGATCGCCTTCGAGAGGTCGAGCCCGACCTTCTCGGCATCGACGTCGAAGGCCGCCACGACTTCGGTGTCGCCGACGTGGTAACCGCCGAGCACGACGTGCATGAGACCGGGCACGGCCTCGGAGGGATCGGCGTTCCGGTAGTACTCGATCCCCTGCAAGAGCGCGCTGGCGCAGTTGCCGACGCCTGCGATGGCCACCTTGATCGACTTGCTGGTCATTCGTCGTTCCTTTGATGTGTGAGGGTTTGGAGCGTTGCTTCAGCTTCGGCTGCGGGTCGGGTCAGTGAGGAGAGCGGTCATGACACTTCCGCCGCCGGTTCCTTCTGAGGTGGGCCGCCGCTCTCGGACCGGGCGGACCATTCGGCGGCGATGAGGCCTTCGATCCAGCCGAGCTCGAATTGGACGGCGGCCGTCGAGTGCTCGACCAGGGAGCGCTCGAAGCGATCGAGCGGTCGCGGGGGGGCGTCGGCGGCCCTGCGGGCACTCAAGAGGCGGTCCTCCAGCTGGCGCTTGCGCCGTTCGAGCAACCGCATACGGGTGTCTGGCGAGAGATGCCTGGCGAAAGCCCAACGGAGGGCGAAAGTCTTGCCGTCCTTGTCGTCGGCTCGGTCGTCACGGAGGAGCCGCTCGAAGAGCTCCTCGCCACTCGGTGTGAGCTCGTAGACCTTGCGCGTTCTCGAGCTCGTCGAGGTACGAGCGGCTCGCCCGCTCGCCGGGTTGCTGCGCGCGGCCAACCGGGCAAGAAACGCCGCCCGCTCTCCCGCCAGCGATCCTGTGAACGCAACCACCTCGGCCGCGGGAGCCGCCGGCTCGGGCGCGACCTCCCTCACCGCTCCGTCCTGCTCCAAGCGGGCGAGCGCCGGATAGAGGGATCCGAAGGAGAGGCTCGAAAGGAGGCCAAAGTCACTTCGAAGCCGTTTGCGCAGGTCATAGCCGTGCATCGGCTGCCTCTTCAACAGACCGAGGATCGCCATCTCCAGCACGCTTTCACAATAGCATTTTCGACATATCGTGTCGATATGTCGAGTAGCGCATAGAGCACTGGACTGCGCGGAGCGCGTCACCGTCCCCCTCTGCTCTCGCCCTCTACGCTGGTTGGCGACATGGCCGAGTTCCGTCAGCCGCCTGGCAGCGGTGGGACCGCCAACCCGGGTTGGTACCTCGATCCCTGGGGCCGGTCGGCCTGGCGCTGGTGGGATGGATGGCAGTGGACGGGGTGGATATCGCCACCCGAGGGTGTCGGCCCGGCGGTCGTTCGCCAGCTCGTCGTCGAGCCGTCGCCCTTGTCGCCGGCACCCCCAGAAGCGCCCGGCAGGGAGCGGTTGCCGGGCGGAGCGCCTGCCGGGGTGGGACCGTTCGACCCTGCCGCCTCCGCCACCGGCGCGCCCGCGGCCGGTCAGCCCGCGGCCGGCCAGCCCGCGGCCGCTCAGCCCGCGGCCGCTCAGCCCGCGGCCGGCCAGCCCGCGGCCGCTCAGCCCGCGGCCGGTCAGCCCGCGGCCGCTCAGCCCGCGGCCGGCCAGCCCGCGGCCGCTCAGCCCGCGGCCGGTCCGAGCGTTGGCGGTACGCCGGTTGGCGGTCAGCCCGCGGCCGGTCCGAGTGTTGGCGGTATGCCTGCGCCGGTGCCGGGCCCATTCCTCCCGCCCGCCGCCCCCTGGGGAGGCGGAAACGTCGGGCCCTACATGGCCCCGATGCCTCCACCCACGAGCCCGGTCCCGCCGGCGGAGGCGGCCCGCCCGGTTGCGAGGAAGGACCGCCGTCGCCTCGTCGTCGAGCTGCTCATCGTGCTCTCCGTCTTCCCGCTCCCCTACGTCGTCTCGGCCCTGCAGGCGCTCGTCGCCTATCTGCTCGGGGAAGGCCCGGGACGACGCATCCCGATCCTCTTCCCGGGTCACATCGGAGCCGGCCTTCCCTTCGTCCTCCTCGAGGTGGCTCTGCCGCTGGCGGCGGCGGCCCTGGCGCTCTACCTGCTCTCGTTGCCGGGAGGTGACGGCGGCCCGAGCGCCATCGGGCTCGACCGCAAGCAGCCGCGAGGTGATCTCGCCCTCCTGCTGCCGGTCTTCGTTCTCTGTGACCTCATTCCCATCGCCGGCGGCAGCCTGGTGCTCACAGCCCTCGGCGTCCACGGACCCTCCCCTGCCACCGGAGGCCTGCCCACCTACTACGACCTCGCCTATCTGGCCATGGCCGTCGTCGCCGGCATCGTGGAGGAGATCGTCGTGCTCGGCTACCTCGTCCGCCGGTTGGAACAGATCGGGCTGAAACCGTTCTGGGTCGTGGCCATCGCCGTGGCCGTGCGGGCCTCATACCACCTCTACTACGGCTGGGGCGTTCTGCCCATCGTCGCCTGGGCCACGGTGAGCGTCCTTGTGTACCGCCGCTTCCGCCGTCTCGGTCCCTTCATCCTCGTCCACGCCCTTTGGGACAGCGGGCTCTTCCTTCTCGGGCACTACCTCCTCGCCGAGGTCGTCCTCCTCACGCCCGCCACCATCGTCTTCACGGCCATGTGGTGGCGCTACCTGCCACCGAAGGGACCGCCGCCCGGCGGGAGGGGAACGGGGGCCGAGGCGTGGTCGACTAATTAATGCCGCCTCTCGTGGCCGCCTCGCCCGACCGGTGGCGGGCGACGGGGCGGGGGGCTGCGGCCGATCCCGGACCGACGCCACGGCGCCGAGGACAATCGAGCGCTGCCGCTGGCGGCAGGGCGCGTCCCTGGTCGGCGATCAGTGCGTGATGGCGCATTAGCCTGTCGTCCGATGGCTGGCATCGGCAGCGGGTCGCAGAGCTTCTGGGGTGCGGGCGGCCCGCCTCACCCTGGGCGCATCGAGTACCGGCTGATGCGCGAAGCCGTCGTGCGTCAGTACCGGCGTGGCCGGATCGGCCGTCCCGACGTCTGCGACGCCCAGCCCGAGCTGCTGAGGGTGGCACGGCACCTCGGTCGCCAGACGAGCACGAAATGCCCGATCTGTGAGGAGTCAGAGCTCGTCCACGTCTCCTTCGCTTTCGGCCCCCGTCTCCCCTCGAGCGGGAGGGCGCTGGCTCCCGGAGAGATCACGAAGCTCACGCGCAACAGCGCTGAGCTGGCGTGCTACGTGGTCGAAGTGTGCGTGGAGTGCTGCTGGAACCATCTCCTGCGGATGTTCACGGTCGGCGGCCAAGGAAGGGCGCGAATGCGTAACTGATCGATGCGAGGCTGGGCGAGATGGCGGCGGACCACGCCACCGAGCCCGCGGGTGCTGTCGAGAGGTCCCGACGACACCGCCGGCAGCCGTGAGGCGCTGGACGGAAGGGAGAGCAAGATGAGTGAGCACGTCACTGTGCCGTGGGTCCGAGGCAGGAAGCGCCGAGACGGCGCCGAGCCCCTCGTCATGATCACGGCCTACGACGAGCCGTGGGCCCGCCTCGTCGACGCCGCCGGCGTCGACCTCATTCTCGTGGGAGACACGTTGGCGGAGATCGTCCTTGGCTACGAGGACACCCTCAGTGTGGACGTCGAGCAGATGGCGCATCATGTGGGTGCTGTCGCCCGCGCACGCCCGCGAGCCCTTGTCGTCGGCGATCTTCCCTGGATGAGCTACCACACCGAGATCTTCGGCGCCGTCCGCAACGCCGCCAGGCTGGTGCGCGCCGGCGCCGGGGCCGTCAAGCTTGAAGGCGGACGCCGCCGGCTGGCGGTTGTCCGGGCGATCATCGACGCCGAGATACCCGTCATGGCGCACCTGGGCCTCACGCCTCAGTCCGTCCATGCCATGGGGGGTTACAAGGTCCAAGGTCGCCAGCTGTCCGAAGCGGAGGAGCTCGTGGCGGACGCGGTCGCCCTCGAACAGGCGGGCTGCTTCGCCATCGTGCTCGAGGGAGTGCCCGACGTGGTGGCGGACCGGGTGACGGCGGAGGTCGCCGTCCCCACGATCGGAATCGGCGCCGGCGCCGGCTGCGACGGGCAGGTCCTGGTCCTGCACGATCTCCTCGGGTTGTCGAAGGGCCCGGTGCCGAAGTTCGTGCGCAAGTACGCCGACGTGGGCACGATCGTGACAGAGGCTGTGTTGCAGTATGCCGCCGATGTCCGGGCCGGCTCCTTCCCCTCCGACGCCGAGTCGTATCACGGCTCGAGCGCGCTGCGAGAGGCCCTCTCCATGCTGTCCTGAGGGTTGTGACACACCCGTGTGCGCATACTTGCTCGATGCCAGTCGTGATGGACGCGCCAGCTGCCGGGCCAGCCGGATCAGTGGGCTACCATGACCACGTCCTATCTGCCCCTGCCCCGGTCGCACCGGGGCCCCGAGCGCAGGGCGCCGGGTCCGGAGGAGGTGCGTGCCGCCATGCGGCCTTATGAAGTCATGGTCATTTTCGATGTCGACCTCGAAGAGGGCGACATCCGCCAGCGAGTCGAGCGTGTCCACGAGCTCGTGCGCTCGAAAGGCGGAACTCCCGGAAGCGTCAGCCATTGGGGTCGCCGGACGTTCGCCTACGAGATCAAGCATCGCTCGGAGGGGTACTACGTCGTCCTGGAGGCGACGGCGGAGCCAGCCGCTATGGCCGAGGTGGATCGTTACCTCGCCCTCGAGGATGCGGTGCTTCGCCACAAGGTCATCCGCCAGCCAGACAACGTGGCCGGGCGGGGCGCCTCACACGGACGGAGGCGTCCGGCGGCTCCGGTCACCCCGCCGGTTGCAGCCAGTCCGCGGAGCGCCTCAACGGCGGATGGTGATGGTAGGGAGGTCGCTGCCCAGGCAGCGCCGATCGCGGCAGACGCCGCCGAGAACCCCGGCCCGGACCCCGCCGGCTCCCCCGGCGACGAGCCGTCCGGCAGCTGAGCACCAAGACGACACAGGAGAGATTGACATGTCAAACGGGAACACCATCGTGCTGGTCGGGAACGTCACGCGCGACCCCGAGCTTCGTTTCACGCCGAGCGGGCAGCCGACGACGACCTTCGGCTTGGCCGTCAACCGCCGCTGGCAGAACCGCCAGACCCAGGAGTGGGAGGAGGCGACGTCCTTCTTCGACATCGTGTGCTGGCGGGAGCTCGCCGAGAACGCCAGCGAGAGTCTGCGACGCGGCTCGCGGGTCATCGTGACGGGCAGGTTGGAGCAGCGTAGCTGGGAGACGAGCGACAACGAGAAGCGCTCGAAGGTCGAGGTCGTCGCCGATGAGCTCGGGCCGAGCCTTCGCTGGGCGAGCGCCGTCATCACGAAGAACGAGCGCAAGGGCCCGGGTGAGGGCGGAGGTGGTCGTCCTGCCGTCCCGGCAACGGCCGGGCGGTCGTCCACCCCCGAAGCGGAGGCGACGTACTCGAATTATGACGAGGAGCCCTTCTGATGGCACGGAACAATGACCGCGACCGCGGGACCCGTCGGGCGCCAAAGGACACAGCCCGCCGCGGGAAGAAGAAGGTCTGCATCTTCTGCAAGGAGCACATCACCTGGGTCGATTACAAGGAGATCGGCCTCTTGCGGAAGTTCATGTCAGACCGGGGCAAGATCCGCGCCCGTCGCGTTTCGGGCAACTGCGCCCAGCACCAGCGCGATGTCGCCCTCGCCATCAAGACGGCACGCGAGCTGGCGCTGCTGCCTTACACGCAGCGGACCACGAGCGACCGTCCCTCCCCGCGAGGACCCGGCCGCGGTGGCCGGGGCACACCGGCGCCAGACGTGCCCGGAGCGCCCGAAGCAGACGACGCCGCCACGCTCGACGGTGAGCTCCTCGGCGACGAGGATCTGCTCGGCGACGAGGATCTGCTCGAGATGGACGAGTTCGCGCTGGCGCCGGGCGCGGAGGACGAGTGATGAAGCTCGTCCTCCGGTCCGACGTGAGCGGCCTCGGCAAGCGCGGCGACATCATCGACGTTGCCGACGGGTATGCCCGCAACAGCCTCATTCCAGACGGCCAGGCCATCCCGGCAACGCCGAAGATCGAGCAGCAGGCCCAGGCGATGCGGCGCTCCCGCGACGTGAAGGACGCCCGCGACCGCGAAGGGGCAGAGGCCGTGGCGCGAAAGCTCGTACCGCTCGTGATCAAGATCCCGGCGCGAGCCGGCGCTGAGGGCCGTCTCTTCGGGTCTGTCACGACCCAAGACGTCGTCGAGGCAGTTCAGCAACAGGCGGGCGTGACCCTCGACCGTCGCCGTCTCACCACCGACGAGGCGATCCGCTCGATCGGGGTGCACGAGGTGGGTGTCCGCCTCCATCCCGAGGTCGAGTTCCGCATCACCGTCGAGGTCGTACCGGCGGGCTAAGAGCAGATGACCGGCATGCGCCCCTTTCGTGGCCTGCCGGGAGCAGATTGCATGAGAAGCGCGACGCCCGGTGGAGCAGTCGCGCCCCTGCGACGAGGCGCCAGCAGCGCGCCTTTGAGGCCCGGGCCGAGCAGGCGCGCGGGCCTGTTGGCGCCAGAGCTGAGGAGGCTGTGCGCTCCACAAGGTTGCCCACAGGCTTTGCCCCAAGCCGAGGTCGGTATTCCACATGTTCTTGCTCTAGCCACCCCCAGGGTGGCGGGGGCATCCTGAGGCTGCTCATGGCGACCGTCCCCCCGATGCCGAACTCCTCCCGCCAGCCGCGCCGCGCGCGGGCCGGGTTGGCTGGTGCCGACAGCGAGAGCGACAGGGGTGGCCCGGGCGCGGCCGGCAGTTCCATCAGCCGAATACCGCCCCACAGCTTCGAGGCAGAGGAGTCGCTTCTCGGGGCGATGCTGCTGTCTCGTGACGCCATCGCCGTGGCGGTGGAGGAGGTCTCGGCTGACGACTTCTACAAGCCGTCGCATGCCCATATCTTCTCTGCGGTCACGGCTCTTTACGGCCGGGGAGAACCCGCTGACGCCGTCACGGTGGCCGAAGAGATGCGGCGCCACGGGACCCTGGAGGCCTCTGGAGGGGCCTCGGCTCTCATCTCCCTGCAAGCGAACACCCCGGCTATCTCGAGCGCCAGCCGATACGCCCGCATCGTGCAGGAGCACGCCGTCCTTCGCCGGCTCATCGGCGTGGCCTACGAGATTGCCGAGATCGGCTACGAGCTGCCTGCCGACGTCGTCGCCGCCGTCGATCGGGCCGAGGCGATGGTGTTCGAGGTCGCGCAGCGGCGCTCGAGTGACTCGACGCGGTCCCTGAAGGAGCTGCTGGCCGAGAGTCTCGACCACCTCGAGTACCTCGCCAACCTCGGGGAGACGATCACCGGCGTTGCCACCGGCTACCAGGACCTCGATCATGAGCTCTACGGCCTGCAGCCGTCCAACCTCGTCGTGGTCGGCGCTCGACCGTCGATGGGGAAGACGGCGTTCGCCCTCGGGTTGGCGGCGCACGCCGCCCGTATCGGTGTACCCGTCCTGTTCTTCTCGCTCGAGATGAGCCACCTCGAACTGGCCCAACGCGTGCTGTGTGCCGAGGCGCGCGTCGACGCCGGGCGCTTGCGCAACGGCAAGCTCGTCGAGAGCGACTGGTCGAAGATCGCCGGTGCCATCGGGAGGATCGGGACATCGCCGCTTTACATCGACGACAACCCCAACGTGACCGTGATGGACATCAGGGCAAAGGCCCGGCGGATGAAGAGCGCCGAAGGGGGCCTCGGCCTCGTCATCGTCGACTACCTGCAGCTCATGACCGGGCGAACCTCGGCCGAGAGCCGCCAGGTGGAGATCTCGGAGATCTCGCGTGGCCTCAAGATCCTCGCGCGAGAGCTGCAGATTCCCGTCGTCGCCCTGAGCCAGCTGTCGCGCAACCTCGAGTCCCGGGCGGACAAGCGCCCGATTCTCGCCGACCTGCGCGAGTGCCTGACCGGCGACACGGTCGTCTCGGTCGTCGAGGGGCCCCCAGTCACGATGCGCGAGCTTGCCCGTGCCGGCGAGGCCACTACGGAGGTGTGGTCACTCGACGACGACGATCGCCTCATGCCCTCGGTGATGGTGCAAGCCTGGTCGACGGGCACGAGGCCTGTGTTCGCCGTCCGCCTCGCCGGCGGCCAGGTCGTGCGGGCGACCGCCAACCACCCGCTCTTGACGCCAGACGGCTGGACGGCCGTGAGCGAGCTCGGTCCCGGCACTCCGGTCGCCGTCGCCCGACCGAGCCCGGACCGCGACATCGCCTGGGGGGCCGTCGAGGAGATCGCGCCGGCGGGAGCCGAGGAGGTCTTCGACGCCCACGTGCCCGGTACCCACAGCTTTGTCGCCAACGGGTTCGTTTCTCACAACAGCGGGGCGATCGAGCAGGACGCCGACGTCGTCATGTTCATCTACCGCGACGAGGTCTACAACCCGGACTCGACCGATCGAGGCGTCGCCGAGCTACTGATCGCCAAGCACCGCAACGGTCCCACCGGTCTTGCCAAGCTCAGCTTCATCTCCAACTACGCCCGCTTCGGTGACCTGGCGAAGATGTGAAGACGGGCGATCCGGAGTCGCTCGCGGGCTCGCTCTCGGTTCTCGGCGTCGCCGACGATCCGGATCCGGTCAGGACGCCTTGCGTCGTTTGCCGCGTGCGCTCGTGCCCGCCCGCCGTTGCCCGCCGTCGCTCGCGCTGACGGCGGCCTCGAGCTCGTCTCGGCTCATCTTCGACCGTCCCGGGATGCCGAGCTCGGCGGCGCGCTCAAGCAGCTCGGGTTTCGAGGCGCGCGCCTCCGGGCCGCTCGATGTCGGAACGGCCGCCACTGCCCGCTGGCGGGCCGGCCGCTTCTCCGAGAGGGACGCCGTGGCCGGTGCCGCCCCGGCTGCTCGGCCGTCGTCCGAGACGTCGCCGGTTCGCTTGAGGCGGGCGGCCTCCACGCTTGCTCGCAGGGCGTCCATGAGGTCGATGACCGGCGCCGGTTCCGGTGGCGGTCCGCTGGATGTCACGACCTCACCGCGGCTCTTGCGCTCGATGAGATCCTCGACCGCCTCGCGATAGGTGTCCCGATACGCCTGCGGTTGCCACTCCGTCGTCATGGAGTCGACGAGCAGCTTGGCGGTGTCGAGCTCGCGGCCCTGGAATTTGACGTCTTCGTCAGGGAGCGTGCCCAGCTCCGCCACGGGGTCGCGCACTTCGTCGGCGAAATACATGGTCTCGAGAGCAAGGACACGCTCGTCCGGTCGGATGGCGACGAGGTGCTCCTTGCCGCGCATGACGAAGGTGGCGATGCCGACCTTGTTCGTCTCGGACATCGCCTGACGCAGCAGCGCGTAGGCGCGCTCGGCGCCGGGAGCTTGCGGTGCGAGGTAGTACGTCGACTTGTAGTAGACGGGGTCTATCTCGTCGAGATCGACGAAGTCCGTGATCTCGATGTTGCGGGAGCGTCCGGGCTCGACCGCCTCGAGCTCTGCCGGTTCGATGACGACGTACCGGCCGCCCCCGAGGTCATAGCCCTTCACGATGGCCTCATAGGGAACCTCTTCCCCCGTGCGCTCGTTGACGCGCTTGTTGCGAACACGGTCCGAAGTACCCCGCTCGAGTTGGTTGAAATGGATCGTCTTGTCGTCGGTAGCCGAGTACAGGCCTACCGGCACGTTGACGAGGCCAAAGTTCAGTGCTCCGGTCCAGATCGGCCGCGCCATGGGCACCTCCCCTCGTTTCCAGGCAGAGAAAGTCAAGCACGGTTTTGCCGCCTTGACCAGGACAGGGCTCCGACAGATGCTTAGGGACGATCCGCGCCGACCGCGTCGCGTCCGCTTTTGCGGCGCGGCGCCGGCTGCCCGGGCGGCGTCCTCATGGGCGGAGGCCCGAGTCGATGGCGAGGCGCCCCGGGTTTCGGACTGGCTCCGCCAGCTTCGCGAGAGCGACCGCACCCACGGCCGTGCGGCTGGCGAGGGCATCCACCACCTTGACACAGCCCTTCGGCAGAATTGTTCGCGTGAGTCCTTGAGGGGAGGTGAAGTGGCCGAAACGAACCAGCGAGAAGTGCGACGATCGGTGCAGTTCGCCACCGCGCTCGCTCACGGCGTGGCCGACTTCGAGCCCGAGGACCTCGCGCACGGTGCCCTGACCCTCTCGTTCGGCCTGAGCGCCTGGATGCGGAGGACCTCCGTCGGCTTCGACGAGGCCTGGACCGGTGTGCTCATGCTCCGGGGTGCCCTCCTAGAGGTGGCCGGGCTGGACCGCCGCAGCGAGCCGATCCCACTGCGTGCCGGCGACACGAAGACATCGCTCGTCAGCATGACCGTGTATCTCGACGGCCTCCTCGAGCGCGCCGCCTCCGCCACTCAGAAGGGTCGCTGGGCCGTGGCGGCCGACGCCATCGATCTGCTTTCCAACTGACACGGGGCAGACCCGCCTGCGCGCGCGGGTCGACCCGGATCGACACCGTGGAGGCGCCCGCCCCCGGCGGCCAAGCTGCGGCCCACGACCCTCGTTACGATCGGCCCGTATGGGAGCCCTCACCGGAGCTGGCCTGGCAGCGGCCGCCGCCGCCCTCGACGACTGGTCGGTGGAGCCCGGAGAGGCCGCCATCACGAAGCAGTTCGTCTTTGCGAGCTTTCCGGCCGCCTTTGCCTTCATGACGGCGGTCGCGCTCAAAGCCGAGGCCATGAACCACCATCCGGAGTGGGCGAACGTCTACTCCAAGGTCGACGTTCGGCTCACCAGCCACGACACGGGCGGCGTGACGGAGCGGGATCTCGCCCTCGCCCGCCACATGGACGAGGTCGCCGCCGGTCTCAGCCGTCCCGTCTGAGCTCAAGCCGTCCGAGGCGGCGCAGCGCTTCGTCGATCACCTCGGGCCGCTTGCAAAAGGCGAAGCGCACGAGTGGCCTGCCGGCCTCCTTGTCGTCGTAGAAGACCTCGGTCGGGATGGCCGCCACACCTGGATCGGCGACAAGGGCTCGGCAGAAGGATCTGCCGTCATGTTCTCCGAACTGGCGGATGTCGACGACGGCAAAGTAGGTCGCCTGCGGTCGGGCGAGCTTCCAGCCGAGATGGCTGAGCCCATCGCAGAGGCGATCCCGTCGTGCCTGCAACTGCCCGGCGGCGGCCGCGAAGTAGTCGTCTTCCAGGGCGAGGGCGGCGGCGACGGCGTACTGGAAGGGCGTGCCGCTGGCATAGGTGAGGAACTGCTTGACGGAGCGGACTGCTTCGACGAGGCGAGCAGGACCCATCACCCATCCGATCTTCCAGCCGGTCGCCGAGAAGGTCTTGCCGGCACTGGAGATCTTGAGCGTGCGCTCGCGCATCCCCGGCAGGCTCGAGAGCGGCACGTGCACGCCCTCGAAGACGAGATGCTCGTACACCTCGTCGGTCACTGCGATGAGGTCGTGCTCGATACACAAGCGGGCCACGTACTCGAGCTCCGGCAGGGCGAATACCTTGCCCGTGGGGTTGTGCGGAGAGTTGAGCAGCAGGAGCCTCGTCGCCGGGCTGACGGCGGCGGCGAGCTCCTCAGGATCGAAACCCCAATGAGGCGATCGAAGTGTCACCACCCTCCGGCGGGCGCCGGAGAGCTCGATGGCGGCCGCATAGGAGTCGTAGTAGGGCTCGAACGTGAGCACCTCGTCGCCCGGCTCGCACAGACCCAGCACCGTGGCGGCGATGGCTTCGGTGGCTCCCGCCGTCACGAGGATTTCGCCCTCGGGGTCGTAGCTCTGCGACCACCAGCGCTCTTCGTGGTCGGCGACCGCTTGCAGGAGCTCGGGCACCCCGCGACCGGGTGGGTACTGGTTGTCCCCCCGCCGAATGGCGGCCACGGCGGTGTCGAGGAGCGCGTCGGGGCCGTCGGCGTCGGGGAAGCCTTGGCCCAGGTTGATGGCGCCATGCGCCGCCGCTAGAGCCGACATCTCTGCGAACACCGTCGTTCCATAGGCCGCAAGGCGACCGGCGCGCGCGAGCTTTTCGGCGCCGGACGCAGGTCGGGGAGAAAGCCCAGCCGAGTCATCCACGAACAGGCACGATAGGGCGGTGCACGAGTGGACCGACGCCACCGAAGCCCTTGCCGCCGAGGTGACGGCGTACACGAAGCAGCGGCTGCACCTCGACCCAGTCCCGCTCGACGGTCCGCGGTCGCTGCAGGAGCTGGTCGTGCAGGTGGGTGAGACGATCACACCGGAGGGCATCGGCGGGCCCGAGGCCCTCCGGGTGTTCGCCGAGGTCCTCGCCCCCGCCTGCATCTCCATCGACCACCCTCGTTTCTTCTCGTTCATCCCTTGTGCACCGACGCCGGCGAGCACTCTGTTCGATCTCGTCGTGAGCGCTTCGTCGCTCTACGGGGGAAGCTGGCTCGAGGGGGCAGGTGCCGTCTACGCAGAAAACCAGGCTCTGCGTTGGTTGGCCGACCTCGCAGGGCTCCCCGCATCGGCGGGTGGGGTCTTCGTGCAAGGGGGCACGATCGGCAACGTCTCAGCTCTCATCGCCGCCCGCCACAGCGCCCGCCACGAGCTGGAGGCAACCGGGGCTGCTGCGCCGTCCCGCTGGGCGGTGGCCGCCAGTGCCGAAGCGCACTCATCGGTCACGAGCGCCGCCGCCGCCATGGACGTGGAGCTGCTCGCCATCGAGCCTGACGAGCACGGACGGCTGACCGGACCGGCACTCGAGCGGACGCTCGCGGCCGAGCGTGCGGCCGGTGGGCGTCGCCGCCCCTTCGCCGTCGTGGCGACGGCCGGCACCACCAATCTGGGCATCGTCGACGATCTGGCGGGGATCGCCGAGGTGGCACAACGAGAGGGCCTCTGGACGCACGTGGACGGCGCCTACGGCGGTGCCGCTCTGGCGGCTCGCAGCACGCGTCACCTCTTCCACGGTGTCGAGCGAGCCGACTCGCTCGTGGTCGACCCGCACAAATGGCTCTTCGCGACGTTTGACTGCGCGGCCCTCCTCTACCGAGACCCGGAAAAGGCGCGGGCGGCCCACGCGCAGCACGCCGGCTACCTCGAGCCCCTGCGCACCGGAGACGACTGGAACCCCTCGGACTACGCCCTTCATCTCACGAGGCGGGCAAGAGGACTGCCCTTCTGGTTCTCGCTCGCCTCTTCCGGGACGCGGGCATACGCCGAGGCGGTCGAGCGGACACTCGAGGTGGCTCGGTACGCAGCGAGCCGCGTCCGCCAGCTCCCCTACCTGGAGCTGGTCACCGACCCGATGTTGTCCGTGGTGGCCTTCCGCCGCCTCGGCTGGAACGAAGCCGCCTACTACGGCTGGTCGAAGCAGCTCCTCGCAACGGGGCGGGCTTTTGTGGTGCCCACGACCCACCACGGAGAGGTCGTCCTCCGCATCGCCATCGTCAACCCGCGCTCGTCGGAGTCAGACATCGACCTCGTGCTCGACTCGCTGGCGGACTGATGCCGCGTACCCACTGCGTCTGCGTACCCGCTGGGCATTCGCTGCGTACCGGCTGTGCACGGGCTGCAGGTGATCGCCGGGGCGCCTCAGGCCACGCTGCGAGCGCTGAGGTGCCGGAAGCTCAACGTCGGATGCCGCCTTCGCGCCAGCTCCAGCTCTGGGGTCATGACCGACGGACCGAGCACGGGTGGGCGCCGGCACGGCCAGCTGAACTCGTCCGGCTCGAGACCAGACAGGCCCTCGCTGCGCGACCAGGCGTCGTACTCCGACGCCCACTGCTCGTGCCAGACGGCCTGCCGCACGGTCAGCAGCTCGGGGTGCACGTCCCCGCACTCGCGGTAGCGAAGGCCGATGCAACGGGTGAGGGCGACCGCCGCCTCGGCGTCCGCCCGGGCGTCGTGCGCCTGTTGCAGCTGGATGCGATAGTGCGCACAGAGGGCGTCGAGGCGGCGCTTGCCTTTGCGGTAGCGGTCGACGTGCCGGTCCATCACGAGCGGGTCGAGGAGGGCGTGCCAGGCGAGGGCGGGCAGACCGAAGGAGGCGAAGAGGGCTTCGGCGATGGTGACGTCAAAACTGGCGTTCATGGCCACGACCGGGATGCCCCTGGCTGCCGCTTGCCGGATGGCGGAATGGATTCGCAGGGCGGCTTCCCCGAGCGAGCAACCCTCCGCCCGGGCCCGTTCCGAAGTGATGCCGTGGATTGCGATGGCTTCGGCGGGGATGTCGCGCCCTGGATCGACGATCCACGTGTCAGCCCTCACGACACGATCTGCCGTCGTCCACACGAGAGCCGCTTGGACGGGCAGGTCGCGCGTGGTGTCGATGCCAGTGGTCTCGAGGTCGAATCCAAGCAGCGGACCATCGAACCAGGCCATGAGCTGAGGGTACGCGGAGGGTGTGTCATATCCGCGGATGCTCGTACTGCCCTCGATCATGGGAGGTGGGGCGTTGTCAGGGCGGCTCGGACTCAGATCCGCGTTGGCCGGGGCCTACGCACCCTTTCGCGTGCCCAGAGAGACCGCACCGGGCCTGCAGGATCGCGGGGCGCACTCAGATCCGCCGTGGCCGGGGCCGGCGCACCCTTTCGCGTGCCCAGAGAGACCGCACCGGGCCTGCAGGATCGCGGGGCGCACTCAGATCCGCCGTGGCCGGGCCCGACGCACCCTTTCGCGTGCCCAGAGAGACCGCATCGAGCCTGCAGGATCGCGGGGCGCACTCAGATCCGCCGTGTCGATGCTCGGGAAGAGAGGATGCTCGCCTGTGAAGCCTCAGCCAAGGTGGCACACGTCGTTGTAACCCCGGAGAAACCACTTGTCCTCAGTCACGATGATCGTCGAGATGCTCCCGTTGTCCACGGCCACGAAGGCGAACGGCCGCGAGCCTGTCGCAAGCGAGAGCACCATGCCGATGGCGCCCCCATGGGAGAACACAACGACGCGGCCGCCGCGCTGATCGCGGGAGATCCGCTCGATCCCCGCACGCACGCGACGCGCCAACTCCTCGTTCGACTCGGCCCCGGGAACGACGTCCCAGCGCTCGCGTTCGAACATCTCGAGCGCCACGGGATCGAGGGAGACGACCTTGTGGCGATAGAGGCCGCCCTCCCACTCCCCGAGCCGGACCTCGCGCAGGTCCGGTTCGGGGATGGGGACGAGGCCTGTCCGTTCGACGAGCGGAGCCGCCGTCTCGAGCGTCCGACGCAGCGTCGTGACGTAGATGGCGTCGATTCTCGAGCCTGCGAGACGATCGGCCACGCGCACGGCCTGTTCGACCCCCTCCGGCGCCAGCTCTGGGTCCCCATGGCCGTCGACGAGGGGGAAAGGCCTCTCCGGGTCCGCCGCAATGGTCTCCCCATGGCGCACGAGCAAGATCTCGGTCGCTTCCGGCGGGGCTGAGAAACGGACCTGCCTATGTCCTCCCGCCGGCACCTCCAGGTCTTCTGTGCTCATCAGAGGAGACTAGAGCCGGCACGAGTGCGGGCATCGCGAAGACACAGTCCGACACGAGGCACGCCGTCTCGCGTAGCCGTTGGGACCTTTGCCCTGGCAGGTGGGACTTTCGGCACTGGGGAGGCTCTTGGCCGGGCGCGCAGACTGTGGGCAAGGTCGGCGGGAGCCCGACCAGAAAGAAGGAAGTGCGATGATGAACC
>Ga0187781_10000653_pt1 | contig 25020 bp, 18 predicted proteins | sample 0715_SJ02_MP02_2_FD_132447 | JGI IMG/M metagenome (GOLD analysis project Ga0187781, IMG submission 132447) | Tropical peat soil microbial communities from peatlands in Department of Meta, Colombia - 0715_SJ02_MP02_20_MG | ecosystem: Environmental > Terrestrial > Soil > Wetlands > Peat | place... | reverse complement strand
GTCGTCGCCGGCAGCATCGGATAGGGCGCGCCGTCGAGCGACGGTAAATCCGCCAAATAGTTGTAGAGCGGCTTCAGCTTTCCTTCCCAGGCGTCGCGCAACACCTGGTCCATCCGCCCTTCTTCCGCCTCGCCCGCGAAGAGTGAAATCCCCAGGTCCATCGCTTCCTGAATTTCCGGCGTTACGCCCGGCAGCATCGCGAGACATCCCGAGACGTGAAATCCTCCCATGGCGACCGGCACGCCCTCTGCCCGCAACGGCCGCGCGATATCCATCGCCCGGGGGAATTGGTTCGACTGCACGCCCACGAGCACCACCATCCCGCGCCGCCCGCGCAATCCGCCCGCGATTCGCTTCGTCCGCACGCGCGTGTTGTCTTCATCCATCGCGCTGATTTCGATCTCGACGTCCTCGCCGAGCACTCGTCGCCGCTTCGAATCCTGAATCAGCCCGTGCACCACCGCCAGCGAATTCGACGGAATTGCCGAGCGATACCACTGGATGACGTAGCCGTCGTCGTCGTAGTGCGACGGCTTCACCAGCACAATCCGAAATTGTTGTCGCGCTGCCATTTTTTCGCGCTAGGGTATCACACCCCCACCTCGGCCCGATGTTCCTGCGCTCGGCATTTGACCCATCCGGCACGCAGGCTCTATGAGATTGAGGCAAGGCAGTGGAACCGAGGATTCCACTGCCCTGCTCGGGGTGATTGAACAGATTCGCGCCTTTAGTTCGTGCAATTTTGTTCGATTAGAAATGGTCCCGATCCTTTGTTTTGAGTGAGTTACAGCGATTTCTAATCGTTATCATGTTCGATTAGGATTCACATGAAGCCATACGAAGAAGCAAGCGGCCAGGGTCAGATTCCCGAAATGGGAATCAGGGATAGCTCTTGACTGGACCCCAGCAAGACCTGCAACCGCCTGTGAGTTCTGCGTCGTCATGTGAAAACGGCCGATGGTAGCAAATTTGGTTGCCATAAGATATCCGTATTAATACGTAATTTTGAGGTTTAGAGGCTCAAAGATTGCGTATTGGGCGGAAAAAGCAAGTGACCCGCGGATTTCTTGGCCATGAGGCACGAGGGCGCCACAAACTACGTGGCGGTGGTAGGCGCGTCACGCATCAATTTGGCACGGCTCAAGCCGTGCCCTGACGAAAAACATTTATGAGACAACTTCGCTTCAGTTTGGTATCACTCAGCCGACCGTGTCCCCAGGGACTTCAGCGTCGCGCGCAAATCCTTCATCAGCAGCATAAGTTGCTTTGCGTCGAGCGGCGAAGCTTCAAAGCCATATTTGCGATAGAACGCGGCTGCCTCCTCATCAATCGCGTGAACCAGGATCGCGCGGGCGCCAATGGCCTCTGCTGCGGCGAGCGACCGCGGCAGCGCATCTATGAGCAGCATCTTCCCAACCCCGCGACCTTGTTCGCTTCGGTCCACCGCAAGGCGCGCCAGCAGGATCACTCCGACCGGATGCTTCGCCAGCCCCTTGGCCACACGTGCCGGCGAATCTTCCCGCCGCACGGAGCCCGCGGCGAGCGAGTAATATCCCACGACGCGACCCTGGCGATGCACCACATAGGTTCGAGCGGAATCATTTTGCTGGTTGGCAAGGGCGAATCGCCGGAGCCAATCGTCGAGCGCGGGCTTCCCGGATTCGAAGGAAGAGGTGTCGTGGTCCTTGGTGAGTTTTTCGATTAACGAAAGAGGTTCTGGCGGGGGCGGGCCGCCTGTCACTTTCTACGCTCGCGCTCAGCAGCGGCTGACTTGGCAAAGAGGCGCGCGAGTTCGGGCTTGATTCGCGCGGGTCTATCGAGCGCTTCCGTGAAAGCCTTCCATTGCTTCGCGGTCGCGACGAACTCGCGCCTGTCGGCCAGCGCCTGCTCGGCCTGCAAGCATGCGCTCTCTAAAATGAACTCGGTGACGGTCAAGCCTTTGACTCCGGCGCCTGTGCGGATCAGCTTTTCTTCGCGGTCCGTGGCGCGCAAATTGATGCGACGGCTCCTCGCCGCGCGCGGCCGTGTCGTGGCCATTCCCTCGTCTCCTCAAACGATTGTACATACATTGTACGTCGCCAGATCGACAGGGGGCAAGAAAAAAATGGATCGCAGCCTGCTTGACCATCTTTACTCTACCCATTTTCGATTTTCACTTTTCCATTTTCCGCTTCAGGATTTTCTGCGCATCTTCCACATCCCCGGCCCGCGCCAGCAACGTCACCCCGCCCACCCGAAGATTCGGCTCCTGCCCTCCGGCATCGTCCTGCGCGATCATCGCCTCAATCCCCGCGGCGCGCAGTGCGCCTAGTGCAATTTCCGCCTCGCCCTTATTCAAAAACGTCCCGACCTTCACCAGTTTCGCCTCGCTCATAGGCCGGTCCTCACACATCATTCTCTCACGCGCTCTACAGGGTTCAGAAAACAGCTATCCGAATCGAGAGGCGCACAACCAATCATCCCTTATCCCCATCTTTCGAAGTGATATGATCTGTTTCAAGACTCAAATCAGTGATAGAATCACTCTGATCCCCTTGAATCTAATCCTGACCGCAATTACGTTCTCCTTGTTCGCCGCCCCTCCTTCCTCGCCTCGAGATCAGCAACACCCAAAAAGCGAAAAAACGCCAAGTGCGCCCCAGCTTCGCTTATCTTCGAATGCTTCGACGTACCAACAAGGCGAACTGATTCAACTCGAGCTGGCATTCACGTCGAAGACTCCCAAGCGATACAAACTCAATTTGGCAAGCTACGATCGAGGCGGCCGGATGTTTTACGAGGGTTTCGATATTGATCCGGCCGCTGGGACGACGGACCCTCTGCTCGCCTATTTCAAGTCCGCCGGTCCTATCTTTGGCGGAGGACTGACGAACTTTGAATTTCTTTCGGAAAAGCCAATCATTATTCCCCTGGACCTCAACGAATGGGTCCGTTTCGATAAGCCCGGCAAGTATCGAATCACGGTCTGGAGTGGCCGTGTCAGTGACATGACTATCGGGGACAAAGACTACGGTGCGCCGGCGAGAATCAAATCAAACACAATCGAACTTCAAATCCTTGCACCGGACCCAGCCTGGCAGCAGGCGCAACTTCGCGAGATTCTTGCCGAACTGGGCGGCCCACCTTCTGCCCGTTGGGTAGCAATGCCCGAACCAACCTCCATAGCGATGAGACGGCTGCGTTACCTCGGCACTGCAGATGCGGCGCGAGAATTGGCACTGCGCATAAGCGACGAACAAAGCGGCATAAGCACGCCCTGCGCGTTCGGGCTTATTGGCTCTCCCAATCGGATGGCTGGCTTAGAGGAATTAAAGAAATTGCTTGTCGACCCCGACTTTCCCGTAGGAGTAAATTTCCTCATTACACTTTCGGTTCTGCCCCTAGACCCAGCCGAGTCCGCCGAAGACCTTCAGAAGCAACGCGAAGCGAATGTGAAGGCGGCTCAGTCGGCATTGGTGGACGCCCTCGCCAACAAGAGAGGCAAAGCGCTCGACGAAAGCTTGGAGACGGCGATGAGATGGGCGGACCCGAGTGCAGCTTCCGATCTAAAGAGCAAATTCGTTGTGAAGCTTATCGAATCCTTCGACCAACTCCCGGTGGAAAAGCAAGTCGATTGGATTGGTGAAAACTGGCCGAAAGTGAAGGACCCAAGGTGGCTGCCGACACTTCGCGCCATCGCCGCGCGGTACACGGACTTCGCGCCTCCACACAGCGGCGAGGAGGCGTACTACCCATTGCGCTTGACCGGGACCGCACTCATGCGGTGGTACGAGCTCGACCCGGAAGGAGCACGAGGTACAGTGATCGCGGAAATCATCCGACCCAAGCCACGTTACGGCGCCAATATTCTCGGACTGCTGCCTGACAAAACGCTTCCTGCACAGCAGCAAGCCATCGCCTCCCATTTCGTGTCGGCACCTGACTATGAGACGGAAGGGTATCTCGCGTCTCTATTAGACAGATACGCCGATGCCGCAGTCCTTCCCGTCGTCCTACCCAAAATAAAAAGGAAAATTCAGCACCAACAGTGGGAATGTGTCCCTGAGACCTACTCCCTCTCCTACGTGGAGAAAGTAGATCCCCATACTGGAAAGCTGCTCAGAGATCAGCTGAAGGATTCTCCTTGCCTGAAAGATAGTTCTATCAATCAGGCCCCATAGCGCGGTGTTGTTGCAGTGCTGCCACAGTGAGTTGCCGAACTTGTCTTGGCTACGTTGTTACGAGCGCGAGGGACTCGAGGTCGAGCGTGATGCGCGCTGGGTTCAGCAGCGTGTTGTGAATCATGCAGTGCTCGATGGAGGCTTCGATTTCTTCGCGCTGCTCTTCGGTCAGGTCCCGCGGCACCTGGACTTCGATGCGGAAATTGTCTATGTGCGCGGGGTCCTTGGCCTTCTCCGCCGTGATGTGATTTAGCCTCCCATTTTCCCAGACGCTTACGTCCGGCGATTCTACTCGTCTAACGGTCTTTATGTGGTTGCAACGCTCACCCCACTACTATTGCCCTAGTAGTTCCCGTCCCCTGTTTACAAAATTTTTACCAAAAAATGACATCCGGATTTTCCCGCGAGGTATGATTTTCGCGCATTTCGTGCCAGGCAGGGTTCCGTGCCGGTGTGTCCCGTTCCGCAGCGGGTGTGTAGTAATACTGGTGTCCTGGACTATCCCTTCCCGCGCACATGCTGCGAGTCAAATTACGTTCTCGATTCTCACGCTTCGAAAAGGAGGAAGGACAATGTCGTTTACTAATGGTGTGCCGAGAATTGCCGTTGCAGCGATTCTCGGGCTTGCGATTCTCGCGCTAGTCGCCGGCTCGGCGTTTGCCGGGCCTGGAGAACAGCGCAATGTTCTCGGCCCCGAGGATCAGTCAAAGACCATCAGCATGACGGTGTGGCTCAATCTCCGCAACAAAGCCACGCTCGACGCCATGGTCAAGGACATGTACGACAGGAATTCAGCGAATTTCCATCACTTTCTCACCCGCGAACAGTACAAAGCGCAATTTGCGCCGGCCGATGAAGATGCCGCCACGCTCCGCGCTTTCCTCGAAGAGCACAACATGAAAGTGACGTTCGCCGACAAGAACAATCACTTCATCCAGATTCAGGGCCGCGTTGCCGACGCGCAAGAGGCCTTCCACACCCAGATCAACCGCATCCTGGTGAAGGGCGAAGTTCACCGCGCCGCCGCTTCCGCACCTTCCGTCTCCGGCCGCGCCGGCACGCTCATCGCCGCCGTGCAAGGCTTGAGCGACCTTGGCTACCAGTCGCACGTCAGCCGCGCGATTGATCCCGATACGCGCATTCCTTTCGCCGGAGTGCCGACCACAGCCGCCGGCCCTGACGGACTTTTCTTCAGCGGCCAGTGCCTGCGTCCGCCCGAAACGGTTATATTCACGACCGGCGGAACCTTCCCGACCGCGCATTATTTCGGCAACCGCTACGGCCAGAACATCACCAGCACCGCCCCGAATCTTCCGCCGTGCGGTTACGATCCCGCGGAACTCCAGGGAGCCTACAATCTCGGCCCACTTTACCTCGAGGGCCTCAACGGCGCGGACCAGACCATCATGATCGTGGACGGCTTCGGCTCGAACACCATCCTCGCCGACGCCAATGAATTCAACACCCTCAATGGACTGCCGCAACTCGTTACTTCCGGACCCAACGCCAACTTCGCCATTTTCACTCCCAATGGCTCGGCCACCTGCACGGCGACGAACGGGTGCATCGCCGGCAATTGGCAATTCGAAACCACGCTCGACGTCGAATGGGCGCACTCGATCGCTCCCGGGGCGAATATCGTTCTCATCCTGGGCGCGGACAATTCTTTCACCAACCTCGATATCGCGAATCTTTTCGGCATCGAGAATCAATTCGGCAACGTCCTCTCGAATAGCTTCGGGATTCCGGAAATCGTGCTCGTGGACCTGGATCCCCCGGAGCTGGTGGTGGAAAACGGCATTTCCGAAATCGCTGCCGCCCTTGGCATCAACCAGGACATATCGACCGGTGACGATGGCGACAATCTTGCCGTTGACAACGCCGACTTCGGAATTGATTCGGTCTCGCCAGGCGCCAATGCCGATTCTCCGTTTGCCACCGGCATCGGCGGCACCAGCACCTTCCTCACGCCCGGCAACACAATTCTGTTTGAGACGGGCTGGGGCCTGAACGAAACGCGCATCGCGAATCCGGCGCCCAATCCCCCAACCGTTCCACCACTCGATCTCGGATTTATCTTCGGGGCCGGCGGCGGAGTGAGCACGGTTTACGCCAAGCCGGCATATCAGAAGAAGCTGCGCGGCAATTTCCGCCTGCAACCGGATATCTCCATGAATGCCGATCCGGAAACGGGCGTGGAAATCGTAGTGACACCCGATAGCGTTCCTGGCGACGAGCAGGAAGTGGCCGTGTTCGGCGGCACCAGTCTTTCTTGCCCGATGTTCTCCGCTCTCTGGGCCATCGCCAACCAGGCAGCCGGCGGCGGACCCATCGGACAAGCCGCGCCGATTCTCTACGAGCTTCCCCCGATCGCCATCCGCGACGTAGTGCCGGTAGGTTCTCCGGCCGACGTCATCGGCGTGATCCTCAATCCGCCGGCGGCTCCGACGATCGAGACGCCCGCCGATTTGGCGCAGCCGCTCGAGAACACGACCACCTTCGTTAGCGCGCTCTTTAATAGTGCAATTTCGACCAGGTGGGATGTGTTTACGTTCGGCACCGACACGTCTCTGACCGTAACTCCGGGCTGGGATGATGTGACCGGTCTCGGGACGCCCAACGGCGGCGAGAATTTCATCAACGCCGTTGTCGCTGCTGTAAAGTAACCCAAACCATAGCGCGGCGGCGGGGAGGACCCGCCGCCGCGTTTCTTTTTCTGGGTGTATCTTTGTTCGGACGCCGCCTAAGGGCGCGTCCGATTTTCTTACGCCGTGACGAGCGCGAGCGACTCGACATCGAGCGCGATGCGCGCCGGGTTGAGCAGCGTGTTGTGGATGAGGCAGTGCTCGATGGACTCTTCGATCTCTTCGCGCTGCTCCTCGGTCAAGTCCTGGGGCACCTGCACTTCAATCCGGAAATTGTCCATGCGCACCGGGTCCTTGGCCTTTTCCGCCGTGACGCGAACGCGCGTCCCTTCCTTCACCAGGCCGTTCTTCCGCAGATACTGCGCGGCGTAATAGGCCGCGCACGAGCCGAGCGACGCGAGCAGCAGTTCCGGCGGCGTCATGCCCCAATCCGAACCGCCATTCGCGAGCGGCTGATCGCTCATAATGCGATGGTCCCGCGCGGTGATTTCAAACTGCATAGCTCCCAGATGCTCCACGAAGACTTCCATAAGTGCCTCCCTCAAGGTGTCGTTCAACCAGAAGGCTAACACCCACGCCCCGCCGAAAAAGTGACGCTGGGAACCCCCTCGTGTGACCGCCGTCACACTCCCTTTTTTGGAACGCCGAGACAGCCTGAGAGCATACGAAGGATGTCCACATCGGCGGATTCGTCACTCCTCTTCTGCCTATTTTCTGTTTTCAATTTTTCCTTTTCCGCGTCTGCCCTTTCCGCCTAAGATGGAATGTCATGAAAATTACTCGCGAAGACGTTCTGCGGATCGCCGAACTTGCGAATCTCGAGCTAACGCCCGAGGAAATCGAGCTTTACCGCGGCCAGCTCGACGAGATCTTGAACTACGTCGGCAAGCTGCAGCAGCTTGACGTCTCGAATGTAGAGCCGATGGCGCAGGTACTCTTCCCCGCGGCCGGCGATGCGCATCTCGAGCTGCGCGACGATACGCTGCGGCCCTGCAACGTGGCTGACGCCATGCTGTCCCAGGCCCCCGACGCCGCGAAGCCGTTCTTCCGCGTCCCGAAGGTGATTGAAAAATGAGCGCGGCGACGGCGTGGACCATTTCGGGAATTCGCTCTGCGCTCCTCGCCAAGAAGTTCTCGGCGCAGGAATTAGCCGACGACTACTTCAAGCGCATCGAGCGCCAGAACCCGGGGCTGAATGCCTACCTGGCGCTTTCGCCTGAGCGCGCCTATGCCCAGGCACGGCGAGTCGATGCTGCCGTATCAAAGGGGGAGGGGCTGGGACCTCTTGCTGGCGTCCCCATAGCCATCAAGGACGTGATCAGCACGCAGGGCATCCGGACCACCTGCGGGTCGAAGATCCTGGAAACCTATGTACCACCGTATGATGCGACGGCGATAGAGCGGATCGAGGGGGCGGGGGGGGTGTTGCTTGGCAAGACGAACTGCGACGAATTCGCCATGGGCAGCTCGACCGAAAACTCAGCATACGGTCCCGTACGGAACCCCGTGGCTCTGGACCGGGTACCCGGGGGGTCGAGCGGCGGGTCGGCGGCTGCTGTGGCGGCTGGACTTGCAGTCGCTGCCCTTGGGACCGACACTGGCGGCTCGATTCGCCAGCCGGGAGCCTGTTGTGGCATCCCGGCCATAATGCCCACTTACGGCAGAGTATCGCGCTACGGACTGATCGCTTTCGCCTCGTCGCTCGACCGCATCGGACCGTTTGCCTCGAATGTCGCTGATGCGGCGGCAGTTATGAACGTGATTGCTGGACACGACCCGAACGATTCGACATCCGCCCCAGTGCCTGTCCCAGACTACGCCGCTGACCTGGAAAAACCGGTCGCCGGGCTGCGAATTGGCGTTCCGGAAGACTATTTCGGCGAGGGGCTCGACGCCGAGGTGAAGGAAAAGGTGCTCGAAGCCATCGCGACGCTCGAGCGGCTGGGTTGCAGGCGCATACCGCTGCACATGCCGCACACGGATTACGCGATCGCAACCTATTATATTGTCGCAACGGCCGAGGCCAGCTCGAACCTGGCGCGGTATGACGGCGTGCGCTACGGCCTGCGCGTCCCCGGTTCGACGCTGATCGAGATGTACCGCAAGACACGCGACGGCGGCTTCGGCGCGGAAGTGAAGCGGCGCATCATGCTCGGGACGTATGCGCTTTCGGCCGGCTACTACGACGCCTATTATTTGCGCGCACAGAAAGTGCGCACGCTGATCGCGCGCGACTTCTCGGACGCTTTCCAGAAGGTGGACACGATTATCACGCCGACGGCACCTACTCCGGCTTTTCGCCTCGGCGAAAAGACAGCCGACCCGCTTCAGATGTATCTCGCTGATATATATACAGTTACGGGATCGCTTGCAGGCGTCCCGGGAATCTCGATCCCGTGCGGCAAGACCAAAGCCGGCCTGCCCGTCGGCCTGCAAATTTTCGGTCCACATTTCAGCGAAGCCCGCGTGCTGCAGCTCGCGCGCGCCTACGAAAATGCCTCGTCCAGTTAGCATTTTCGCAACAGGCCGCCGCGAATTTCGGCGCGCGAAATGAATCCTTGAAAATGTAGAAACATTCCACGATTAGACTTTTCTTTCCATTTCCGCGAAGAAAATGAGACATCAACTCTCGCATTGCTTTGCCGATCTATCTGGCAAATGATTGCGACGCTTGGGATTAGGCGAGCGGTGGCTCGATAGTTTGCCTGGCATAGAACGGAAGCACTATTGCTGAGGCTCTTGCCACCTTTTAGGCTGGTGCCTGCATCGAAACTGTGGAGGGGCTGCGAAAATGGTTCGCATCAAATCGAGCCAGAAATTATTCACCGAAGATGAAGTTTCCAGCTTGACCGGCATCTGCCACGCCCACCTTCGCTCGCTCGCCCTCGACAAGCACTTGGGAAAACTGGCGCGAGTTGCGGAAGCCGCCGGAGTCGAAGGCGCGAAGCTCCTCTTCACGAATTCGGATTTGATGATCGTCACGGTTCTTTGTCCCCGCTGCGAGCACTAAACCGCGAAATAGCACCGGCTTAATACCGGCCTCCCGGAATTTGGGAGGCCTTTCTTCTTATGGGCGCCGAACGTGAGTTGTACAGCCCGCCAAGCGGCGCTATCCTGAAATCCACTCAACGCGGAAACCGAAATTTGCATCCTATTTTGTCGGGTGTGGGTGTGACTCAAACTGGACAATCTGCCTTTCGACGTTTGGGACGAGGCCTGCGGCTACATTGGCTTTGGATTGTCGTTCTTTCTGTCGGCGTGTCATGCCTGGCAGGCTTCTCCCAGGACGCCAGGCAGCAGGATCAGTCATCGTCTCCTCCCTCCAATGCCAAGCGCGTGCTACCGCGCGGCAAGAAACTGATGCTCAAGGACGGGAGCTTCCAGCTCGTGCGCGAGTACAAAGTGGAGGGCGACCGGATCCACTACTACAGCCTCGACAGCCACCAGTGGGAGGAAATGCCCAGCGAACTCGTGGACTGGGACGCAACGCACAAACAGGAAGACGAGGAGGCCAAAGAGAAAGCGGATAGCGTCGCGAAAATTCGCGCTCTCGACAAGGCTCGCACCGCAGACATGATCGACATCGACGCGAGCCTCGAAGCAGCGCCCGGCGTCTTCCTTCCCCAGCAAGAGGGGGTTTTTGTATATGCGAGCAATCAGGTCTCGGAGCTATCGCAGGCGGAGACTGACATCAAGGCCGACACGGGGCGCATCGTCAAACAAATCCTCGTGCCGATTCCGATCGTTCCTTCCCGCCGTAACGTCTCGATCAAAGGCACGCGCGCCAAGACGAGAATCACGGACGCGCAGCCTGAATTTTACGTGCGCACGGCGGACGCGCACGAACCGCGCATGGAATTGATTCACGCAAAAGTGAAAGGCTATGAGAGATTCCTCGAAAACATCGACAGTCTTTTCAAACGGGAGTCCGTGAAGGCCGATACCGTGCCGTTGCAGCGCTGGATCATCGCTCACGGCGTCTTCCGGTTCACGCTGGGGCAGCCGCTCGACCCGGGTGAATATGCATTCACGGAAGTGGTGCAGGAAGAGGGCGGAAACAGCATATACGTCTGGGACGTCGGCGTGGATCCCGGCAATTCCGCCGCCACGGCAAAAACCAAATGAGCCTCGGCTGCCGGCCGCTAACTGACCTTCGCGGGCTGTGGCTGAAGAATTTCCGCCAGTAAAGTAGCGAGCGCCGCGACGTGAAACGGCTTCTGCATCACGTGCGCGCCTTTCTCGCCGAATGCGGTGACAATCGAGGTATCCAGCATGTCGCCGGTCATGAAGACAAACCGGGGTGTGGACTTGCCGGCTTTCGCGCGAAGCTTTTCGAAGAGCTGCTCGCCGTTCAGTCCCGGAAGGTTGTAGTCGCACAGAATCACGTCGTACGTGTCTGCTACGATGTGCATGAGGGCTTCTTCTGCGCTCGCAGCGCCTTCCACCTTCATGCCGCGCGCCGAAAGCCCCTCCTGCACAATTTCGCGGATGCTTTCCTCATCATCCACCACTAATGCGGAGTGGCCGACTAACGCGGAGGATATGGGCGTAGCGGCGGACGATCGCTGAATGGCGCCTGAGCCAGCCGGCAGAATTTCCGTGGCAACTGGGAGAATCACGCGAAAAGTAGCCCCATTTCCTGGCGTCGATTGGACTTCGATTCTTCCGCCGTGCTCTTTCGCAACGGCCAAACAAATGGTAAGCCCCAGGCCCGTTCCCCCACCCGGCCGCTTGGTGGTGAAAAACGGGTCAAAAATCCTGCGCAAATTCTCGGGAGCAATGCCCGTGCCATCGTCGGCGAAAACCGCTACCAGATTTCCCGCGGAAGAAGAGAGGGAAATCTTCAACTTGCCGTGATCACGGCTGCTCGAAATGGCCTGCTCGGCATTGACGATGAGATTTGAAAATACCTGCATCAAGAGCTTTGCATCGCCTTCGAGCGTCGGCAGGCCGGCGGCGCAATCAAGTTCGACCGCGATTTTCTTCTGTTCGAGCGACGTCCGTTGCATCGCGAGCGCCCGCTGCACGATTTCCGCCAATTGAATCTTGCCGCGCCCCTGCGCCAGCGGCCGCGAGAAAGCCAGAAGATTTTGAACGATGCCGGCAGCGCGGCGAGCCTGTTGCAGGACGATTTCCGTCTGGCGCCGCGTGGAATCGTCGGCGGCGCGCTCGCGCAACAGGTCGCTTACACCAAGAATCGCTGTGAGCGGGTTATTCAACTCATGGGCCGCTCCCGCCATCATCTGGCCCATCGAGGCGAGCTTTTCTCTCTGCACGGTCTGGTGCTCTGCTTGCACTGCGTCGGTGACATCCCGGGCGGAAGCGACGACCCCATGGATTTTGCCGGAGGCGTCGAAGAGCGGCCCCGCGGTGGCGCGCAGAGTCCGCCAGGCGCCGTTGGCGTGGCGCGTCCTGTATTCGGCCTGACCGGACAGTGTGCGGCCATTCTTCACGCTCTCGAACATTTCCTGGACGCGGCGCATATCGTCTGGATGCGCGTACTCGCCGAGAATTTTCCCGATGTAATCTTCCGGCGGCTGCCCCAGAGTGTCCTGCACGCGCGGGCTGATGTAGGTGAAGCGCCCTTCCATGTCCAGCACGGCGATGATATCGGGGAAATTATCAATCAGGCGGCGGACAAACTCCTGCTCCTCATGCAGCCGCCTCTTGATCTCGAATCTTTCGGTGACGTCAACGAGCGTCCCCTGCAAGCGAATGAGCCGGCCCGTCACGTCGCGAATCGCGAAGCCGGAAGCGAGGCACCGGATGAGCCTGCCGTCCTTTGCCCTTAGTTCGAGCTCGCTGTCCTGCGCGGAGCCGGTTTCCTGCATTTCCATGACAAGCGCATCCCGCCGCGCCGGATCCAGATAGAATTCGCGGAAATTGTGGGCCTTCAATTCCTCCTTCGTCGCAAATCCCAGCATCCGCACCAGAGCCGGATTGGCATCGAGAATGTCGCCTTCCGGCGAGGTGAAAAAAATTCCTTCGCGCAGCGATTCAAATAGTTCCTGGAAACGGATTTCCGATTCGTGGAGCGCCGTGACGTCCCGCGCCCAGCCACTGATGCCGGTCAATTCGCCTTCCGACCGGACTGCTTGAAAGCGGCATTCGAAATACCTGAGCTCACGGGTCTGTCTCGGACGCATCGCAATGCGCCCGGTCCAGCTTCCTGCAGCCAGGAGCTGCGGCAAAGCCTGCTCCGCAACAGCTCTTGACGGCTCGCTGACGAATTCGTCGAATGCATGTCCGATCAAATCCGGGATTGCAACACTGAGAATCTGCGCCATAAAGCGGTTGGCGACACGGATGACCCCATCCGGTGCGAGCGTGAATACGGCGTGATCCAGACTGTCAATCAGTTCCCGGTAACCATGCTGCGAACGCGAGACGATTTCCAGCAGCTTCTCAAATTGCGCCTCCGTCGGCGGGGAGACAGCCGCTTCATGCAGGTCGCGCAGGAGCCCGCGCAGGTCTCCCAGCTCGCGCTTCTTGATCCACACATAGACGCCAAAGAGCACGACGAGCACGACGAGCCCGACGGACAAGGTCCGCGAGGGCGAAGCCGAAATTCCGATCGCTTCCCAGGAGACAAGCGCGAGGCCGAACGCCAGCGCCACGAGAAGCATGATGCTGTTGCGCCAGAGGGCGTGCTCCGCGCGCTCGAGCCGCTCCCATTCGAGAGTGACCTTCTCCTGGGAATTTCTCTTCCAATCATCCGACATGAAGAAACACCGGTCCCCTGTGCGATTTCATGACGCCCTGTCCGGCAAATGAGCCCTACTGAAATTTTAACGGTGGCGGAGTCCCGGCGGGAAAAGATTGCAGCGCGGCTTTCCAAGTTGCTTACTAGGCGCGGGAATGTACAGGCACAAAAAAAGGGGCGCCGTCTTCCGGCGCCCCTTTGAAACAGTCGAGTTGAAACCGCGGTCTAACTCTCGGCGGCTGCGTCCGAATCCTTGCGCAGGAAATCGAGCGCCGCAGCTTCCTCGGGCGAGAGGTCTGGACCGCCCGGTGGGAAACCAGCCCCGACTCCGGCTTCCGGGAGATCCGGCGGCGGAAGTTCCGTAAGGAGCTGGATATTGCGGTAGCGCTCGAGGCCTGTGCCCGCGGGAATCAACCGGCCCATAATCACGTTCTCCTTCAGGCCGCGGAGGTAGTCCACCTTCCCGGAAATGGCCGCTTCAGTAAGAACGCGCGTGGTCTCCTGGAAGCTCGCGGCGGAGATAAAGGAATCCGTCGAAAGGGAAGCCTTGGTGATGCCAAGGAGCAGCGGACGGCCTGTTGCGGGACGCCCGCCATCGTGAATGATGCGGTCGTTCTCCTCGCGGAAGCGGAACTTGTCCACCTGCTCTTCGAGGAGGAACGTCGTATCGCCCACGTCTTCGACTTTCACCCAGCGCATCATCTGCCGGACAATCGTCTCGATGTGCTTGTCGTTGATGTTCACGCCCTGCAACCGGTAGACCTCCTGGATCGAGTTCACCAGGTAAGCCTGCGTGTACTTTTCGCCGAGGACGGCGAGGATGTCGTGCGGGTTGAGCGGGCCGTCGATCAAAGGCTCGCCCGCCCGGACGTGTTCGCCCTCCTGCACGTTGATGTGCACGCCGCGCGGGACGGAATACTCCTTTGTTGTCTTCGAATCCTCGCTTTCGACGTAGATCTTCCGCTGACCCTTGGCGATTTCGCCGTATTTCACGACGCCGTCGATTTCGCTGATGACCGCGGGGTCCTTCGGCTTGCGCGTTTCGAAAAGTTCCACGACGCGCGGCAAACCGCCAGTGATGTCCTTCGTCTTCGTGGTCTCGCGCGGGATCTTCGCGAGCACGTCGCCGGGCTGGACTTCATCGCCGTCGGCAACCATCAAGTGCGCGCGCGAGGGCATCAGGTATTTCTTGGTGCGCCCGCCTGATCCGCGAATGTTGATCGTCGGCTGGTGCTTCTCATCGCCCGGCGGCAGGGTGACCACGAGCTGCGATAGACCCGTGACTTCGTCCACCTGCTCTTCGATCGTGAACCCGGCCTGGAGGTCCTTGAACTGCACCGTGCCGGCCGTTTCCGTCAGGATCGAGAACGTGTACGGATCCCACTCAACCATGGTCTGGCCGAGCGTGACCGGCTGGCCGTCTTCGACCTTGAGCCGCGCGCCGTAAACGACATGGTGGCGTTCCTTCTCGCGGCCCTTTTCATCCACGACGGCGATGAGGCCGGAGCGGTTCAAGGCCACGATTTGCTTGCCGCGCCCTTCGACCACCTTCAGGTCAATGAACTTCACGAAGCCGTTGTTGCGCGCTTCGACCTTCGATTGCTCGGTGACGCGCGTGGCCGTGCCGCCGATGTGGAACGTGCGCATGGTGAGCTGCGTGCCCGGCTCGCCGATGGACTGCGCCGCGATGACGCCAACGGCCTCGCCCATCTCGACGAAGCGGCCGGTGGCCAGGTTGCGGCCATAGCAGCGGCCGCAAACGCCACGGCGGGACTCGCAAGTCAGCACGGAACGGATTTTCACGCGCTCGATGCCGGCTGCCTGGATCGCGTTCGCGAGCTCTTCGGTGATTTCCTGGTTGATCTCGACGATGACGTTGCCTTCGTAGTCCTTAATCTTCTCGAGCGAAACGCGGCCCACCACGCGGTCGCGCAGCGGCTCGACTTCGACGCCGGCTTCGAGAATCGGCTCGACGTAGATTCCATCGGCCGTGCCGCAGTCGAACTCGTTGATGATCACGTCCTGAGCAACGTCCACGAGGCGCCGCGTGAGGTAGCCCGAGTCTGCGGTCTTGAGCGCGGTATCGGCCAGACCCTTGCGGGCGCCGTGCGTCGAGATGAAGTACTGCAACACCGTGAGGCCTTCGCGGAAATTCGAAGTGATGGGCGTCTCGATGACTTCGCCCGAGGGCTTGGCCATCAAGCCGCGCATTCCGGAAAGCTGGCGGATTTGCTGTTTCGATCCGCGCGCGCCGGAGTCGGCCATGACGTAAACCGGATTGATCACGCCCTGCTTGTCCTGCTCCTCGAGGGCCTTGAACATTTCGTCCGCGACTTTTTCGGTGATGTCGCTCCAGATGGCGATGACTTTGTTGTAGCGCTCGCCGTTGGTGATGGCGCCATCGAGATACTGCTGCTGCACCTTCACGACTTCGTGTTCGGCCGCATCCACGAGCTTGAATTTCACGCCCGGGATGACCATGTCGTTGATGCCGATGGAAATGCCCGACTTCGTGGCATAGAGGAAGCCAAGTTCCTTCAAACGGTCGAGCATCAGTACGGTCTTTTCGAGGCCGAAGCGCAGATAGGCGTACTGCACGAGCGCCTGCACGCCTTTCTTTTTGAGCAAGCCGTTGATGAAAGGCATGTCGGAAGGCAAGTGATCGTTGAAGATCACGCGCCCGACGGTCGTGTGCAAGAACTGCTTCGAGAGGTTGACCGGCTCCGTGTGCGATACGTCCTGATCGTCGTAGGCGTTCGTGAGGTCAATCACCTCGCCCGTGTAGCGCAAGCGGATGGGCGTGAGGAGCTCGACCTCGCCCGCATCGAGCGCCATGGTGACTTCTTCGCTCGAGCCGAACGCGCGGCCCTCGCCCTTCGCCTGCGGCTTGGCCTTGGTCATGTAGTAGATGCCGAGCACCATGTCCTGCGTCGGCACGGCGAGCGGGTAGCCATTCGCGGGCGAAAGAATGTTGTGCGAGCTGAGCATCAACACCGACGCTTCCACCTGAGCTTCCGGCGAAAGCGGAATGTGCACGGCCATCTGGTCGCCGTCGAAGTCGGCGTTGAACGCCGTGCAGACGAGCGGATGGATGCGGATCGCTTTTCCTTCGACGAGCGTGGGTTCGAACGCCTGAATGCCGAGGCGGTGAAGCGTGGGAGCGCGGTTCAAAAGCACCGGATGCTCGCGAATCACGTCCTCGAGGATGTCCCACACAATCGACTCCTGCGCCTCGACCAATTCCTTCGCCTGCTTGATCGTGGTGCAGTGTCCCGCGGCTTCGAGCCGGTGATAGATGAACGGCTTGAATAACTCGAGCGCCATCTTCTTCGGCAGACCGCACTGATGCAGTTTCAATTCCGGCCCGACGACGATGACCGAGCGGCCCGAATAGTCCACGCGCTTGCCGAGAAGGTTCTGGCGGAAGCGGCCCTGCTTGCCTTTGAGCGTGTCGGAGAGCGACTTGAGCGGGCGATTGTTCGTTCCGCGCAGGACGCGGCCGCGGCGGCCGTTGTCGAAGAGCGCGTCCACGGCTTCCTGGAGCATGCGCTTCTCGTTGCGCACGATCACATCGGGCGCGTGCAGCTCCATCAGCTTTTTCAAACGGTTGTTGCGGTTGATGACGCGGCGATAGAGATCGTTTAAATCGGAAGTGGCGAAGCGGCCGCCGTCCAATGGCACAAGCGGACGCAATTCCGGCGGAAGCACCGGGATGACGTCGAGAATCATCCACTCGGGCTTGTTGCCGCTCTTGCGGAACGCTTCGAGCACCTTGAGCCGCTTGGCGAACTTGATGCGCTTCTGCAGGCTCGGGTCCACCTTCATTTTTTCGCGCAGCTCTTCGGAGAGCTTGTCCACGTCGACGCGGCGCAGGAGTTCCTTGATGGCCTCCGCGCCCATCTTGGCCTCGAACTTGCCGAGATATTCCTTTTGCAGCTCGCGGAATTTTTCTTCCGGCAGGATGTCTTTTTGCTTGATGCCAGGGACCTCACCGGGATCGACGCACACGAACGTCTCGAAGTACAGGATGTGCTCGAGATCGCGCATGGTGATATCGAGCAGGTAGCCGATGCGGCTGGGCAGGCCCTTGAAGAACCAAACGTGCGAGCAGGGCGAAGCCAGCTCGATATGGCCGAGGCGCTCGCGGCGGACTTTGCTAAGCGTGACTTCCACGCCGCACTTGTCGCAAATCACGCCGCGGTGCTTCATACGCTTGTATTTTCCGCACAAGCACTCCCAGTCCGTCACGGGGCCGAAAATCTTGGCGCAGAAAAGGCCGTCGCGCTCGGGCTTGAAGGTGCGGTAGTTGATGGTCTCCGGCTTGGTTACTTCGCCGTGCGACCAGGACCGAATTTTTTCTGGACTCGCCAGGCTGATGCGAATCGAATCGAAATCCGCAATCTGACTGGCGCGATCATACGGGCTCGAACGATACAAGGGCGATCCTCCTGTCCGGCAATGCCGGACCAAAAACCCGGTACTGCATACTGCTGCGTGGTCCCGCCAACGGCGCGGGGCCGAGTTAATCCGCCGCTTCCGCCTTCTCCGTTTGCGGCTTCTGTCGTTTCATCAATTCAACGTCGAGGCAGAGCGACTGCAGCTCGCGCACCAGAACGTTGAAGGATTCGGGCACGCCGGGCTCAATCCCCGGCTCGCCCTTCACGATGGCCTCATAAATCTTGGCGCGGCCATAGACGTCGTCGGATTTCGCGGTGAGCAGCTCCTGCAGAATGTGCGCGGCCCCATAAGCTTCGAGCGCCCAGACTTCCATTTCTCCGAAGCGCTGTCCGCCGAACTGCGCCTTTCCGCCGAGCGGCTGTTGCGTGATGAGAGAGTACGGACCGATGGAGCGCGCGTGGATCTTGTCGTCCACCAGGTGCGATAGTTTGAGCATGTAGATGTAACCGACGGTGACATTCTCCGCGAACGTATCGCCGGTCATCCCGTCATAGAGAGTGATTTTTCCGCTCTCCGGAAGCTCCGTGAATTGCAGCAGGTGCCGGATGTCGGCCTCGCGCGCGCCGTCGAAAACGGGCGTCGCGAAGGGCACGCCGTCGCGGAAACTGTACGCGAGGTCCAGAATCGCCTCGTCGTCCAGCTCGTTGATGGATCGCCAGACCGATGTCGGCCCGAACGCGTCCTTGAACCATTTGCGGACGGCTTCCGCGCGTGCTTCCGTGTCGAGCAGCTTTCCGACGCGCTCGCCTAGCCCCTTCGCCGCCCAGCCGAGGTGGGTTTCGAGAATCTGGCCGACGTTCATACGCGAAGGAACGCCGAGCGGATTCAAAACGATTTCCACCGGCGTGCCGTCCGGCATGTAGGGCATGTCTTCCTTCGGAACGATCCGCGCGATGACGCCCTTATTGCCGTGGCGTCCCGCCATCTTGTCTCCGACGGAGAGCTTGCGCTTCATGGCGATGTAGGTCTTCACGAGCTTGATCACGCCAGGGGGCAGCTCGTCGCCCTTCTTGAGCTTCGAGATGCGCTCGTCGGTAATTTTGCGCAGAACGTCAATCTGCCGCGAGGTCATCTCCTCGATTTCATCAATCTTCTCGATGAGCAGCGGGTCCTTGTCGTTCAAGCGCAAGCGTTTCAAATTGCGCGTGGTGACCTTTTCCAGAATGTCGCGCGTGAGCTCCGTGCCCTTGGTGAGCAGGCGCTTGTTGGTGCGCTCATCGTGAAGGTCGGCCACGAGCTTCTGGCCGCCCAGCAAATCGGTGAGCCGCTTCAAGCGCTCGTCGGTGAGAATGCGGATCTCATCGGCGAGGTTCTTCTCTAGCTTCGACACCTGCGCCGCTTCGATGGCCTTGTGCCGTTCATCCTTCTCCGCGCCCTTGCGGCAGAAGATTTTCACGTCCACGATGGTGCCTTCGATGCCCGGGGGGCAATAAAGCGACGCGTCGCGGACGTCGCCGGCCTTCTCGCCGAAAATCGCGCGCAGAAGTTTCTCTTCCGGCGTGAGCGTGGTTTCGCCCTTCGGCGTCACTTTCCCGACGAGAATGTCGCCCGGCTTGACGGTCGCGCCGATGCGGATCACGCCGCTCTCATCGAGGTTTCGGAGGAAGCTCTCGTTAATATTGGGAATGTCGCGCGTGATTTCCTCGGGACCGAGCTTCGTATCGCGCGCCTCGATCTCGTACTCCTCGATGTGAATCGAAGTGTAGTAATCCTCCTCGACCAGCTTTTCGCTGACGAGGATGGCGTCTTCGAAGTTGTACCCGCGCCACGGCAGGAACGCCACGAGCACGTTGCGCCCGAGCGCGAGTTCGCCGCGGTCCGTGCACGGCCCGTCGGCCAGCACCTGGCCCTGCTTCACGCGGTCGCCCGCGCGAACCAACGGCTTCTGGCTGATGCAGGTGTTTTGATTGGACCGCTTGAATTTCGTCAGCAGGTAAATGTCCGAGCCCACTTCGCGGCTCAGCACGCCCGATTGATCGGACTCGACGCGCACGATCACGCGTTCCGAGTCCACCTGGTCCACGATGCCGTCGCGACGGCACACGATCACTGCGCCGGAGTCCCGCGCCGTCACGCGTTCCATTCCTGTGCCGACGAGTGGCGCTTCGCCGCGGATGAGCGGCACGGCCTGGCGCTGCATGTTCGAGCCCATCAGCGCGCGGTTCGCGTCGTCGTTCTCGAGGAACGGAATCAGGCTCGCCGCAACCGAGACGAGCTGCTTCGGCGAAACGTCGATGTAGTCCACCTCTTCGCGGCTCTTCAGCACGAAGTTGCCGGCCTGGCGGCAGTTGACGAGTTCGGTGGTGATTTTTCCGCGCTCGTCAAGCGACGCGTTGGCCTGCGCGATCACGTAGCGGTCCTCTTCCCACGCCGACAGATAGAAGCAGTGCGGCTCGACGACCACGCGCCGCCGCTTCAGCTCGTCATTCGTGTCTTCGACCTTTTCCTTCTCCGCGAGTTCGCCGGCCTTGAATTCGCTGTCGCCCGCATTCACGATCTGCACGAAATCGATGACGCGGCCGCCCTTCACCTTGCGGTAGGGCGACTCGATGAATCCGAATTCGTTGATCCGCGCGTAGCACGAAAGCGAGCTGATCAGTCCGATGTTCGGGCCTTCCGGCGTCTCGATCGGGCAGATGCGGCCGTAGTGCGTCGGGTGAACGTCGCGGACTTCGAATCCGGCGCGTTCGCGCGAAAGACCGCCCGGCCCGAGGGCCGAAAGCCGGCGCTTGTGCGTGATTTCGCTCAGCGGATTCGTCTGATCCATGAACTGTGAAAGCTGCGAGCTGCCGAAGAATTCTCGGATGGCAGCCATGACGGGCTTGGCGTTCACCAGGTCGTGCGGCATGGCCGTGGACATTTCCTGGTACACGGACATTTTTTCCTTGATAGCCCGCTCCATGCGCACAAGGCCGATGCGGAACTGGTTTTCGAGGAGTTCGCCGACCGCCCGCACGCGGCGGTTGCCCAGGTGATCGATGTCGTCCACCGTGCCGATATTTTTTCGCAGCTTCAGCAGATACTTGATCGCCGCGACGAAATCGGCGGGATCGAGCGTACGCTTGTCGAGCTGCGTTTCCAGGCCCAGCTTGATGTTGAACTTCAACCGCCCAACCTTGCTGAAGTCGTACTTGCGCGCGTCGAAGAACATGCCGTTGAAGAGCGCCGTCGCGGTCTCGAGCGTCGGAGGATCGCCCGGGCGCAGCTTGCGGTAAATTTCGATCAGCGCTTCTTTCGGCGTGCGGATGGTGTCCTTATCGAGCGTGCGCCCGACGATCACGCCCACGTCGTCGCGGTCCGGGAAGCAAATGTCCACTTCGGTGATTCCGGATTCCGCAATCGAGGCCCACATTTCGGCCGTCAGCGGCCTATTGGCTTCGAGCAGCACTTCGCCCGTCTGCCGGTTCACGAGCTCTCCGACCGTGACCGCGCCCTCGAGGTCCGCTACACCGACTTCGACCTGGTTCACGCGCGCCTTCACCAGCTCTTTGTAAAGCGGCTCCGAAATGCGCTTGTGCGCGCCGACGATCATTTCCTCCGACTTCGGGTGCTTGATTTCCTTCGAGAGCTTCCGGTCGATCAGCCCCTCGGAAACGTTCCAATAGAGCTTGTCGTCGTGCAGCGACACCCGCTCGACCTGATAGAAGGTGCGAAGAATTTCTTCATTCGTCTTCATCCCCAGCGCGCGCAGAAAAATCGAGCCGAGGAATTTGCGCTTGCGGTCAATGCGCACGTAAAGAATATTCTTCGTGTCGTACTCGAATTCGACCCACGAGCCGCGGTAGGGAATGATCTTGCCGAGGAAGTAGCTGCGGTTATTCGCGGTCTCGAAGAAGACGCCCGGCGACCGGTGCAACTGGCTGACGATCACGCGCTCGGTGCCGTTGATGATGAACGTGCCGTTCTCCGTCATCAGCGGGATATCGCCGAAGAAAACCTCCTGCTCCTTGATGTCGCGGATGGACTTCGCGCCCGTGTCCGGATCCTTGTCGTAAATGGTCAGGCGGATCGTTACCTTCAGCGGCGCGGAATAGGTCATCCCACGCTCCTGGCACTCATTCACGTCGTACTTGAGCTGGAGCGTCACCGGATCGCCGCACTTGTTGCAGAAAGTCGGCGTGTTCTTATTGAACGTGCCGCACTTCGCGCACAGGACGTCGCCCGTCTTGTACGGGTTCGTCACCACGGAGGCGCCGCAATTCCGGCACGTCGCGCGCAAGTGATGCAGGCCGCGCAGATGGCCACACTTGCACTCCCAGTTTCCAATCGCGTAGTCCACGAAATCCAGTTGCGAAAGCCCGCGGAAATCCTGGATCGGAAACACCGACGTGAACACGGATTGCAGTCCCGTGTCCTCGCGCTCGCTCGGCAGCAAATCCATCTGCAGGAAGCGCTGATACGACTTCTTCTGCACGTCAATCAAGTTGGGAATCTGGACCGTCGTCTTGATCTTCGCGAAGTCCAGCCGTTCCCGCTCTCGAGTGGCGCGGTTTCCATTGCGATTACTCATGATCCATCCTTTTCAAAATGATGCCGGAGGCGACAGCGCGGACGGACACCCGCCCCGTCGGTCCGGGTAGGACGTATTGTGTGGTTCTGTGTTCCAAAGGAGCTCGCGCCCGCCGCGGCGGGCAAATTCCTTGCAACCACGGGTACAGGTCCCGCGGGCTGCCGCTACTTGATTTCGACCTTGGCGCCGGCCTCTTCGAACTTCTTCTTGATCGTCGCGGCCTCGTCCTTGTTGACGCCCTCTTTTACCGGCTTCGGCGCGCCATCCACCAGGTCCTTGGCTTCTTTCAAGCCCAGGCTGGTGACTTCGCGGACGGCCTTAATCACGTTGATCTTGTTGGCGCCCACTTCGGTGAGAACGACGGTGAACTCCGTCTTCTCTTCCGCCGGCGCGCCGCCACCGGCAGCCGCGCCCGCCGCGCCCGCCACCATCACGGGAGCCGCAGCAGCGGCCGAGACGCCGAAGGCCTCTTCCATCTTCTTCACGAGCTCGGAAGCTTCGAGAAGCGTCAGGCCCTTGATTTCTTCCAGAATCGTTTCGACTTTGCTAGCCATTGCCTTTTCCTATCCTCCTCCGAAATTAAAACCAACCGATGAAAACCGTCCCCGAAATCCCGCTAAGAAGCCGGTGTGGGCGCCGGTTCACTCTCGCCCGCGCCTCCCGATCCGAACTTGTTTGCCTTCACCGCCTCGCTCGTCACCACCGCCATATTCCGCGGCAGCGCCGCTAGCGCCGTGGCGATGCGTTGCGCCGGCGCATTCAGCAGAAACATCAGCTTGCTGATCAGCTCTTCCTTGCTTGGCAACTGCGCCAGTTGATTGATCTCTTGAATCGAAATGACGCGGCCTTCCACCCACCCGGCGCGGAACTTGAACGCCGGAACATCTTTCGCGACTTTCGTCAGAATCTTCGCGAGCGCCACGGGATCGGCGGTCGTGTAGGCGATCGAATTCGTGCCCTTCAGATCCTTGAACAGGCCCTCGGTTGGCGTGCCCGCGGCTGCCCGCTCGGCGATCGTGTTCTTCACCACTTCATAGTTCCCGCCTGCCGCTTCGACGGCGCGGCGCAGCTTGGTGTCCTGCTCGACTGTAATTCCCTGAAACGTCGAAAGAATCACGGTCGAAACCTTCGCAAGCTGCGTGCGAAGCTGTTCCGCCTGCGTTAGCTTCTCGGCTTTCTTCTTCATGCCAAAAGCTCCCTCTCGAAAAATTCCCTAGGCCGCCACTGCGACGGCCGCATCCGCCTCGGCCTGGTCAATCGGCACTCCCGGCCCCATCGTTGAAGTGAGCGTGATTTTCTTGATGTACTTGCCCTTCGCCGCCGCCGGCTTCGCCTTGACCACCGCCGCAAGCAGCGCCTGCGCGTTCCCGGCAAGCTGCTGCGCCGTGAAACTGATCTTTCCTACCGGCGAATGGATGATGCCCGTCTTATCGAGACGGAATTCCACTTTGCCGGCTTTGATTTCCTTTACCGCGCGCGCGATATCGAAAGTGACCGTCCCTGTTTTCGGATTCGGCATCAACCCGCGCGGGCCGAGCACCTTGCCCAATCGCCCGGCGGACTTCATCATGTCCGGCGTGGCGATGACGGCTTCGTAATCCGTCCAGCCTTCCTGGATTTTCTGGACCATGTCGTCGCCGCCGACAAAATCCGCGCCCGCTTCCTGCGCCTCGCGCACTTTTTCGCCGCTCGCGATCACCAGCACGCGCTTCGATTTCCCAAGCCCGTTCGGCAGCACCACCGTGCCGCGAACCATCTGGTCCGACTGCTTCGGATCCACGCCCAGGTTCAACACCAGCTCGACCGTCTCGTCGAACTTCACGAAGTGCGCCTTGCGCAGCAGCTCTGCCGCTTCTTCGAGCTTGTACGGCCGCGCCTCGACGAGCTTCCGCGCGCGCTCAATATTCTTTCCGCCTTCTTTGGCACTCCGGCCCATTGCGTCTCCTAGTCCCGTTCCAACTTATTGGCCTAGCCTTCGACTTCGATTCCCATGTTGCGCGCCGTGCCCATCACCGTTCGGACGGCCGATTCGAGGCTGGCCGTGTTCAGGTCCGGCATTTTTGTTTTCGCGATTTCTTCGACCTGCTTGCGCGTCACCTTCGCCACCTTGTTGCGGTTTGGCTCGGGCGACCCCTTCACGATTCCCGCCGCGCGCTTCAGCAGCTCGGAAGCCGGCGGCGTCTTCAAAATGAACGTGAACGTGCGGTCACTGTAAATCGTCACCAGCACGGGGATGATCATGCCGTCCGGCTCTTTGTTGGTCTTCGCGTTGAACTGCTTGCAAAAATCCATGATGTTGACGCCGTGCGGGCCGAGCGCCGTGCCCACGGGTGGCGCCGGCGTGGCTTTCGCCGCCGGCAATTGCAGCTTCACCATTGCTTGTACTTTTTTCGCCATCTTCGATCCCTTAAGCCACCTTTTCGACTTGTGCGAAATCCAGCTCGACCGGCGTCGAGCGGCCGAAAATCGTTACCGAAACCTTCAGCGTGCTGCGGTCGGAATTCACTTCCTCGACCACGCCGGTGAAATTCGCGAACGGCCCTT
>Ga0187781_10000652_pt1 | contig 25027 bp, 19 predicted proteins | sample 0715_SJ02_MP02_2_FD_132447 | JGI IMG/M metagenome (GOLD analysis project Ga0187781, IMG submission 132447) | Tropical peat soil microbial communities from peatlands in Department of Meta, Colombia - 0715_SJ02_MP02_20_MG | ecosystem: Environmental > Terrestrial > Soil > Wetlands > Peat | place... | reverse complement strand
TCTATCGGATCGGACTGCCTGTGCGCAGCCTGCTGGGACAGTACGAGAAGGGAGAACACGAAGCGGAGCAGAAAATTCATGGCAGCGTCCTGGCCATACCCGGATGTTGGGTCCTTGTTTTGGTGCCCGTGGTCCCCGGTCTTGTCACGGGATCAGTATTAACGAAAAAAGGGCGGGAAGCTCCCGCCTCCAGCCCTTCTTGAATTGGATTTTCCCCAGCCCTTCAGGTTTCGACGAGTCCTTTTTCGAGCAGCTCGTCGTCGCTCAGCCACAGGTCCGGAATGTTCGCCGAGCCTAGGCGCAGGATGTCCTCCAGCGCTCCGCGCACTTCGCGCAGCCGGAAGTCCACGCCGATCTTTTCGAGCAAATCGATCAGCGCCTGCGCGCCTTCAGCCAACATGGCTTTCGGGCGCACTCCGGTTTTGTCCAGGCGATGGTAGGTGACGATGTAGAAGGCGTTCAGCGCGGCCCCGTGCCGCACGATGTGCAGGAACCCTCGTGCCTTGGGTTGATTCGACGCCTGTTTTGCGGTTAGTGCGGAACCACTTGAGAGTGCGCTCATCGCGTTCTCTCCTCTGCCTTCCGCATCAACTGCATCCGCTTGTGCTCCCGCAATTCTCGCATTTGTAACAGGCGCCGTTCGGCACCATCAGCATCCCGCATTCGGAGCAGGTGGGCGCTCCTTCATGCGCGTCGCGCGGCGCTGTGCTTACGGGCTCGATCGGGCGAGGCGAGGCGGCAACCATCGGGACCGCAGCGTTTGCCAGTGTGCCGGCGATCACCGTTCCTTCCGCTGGCGGCATGCCGTTCAGCTTCAGGTAGTCGGCGGAGATGAACCGCCCGCCCAGCCAGCGTGCGATGTAATCGAGCACGGAAGTGGCGAACCGGATGTTCGGATTTGCCGTGATACCGCTGGGCTCAAAGCGGGTGTTCACGAGCTTGTCCACCAGCACTTTCAACGGCACGCCGTATTGCAAACCAATCGAGAGCGTCAGCGCCAGGCCGTCCATCACGCCGGAGAGGGTCGAACCTTCCTTGGACATTTTGATGAAGATTTCGCCCGCTCGTCCGTCGGGATACATGCCCACGGTAATGTAGCCTTCGTGGCCACCCACGCTGAACTTGTGCGTGACGGAGTCACGCTCGACGGGCAGCTTTTCCCGCTGCGTGCGCGCGAAGAGTTCCCGTTGCACTGGCTCCATCACGGCTTCCGCCTTTTTCTCTTCCTTCTTATTCCCCGCTGCATTTAGCGGCTGTGAACGCTTCGAATTGTCACGGTAGATGGCCACGGCTTTCAAGCCCAGCTTCCATGCCTCAATGTACGCGTTCATGATGTCTTCGATGGTCGATTCTTCCGGCATGTTGATTGTCTTGCTGATGGCGCCCGAAAGGAACGGCTGCGCGGCGGCCATCATCTTTACGTGGCCACGCCAGGCAATCGAGCGGCCGCCGGAGGTTGCCAGCGAGCAATCGAACACAGGAACATGCTCCTCCTTCAGGAACGGTGCGCCGTCGATGCGGCCATTCTTGTCGATGTAGCTGACGATTTCGCTGGTCTGTTCCGGCGTGTATCCGAGCTTCATCAGTGCCTGGGGTACAGTGTTGTTGACAATTTTGATGACGCCGCCGCCCACTAGCTTCTTCATCTTTACCAGCGCCAGGTCCGGTTCGATGCCGGTCGTGTCGCAGTCCATCATGAACCCGATGGTCCCGGTCGGCGCCAGTACGGTCATCTGCGAGTTCTTGAAGCCGTACTTTTCGCCAAGTCCGAGAGCGGTATCCCACGCGGCCTGCGCGCCCATGTACAACTCTCCGTCCACATTCTCGGGCTTGATGCCGCGCAGGGAGTTCCGGTGCATGCGGACGACGTCCAGCATGGGTTCGCGGTTCACCTTAAAAGCCGGGAACGGCCCCATGCGTTCCGCGATCCGTGCCGACTGGGCATATGCCTCGCCGCACATCAGTGCCGTAACGGCTCCCGCCACGTCGCGCCCCTCATCTGAATCGTAGGGCAGCGCCATGGACATCAGTAGGGCACCCAGATTGGCATAGCCCAACCCGAGTGGGCGGAAGTTGTGGGAATTCTCCTCGATCTTCGGCGTCGGATAGCTTGCGTTGGACACCAGGATCTCCTGCGCCGTGATGGTCACGTCCACCGCGTGCTTGAAGGACTCCACGGCAAACTGGCCGTTCGAACCGAGATACTTCATCAAATTCAGCGAAGCCAGGTTGCACGCCGTGTCGTCCAGGAACATGTACTCGCTGCACGGATTGCTGGCGTTGATTCTCGCCGTGTTCTTGCACGTATGCCAGCGGTTTACGGTGGTGTCGTACTGCATTCCCGGATCACCGCACTGCCAGGTGGATTCCGCAATCTTGTGCAGCAGGTCGCGCGCGCTCAGCTTTTCGGCGGGCTGGCCGTCGGTGACGTTCTTCGTCCACCAATCCTTGTTCGCTTCGACGGCGCGCATATAATCGTCGGTAACACGGACGGAATGGTTGGCGTTCTGGAAGAAAATCGAGCTGTACGCTTCGCCGTCGATCGAGGAGTCGTAGCCCTGTTCGATCAGGACGTGCGCCTTCCGCTCTTCCTTCATCTTGCACTCGATGAACTCCACGATGTCCGGATGGTCGATGTTCAGAATCACCATCTTCGCGGCACGCCGCGTTTTGCCCCCGCTCTTGATCACTCCCGCAAAGGCGTCGAATCCCTTCATGAAGCTCACCGGGCCGGAGGCAATTCCTCCGCCGGACAGAGTCTCTTTGCTCCCGCGCAATGTGGAGAAGTTTGTTCCCGTCCCGGAGCCCCACTTGAACAGCATTCCCTCCGTCCGCGTCAGCCCCATGATCGATTCCATGCTGTCCTGCACGGAATTGATGAAGCAGGCCGAGCATTGCGGCTTGAGCTGGACGCCGACGTTGAACCACACCGGCGAATTGAAGCTCATCTTCTGTTCCACCAGCAGGTGCGTCAGCTCGTCCTTGAAGATCTCGCCTGACGTGGCGTCCGCAAAATAACCGCCCTCCTCGCCCCAGCGCACGATGGTATTGACCACACGGCTGATCAGTTGCTGCACGGAGCCTTCGCGCTCTGCGGTCCCTGGCTTTCCGTGGAAGTATTTACTGGTCACGATATTCGTTGCCGTCTGCGACCAGCCCTTCGGCACCTCCACGCCTTCCTGCTTGAAAATCGTCACGCCCTTTTCATTGCCGATCTGGGCGGTGCGCTTCTCCCATTCGACCTTGTCGAATGGAGAGACTTTCCCATCCGTGAAATATCGCTCGAATACCAAGCCGCCGTGCGCTCGGGTGCCTGTCTCGACCGCTTTCCCATTGATTGCCGGCTTCACCGTGGCCATCCCATTCCTCCCCGCATCAGGTTCCCGTGGACCAAGCGGGGAACCCCCTAATTTTACTCCTCTGCATGGCAAAGGCGCAGGAATACAACTCTGCAAATCTTCGATTGGGGGTCTGAACCAGAGGCTTGATCGACCTAAAAAAACAAAAAAGCGAGTGCGCTGCCTCATGCCGGCGTTCTCGCACAGCTGAACATCTCTGTCCGCGCCTGCTTAAAAACAGCTGCGCGGAGCATCCACTTCGCGCTCGTTTTTTTCGGTGATCACGGGCTGGTTCCGTGGGCAACGTCGGTCCAAGCAAATCCCCGACTCGGACCGTCTGGCGCTTCCACGTCCCCCGAATCTGGATTTGCAGTATCAAGCCGTGTGCATTGCATGTCAAGAGAAAATCGCAAAATCTAGATTATTTTTTCTCTACGCGCCCATATCTTGTGGTGCCGTTGCCTAGAAACTCTCTCTTCCTTTTTTCTTTTTCGCGCCGCCTCTTCTTCCTAAACTCTTTCTTGCCAATTCTCTATGCGAATTTTTCCTTTCGCCTTCGTAATGCTCTCTTCGTTTTTCTCTCCCGCGATTGCCTTCCCGGCAAACTTCTTCAGACGCAACTTCCTATTCCGTCCTTCACGCAGAAAAAATCTCCCTTCCCGGAATTCTGAATGCGGAAAGATTTCCGACTCACTTTTTTCGCCCCGCGCAGCCACGCCTTTCGCATTTCATTGAACTCGAGAGACTCGGCGTCACGACGATCGTGGGCCTGCAGAGCGAATTCGCTCGTACGCACGAGCGAGAACGCGCTCAGGCGAATTCTCCTGGGATTGATTTTGTTTCCATTCCGGTCGGCGGCTTTTCCATTCCGGGCTCGGCCCAGCCTGCCGAATTTTCGCGCTGCTCCGCGAGGCTCCTCCGCAAAGGGTTTTTGTTCACCGTGCATTCGGCCAGGATCGCACTGGTTTTTTTGCGAGCATGGAGGCCGCCATGGGAAATTGTCTTCTCACGCGGGCGGCATCCGTCTTACCTAGTACTTTCGTACCTGTGCAAACGTGACTCCCGCTTCATTCCTTCCGGGTGGCCCCTTCTCTATCCTTATCTGCAAGCGCCGCTCCCGAGCGACTGGCGCACTGAGGAGATTGCTACCCTTGCAAGTCGGCCGCTACCAAATCAACGAGACCCTGGGAGTTGGCGCCTACAGCCGCGTGGTTCGCGCCCATGATCCGCTGATCGACCGTTCTGTCGCCATCAAGCTCTTCTCCCCGCAACTCGCCCGTGCGGAAAATCGCCATCATTTCCTCCGCGAAGCGCGCGTGGTCGGGAAGCTCTCTCATCCTGCCATCATTATTGTTCACGACATGGGCATCGAGGAGTCGTCGCAGACTCCCTACCTGGTCATGGAATTGGTGGAAGGCCAGGCCCTCGAGAAGATCATTGCGAAGGGGAGCATCCCGTTCCCCACGGCTTGCGAATGGGTGGCGCATGTGGCCAACGCACTGGCGGTCGCGCATCGACGGGCGGTGATCCACGGCGACATCAAGCCTGCCAACATCATTATTACCAACGAAAACCGAGTGAAACTGACGGACTTCGGCATGGCTCGCCTCGCCAGCCACCAAACGGACTCGAATGTACGCGGCACTCCCGCCTATTGGTGTCCGGAACAGATCCTGGGGCGGGCGCAGGACGAGCGCTCCGACCTTTTCTCGCTCGGAGTGGTTCTCTACGAAATGCTGACCGGTGTGAACCCGTTTGCAGGTGACAATATTCCCGCAGTTTGCAGCCAGATTCTGTCCTCCAAGCCTCTGCCGCCTTCTCATTCCAATCCGTCTATCCCTGCGACGCTCGATGAAATCGTCGCTTCCCTGCTGACCAAGGAGCCGCAGCACCGCATCGGCTCCGCCGAAGCCCTGGCCGAGCAACTGTTCCCGATCGCTCGGCGCACTCCCGCTGCCCCTGTGCAGACGATTCCTGCTCCGCTACCCGAAGCCACGCTGCGCTCCCGGGCGGCCCGTCTGCTCCGTTCTGCCTAATCTTCTGTTTTCTCAATCCGGCCACCAAACTTTTCGCGGGTTCCTTTCGTCTATTGCGGCAGGAGGGAATGATCATGACTTCTCGCCGCGCTTTAACCCTTGTGGCCATCGCTGTTTGGGTGGCAGTGGCCTTGACCGCCTCACCGCGCGCCCTTTCTCTCCACCATCCCGCGCAACACGTGCGTTCTGCTGATATTCCCCCGGTGAATTGCGCGGATTTCCATGTTCGCTTCGATGATCGTGAGACCATTGTGCAATCCGAGGAGCGCACCATAAGTAAGTCAGAGGCTCCGACTTTACGCGTTCATGCGGAAACCAATGGAAGTCTCTATGTGCAGGGTGGGGATCAGGATGTCTACTCTGTCACCTTGTGCAAAGCCGTTGAAGCCGGTTCCGACGCAGAGGCCATCCTTGCCGGAACGCACTTGTCACTTGAGCACGGCGACCTTCGCATCACTTCGCCTGGCTCGAGCGGCCGCTGGTCCGCACACCTGGTGATCCGCGCGCCCAAGGCGGCCGCTCTCGAGCTTCAGGTCCACAACGGACCCATGACCCTGGATCATGTCGACGGAAGGGTTACTGCCCGTGCGGAGAATGGGCCGATCACGGTGACCAACTGCACCGGCGAACTCAGTCTTTCGTCTCGCAATGGTCCGGTAACTCTCGAAGACAACAGCGGGAAGCAGAGCGTAGATTCCGAGAATGGTCCCTTAACTGTTTCCCTCTCCGGCGACTCCTGGAACGGCTCCGGCATTGACGCGCGGACGACCAACGGCCCGGTGACCCTGAAGGTTCCTTCGGGCTACAGGTCGGGTGTTCTGCTCGAATCCGAGGGCAACAGCCCGTTGCAATGCTGGGCCAGCGTCTGCGCGGAAGGCCGCAAGACCTCGGAGGGCGACCACAAGCAGGTCGCGTTCGGATCCGGTCCCACGGTCGTGCGCCTGTCTACCGTAAACGGCCCCGTTTCTGTCCGTTAGCATCGCGATTAACAGTAAGTTGCTTCTAACGCGGCCACTTACCCTCTTCTGGCTCCCCCGGTACTCTGAATAAACCTCTTGATGGCTTGCAACAATTTCGTCACAATTCCTTTTGCGCTAGGGCTTTGAGCCCGTGATCCGCTCCCCAAACGCCAGGACAGGTGTCCTCAGGATCGTCGCGCGATATCACCTATGTCACTCTTTTTCTGGATTGTCGTTTCAGCTGCTCTCGGTGCCTTAGCTCTCGGCCTTGTTCTGAAGGTCCGCCTGCGGAAACAGCAGGTGTGGGAAGAGCTTGCCGAGGCCAGTTATGCTCCGAACCCTGCCGTGAATGACACGGCGCGGGATAGAAACAGCAGCGATAGCACCGGGCGATCTGTGCAGGAAGTGGAAGAGATTGAGAAAAATCCGGATCTTGAAGGTGATCAAATGAAAATGCCGCCCCTCTCTTCGTCCGAACGCACTGTCCGCGACACGGACCAGCGCCGCAGTTCGCGCATCGAACGGCCTGTTTCTCTCGTCGTCCTCGGCACCAATCGCCGCGGAGAGATCTTTCAGGAGAGGACTTCGGCCGTATCCGTGAATCTGCACGGCTGCCGGTATTCTTCTCGCCATGAATACGCGCCCGAAGGTTGGGTAACGCTCCAGGTGACGGGGACCGATGGGGCGAACTCGCGGCCTGTCCGCGCGCGCGTTCGTTCTGTATTTTCGGCCCAGAATTCGCGCGAACTCTGCCAGGTAGGCGTTGAGCTCGAGATCCCGGGCAATGTTTGGGGAATCGCCACTCCGCCGGAGGACTGGCAACGAATTCTCGGAGCAAACAACTCCGCGACCCGGTCCACAGCCGTCGCTCCGGCCCCAGCCGAGACTTCGGCCGCAATTTCAACGCTGCTTGACCGTCACGCGAATGCAACGGAGCGCAAGGCGGAAGTCACCGTATTTCCCGGGCCACCTGCGCCTCCGGCTCCTCCCGTGGAAGAACCCGTGGAAAAAGAGAACCCTCCCACGCGAGCGGAACGTGTGGTCATCACCGCGGAGCAACTTCTCCACGCGCTTCAGGGCAAATTGCAACTTGCCGCGGAAAAAGCGGTCCAGGTAGCGTTGGTTTCTCAACTCGACGAGACGGTCAAGACGGCTCTTGGCAAAATCGAAGACGGCTGGAAAGCGAACGTCCGCAAGACCGAGGAGTTTTCTGCAGCCCGCCTTGCCGACGCCAAGAGCCTTTGGGAGACCGAACTTCACGCGTATCGCGACCGCGCCGAAGACATTGCACGCCGCATTGAAGCGCTCACCGCACTTTCCCAGCAGGCTCTAAACGACACCCAGCGTTTTGCCGAACGCTTTACCCGCGAAACCGCTCCACAACTGCACGCCCGCCTTGGCGATTCCTTCAACCGCGCCCATTCCGAGTTTGAGACTCGCGCCGCCGAAGTCACCGCCCGGCACCTGGTTCAGCTCAACGAAAACGCGCAACGCGCGGTAACCGAGGCGCGCTCCAAGCTTGACGAGAACGTTGCGCAAGCTGCTTCCCTGCTCGCCGCTTCGAAAACGCCCCTCATGGAGTCTGTCACGCATGAGCAACTCGAAAATCGCCTCGAGATCCTGCGTGCGGAAAATCTCGCGAACCTGGACAAGCGCCTCGGTGAGATTTACGCCGGTTTTGAGCGGCAAATCGAAATCGCGCGCAGCCGCACAAACGATATGGCTCGCGAGCTCGAAGGCCTTGCACTTGAGTCCCGCCAGGCCCGCTCCCAGCACGAACAAGGGCTGGCCGAAATTCGCTCGTTACTCGCAAACGCCTCCCCGGGTTTCTCTACAGAGGAGCTCCATTCTCACCTGCATTCTTCGCAGGAGAAGGTTCTCAGCCATCTCGAGTGGCGCCTTGGCGAAGTTTCCGGGCACTACGATCAACTCCTTGGCCAGCTTCACAATCGCGCGAACGAGATTTCCCAAAAGCTGGAGCAACTTGCTGGGGAGACTCACGAGCGCCTGGCCCAGGCCCTAACCCTAGCGGAGCGAGCCCCACGTGAGTTGACGTCGCAGGATCTTGCGGCCATCGACCAGTCCGTGGCTCACGCCGCCGCCGAATTTGAGAATACGGCGGCGCGCGTTTCCGATCGTCAGCTGCTCCGCCTGATGGAACAGAAGCAAGCAGTGACTCAGGAGGCCACGCTCGAGCTCGACGCCCGCGCCACGGAAGCCCGTGCCCTGGTACAGAAGGCATCGAACACCACGCTCGATGAATTCCGACGCCGCGTGGAATCGCAGATTGATCAGGTCCTCGCGGAAGCCAAGGAACGCGCGGTATCCTCGTTTGCCTCGCTGGATGCGGAAAGCCGAGCCGGGGTCGAAGCGCGCCGCCGTACTTTGGAGGCCGACGTGGCCCGCGCCGCGGAGCAATCCACTGCGGAGTTTCGCTCCGGCATCAAGGCTTTCCTCTATTCCTGCCTTGTGGCCGCGGTAAGCGCGGTCGATCAGCACGCGCAGACCACGCTGGCTGGACTCTCGACAGATCCGACGAACGTGCAGCGCGCTCTCGAAGCTTCCTCTGCTCCCGCGGCCGCGCCGACAGACTCCATGCAATTTCCGCCCAAAGCTGCCTCCACCTCTTAGGCAGCTTCCCGCGTGGCTTTTTCGCTGCCTCCCGCATGCTCTGATTTTTTCTTCCTTACGACTTCGCAGCGCCCCAGTGCCTTCGCGCTTGGGGTCTTCCCGGCAATCCGGCCCGCCATCGTGATCGTCGGCGCCGCTACGGGATCTCCGCAAGCCGTCTTCAGGAGACACGTCTCCTCGGCCTCTTTGTCCTCACTCCTGTGGTCCCTGGAATCTCTCTTCAATCGCTCGGCAGGACGCCGACAAGTCCGCGAAAATCCATCAAGCGACCTCTTGCTCTCTCCTTACTCGTACCTCAGGGCCTCCACGGGATCGAGCTTGGCCGCCTTCACCGCTGGCCACACGCCAAAAATCAGCCCGATGCTTACGCTGATCGTGATGCCAGCCAGAGCCGCCCACAACGGCACCACTCCGGGCCAGTTCAATGCGAGGCGAATCAGCAGAACGAGCAAAAACACGAGGATCAGCGCAAGCAGACCACCGGCACCGGTCAGCGTCATGGCTTCCAGAAGGAACTGCCAGGTGATGTCCTTGCTCTTTGCGCCGATCGCTTTGCGCACACCAATTTCCCGCGTTCGCTCCGTCACGCTCACGAGCATGATGTTCATCACCCCCACGCCGCCGATCAACAGGCCCATGGAGCTCAAGGCGACCATGACGATATACGTCATCAGCATGATCTTGTGAAACTCCGCCACTTCCTGCTCGGCGGTGGCGATCGAAAAATTGTCCTTGCCGCCAAAAGGAACGCCCCTACGCCGTTCGAGCACTTCACGAATCTGGTCCACTGCATCGTTCAGTTTGCCGGGGTAGGCCTGAGCGCGCATATTGATTTCGTCGGCGGTCGGATAAACCTTCTTGAAGGTATTGAACGGAATGAGCACGCGCCGGTCTTCGTCCCCCATTCCGAATCCGCCCTTGGGCTTTTCGACCACGCCAATCACCAGGAAGTTTGACCCGTCGATCATCACGTCCTTGCCGACCGCATGGCCCTCCGGGAACAAGACAGGCGCCACGTTCTCGCCCAGCATCACCACTTTCTCTTTGTGAAGGTCGTCACCTTCGCTGATGAAGCGCCCTTCGAGGGTCGCTGCGTTGGCGTACACCGTTCCGAAGTTCGACTGGACCCCGCGAAAATCGATCGCGGAAACCGACCCCGCCTTGGTCCGGATGGTATGGACGTGATCCCATTCGGTCTGCAGGAATGTGGTCACACTTTTGACCGCTGGACAAGACGCTTGAATCGCTTTGGCATCATCCAATGTGAGCGGTTTTCGCTGGATCTCTTCGAGAGGCGGTGGTCCCCCGTGACGCCCCTGATCCCACTTGGTAACGAACGCAGTATCCGCACCGAACTGGTTAACGTTCTCCTGAATCTTCTGGTCAAAGCCGGTGAGCAACGCGGCTACGATCATGATGACGCTGACACCGAGAACCACGCCGAAGACGGTCAGGGCGCTGCGTAACTTGTGATTCCGCAGCGTGTCCATTGCCTGTCTAAGATTTTCGCCGTATGCCTGTGCCACGTCTGCTCCTTACCCATCCGCCCGCAACGCTTCAATCGGATCCAGCTTCGCCGCGCGCATCGCCGGGAAAATCCCAAAGAACAAGCCAACGGCGGCAGCGAGGCAGAGTGACAGGATTACCGCAGTCAGGGGGGTCTCCATCGGGAAGCTGAACATGCTCTTTACCAGAAGCACGATCATGTAAGCGCCGAAAATTCCCATAAGCCCGCCGATGGACGCTAATACCGAGGACTCCAGCAAGAACTGCAGAAGGATGTGTCTCTTTCTCGCTCCCACGGCGCGCCGCAATCCAATCTCGCGTGTCCGTTCGGTGACGCTTGCCAACATGATGTTCATGATCACGATTCCGCCAACGACCAGGAAGATGCTCACAAGGGCCATGGCCACGAACGCGAGATTGCCCGTGAGGTCGTGCCAAAGTGCCATGATCGAATCCGAACCCAAAATGGCGAAATTGTCCGGAGCGTCATACGGCAAATGCCTCCACGCACGCATGTACATTCGTGCTTCGTCTTCGCTCGCCTGCATCAGTTCCGCGCTGGGTGCCTGGACAAAAATCGTGATCCAGTCGTTGTTGGTGTGCCATCCCTTCCGGAAGGTCTGCATGGGCATGATGATGTAATTGTCTTGAGACTGCCCAAAGGCACTGCCGAGCGGTTCCGCTACGCCAATCACCTGGTAGGTGTGCGTCTGCACGCGGATCGTTTTCCCGATTGGGTCCTCGTTTGGAAAGAACTTGTTCACGAGGTCTGGACCGATAAACACCACATCCTCGTGGTGTTCGTCATCTGCTTCGGTGATGAAACGCCCTTCGGCGACGTACAGGTTCCGGACATCCGCAAAATTTGGCGTCGCACCCATCATGAGCGTATTCTCCATGATGGCGTCGCCGCTCTTGGTCTGAACGTTATGGTCCTCTTCGGCCGCCACGGCGGTGGCCAGCTTCATGCTCTCCTTCAGGCGCTGGTAGTCGTCCATCTCGATGTACGGCCGTTTTTGGGCTTTAATGAACGCATCCTGACTCGTAATGATCCCGAACCGATCGACCAGAAATACGTTCGCGCCAAGGTTCGCCACACGGTCGGCCACGTACAGGTTCAAGCCCGCGATCATGCTCATGACAACAACCAGCGTCAGCACCGCCAGGATGACGCCGAGAAGCGTCAGAAAGCTCCTCAGCTTGTGCGCTCGCATCGAGTCGAGAGAAAGTTTCAGGGTCTCTCCGAACGTCCTCCACGCGCGCCTGTACCGCTCCAGCCGGGTGAGCGACTCACTGGCCGGCTTGACGAATTGTGTTCCCGCTATTCCCTGCAGGGGCAGCACACCCATACAGTTCTCCACCACCTAGAAATACGCTCAAACACCCCGGTTTGTTTCCTATCGGACGCTTTTCGACGAACAAAAAGTTAGACGAACAAGAAGCCGCTCTTTCTTCCGCTTTGGCAGGTATTCCATCGTTTCAAGCGTATCGGGCCGACTGGGGGATGTCTGTGATGGGTACGGGTGGGCTTTGCCTGAGGGAACCGGGGCAGCTAACTCATTCTATTTGCAGCCCTAATCTATCGTAGGGGACTGTCACCTCCGTGGCCCAATCGAGGTACGGACTCACTCGTAACGGAGGGCCTCTACAGGGTCCAATTTCGCGGCCTTCATCGCCGGCCAGACACCGAAAATCAACCCCACGCTCACACTCACTGCCACACCTGCGACCGCTGCCCATACAGGAACCACCCCTGGCCATTTCAGGGCCAGTCGGATCAGCAGGACCAGGCCGTTCACCAGCACCAGGGCCAGCAAGCCACCGACTCCTGTCAGCGTCATGGCCTCGAGCAAAAACTGCCAGGTAATGTCGCTGCTTTTCGCGCCGATGGCCTTCCGCACGCCGATTTCCCGAGTCCGTTCTGTCACGCTGACGAGCATGATGTTCATCACGCCGATACCCCCCACCAGCAGTCCCACGGAGCTCAGAACCACCATCGCCAGCGCAACCTTGTCTACAATCTGATGGAAGCTGGCAACCTCCTCCGCTGCCGTGGAAACCGAGAAATCATCCTTCCCGTCAAACGGCACATTCCTCCGCCGCTCCATCAGTTCTTTCATTTCGTCCACCGCCTGTGCCAGCATCCCCGGATAAGCTTGCGCCCGAATGTTCACCTCGTCTGCGGCGGGATAGATCCTCATGAACGTCCTGTAGGGAACCAGAACCCTTCGGTCTTCCTCGTCCCCGCCAAATCCACCTTTCGGTTTTTGCAACACCCCGATCACTTGAAAAGCCGCTCCGTCAATCATGGCGTCTTTTCCAATTACATGCCCATCCGGAAACAATACCGGCGCGACACTTTCTCCGATCACGACGACCTTTTCCCTGTGAAGATCGTCTCCATCGCTGATGAACCGTCCTTCTTTTATTGCCGCGTTTGCGTACATCAGCCCAAAGCCCGCTTGCACTCCACGGTAGTCAATGGACGAGACTTCCCCCGCACTGGAGCGAATAGCATGGTTCGTGTCCCATCGTGGTTCGACCCACGCGCTTGCGATTTTCACAGCGGGGCAGTTCTCCTGAATCGCTGCCGCATCTTCCATCCTGAGTGGCTTACGCAGTCTCTCGTCGAGCGGAGGCGGTCCGTTGCGGCTCTGATCCCATTTGCTCACGAAGGCCGTATCCGCTCCCACCTGGTTGATCTGTTCTTCCACTTTACGGTCGAAACCGGTGATCAGCGCGGAAACCAGCATAATCACGCTGACTCCCAACACCACACCAAATACCGTCAGCGCGCTGCGCATCTTGTGCGTGCGCAGCGTGTCCATGGCCTGCTTCAGATTTTCGCCGTATGCCTGTGCCATGCCGTTTGCTATCCGTCGGCTCGAAGCGCCTCGATCGGATCGAGTTTCGCTGCCCTCATGGCCGGAAAGATCCCAAAAAAAAGTCCCACGCCCGTGGCCAGCAGCAGCGACAGAATCACTGCACTGATGGGCATGTCCATGGGGAAGGAAAACACGTTCTTCACAAAGATGACAATCGCGGTTGCAACCAGAATTCCGATCCATCCACCCGTCGCCGCCAGGAGAGCCGACTCGGTGACGAATTGCAGCAGGATGTGCTGTTTTCTAGCTCCGAGGGAGCGGCGTAAACCAATCTCTCGCGTCCTTTCCGTTACGCTGGCCAGCATGATGTTCATGATGACGATTCCGCCAACCACCAGAAACACACTAACGAGCGCCATGGTCACAAACGCCAGGTTTCCGGTGAGCTGATACCAAACCGCCATGATGGAATCGGAACCCAGAATTCCAAAGTTGTCTGGATCGTCGTACGGAATATGCCGCCAGGCCCTAAAAAGCATGCGGGCTTCTTCTTCGGCAGATTGCATCGACTCCGCGTTCGGCACCTGCACGAACACGGCCAGCGTGTCATCGGGCTTGTGCCAACCCTTACGGTATGTTTCTAGCGGCACCAGCATGTAATTGTCTTTCGACCGGCCGAGCGCGCTGCCGATTCTGCCTCCGACTCCGATCACCTGATAGGTATGCGTTTCCGCGCGAACTGTTTTTCCGATGGGATCCACGTTCGGAAAGAACTTCTCTACCAGATCAGCCCCGATAAAAGCGACTTCCGACCGGTGTTCTTCATCGGCCGGGGTGATGAATCGTCCCTGCGCGATGCTCAGGTTCTCGATCTCCGCATAGTTGGCGGTGACTCCAATCACTTGCGTGTTTTGCATGACCGTATCGCCGCTGCGGGTCTGTGAATCCTGCCGGTCGTATCCTGCCACTTGCTTTGCCAACTGGCTGGTGTCCCGGAACCGTTCGAACTCTTCCATGGTGATGAGCGGCCTCTTCTGCGCGCGCCTGTACTCGTCCAAGCTGGTCATGATTCCGAACCGGTCGATCACAAACACGTTGGCGCCGAGGTCCGCCACTTTGTCCGCAATATACTTGTTCAAGCCCGCAATTACGCTCATGACGGAGACCAGGGTGGCCACCGCCAGAATTACGCCCAGCAGCGTCAGGAAGCTCCTGAGTTTGTGGGCCCGCAGAGAGTCCAGGGCCAGTTTCAGTGTCTCGACAAACGTAATCCAGCCGCGGCGAAATCGGTGGCTCGTCGCTGCGGACGGCGATACCTCACGCCCGAAAGCAGGCGCACCCGTGATGTTGTCAATTGGGGTTGCTCCCAAGCCTGTTTCACCCCAGGGCAAGTGCGTAGTTGAGACAATACACCCATTTTCTAACTTGGCAAGATAACTTCAGGACAGTTTTGCTTTCCATTCGCAGCGTGTGTACTCTCAAGAACGCCGCAGGCAGGGTGCCTCAGGCCCGCAAGCCTCGTTCCTCGTGGAACGAAGCGGAGCAGACTGCGGCCGACCACTTACATGCCTTTTCTTTCTATAATTTACAACATTCTACGGAGGATATGGGCATGCCCTTCGCGTCGGCTTCCCGGGTTCCTCAGTGCGCTCGTTCTCTCGGCCTGTTTCGTTTCCCTGGCTCCCTCGCAAGACTCCACAGGTTCCGGTTCGAACGAACTGTTTGCGCGCGTCATCGCCAATCAGAAGAAAAGCGAGGTCCTTCTCGATCAATACGAGCGCCTCCAGCGCATCGAAAAGCGCCGGACCGGCAGCGACCCCGATCCTGCGGAAACGAGGGTCTTGCGCCTCTTTCCCGTTGGCACGGGTGTCGACAAACTGCTGGTCTCGACGAACGGTAAGACCACGGCCGCCGACACACAGCGCGTCGATCTCGAAAATCTCGAAAAGTATCTGCTCTGGGTCCTCGAGGAGGGCCCTGCACAAAAAGAGGCTTTTGCAAAGGCGGAACGCAAACGCAAAGAACGCTTTGACCTGATGGATGCCACTCATCAGGCCTTCCTGTTCAATTTCGACGGCAAAGAACTGCGCAAAAACCGAACGCTTCTCCGCTACAGCATCGCGCCCAACCCGAAGTATCGGCCCACCTCGCACAACACCGTTCTCTTTACCAAGGTGCGCGGCACGATTTGGATTGATGAGCAATCCTCGGAACTTGCCAAAGTAGAGGGCACTGTTGCCGAGGACTTTTCCATCGCCCTTTTCCTCGCCAAGGTCTATAAAGGCAGCCACTTCATGCAGGAGCGCTATGAAATTGCTCCTGGCGTGTGGCAGCCCACGTTCGAACAATATGACTTCGACGGCAGGAAGTACCTTTTGCCATATGCGATTCACGAGCGCACGTTCTACTCCGATTACAAGCAGGATGGACCACCCCGGGAGGCGCTCGAACTGGTGCGTGTCGAATTGAGCAAACTCCCAGCGGCACAAGGTAAGCACTGAAGGCCAATCCGCTATAATTAAGGTACCGGTACCACACCCAGCCGTCTGGAGGCTTTATGACCCGTCGGCCCCTTGCGGTTCTCTTGGTGGTCGGATGGCTCGCTCTTTCTGTATGCGTACGGCCCCAAGACAAGCCGCAGGAGAACCCATCCACACCGAACCCCGCGTCGCCGGCAGCGTCCTCCACAGGTCCTGCTTCGGACACATCGAAAAAGGTCTGGACCAACGACAACCTTGCCGGAGCCAAGGGCACGGTTTCCGTTGTCGGCGACAAGCGCAACCAGGCTTATCACATGGCCTCAGGTCATCCTGCGGATCCGGCCACCGCCGCGCGCATCAAGAAGAGTCTCGAGAAGCTCCAATCGCAGCTCGATGAGGTAAACAACAAACTGAAATCGTATAAGCAGTTTCAGGATGGCGAACCTGTCTCGACGGGCGCCCGCGATGTCAGCAAGGGTTACAGCCGCACGCCCGTCGACCAGCAGATGGCGCAACTTCTCGACAAGAAGAAACAGCTCGAAGCGGAAATTGGCGACCTGGTCGACGAGGCCCGCGCGAAGGGCGTCGACCCTGGCCAATTGCGGTAGCAGCAACTCCATCGAGAAAGCGAGATCGAACCTGCAAGCAGCCTGACCCGGCGCGTTCTCGACACCAATTTCCACTTCCGTTTTTTCCCAACGAGAGTACAATCCGCCCATCAGGCTGTGGTGGCCTCTCGGTGTCTGGTGGAGGTGGTCGATGGGTCGGATCGACTTCTTCCTGGGTGTGTTTCTTCTGTCTCTGTTTCTTCCTGCTGGCGCCCCAGGATCTTCGCTTTCTGCGGTTTCCGCTGGATCTACGAGAGCTTTAGCCGGTACAGTCTTTACCGAAGGAAACAACGCGCGCGTCCCTCACGCCCATGTTGTACTCTGTGATGATGGCGGCTCTCCCCTCGAGGAAATCTACGCCTCCGATTCGGGTCAGTTCTCTTTTGAGGGGCTTCGCACGGGACACTACATCCTGCGCGTGGAAGCGAACGAGTTTCAGCCCGCGGAGTTGCACGTCGATCTGAGCTTTTCTTCCGAGCGCGGGTTAGCCGTTTCGCTCAAGCCCGTTCCCCCTCCTTCCTCTTCTTTACCTGCCACCCAGACGGTCTCCGCCCACGAATTGGCCATGCCTCAGTCCGCGCGGGATCTGCTCGCTTCGGGCAAGAAAAAGCTCTACGCGGAAAAAAATCCGCAAGGCGCCCTGCGCGATTTTCAGTCCGCCACGCAGCAAGCTCCCACGTTTTATGAGGCCTACTATCAGTCCGGAATAGCGCAGCTCGCGCTACAGAATTCGGGTGAAGCCGAAAAACAGTTTCGCAACTCGGTGGAACTGAGCCAGAAGAAATATGCCGACGCGGATATTGCCCTCGGCACGCTTTTGCTTCACCACAGCAACTTCGGGGAGGGCGAAGCGCTGCTGCGCCAAGGCTTGGCGTCGAATCCGCAGTCCTGGCCCGGTCAGGTGGAATTGGGCGAACTGGAACTCTCGCGTGACCATCTGCAAACCGCTCTGGCCGCAGCGCAAACGGCTGCAAAGCTAGCCCCGCAGGAGCCCATTGTCTACCGTCTGTTGGCGGTAATTCACCTTCGCGAAAAGAACTACCCTGAGCTGATCTCCGCACTCAGTTCGTATATTGAATTGGATCCGAACAGCCCCGCGGGAGTCCGCGCGAAGGAGTTGCGCGCGCAAGCACAACAGCAACTGGCCCATTCCCCAACCGGACAGACCGTGGCGGTCAAGTAGCAATTGCCGAGGAACGGCAGGTGGGCGCGTAGACCTCAGCGCACGATGTGGGGATCATTTTCGTCCGTTGCGTCGTACACATACTGCACGTTCACAGGGTGACTGCCCTTGCTGTCGGTCACGTGCACGGTTTCAATCAGCTGCTTTCCGTCGGAAGAAAGCTCATACGTCCGGCTGACCTTGCCATTATGCGATCCCTTCTCATCCGTCACCAATTTCTTGTCGTCCCAGCGGGCAGACACCTGCTTGTAATCCGGCGTCTTCTCCTTTTCAAGCTTGCGCCCGTCCGTGAAGAAGGAAGTGCGATGATCGCGATCGTCCTTGAGCATCACTTCCGGGTCATTATCGAATTTCTGCGAGAGGTTGATTTCGCGCGGGGGATTCACAAAATCTCCCATGCTGTCTGAAATATCGCCCTGGGGTCGCGGGCCTCCGTAACCTCCTCCCCCGCCAGGCCAGGGACCACTGATTCGTGGACCGCCATAGCCGCCTCCGCCGCTGCCCCGATTCGAATTGTCGCCCTCGCGGGATTGACTCAGTCTGGCCCGGCCATCATCGCTCTCATCTTTATTGAATTTCCACGAGCCCAAGATGCTCGTGCGAGGTTTCACTTCCGGCTTCTTTGGTGGTGGAGGTGCCACGGGCGCATTCGGGTCGGGCGGTGGGGGCGTCAATGGACCCGGAGGGGCCTGGGCGCCGAGCAGGCCGGACGCCGCCAGGCACGCTGCGGTCAGCAGCAGAATCCTGTTCACTTGTTTCATGGACTTACCATCCTCCGCTGCCTACGAATGACCTTTCCAGGCATTCCCTTGCCCTCAAAAGAAAGTTCCCAGCAAGGGCTCACCGTCTGCTGCTTATTGAGATTACTGCGCAGCCTTAAAAGGCTGCTTGCGCCCCCGATAACCGATTTTGGGCTACGCGAGCCGGCGGTCGAGGTCGCGAGCCCGTTCGAGCAGTCCCCGCGCCCCCAGCTTGAGAAATTCCTTTGCGCGCCGGCGATAGTCGAAGTCCTTTCTCGACAGGACCGCTAAGAACGGAATACCAGCCGCCTTCGCAGCCAGGGCATCATCAATATTGTCCCCAACGTACAGCGCGGTCTTCGGATCGCGCCCCGCCAGAATCAGGCGCAGTCCTTCCGGATCCGGCTTTTTTTTCGCGTCGTCCATCGTGATGATCGTGCGGAACGACCGCGCGGCCGGCCATTTGTCGAACGTCCAGGTGAATTCCTGTCGCGTTCTGCCAGTGAACAGGTTCAACTCCCGGGTCTTAGCCCAGCGCTCAATCAACTTCGGCGTAACAAGAAGCTTCTCTTTCGCTACGTTTCCCGGCTGACCGTTACTCCCCCAATAGAACGGCGAAAAGGCCAGCCGCGCTTCCTCATAAGTCGTGGGGACCCCGAGGGCCGTCGCCCAGCGCGACACCATCATCCAATCGTCGTTGTTGCCGGGCATGCGTTTCCATTCGTAAAACTCGGCCCAGGTCGGCTTCTTGCCCGTGAGCTTCTGGATGGTTTGCAGCCCCGAACGCCAGTATGTCTCCCTGACGTCGACCAGCACTCCGTCCACGTCAAAGATCAGTATCTTTGGCTCGAGCTTGCCTATTGGCTTGCTCCTCTGAACGCTCTTCTGACCTGTTTGCCCCACGCTCGAATCGTCCTTTCCTTGTCCCTTCCAGTGTACCTGCTTGGCGACCATTCCTGCTTGCTCCATCATCTAAACGCCCGCACGTCAAAGCGCTCACTCCTCAATTTCCTGGCTGAAGGTCTTGCACAGGCCTCGCGAGCTATCCGTCGGACTCCCCTCTCTGGGGGTCCGTTCCTTCGACGGCACCGGCAAGAAAAACGAAAAGGCCCACAAATTGACGGTTGAATCGGTTGGTTTCGCGCGGCTGGCGCCCTGTTTGTTCGTTTTTCAGGACCAGACTACGGCACTATGGCGTCACCTGTTGAGAAGTCGCTTGAACGCCGGCCTTCGTGAAGTGAAACTGGATGAGCCAATCGCTCGGCACGCTGCGCCCTTCCGCCTCCGGAGGAGTAAAGACCCACTGCTCGGCAGCCTTCAGCGCGTAATCGGCGAAATATTTGCTCGGTCCCGCGGAATCGAGCGAGGCTGTCGTGACACTCCCAGCCGCATCCACGTGCACTTTCACCCCCACGCGCACCGTTCCCGAAATAGTAGCCAAGGCCTTCTCCGGAACTTGGGGTATGGGTTGATCTAACACTGCACCCTTGCTCGGTGAAAAACTGGAGGTCTTTGCCGTGGCTGCTGGCTTGGTCTCTGTGCTGTGCAAGGCAGCGGGCTCGGGATTCGGGACTGCAGATTTTGGAGTTGCTGCAACCTGGGCTGGTGAATCCGCTGTGGATTTCGCCGGCGGCAGTTTCGCCGATGGTTCAGCACCGCTCGGAGTAGTGCTTGGCTGCGCCGCAGGTTCACGCATCGCACTTGCGGCTTCTGAGGAAGCCACTGTGCTTGCAGGCGGGGACACTCTGTGCCGCAGCACGAACGGAAGCAGGATCAACGCGATAACCACAAGCACGGCTGCGAACAGCGGAATCACGTAATTCGGAAGCAGTACCGTTTGTCGAGCAGGGGCGCCCTTTTCCCCTGTTGCCGGGCGCGCAGGCACCGTCCGGGCCACTGGCCCCCGAGGCAATCTCCCAAGAGGAACCGCCGGTTCTTCGGATAACGGAACATCCAATGGCGAGAGGGTGGGTGGGGCGGGCGTCGTGGTCGGCGCGGCAACAGCAACGGAAGCCGGCGAGGCAGCAACCACTTTGGCCGACGCGCTAGGAGTGGCATTCGAGCTCGCAGTCGCGGCTGCAGTTCTGGCACTTGCGGATGTGGGAGTTAAGAACTCCGCAATCTGTGTACTCGTCCACCGCAATTTCGGGTCACGGCGAAGGGCATTGCGCGCAATCTCGAGGAAGGGATCGCGAACGGCAGGCGGGATGACCGGGTCGGCGCTCTCGTTAAACGGCAGAACGGCCGGCTGTTGCGTGAAAGCTTCGACCAGCGTCACTCCGAGTGACCAAATGTCCGCGGCCGGCATGAAGGGAGAGGATGGTAACTCGGGCGCGTCATACACGCTGCGCTCCCGCCGCATTTCGGGGACTTCCCCTATGGGAAAGATCGTGTCGCTCGAGAGTTTCAGCAGTTCGCCCATCGCCAGCACATTGGAGGGCTTGATGTGTCCATGTACCAGGCCTTTCCCGTGCAGGTAGAGGAGCACATCTGTCACGGACTTGAGCATCTCGCTCGCTTCCTGGGCCATCAATGCACGGTGCGGAAGCACTTGTGCCAGATTCTCTTCCGCATACTCCATCGCCACATAGAGAAGATCGAGCTCTTCCATCCTGCACTGCCCCGTGCCAAGGATGCGGATTAAATTCGGATGGCTCAACTGCGCGGCGGCGGTCCAGGCGGCGAGCTGCTGTTCCTTATGGGGCACGTCGGCTGACAGGAATTTGATGGCCGCCCGCCGCAGCTCCGGGGCATGGAACTCGGCAAGAAACACGACGCTATGATCGGTGCTGCCGAGATACTGCAACAGCTGATATTTGTGGTCCACAACCTGGCCTTCCCATTTTTTCCACATCTCGCTCATGCTACACCTCTGCGTGTAATGTACGCTTCTACGCGGAGATAACCGACCGTTCGGCTGGGCGCGGCCAGCCGCTGCACTGCCGGGCGTCTGGAGAAGGATCGAATCGGACGGAACTTCACAGGCGCCAGGGGCCGGGCGCTCGTCGTCCTCATTCTGCCACGAATCGCCGGAAAGAAGTTCATTTTGATGTTAATCCTTTAGGATCCGCAGGTACCACTCCCAATGGCCACTACCTCGCCTGAAGGCAACCCTTCCGTTCGACGGCGGAGTCTGACTATGCGTTGGCAAGCCATTCTCCCCGCCTTGGGGAAAACCAAAAAGTCCATTTCGATTCGACACGTTCCAAAGGAGGATACTGTGTCTCCCATAAAGATCTTCCACGCCGCGGCTCTTGGCCTGGCCGCACTGGTTCTAGCACCCGCCGTGCAAGCACAGGCCCCGGCGGTCAGCGGCACAAAGGTTGGCGTCATCAACCTGCAGCAGGCGGTCATCGCTACCGAGGAAGGAAAGCAGGCAGGCGCTGACCTTCAAGCGCAATTCGCTCCTCGCCAGCAAGAGCTGACCTCGCTGAACAGTGAGATTAGTGAACTGCAGCAGCGCCTCAACGGGACACCGACTCTCAGTGAAGAAGAGCAGGCACGCCTGAACGCTCAGGGCACCCGCCTCGAGCAACGCCTCGAACGCAAGAACACGGAATTTCAGGAAGACTTCACCGCGGCCCAGGCAGACGCGGTGAACAGTATCGGGCGGAAGATGCTGGATGTGGTGAGGCGTTTTGCGCAAGACGGGAACTTCGCGCTGATCTTGGATTCCTCCACGCAAAACACCCCCGTGCTGGCCTCGTCCAAGAATATCGACATTACCCAGAATATTGTCCGGCTTTACGATCAGGCCTATCCGGCCAAGGGCGGCCGAACAGCTCCGGCTACAAAATCGACGCCTTCCTCGAAGCCGTCCACGCCGCCGGCAACAAGGCCGCAATAGCACGCGCCGGCTCTGGCAAGTTTCAGACGATTCACTTGCATTTAGCAAGTTACTTGGGCAGACGATGCCCCGAGGACCGGTTGGTGACTGAATTCCTGATTCCTACGCTCTGATTTCTCTCTCGCCTATCTCGCTCCGCCGGCAAATCTCTTTCCCCCGGCTGGCGGCATGCCCTTGCCCCTTGCTACACTTCTGTCGTCACGCGTAGGTGCGCTCCGAAGGAAGCTCGCATGCCCTCATTTGCCGGTGTCGACTTCATCGATTTTGATTCCCAGCTGAATGACGAGGAAAAACTGGTCCGCCAGACGGCCCGCGAATTCGTAGACCACGAAATTCTGCCCATCATCGAAAAGCACAGCCGCGAAGGCACTTTTCCCATGCATCTGGTGCCACTGCTCGGCGAGCTGGGTTTCTTCGGTGCGAACCTCGAAGGCTACGGCTGCGCGGGGATGTCCAACACGGCTTACGGACTGATGATGCAGGAACTCGAACGCGGCGATTCCGGATTGCGGAGCTTCGTTTCCGTGCAGGGCGGTCTCGTGATGTATCCCATCTACTCATTTGGCAGTGACGCGCAGAAAGAGAAATGGCTGCCGCGTTTGCGCGCCGGCCAGGCAATCGGCTGCTTTGGGTTGACCGAACCGCAATTCGGCTCGAATCCCGGTGGGATGCTGACGCGCGCCGTGAAAAACGGAAACAGTTACGTGCTGAACGGCGAAAAAATGTGGATCACGAACGGCACGCTGGCAGACGTAGCTGTCGTTTGGGCCAAGTGCGAAGATGAGAAAGTCCGCGGCTTTCTGGCGGAAAAAGGGGCTCCCGGTTTCAAGGCCTGGGATGTTCACGGAAAATGGTCGCTGCGCGCTTCCGTGACTTCCGGACTGGCGTTCACGGATTGCCAGATTCCCGCGGAGAATCTTCTCCCCGGCGTCACCGGTTTGCGCGGACCTCTGAGTTGCCTGAACCAGGCGCGTTATGGCATCGGCTGGGGAGCGATCGGCGCGGCCATGGCTTGCTACGACACAGCGCTGCAATACGCGAAGACGCGCAAGCAATTCGCGAACAAGCCCATTGCTTCGCATCAACTTGTTCAGGAAAAACTGGCGTGGATGATCACTGAAATCGTGAAGGCACAATTGCTGGCTCTGCACGTTGGTCGACTAAAGGACAGGGGCAGGGCCGACCCCAGCCACATCTCCATGCTGAAAATGAATAATGTCGCCGTGGCGCTCGAAAGTGCGCGGAAATCGCGTGATATTCTCGGGGCCAACGGTATCGTGGACGACTACTGCATCATGCGCCACATGAACAACCTCGAGAGCGTCTATACCTACGAAGGTACCAACGACATCCACAAGCTCATCATCGGGGAGAAAATCACGGGAATTTCCGCCTTCGTGTGAGGAATATGAAGATCCGCTCCGTCTTCCTTTTTTTGCTCAGCGTTATTTCCCTTTCGGCTTCTTCCGCTGTTTCCGGCGCCGCGCAGACGAAAATGCCTGAGCCTCCCAAAGTCACAATCCGCTGCATCACGGCGTTTGTCCGTCTGGACCGCACGAGCTATCAGCTTCAAATTGCGGAAACCGTCAAATTCCTGAAAGTGGCGCAAACCACCTTCGAGTCGCGCGGATTCACCGTGCAGGGCCTCCGTATCGCCACGCAGCCGTTCTCCGAATATACGCAGGGCCTTGCGCACGACGTGGCCCTGCAATTCTTCAAAGACCTTGACGGCCTGGCACAGATGCAAAACGTGGTGATCTCCATCGGCCCTGCTTATCTTTCCGGAAGCGACGGAGATGCGCAGGCCGCGTTACTCGGTGACGTACTAAAGAACTCCAAATCCCTGTTCGGCTCGGTCTACGTCACAAACGATAGCGGCGTGAACTGGCCGGCCGTACGTGCCGCTGCCGGGGTAATGAAAAAGCTTTCCGATGGCACGCTCGAGAGCGAAGGCAACTTTCGTTTTGCGGCAATCGCCAATGTTCCCCAAGCGACGCCCTTTTTCCCCTCTGCGTATCTGACCGGCCTGGGACACCAATTTGCCGTCGGCCTCGAATCGGCCAACGAGGTTGCGGCGGCCGTGCATGATGCGCCGGACTTGCCGGCCGCCAAGCGCCGCTTGACCGACCTGTTTTTCGAGCAGGCTTCCAACGTTGAAACGCTCGCTCTGCGTGTGGATAGTGAGCGCGGCTGGACGTATCTCGGGCTTGATCTTTCACCAGCGCCGTCAAAAGACGCTTCGATCGTCACGGCGATCGAGTATATATCCCATCAACCGTTGGGCTCGAACGGAACCCTCTCGGCCGTGGCCGTGATCACCTCGGCCATAAACGAGATCGGTTTGCGCAAGACCGGCTTTTCTGGTGTGATGCTGCCCATTCTGGAAGATTCCGTGTTGGTGGAGCGCTGGAACGCTGGCTTGGTTTCGATCGATTCGCTGTTGAGCTACTCCGCGGTGTGCGGCACGGGGCTTGACATGGTGCCGCTACCGGGAACGACCACCGTGGAGCAATTGAGTCGCATTATTGGCGATGTCGCGACACTCTCCATGAAGTGGAACAAGCCGTTGACCGCGCGATTGCTGCCCGTTGCCGGCAAGGCCGCAGGACAACAGACGGAATTTTCCGATCCGCGAATGCTGAACGCCACGATCCAGCCTATCAGTGGCCCCGAGCCACACTAATCTCGCCAGCACCAGGGGCCCGCCCGTCACGCAATCCATCCCTCCACGGCCGCCCTCGCGTAGGCTAGGTAGGCTAGGGCGCGTCATTGCCGTGCCCTTGTCTCTGTGCTAGCATCGGCCCGTTAAGAAGAGCGGACCAGGGACTGTTTGTTTCTCCTTCGCCCCGCACCGCGGGACCCAGGGTAGGGCCG
>Ga0187781_10000649_pt1 | contig 25077 bp, 18 predicted proteins | sample 0715_SJ02_MP02_2_FD_132447 | JGI IMG/M metagenome (GOLD analysis project Ga0187781, IMG submission 132447) | Tropical peat soil microbial communities from peatlands in Department of Meta, Colombia - 0715_SJ02_MP02_20_MG | ecosystem: Environmental > Terrestrial > Soil > Wetlands > Peat | place... | reverse complement strand
GAGCATCTTGTTCGCCGCGACCTATCCCGAACGGACCGCGGCGCTGGTGGTCCGCAGCTGCTCGCCGCGGACGATGTGGGCCCCGGACTTTCCATGGGGCCGCAGGGAAGAGGCCTACCGGCGGGAGGTTGATCAGGCGCTGCGGGTCTTTGCGGCGCGCGCGGAGGCCCGCGAGGCGGTGCGCGCGCTGGGCATGCAGACCGAAGAGGAGGTCGAGGCGTTCATCGACTATGTCCGGTACGGCGTGAGCCCCGGGATGCTCGATGCGCTGTACCGGATGAACAAGGAGATCGACATCCGGCAGGTGCTGCCGGCCGTGGGCGTGCCCACGCTCGTGATGCACGGCAGCGAGGATCAGATCGTGCCGGTCGAGGCCGGGGCGTACACCGCGCGGCGCATCCGGTCGGCGCGGTTCATCCAGATACCCGGCGTCGGGCACGTGAGCTTGCAGCGCTACCCGCGCATCCAGGATGAGATCGAGCGGTTCCTGACCGATGTCTGGCAGACCGGGGGCTGGGAGGACGCTGAGCCCGACCGGATGCTGGCGACGGTCCTGTTCACCGACATTGTCGAATCGACGGCCAAGGCGATCGAGGTCGGCGACCGGTACTGGCGCGAACTGCTTGAGCGCCACCACATGCTGGTGCGCCGGGAGCTGTTGCGGTTTCGCGGGCGCGAGATCGACACCGCGGGCGACGGCTTCTTCGCCACGTTCGACGGGCCGGCCCGGGCGATCCGCTGTGCCTGCGCGGTCGCCGACGGAATGCGGGAGCTCGGCCTGCCCATCCGTGCCGGGCTGCACACGGGCGAGTGCGAGGTGGCTGACGGCAAGGTCGCGGGCATCGCGGTGCATACCGGCGCGCGGGTGGCCGCGCAGGCAGCCGCCGACGAGGTACTGGTCTCCAACACGGTTAAGGATCTGGTCGCCGGATCAGGCATCAAGTTCACCGACCGCGGGGCACACGAGCTGAAAGGCATCCCAGGCGAGTGGCGGCTATTCGCGGTCAACCGCGGAGCATAGGTGAGCGGCGCAGCCTTGCAGATTAAGGGGATCGCCGACCGCCAGCAGCTTGCATCGAGGTGGTCTGGGCTGCCTGGGTTGCGGCGCTCACCGGCATCAAGCGCCGGCCAGCGGGCCAGACCCGGGGGCCGGGAGCGGGTGCAGGCCGCAATCGTCGGGACCGTCAGGTCCGCCGGAGTCCTGCCGGTCTCATAACTTCCTCTTCGGGCGGCACCGGCTGCCCTGATCCGGCACGCAAACGAGACTGAGCGTGATCACATCGCAATGTGGACCAAGGTCCTGCACGACGTGACATTTGGCTCCTGACGTGCATCTTCTGGGCGGCGGAGTATCAAGGTCTCGGGTGTGAACACCGGACGCCCCTATGGGTTGTGAGGGGGTGAGTTGCTTACCCAGACGCCGGCCGTGACGTCATCGCGGTCTACGGACCCGCGCACACTCGACGACGAATTCAGCGCACATGATCTCGACGTCGTTCCCTGCGGGCGGAAGCGGATCGCGCTGGAGGGTGAGCTGTCACGCAATTAGGGCGCTCTGCGGGAAAGCTGAGGAAGGGAAGACCTATGCGTACTTCCAAGATCGTGTTGTTGGTGATCGGCGTCCTCGTGCTGGTGGTGGCCGCCGTCTGGAGACCGGCGGTGGCGCCGCAGCTGACGAAGCTGCCGACCAGCCTGGACGTCAGTTATCGACTCGCGGGAACCTACACCGGGTATGTGAATCAGTCGACGGGTGCGCGGCTGGCCGCGCCGCAGAACCTGCCGCTGTCCATTGACCGGAACCTCAAGGCCGTGCCGGCGCAGAGCACCTCGTCCGAGTTGGTGGTCAAGGATGCCTCGGCCACGACGATCGGGCCGAGCCAGTCCCAGCAGGTGCTGCAGTATGTGCTCGACCGCTCGACGTCGAAGAACGTCAAGAGCCCGTACGCCTACGCACTGGTTCCCAGCAACGTGGTGGACCGGTCCGGCAGTTACAGCCTCGGGCCGCCGCCCGCGGTTGACACCGCCAAGACCTACCCCTACTGGGTCGATGAGATCGGCAAGACCATCCCGATGACCTACGCGAACGCCACCCAGACCATCGACGGGCTGGCCGTGCAACAGTGGCAGACGAATCTGCCCGCCACACCGATGGTCGCCTCGATGATCAGTGCCATGCACCTGCCGATGTCGATGCCGTTCACGGCGTTCGCGGCCCAGCTCAAGGCCCAAGGCATGGATCTGGCCGCCGGGCTCCAGGCCCTGGCACCGTCGCTGACCGCGGCGGAGAGGGCTAGGCTCGCGGCGCTGACCGCTCAGCCGATCCCGCTGCAGTACCTGTATGCCAGCCAGGGCAAGCTGCTGGTCGAGCCGGCCACCGGCATGATCGTGGACATGGTCAACATCGTCCGGTCCTACTCGGTCCGCTTGAACCTCGGGCCGCTTACGGCCGGTCTGGCGCCCATCCTGGCCGCCCACCCAGCCAACCCGGTCGCCGCCCTGCTGGCGGCCGGCAGCAAGAAGCTGGCCGCCGCTCCAGCCGAGCCGCTCTACACGCTGACCTTCCATCAGACCCCGGCCTCGGTGACTGATGACGCAGGACAGGCCGGGCACAACGCCAACCTGCTGAACATCTTCCAGATGTGGATCCCGGTCGGCCTGGGCGTGCTCGGTCTTATCCTGGTCGGCCTCGCCTTCACCGGCCGCTGGCGGCGCGAGCCTCCCACCATCACGCCGACCCAACCCGGCCCGCAGAAGGTCGGTCTGTGACGCGCACCACCACGGCTCGCAATAAGGATTAATCTCCGGGAGCGAATTGGTGCGCTCCCGGAGATCAACCCGAGTGACTGACCTTGACCTTACCCCGTTTCCCCGACACGACGGGTGCGGGACAGTCGCCGTGGTCCGGTAGCCCGATGCGGGCTTCGAACCGGACGGGACTGAGCGTTCGGATGCTGGAATGCCGCTGCAGGTGCGATGAGGGGCGAGCAGACCTTCACTCCCCGTGACATGAAACCGCATCCGAATGACTGGCCACGGCAGTCGTAAGGTCCTCCACCGAGCATGCCAAACCGGTGAAACTCTTCTATTCATACTGTAACGTGAGGGCGCTCTGACCAGCGATTAAGGAGCAAAACCGCAGGTGGCTGGCTCCCCTTTAGGCTCTCGGAGCTAGACAGGTTTTCGAAAAATGGCGTGGGCCGTACTGGATTTGAACCAGTGACCTCTTCCGTGTCAGGGTGCCGCTCCGGCACTTCCTGGCTAGTGTTACTGAGCCTCTGACCTGCTGCTTTGCCCGGCAGCACCCCCGGCAGCGCCCTGGCGACTCCCCTGCATTTACCCCGCTTGTCCCGCCTGCACTAGGGCCACTGTAGGGCCAGCCCCAGGGCCGCTTCGAACCCGCGTTTGAGTTGATCGGCGACATACCGCAGCCGAGTACGACCGGTCTCAGCTCGTCCCGCCTGGTCGGGGGTAAAGAGGAATCCGACTGCGCATGCTGCGCGCCAACGGCACAGGCATCCAGAAGGCCAACGTTCCGCGCAGAGCGTCCACCATCGCACCCTTGAGGTCGGGCCAGCCGCGTTCGACCTCCAGAAGCTGCCTGTAGCTCAAGGCGATGTCCTCGGCGGGGAGCTAGGGACCGGAGGTCCGGAGCAGGTACTTGCCGTCCGGGTGCTCCACGGCCTTGATCGCGGCGGCGGCGGTGCGGAGCAGCCCGCCGGGGGTGACGCGCAGGTACCGGTTCAGCCCGGGGCTTGGTGGAGATGACGCCGCGTAGCTCGGCCCGCGCGGGTCAGGCCGGGATGGTGATCGGGAGGAGCACCCGGAAGGTGGTGCGCCCGGGTGCCGAGTCGACCTCGATGCGGCCTTTGTGTTTGTGGACCACGATGTTGTGGCTGATGTTGAGGCCAAGCCCGGTCCCGTGTCCGGGGGGCTTGGTGGTGAAGAACGGGTCGAACGCCTTCGTGGCGACGTCGGAGGGCATCCCCGGGCCGTCGTCTTCGATCTCGGCCACGACGTAGCCGTTCCGGGTGGCGGTACGCAGGACAAGGTTCCCGTGGCCGCCCATCGCGTCGATGGCGTTGCCGATGATGTTGGTCCACACCTGGTTCAGCTCGCTGCCGTACGCCTGAATGCGGGGCAGCCCGTCAGCGTATTGGCGGTGGACCACGACACCGCCCTTGAGCCTGCTGCCCAGAAGGACCAGCGTGTTCTCCAGGCCCTCGGTGATGTCCACCTCCTGGACGGGGGCCTGATCCAGGTAGGCGTAGGACCGCATGGCGCCAACGATCTGCGAGATCCGCCCAGCGCCCTCGCCGACCTCGGCCAGCAGCTTCTGTGCCTCGTCGGCCCGGGCCATCCATGACAAGAACGAAGCGGCATTCGCGGGCGGGATGGCGGAGGTCAGCTCCTCGACCTGGGGCCGGGTGTAGCCGAGGTCGATCAGCCCCCGGGCCGCGTCCGCGGGCTGGTCCACTCCCAGCCCGCGCAGCCACCGGCCCATCTCCTCCGCCCGGTCGCTGCGCTCCAGGGGCGACAGCGACACCACCTGGCCCGCCCCCTGCCGGATCAGCTCGCCGGCCCGCTGGACGGCCGCGGTGAGCTGCGGCGAGGATGCCGCGCACAGCTCCAGGTAGGCGCTTTGCATCTGTTCGATCAGCGGGCGCAGCTGCGCCACCCCCCGGGCGGCGGCTGCCGCCGGGTTGTTCAGCTCGTGCGCCACCCCCGCCGCTAGCGTCCCCAAGGTGGCGAGCTTGTCCGACTGGCGCAGCATCATCTGCTGATTGAGGTAGCTCACTTCCAGCTCGCGCAGCCTCCGCCGGTCCCTGCTGAACGAGTGCAAGAACACCAACGACACCGCGCAGACGGAGACGACGTTCAAGACGAAGAAGACCGACACCAGCCACGTCGGCAGGTGGTTCTGCACCCGCACATACGACTGGAGCGCCGCGCACGCGATGACCACGATGACGAAGGCGCCGAACCACCACCATGCCTCGCGTGCCCCGACGAACATCACGATCAGCAGCACCGCCAGGAATGACCACAGGATCACCGCGCCGGAGCCGACAAACCCGCCCAGGACAAGCTGCTGCGCGACCGGCACCGGAAAGGCCAGGGCCAGCTCGGTCCACCAAAACAGCGCGAAGTTCCGGAAGCGGAACAGCAGCACGATGCTCGCGATCGTGACGACCACATAGAACATGGCGGCCAACGCGGCGGCGGGCTCGCTGTACACGAAGTACAGCCCCGCCCACACCACACCGAACGGTATGAGCAGGATCAACGCAAGAGTGAACAGGGCCTTGCGGCGCCTGGCTTCCTCGGCGTCACCCGGCACCGAAACCCTGCGCTCCACCCAGCCAGCTGGGTCCCGCCGACCAGTCCAGCGCGACAAGCCGCGAACCGTCCCCGAGCCGTTGGCCAGGCCCCGGAGCCCGCCCTGGTGCACGTACTTGCGTCTCGTGACGGTGCCGGGCTGAAACAGCTCGCTTGCAAAGGCCGACATGGTGTCATCGGCTGTGGTGGTCATCGTGGCTCCTCGGCGACGATCGGTACGGGTTATGGTGCCGATCATGCGTGCCGGTGGACCCGATGCCATCGGCCAGCTGGCCGATTGCGGGGATGATTATGTGGAGCCTGCCGCCCCCGCCGGGGCGGCGGCGCGGCCGGGCTCAGGTCGTGGCCCGCGACGTATCGCTGGTGAGTCAGGTGGGATGTAGTGCTGGGGGCACGTGGCGGGCGAGCCGTGCCGCCACTGCGGCCGTGGTCTCGGCCACGGCGAAGGCGTTCTCGGTGAGGGTATGGAGTTGTCCGCCGGTCTCGTCGGTGCGGGTGAAGAACCTGGTCAGCAGCCACAGCAGCGTCTCGTAGCCGAGGTTGAACAGCTCGGCTACGAGACGGGTAGAGTTTCCGTCAGCAGGGGGCTGCGGCTCGGCCGTAATGCGCCGACCGTCAGTTGCCGCGGGCCCCCTCACCCTGCTCGATGATCTCGGCGATGGCGCGTGCGCCGATTCCAGGCCGGTCACCGTGACCAGCTGCGGCCACGGGAAGACCTCCGGCGTGGCCTGGCGCGGGGCGACCCGACGAATAGAGCATGCTCGCCGAGGCGGTCAGTCAGATGGCTCAGCCCGTGCATGATCCGGCGGTACAGATGCCCGACGGTCAAGAATTCCTGCAGGCGAGGCATGACCTCACTCGGCTGGACTGGTTCTAGCGGCGCACCGGGCACGAAACCCGCGGCGTCCAGCCGTTCCATGCCCTCGCGACCACAAGCTCCGGCTCCGCCATCTGCGCTGCTGAGAGGTCCCCCCATCCGCAGCGCGCGCAAAGTTCAGGGCTAATCGCCGCCGGGCTGCGGCGCCTTAGGTACCAGAACTGTAGCCGAGCGGCTCTCGATCTCGGCAGGGACTCTACGAGCGGCGAGACCATCGGCCAACCACGTGGGGACGACCCGGGCGGACGGGTACCCGCGGCGCAAGCTCTGCAGCGGCCCTGCGATGGTTGCGGGATCTTCTGCCGTTGTCTCTTCCGGCGGGGAGCTCGGGCTGGTCGGCCCCCGGGCTCTGCTTGCCTGGCCTTCCTCAGCGGTCTGCGGGCGGGATGGGGTGGTTGGAGCGGATGATGTCACCGGGGTCTACGTTGGCCTTGATCTGGCGTAGCCGCTGGGAGGCGTGGTCGGTCCAGAACGGTGCCTCGGGGTGCTGGGTCTCGGCGAAGTTGAGGTACATCTGCCGTGCGGCCCAGGGGGCCAGCGCGCCTTTGACCGCCTCGATCTGCGCGGTGACCGGGGCCACCAGCTCGGGTACTGGCGTCATGCTGACGGCGAGCAGGATGTACTGCGCGTCGAGGCAGGCCAGCGCGCCGTTGCCGGGGCGGGGGCGGGCGAACTCGCCGCCGAGGTGGCGCACCTCGACCGACAGCAGCGGGAACGCCGCGCCCGCGCCGGCGGTCTGGACGATCGCGTCGATCGCTTCGCCGGGCAGCTGGTCGATCATCATCCCGCCGCCCGTCCCGGGAACCGGTTGCTCGGGGTCCATGTGCAGATGGCTGAACGCCGGCATCGGCACGGTGGTGATGGTGTCGTTGGCCGGCCCCAGCGCGCGCAGCGGGGCCAGCAGCGCGTCCGCCTGGGCCGGATCGCCGGTGTGATAGGCCTCCACGATCACGAACGACTTGCCGCGGACGGGCTCGGGGATCTGCTCGATCGGCGGGAAGTTGAGCAGCCGGCCTATCGTGGTGAGCTCGTCCGGGACCTGTCCCCGGGTCAGCTCGGCCCAGGCATGCAGCACCTCCGAGGCGCGCTCGATCGGGTACCACAGGGCACCCGCGCACCCCCGGGTGACCGGGAACAGCCGGAATTCGAGCGCGGTGACGACCCCGAAGCTGCCGCCGCCGCCGCGCAGCGCCCAGAACAGGTCCGGTTCGTGCTCGGCGTCGGTGCGCACCCACCGGCCGTCCGCGGTCACCATCTCGGCCGCGAGGACGTTGTTCGCGGCTAGGCCGTACTTGCGGCCGAGGAAGCTCAGGCCGCCGCCGAGGGTGTATCCGGTCACGCCGACGTCGGGTGAGGAGCCGGCCAGTGCGGCGAGCCCGTGCTGCGCAGCGGCCTGCACGACGTCGAGCCAGACCACGCCGGCCTCGGCCCGGGCGGTCCGGGCTTGCGGGTCGATTCGGATGCCGCGCATCCGGTCGGTGCGCAGCAGCACCGTGTCGGTCAGCGGCCCGAGGGGCCCGGCGTTGTGGCCGGTGCCCTGGGCGGCGATTCGCAGGCCGCGCTCGGCCGCGTAACCGATTGCGGCCGCCACCGCTGTGGCGGACTCGGGGAAGATGACCGCGGCGGGCCGCTGGTCGACCGCCAGGTTCCACGCGCGCCGCGCACTGTCGAAGCGCTGATCGCTGGGGAGCACCACCTTGCCGTCCAGGCTGTCACCAAGGTGACCTACCGGGCGAGTGAACGTGGCGGAGGTAGACATGTCAGGTCCTTTCCGATTCGTGCTGGTCCCGCGTCGCCTGAACCGGCAGCGGACGGCGTCGCTGGTACGCCCACCAGGGTCGGCGCAGCGGCTTGGCGTTCAGCAGGGTTCCGGCTTGGCCGGGCTGCCCGATCCGGGCCAAGTCGCGGCCAAGCCGCGGCCAAGCCGCCTTGGTGACTCTGGCGGGGTGGACACCACTGCACGTTGCGACCCGGCCGCGCCGCCGCTGCTGGTACGGCGCGCGGTCCTGGTCCTGGCCGGTGAGCGGGACGTCGCGGCGCTGCTGCGTGACGTTCCGGTCGGCCCCGGGGAGGTGGCCGACCTGATACGGCACCACCGGGTGCTCGTCCTCAGCGACCTGAGGCTGCCGCCGACGGCGCCGCCCGTTGCGGCCGCCGCCTTTCGCCTTCACCGGCCCGCTGGGACCGTACAGCTGGCCGGCATCGGGGTCCGGTCGGACCTGCGCCGGCGGGGCCTGGGGCACCGACTGCTCACCGGAGCGCTGACCTGGCTGCGGGCCGACGGCTTCGAGCGGGTGCAGGCTTACGCGGCACGAGGCGGGGCGGGCGCGTCGCTGCTGGCCTCAGCCGGGTTCACTACTGACCACGAAATGGTCCGGGCGGCCGGCCGTAGCCGCTTCGTGCTGCTGCTCTAGCGCGCTCCTGCCGCCTGGTCAGGTCCGAAGGGGAGGCGGCGACATTAGCGACGGACATAGGCGGGCGTGTCAGACTTGAACCATGGGTCCCGTCCTGACCTGTGGCCGAGATGACCGGTGACAGCCGCCCGTGCTTTGCTGTGCTCGGCACTTTCCGGGTGGACAGGGACGGGCGGGAGGCCGACCTCGGCCCACGGTTGCAGCGCGCGCTGCTGGCGATCTTGGTGGTGGAGGCCGGGCATGTCGTCCCGGTAGACCGGCTCATCGACCTGCTGTGGCGGGACGAACCGCCGCCGGCGGCGATCGCGTCGGTACAGGCCTACATCTCGCAGCTGCGCCGCGTGCTCGAACCCGGCCGCCCGGCCCGCGCGCCCGCCCAGGTGCTGGTCACCCAGGACCCCGGGTACGTGCTTCGGGTCGCAGACGACCAGGTGGATGCGCTGCGTTTCCAGGCGCTGGCAAGGAAGGCGCATAACGACCTGGCGGGCGGGCGGCCCGCCGCCGCGGCCGCTGGCCTGGAAGAGGCGCTGGCGCTGTGGCGCGGTGATCCGCTGGGCGAGTTCGCCGGCGAGCCGTGGGCAGTGCCCGTAGTAGCCCGGCTCACCGAGGCGCACGATCTTGCCACCGAAGACCTGATCGACGCGTGGCTGGCGCTTGGCCGGCATGCCCAGGCCGCGGCCGAGCTGGAGGCGATGGTCGAGGCGCACCCCCTGCGGGAGCGGCGGTGGGGGCAGCTGATCGTCGCGACCTACCGCTGCGGTCGGCAGGCCGACGCGTTGCGTGCCTACCAGCGGTGCCGCACCGTGCTGGCCGGCGAGCTCGGCCTGGAGCCGGGGGCGGAGCTGCGGCGGCTGGAGGCCGCGGTGCTCGCCCAGGATTCCTCGCTGGACTGGCATACGGCCGCGGCAGCTGTAATGGTGCCGCCTGACGCCGCGCCCTGGCCCGCCGAACCGCACCTCGCTCAGTCCCAGCCCACGGAGGAAGCGCCGGCCCACTTCCTGGTCGGCCGCGACCAGGAACTGGCCCACCTGCGCGGCAGGCTCCGTCACGCCGCGTCCGGCCACGGCGGTGCCGTGGTTCTGGTCGGTGAGCCCGGTGCGGGCAAGACCACACTGGCGGAGGCGGCGGCTGGGCTGGCTGCCGCCGCGGGACTCAGCGCCGTATGGGGTCGGTGCCTGGACGCCGCGTCGACGCCCGCGTACTGGCCGTGGAGCCAGGTGCTGCGCGTGCTGCCCGACGGGCCCTTGGTCCGGTCGGCCCGGCAGCGGCTGGACGGTGAGGTTGCGGGCGAGGGGGAAGACAGCGTCCGCCAGTTCCGGGCCTATGAGGCGGTGGCCGCCGCGCTCGGCGAGGCGGCCGCGGGCAATCCGGTGCTGGCGGTGATCGATGATCTGCACGCGGCCGACGACGCGTCGCTGGCCCTGCTACAGCTGCTGGCCGGTGACCTGCACCGGATGCGTGTGCTCTTGCTGTTCACCGTGCGCGACACCGAGCGCTCCGGTCCCCTCGACCAGGCACTGGGGGAGTTGCTCCGCCACCCCGGCACCGAGCGGGTGGCGGTGGGCGCCTTCGAGCCGGCCGATGTCGCCGCGCTGGTCGAGCGGCTGACCGCCGAGCCGCCGCGCGCAGGCGTCGTCGCCGCGCTCATGAGCCGGACCGGCGGCAACCCGTTCTACACCACCGAGCTGGTCCGGCTGATCGGCAGCGAACATCGGCGCCAGCCGCTGACCGCTGGCGATGTGCAGGCGCACGACGTGCCCGGCGGTATCCGAGACGTCCTGCTGCGCAGGGTGGGCCGGCTTCCGGACGACACCCAGTCGCTGCTCAGGATCGCCGCAGTCGCGGGCTTCGAGCTCCAGCCGGACCTGCTCGAATACCTGACCGGCATCGATGCGGAGCATCTGCTGCTGGGCGTTGAGCCCGCGATCGCGGCCGGCCTGATCACCACGGCTGAGGGCGGCTGGGGGTTCGGGTTCCGGCATCCGCTCATCCACGAGAGCCTGTACGCGAGCGTCGGCCCGGTGGACCGGGCCCGGCTGCACGCCCGGGTCGCGGCCGCGCTGGAGGACATCTCCTCCGCCAGCGCCGCCGACGTCGCCCAGCTCGCCTACCACTACCTGTCCGCCGGCCCGTTCGGCGACCCCGCCAAAGCCGTGAAGTATGCGCGTGAGGCAGGCGCGCGGGCGGTCCGGCAAGGCGCCTGGCAAGACGCGGCCCGTCACCTGGAGCAGGCGCTGGCTGCCATCGCGCCCGCCCTGCCGGACGCCGACGCCACCCGCTGCGACGTGCTCGTCGAACTCGGCCACGCGCGCCGGTCGGACGGGATGATCCGGGAAGCGCACCGCGCGTTCCATGAATCGATCAGCCTAGCTGATCGGATCGGTGACGAAGACCGGGTGCTTGCCGCGGCCGTCGCGTTCGGCGCCCCGCAGCTGTGGGGATCCCGCGAGTGGGGCGAGACCGACCCCGGCCTCATCGCGCTCCTGGAACGGCAGCTGGGCCGGATCGGCGGCAGCGATCCCGCCCGCCGCGTCCGCATCCTCGCCACCCTCGCCTTCGAGCTGAACTCCGACCAGACGGCAGTCCGCGGATGGGGTTATGCGAACGAAGCCCTCGACACCGCGCGGCGGCTCGGCCAGCCCGAAGAGCTCGGTATCGCCGTCAGCGCCTACCTGTTCTCGGCGGGGGAGCTCACCGACCACGTGCCGCAGATCCGCGCGGTCCTCGACGAGATGCTCCAGGGCAGTCTGGGGGATCTCACCCCGCAGGTGCAGGCGATCCTGCTGGCCAGGCTGCTCACCGAACGGATCCGCTCCGGGGAGCTCACCCGGTTCGACGCCGAGTTCGCCCATGCCTGGCGCCTGGCTGCCGACGTGCTCCACTCGCCCGAGCTGCAAATAGCGCTGGGCATGGTAAAAGCGTGCCGTTATTTCGTCGCCGGGGACGTCGAGCGCGGCGCCGACCTCATGGAGTCTAGCCATCAGGCCCAGCAGAACCTGGGCACCACCTGGCGCGAACCAGGCCGGTTCGTCCTGGACAGCTGCCGGATGCTCCTGACCGGCACGCTCGCCGACCACGCGGAGCAGATGGCCGCACGCCTGGACCGACCCGACCATCAGTCCATCCCGCACCTCGCCGCCCCGGCCGCGGCCCTGGGCTTCGCCCAGCGCGGCGACCTCGAGCGGGCAGGCCAGATCGCGTCCCGCTGGTTCGCGCCGCCGCCGCGGTCGTGGACCTGGATGCAGGCGATCGCCCACTGGGCCCAGGTCGCGGCCATACTCGGGGTCCCGGACCCGGCCTGGCTTTACGATCAGCTCGCACCGCACGCCGGCGAGCTGGCCATCGTCGGCATGGTCACCGACGGCGGCGGAGCCGTCGACAGCCTGCTGGCCGGGCTCGCCCTGCGTCTTGGCCGCCTCGACGAAGCCGCCGAACACGCCCGGGTCGGCCTGGCGCTGGAGACCCGGGTCGGCTCCCAGATATGGATCAACCGGACCGCAGACCTGATCAACCGGATCGGTGCGGCGCGAGACCATGCGCTCAGCCGGGATCAGATGGCATCTGCCGCGCGCAGAGGCACGGTCTTCGCGGCGCGGCCCGCCAGGGCGGTGAGCGCCGCCGCCGCCTTTGAGCTGTCCGCGCGGGAGCTGGAGGTGGCCCGGCTGGTGGCCGGCGGGCTGTCGAACCCGGCGATCGCTTCGGCCTTGTTCATCTCGGTGCCGACGGTTAAGACGCACGTGTCGCACATCCTCGCCAAACTCGGCCTGGAATCTCGCGTGCAGCTCGCGAGCTGGGTCGCGGGCCACGACCTCGGCCCGGCCGCGTCAGCCCGCGAGTAGGAGCCGGGCCCCACACAATCATCCCCTGCAATCGGCCAGCTGGCCGATGGCATCGCGCCCGCCGGCGCGCATGATCGGCACCGTAACCCAGACCGATCTGCGCCGAGGAGCCACGATGAACACCACCACGACGACCGTAGACGAGTACGACCACGTGGCCGCAGCCCAGTACCTGATGAAGCACACCGGGACGACCGCCCTTGCCGTGCTGGACGGCCAGCGGTCCGATCAGCCGATCGGGTGCATCACGGAGACCGACATCGCCGAGGCGATGGCAGGCGGCACGGACCCGAACCAGGCCCGTGTCCGTGACCTGATCGTCCCCGCGATGGGCGTTCTGCCTAGATCAGCGCATTGACCGTGCCAGGACCAGGTCCTGCTATCCATTTCCGGGAGACAGCCATGAGCTCGCGTAGGAATCTTGTGAGGAAGCCGGTCATCATGGCCGTGGATGACGAAGTGGGGGTCCTTCACGCCGTCGAGCGTGACCTCAGCAGCCACTACTCCGAGCGGTTCCGCGTCCTGGCCGCCGGGTCCGGTGAAAGCGCGCTGGACACTCTGCGGGAGCTGAAGGTCCGGGGTGACCCGGTGGCCCTGCTTCTCGTTGATCAGCGGATGCCAGGCATGACCGGGGTGGAGTTCGTGGGGCATGCCCTTGAGCTATTCCCCGATGTCAAGCGAGTGTTGCTGACGGCCTACGCCGACACCGAAGCGGCCATCCACGCGATCAACACTGTGCAGATCGACTATTACCTGCTCAAGCCGTGGGATCCGCCGGAGGAGCGGCTGTACCCGGTGCTGGACGACCTGCTGGACGACTGGCTGGCGGAGTTCCGGCCCCCGCTCGAGGGGGTGCGCGTCGTGGGCCACCGCTGGTCGGCGGCGTCGCATCAGCTCAAGGACTTCCTGGGCCGCAACCAGGTCCCCTATCAGTGGCTGGATGTCGAAGTCTCAGATGAGGCCCGGGCCGTGGTCGAGGCTGCGGGGCCGGGCGCGGGGCTGCCCCTGGTGGTGCTCCCCGGCGGTGGGGTGATGCAGGCTCCGTCGATTGCGGAGGTCGCGGCCCGCATCGGCATGACCGGGACGGCCGAGCTTCCCTACTACGACCTGGTGGTGGTGGGGGCGGGCCCGGCCGGGCTGGCCGCGGCCGTGTACGGCGCCTCGGAAGGGCTCCACACACTGCTGGTCGAGGGGGAAGCACCCGGCGGGCAGGCGGGCATGAGCTCGCGCATCGAGAACTACCTTGGGTTTCCGTCCGGGCTGTCCGGGGGCGACCTGGCGCGCAGGGGGCTGACTCAGGCGAGGCGGTTGGGCGCCGAGATCCTCACTCCCCAGGAGGTCACCGCGCTCCGCGTGGCAGACGGGTACAAGATCCTCACGCTCGCCAACGGGGACGAGGTAAACGCCCGGGCCCTGCTGCTGTCCACCGGCGTGTCCTACAGGAGGCTGAACGCGCCGGGCGTCGACCAGTTCACCGGTGCCGGGATCTACTACGGCGCGGCACTGTCGGAGGCGGCGAGCGTGGCCGGCGAGGATATCCACATCATCGGCGGGGCGAACTCGGCGGGGCAGGCGGCGATATACTTCTCCGCGCATGCGCGCACGGTCACCATCTTGGTCCGCGGCGATTCGCTCGAGGACGCTATGTCCCAGTACCTGGTGGAGCGGATCCACGCGACCGGCAACATCAAGGTGGCCGTCCGCAGCGAGGTGGCCAGCGTAGACGGCACGGACCGCCTGCGGAGCATCACCATCCACGACATCAAGACCGGCGAGGAACAAACGGTGCCGGCCACGGCCATGTTCATCTTCATCGGTGCCATCCCGCACACCGACTGGCTGGACGGCGTGGTCGTCCGCGACGGTCACGGATTCATCCTGACCGGACCCGACCTCGACGGGCCTGACCTCAAAGGGTGGCCGGCCGACCGCCGCCCTCACCTGCTGGAGGGCAGCGTCCCCGGCGTGTTCGCCGCCGGCGACGTCCGCCACGGCTCGGTCAAGCGGGTCGCCTCGGCGGTGGGAGAGGGCTCGGTGGCCGTGATGTTCATCCACCGCTACCTCAGCGACTCCTAAGCGGGGTCAGGCCGGAGCGGCGATCAGGAAGAACACCCGGAGGGAGCGCTGATAGGGCGCCCGGGACCACTAACCGATAGTTGGAGGGCAGTTAGATGTCAATGGCACCGCCGATCGACGTGCGCGAGATGGCGATCGTCCATCGCACGTTCCGCAACACGTACAACGAATCCGCGCGGCTGGTGCGTGCCGCGCCGGTGCCGTCACCGGGGCGGGTCACGTTCTTGGCCGATCACATCGATTTCGGCATCGCGATGCTGCACGTCCATCACGAGGGCGAAGACGAGCTGCTCTACCCGAAGCTGCTCGAGCGAGTGCCCGAGCAGGCCGCGATGACCGAGCAGGTCGACCACGAGCACCTGCTCATCAAGACGGCGCTGGACGAAGCGTCGGCCGCGTGTGCGACCTGGCGCCAGCGGCCCTCCGCCGAGACCGGCGAGGCGCTGGCGGCAGCGCTCGACCATCTCAACGAGGTCGTCCGGCCCCACCTCGACGATGAGGAGCAGAAGGTGGTCCCGCTCGCCGCGGTGACGCTCACCCAGCAGGAGTGGGCCGCCCTCGGTAAGCACTCGGTCGCCCAGATCCCCCGCAACAAGAGGGGTGTCGCCTTCGGGATGATCCTCGAACCGCTCGGCGAGACTGACCGCGCCCTCATGATGCGCGTCCTACCGGCCCCGGTACGGATGCTCTACCCGGTGCTGATCGAGCGGCCCTGGAAGAAGTACGCGGCCACGCTGCGCACCGGGACCTGAGCTGCAGACGGCAACGGGCGTACAAAGTCTGGCCACATGCTTGGCGATGCGAAGCCAGGCTACTGCCAGGCACAGTCCGGTAGCGCGTACAGCCGGGTCGGCAGGCGGCATACCTGGTTCGACCTCACCCGGGCCGGGGAGGAGATCTTCCCGGCCTGTGGCTGTCCGCGGGTAAGACCGTCCCTGCAGGCGATCGCGATGTGTCCGGCATGTCGTCGGAGTCATACTGGATGCGGGTTGAGCGCTACCGGGCGGCGGTAGCGCTCGCTGTAGGGCAGTTGTAGGGCCACAGAGCGCTACCTGGTAGGGCCAGGAACAAGAAATGCCTGGTGGGCCGTACTGGATTTGAACCAGTGACCTCTTCCGTGTCAGGGAAGCGCTCTCCCACTGAGCTAACGGCCCGACTACCTCGCCGAGATGCTACCAGAGCCGGAACTCCTCCGCGCGACGCCAGCGGGGACCCCGCCCTCGCCCGATGACAGACCCGCAGCGTTCTAATCAGAGGTCCAGCGTTTGCGGTATCCCGAACCACTCCATCATTCCGTTGCCGATAAAACGAGTAATCGCCGCGATCTGCGCCCCTTCGAGGGTCAGCACGATCATTCCGTGCCCGCGGAACACCGGCTCGTGCTCGTCCTGTAGGTAGGACCCGAACGCGGGCTGCCCGTTCGCCCTGGTGGGGACCAGCCGGTACCGCCGGGGCCCGCGCCAGGCGGCGGTATCCCGCAGGAACCCGGCGATGGCCACCGGGCCCTGGTCCTCCAGCGTCATAGGCGGCATCGTGAACCACGCGTCGTCGGTCAGCAGGCAACGATGCCGTTCACGTCTCCGCCCGCGAATGCCGTGAGGAAGCGGTCCGCCACGTCCCGAGGCCGACGCCAACTCCAAGCTCGTCGAAGCGGTCTACGCCGAACTGCACCCCACCCGGCCCGACGGCGTGAGCTACGCTACGTTCCGTCATCTCAATGACCAGGTGACGTTCGTCCACGTCGTCCAGGTCCGGCAGGAGCCCAGCCCGCTCCTGGCCGTCAAGGCCTTCGGCGAGTTCCAGGCCGGCCTCGCCGGCCGCGTCGACCAGCCGCCCGTCACGGACGAACTCACCGAGGTGGGTTCCTATCGCTTCTTCGTCGGCGAAGCGGGTCAAGCAGGCTAAGCGGGCGAAGCGGGTCAAAGCGGGCGAAGCCGTCAGCGGGAAACCGTGATCGCGACGACCTCCTCCCAGGGCGTCGGCTTCAGGCCGAACGTCGCCTGGGCGGCCGAGGAATCCATGACGAAGTCGTCGCGGAACTGGTACTCGGTCTCGCGCAGCTCCCGCAGGAGCGGCCAGACCAGCCCCATCCCGACCAGGACCGCCGAGGGAATGGTGCCGATGCGCACCGGATCCACCCCGGCGGCCCTGGCCAGATCATCGATGACCTGCCGCTGGGTGCGCGGCTCGTTCGACGGAACGTGCCAGGCGCGTCCCCACGCCTGCGGGTCGGTCCCCGCCACCACCAGCATCCCCGCCACGTCCTCGGTGAACGACCAGGTGTGCAGCCGGTCGGCGCGGCCGAGCACCGAGACGCTCTTGCCCTGCCGGACCCGCCGGATGACGCGCTCGCCCAGCGCGCTCTCCGCGCCCGGCCCGACAAAGTCGGCGGCCCGGACCTCGGTGGCCCGGACCCGCCCGGCCCGGTGCGCCGCCAGCGCGTCCTGCCACATCCGAGCCCGCACCCGCCCCTTCCGGCCGGTCGCGGCCAGCGCGGTCTCTTCGCTCATCGGATGCGACGGGTCATAGCCGCCCGCGCCCGGGCCATACCCGTACAGGTTGGACAGGGTGACCAGCACCGCGCCGCTGCGCTCCGCGGCGCTCAGCACGCTGGCCGCGATCGGCGGCCACTCTGCGGGCCACCGGTGATAGGGCGGATTGACGCAGTTGTAAATGACCGCGGCTCCCGAGGCCAGCCGGTTCATGGCCTCGGCATCCCGGGCATCCGCCGCCACCCGCGTCACGTCCGTCGGCCCCGATCCGCTCCGGCTGACGACGCTGACGTGCTCTCCGCGCTCGGCCAGCAACCGGGCTACCCGGCCCCCGATCACTCCCGCGCCGATGACCAAGTGCGACATCCCGCACCTCCTAGTGACTATCGCTCACAACAGTGAGCAGCGCTCTCGATTCCATAGTATGCGATCATCGCCAAGTTACAAGAGCGCCGTTCTCGTTTGTTGTCATTGATCTCTTCGCTGTGCGATGATCGAGGGGTGGAACCCGAGGACGACCGGCCCCCGTCGCTGCCCCGTACGGCCCGCGAACGGGCCAGGGCCGAGATCACCGGGGAGATCCTGGACGCGGCCCGCGGACACCTGGCCACCGACGGCGCCCCGGCGCTCAGCCTGCGGGCCATCGCCCGGGACCTCGGCATGGCCTCGTCCGCCCTCTACCGCTACTTCAAGAGCCGCGACGAGCTCCTGACCAGGCTGATCATCGACGCGTACGACTCACTAGGAGCCGCCGCCGAGGCCGGCGAGTCGCCTGTGGCGCGCGACGACCTGGCCGGCCGCTTCACCGCCATCTGCCATGCCGTCCGGACCTGGGCCCTGACCCACTCGAACGAGTACGCCCTGATCTACGGCTCGCCGGTCCCCGGCTACGTCGCCCCGCTCGACACCGTAGCCCCCGCCAGCCGTGTGTCCACCCTGCTGATGTGGATCGTCATCGACGCCGCAGCCGCTGGCCGCATCCCCGCCTCGGACACCCAAGCCCCCCTGGACCCGGACACCGCGGCCGCCCTCACCCCGATTCGGTCCTACCTGCCCTCCGACATTCCCGCGCCGCTCATACAGCGGGCCCTCATGGTCTGGACGGGCCTGTTCGGCACCATCTCCTTCGAGCTGTACGGTCAGCTCCACCAGGTGGTCGGCGAGCAGCCTGCCGACCGCGACGCCTTCTTCGCCGAGTGCATCCGCCGCTGGCTCCAGTTCATGAACCTCGCCTGACCCGCCGCGCCGCACACCCGCCCGGGAGAATCTCACCAAGTCGGTTCCCACCCGCTTCATCGCCAACTAGGGCGCCAGACCGCGCATCACAACTAGCAACCGCCTCGCTAGCAGCAGCTGTCCCATTCCCGCGGAGGATCTGACCGTCGCGGAGAGTTCGGGCAACTGGGGTTGCCACAAGACTCCGCATGAGCCCGATCCTCCGCGCTAATTCCGGCAAATGGGGCCGAAAAGGCGACGCGACTCGCCCAAACATCCGGAATGTCAGTACTCAGTACTAGGTTCGAATAAAGGATCAAAAGATCATTTTGACCTAACGAACCTGGGTACAGCTGGTGGGGCACGTCCATCCACACCCTGCGGAACGGGCCGGCTCGCTCGCCAGCCGCCCCAAGGAGGCAACCGACCCAATGAGCACCATCCCCACACCGCCATCGCTCGCGCCTTCAAGGCTCGGTTCCTGACCGAGTACATCCGCCGAAGATGGGACGGGACGGTGAGTAGGGCCTACGACCGGCCGATGACCGGCTCCCTGAAGGCCAGCTGGTCCGGCGTCCGGGCCGCGAGGAAGTCGTAGTCACACCCCTCAGGCGCCTGCAGGACGTGCATCCGGTGGAGCACCGGCCAGCCCCGCGTGTCGCTGACCTCGGGAAGGATCGGCTCGCGACTGCTCAGGTTCGCTTCCACCGAAAGAGACCCGGCGTATGCGTCGAGGACCACCACGTCCCCATCTCGCAGCCGTGACAGCGGCCCGCCGACCGCGCTCTCCGGCGCCACGTGCAGCACCACGGTCCCGAACCCCGTTCCGCTCATCCGCCCGTCGGTGATCCGCAGCATGTCGGTGATGCCCTGGCTGAGCAGCTTGGCCGGGATCGGGATGTTGCCCCACTCTGGCATCGCCATCCCGGCGGGTCCGCACCCGGCCAACACGAGCACCGAGTCCGCCGTGACGTCCAGCGCGGGGTCGTCCACGCGGGCGCGCATCTCCTGGTAGGAGTGGAATACCACCGCCGGGCCCCGGTGCCGGAGCAGCGACGGGCTGGCCGCCGCGGCCTTGATCACCGCCCCGTCCGGCGCCAGGTTCCCGCGCACCGCCATGAACGCGGGCAGCGACGTCACCCCGGAAGGAACCAGAGGCCACCGCGCTGGGCCACCGGCGAGCGCCGCCAGCACAGCGGGCACCCCGCCCGCACGCGCCAGGTCGTCCATCAGCCCGGTCCCGATCGGGGCCACGTCCGCGATCACCGGCACCCGCGCGCTGACGGCGGCAAACTCCGAAAGCGGCAGCGACAGGCCGCGCCGTCCGGCCACCGCGCACAGATGGATGATCGCGTTCGTCGACCCCCCGACCGCGGCCAGCACGGTCATCGCGTTCGCGAAGCCGGCCGCGGTCAAGAACGAAGAAGGCCGCACCGCGTCAGACACAAGCGACACGATCCGCCGCCCGGCCTCCTCGGCCAGCACCGCCTGCCGCGCATCCCCGGCCGCGATCACTGCGGAACCCGGCAGCGTCATACCCAGTGTCTCGGCCATGATCGCCATCGTGGAGGCGGTGCCCATCGTGTTGCACGCGCCCAGCCCCCGGCCCAGGCAGGTCTCGAGCCGAGCCCACGCCGCGTCATCCAGGGCTCCGCTGCGGCGCGAATCGTACAGCCGCCACAGCGCCGTCCCGCTGCCGAGCCGCTCACCCCTGAACGCAGGAACAGCCCGGAATCCGCCGGTCACGATCAGCGCCGGGATGTCCGCGCTGGCCAGCGCCATCAGGTAAGCCGGGACGGTCTTGTCGCAGTTGCCCAGGGCCACGAGGCCGTCCAGCGGCTGCGACCTGATCATCTCTTCGACCTCGATGGCCAGCAGGTTGCGGTACAGCATGGCCGTCGGCTTCATCAGGTCTTCGCTGAGCGACATGACACCGAGCTCCAGCGGCAGCCCGCCCGCCGCCTTCACGCCGCGCCGGACCGCGGCGGCCAGCTCCGTCAGTCCCCGGTCGCACCGGTTCAGGTCGCTGGCCGTGCACGCGATCCCGATCAGCGGCCGCCCGGACCGCCGGGAACCGCGAGAACGGCGGAACCCGGCGGCCCGCAGCGCGGCCCGGTGGTTGAGCGCAACCTCGTCGTCCCCGCCCAGCCACGCCTCGCTGCGCATAGACCGCATAGACCAAGGTCCTCAGCTCGTGCTCGACCCCACCGGCTGCGGCGTGTCCTCGGTGTACCTCTCCCGCCGGAGAGAGAAGAACGGCGCGCGGGTGATCACCTTGGACAGCAACGCCAGCGGGACGCCGACCAGGAACAGCACCACGGCGATGATCTTCACCGGGGTCGGTGTTCCGGGCAGCGACTTGATGATCACGTAGACCAGCGTCCCCGCGCCCACCAAAGGCAGCAATAGCCCCAGCAGGAACTCGCGGACATCGCGGAACAGCACAGTGCGGTAGTACCAGATGCTGTACAGCGAGATCACCACGTAGTACCCGGCGAACAGCAGGCCGCCGGTGGAGTCGATGTAGATGATCGTCTTTTGCAGGCTGCTGGTGGCCAGGTACAGGATCAGCGCGACGATCGGGATGACCCCCATCACGACCAGCCCGGCCACCGGGGTCCGGAACCGGCGATTGACCTGGCCGAGCGGCTTGGGCACCGTGCGGTCCCGGCCCATGCCGAACATGACCCGGCTGCCGTCCACGATCTGCGACTGGATCGTGGTCGCGAACGAGGCGATGACCGCCAGCGCCACCAGATCGACGAACGCCTTCGGTCCGATCGTCCCGGCCAGGTACGGCAGCACGTTGCTGGCGTTGGCCGTGATCGCGCTGGCCGATGCGAGGCCCTGCAGGCAGACGAACAGGAAGACGACCCACAGCGTGCAGAACGTGATCGAGATCAGGACCGAACGCCCCGGGTCCCTCTGCCGCTTCTGCTCATCGCCCAGGTAGATGGGCGAGTCCCAGCCGCCGAGCAGGAACGTCGCGATGACCACCCCCGCGATCAGCCCGGTCGACCCGCCGGGGGAGTGGGACAACGTGAACCACGACCAGCTGGGCGCCGTGACGCCGCGGGCGTGCGAGGTCAGCTCGGTGTAGAGCCCCCAGATCGCCAGCGACGCGATGATCATGTACTCGACCAGGATCACCCAGCCCTCGAACCGGACGGTGACCTTCACCCCGATCACCGCGATGGCCACCACGAGCAGGCAGATGATCGTGGCGACCAGCCAGGTCAGCGGCTTGTTGTTGGCCTGGCTGGGGGCGATCAGATCGAGTACGGTCGACCCGATCAGGGTGATGTTGCCGATGTTGGAGGTCAGCGCCGTCATCAGCACCAAGATCCCGACCGCGAAGCCGATGATGGGGGACAGCCCGCGCGCCACCCACTCCACCGGCGCAGCGGCCGAGGCCTGCCAGTTGTTCAGCCGGTGGTAGGCCACCGCGCAGCACAGCATGGCGGCGCCCGCGATCAGCAGGGCCAGCGGCGAGGCCAGACCGGAGGCGGCGATCAAGGCGGCCATGGTCAGCGTGGTGGCGGCGGTCGGGGCCACGTTGGTGATGGAAACGATCCAGTCACCGCGAAGTCCGACCGATCTCGGCCGCAGGCCCGGGGAAGACTCGTTAGTCATGACGCGGAACCTCTCCAGGCGCCCTGGCGTCGGCCAGGGATAAGTGGCGTTAGATGGGCAAGATGGCCGGTCGCCCGGCCACGGTGACCGGCCAGTCCGCGGTGTTGCTGACCGGCACGGCAGGCCCCGAGCGGCCAACGACGAACGTGTCCTCGGACTTCGCGCCGCGGACGGTCGGGTTCCAGGCGAAGGCGGTCCCGGCCGCGATGACCTCGGCGGCGCCCGGCCGGCCGGGCACCACGTCGAACTCCCGGGACAGGTAGCCGATCGGGCCGCCCTGCACGTGCTCGCGCCACTCGCCGTCGAACCCGGCCTCGCGGTAGGCGACCTGCCCGGCCCGCAGGACGTCCGCCCACCTCCAGCCGGGCCCGGTCGCGGTGATCATGGCCGCCTCCACCGAGCAGGCCGCCTCGTGCCGGGCCGCGAGCTCGCGGTCGGGCGCGCCCGCCGACGCGGAACGAGAGCAGGCCACGTTCAGGCCGCCCCGGACGCCGACCACCACGGCCAGTACGTCGCGTCCGGTCACGGCCGTCGTCGGCACCGGATGCCGGAACGCCCGGCGCCGTGCCGCCCCGCCGACCAGCAGGACGGAGGGGAAGATCAGGCGTTCCTCCAGGGCCGCGGCGATCCGGGCGGCCAGGTCGCACTCCCGCTCGACAGGCTGCCAGGCCCGCATCGTCCCCTCCAGCGCCCGGGCGCAGTCGGCGCCGAGAGCCGCGAGCCGTTCGGCCTCCGCGGCGACCAGCGGCATCCGCAGCGAGGCCGGAGCCTCGGCCAGCTTCTGCCCGTCGGCCAGGCTCTCGGCCACCTCGGCCAGCCCGCCCGAGCTGTACCAGGGCACCGCGTGCAGCTCGAAGGAGGCCAGGTTCTCCTCGGCGGCCAGCCGCGGCTGCTCGATGTTGGTGGTGATGAGGAACGCGGCTGTCTCGGTGACCAGGGCCCACACCAGCGCGGGTTCCTCGTTGCGGACCACGCGGTCTTCCAGCCCGCCCGTCACCCAGGCCACGCCGGGCTGGGTGGTGAACAGGGCCGCGCCGTAGCCGCTGCCGGTCAGCCACTCCCGGACCCGGTCCAGCTTGGCCGCGACCTCAACCGAACTCATCGGACCGGCAGGCCTAGCCCGGCCGCGCCCGGCTTGGACTGAACCAGCCCGGGTGACAGCCGCTCGAGCCATTCCAGCGCCACCGCCGCGCGGTGCACCTTCTCGATCGCATTCGCGCAGGCCACGGCCTCCAGGTGATGTCCGCTTGGGTAGATCGCCTGCGCGTTGCGCAGGCCGAACTTCGCGTACAGCGGCGCCCCGGTCCGGACCAGGTCGCCGAGTTCCTGGCCGCGCACCACCCCGCCGAGCGGATCGGGGGATTCCACGTACAGGTCGAGCGGCAGGCTGACCGCCGCCCGCATCTCAGCCAGCTCGTCCAGGGTCACGTCGGCCGGGATGTTGACCGTGCTAGCACCCATCTCTTCGAGAACCTTGACCGTCACCGGGTTGGTCGGCGACATGCTGGCCGAGACCTTCCACACCAGTCCGGCCGGCAGCGCGTCCCGGGCCTGCGCCGCGGTGACCACCCGGAGCAGCCCCAGGTCAGCGACCAGGAAGCTGCGGATTCCCTCCTCCGTCGCCCGCAGTACGTCCTCCAGCGCGTAGGACATCTGGCGCAAGCCCCGGACCTGGTCCCCGTGCGCCCGGCCGTCGGCGGACCGCGCGTGAGCGCCGGTGCCGAACCGCTCCCTGGGCCCGACGAACAGGCATACCTCGACCCCCGCCCCCAGCCCGGCCTGGGCCATGTCGCGCAGCTCGCTGGCCCGCAGCAGCATCGCGCCGCTGCCCTGGGAGACCCTGTTGACCGTGACGCCCTCGGCCTCGGCCGCCCGCAGCACGGCCTCCAGCACGCGCGGCCCCTCCACGCTGGGGATCTCCAGCCGGAACGCCGCCCCGTCCGGGAAGGCGGGCTCGTGGTCCTGGCCGGTGACCCCGAGTCCGTCGAATACCTCGCCGACCCACCTCATCCGTCTGCTCCCTTTTCTCTATTTCTGCCGAACGAGCCATGGTATTTGGCTCTGCCGAAAAGTATTCTCTAGATCCGAATGAGTGGTGACACAATGACACGGCAGGGTACGGTGCTTGTCAAGACATAGCAGGCTATTCTGCTCTCCCGAATATATGACGGAAGAAGGGAACAGGCCGTGAACGAGCCGGCACCCCTGGAACGTGACGCGCAGCGCTACCGGCTGCACGGCGTCGAGCGGGCGCTGGACACCCTGGAGCTGCTGGGCGCGGCCGGGCCGGGGGGCATGACGCTGACCGAGCTCGCCGAACGGATCTCGGTCTCCAAGAGCAGCGCGTTCGCTCTGCTGCAGACGCTGATCGCCCGGGGGTTCGCGGCCGACTCCGGCAGCCGGCTGACCCGCCGGTACCGGCTGGGCCTGGCCCTGGCCAAGCTGGGCGACGCGGCGGAGGTCCAGTCTCCGCTCATCAGCCTGGCCATGCCGGTCATGCAGTCGGTCACCGACGCCACCGGGCTGACCACCCGCCTGGTGGTACCGGACGGTCCCTACGCCGTGGTCACCGCGCGGGTCGACGCGCCGGGCAGCGTCCGGTTCGCCAGTTACCTGGGCCAGCGGGAGTACCCGCACTGCACCTCGGCCGGGAAGGCGCTGCTCTCCGCGCTCCCGCCCGAGCAGGCCCGGGCCCTGGCGGTCCAGGCCGGCATGCCGGCCAGGACCGCGCGCAGCATCACCGATCCCGACGCCCTGCTGCGAGACCTGGAGCTGAGCGCCGCTCGCGGCTACACGATCGACGACGAGGAGGACGCCGAGGGGGTGTTCTGCGTGGGCGCGGTGATCCTCGACCGGAACGGCGAACGGGCCGCCGCGATCAGCGGCACCGGGCTGAAGCTGAACCGCCCGACCTGGCGCATGGACGAGCTCGGCCTGACCATCCGGGAGGCCGCCGACCAGATCACCGTGGCCCTGGGCGGCCCCCCGTTCGCCGAACGCCAGCTCCACGCTCCCCTCTTCGCCGGCCGCCCGCCGACCCAGGGGAGCGACCGTGGCTGACCGGCGCGCCCTGGTCATCACCACGCCCGGCTCGATCGGCCTGCAGGACGCTCCCGAGCTCGTCCCCGGTCCCGGCGAGGTGGTAGCCCGCCCGGTGCACACCGGGATCTGCGGGACCGACCTGGAGCTGCTAG
>Ga0187781_10000648_pt1 | contig 25099 bp, 22 predicted proteins | sample 0715_SJ02_MP02_2_FD_132447 | JGI IMG/M metagenome (GOLD analysis project Ga0187781, IMG submission 132447) | Tropical peat soil microbial communities from peatlands in Department of Meta, Colombia - 0715_SJ02_MP02_20_MG | ecosystem: Environmental > Terrestrial > Soil > Wetlands > Peat | place... | reverse complement strand
TAGCGTCAGTACGGCGACGCTCGTAGTCCTGCGCCATCGCCTGCTGTTGTGCCGGTGGCACATGATCGTAGTGCGACAACTCGATCGAGTAGCTACCCGAGGCTTGGGTGATTGCCTTTAAGCGTCCCGCGTAGTCGTCGAGCGCGGCGAGCGGAACCGTGCCACGCAGGCGCGTCGTCCCATTGCCGAGTTCGTCGCTGCCGTTGACATGGCCGCGACGTGAGGACAGATCAGCTGCAATGTCGCCAATCTGATTGTGGGCGCAAACGACCTCGATCCGGACAATCGGCTCCAACAGAACCGGCTGGGCTTTGGCGAGCGCATCAAGGAATGCCTTTCGCCCAGCGGCGACAAACGCGACCTCTTTGGAATCCACCGGATGATGCTTGCCGTCGTAGACGACGATCCGCAGATCCTGCATCGGAAAACCGGCCAAGTAGCCGGTGGCAAGCACTTCCCGTACGCCCTTTTCCACTGCCGGGATGAACTGGTGCGGAATAACTCCGCCCTTTACCTGATCGACGAACTCGAAGCCCGCCCCGCGCTCCAGCGGCTCGATACGCAGGTACACCTCGCCGAATTGACCGGCGCCCCCGGTTTGCTTTTTGTGCCGCGCGTGCCCCGTAGCCTGCACAGCGATCGTTTCGCGGTAGGGCACCCGCGGCGGCCGCGTGGTGAACTCGAGCCGAAACTGCGACGTCATCCGTTCGAGCACCGACCGCAAGTGCAGTTCCGACAGCCCTCGCACGACGGTCTCGTTCTGGAGAGCGTCGTGATCGATGACGAGCGTGGGATCTTCCGAGGCGATCTTCGCCAGCACGTCGGACATACGTCCCTCGTCGCCGCGACGCTTCGGCGTCAGTGCCAACCCGAACATCGGCTTGGGAAACGCAAGTGGTCGCATCCGGACCAGATCCTCGTCGTGGGAATCGTGCAGCACGCAGTCAAAGACGATGTCGTCGATCTTGGCTACGGCGCCGATGTCACCCGGCACTAGAGCAGTTACCTCGAACGTGTCCTTGCCCTGAAGCGCCAGCAGGTGCCCAACCTTGAACGACTTTTTCGCATCACCGATGTAAAGCACCGAATTGGGCGTGATCGTCCCCTCGTGGACGCGGAAGATTCCGATCCGTCCCGCGTAGGGATCGTTGACGACTTTGAATACGTGTGCCAGGACATGCCCTGCGGGATCCGGCTTGGATTGGAACACACTTGCGTCCGTGGCGCGCACGAACTGTGGCGGATTTCCCTCGCTGGGATTTGGCAAATCGCGCTGGATCACCTCGAGCAGTTCGAGGACACCCGCACCGGTGCGCGCCGAAGCAAAGCAAACTGGCACAAGGTGGCCCTCGCGAAGCGCTTGCTCCAGCGCCTTATGTAGCAACGTCGGATCGATATCGCCTTGCTCGAGATAACGATTCATTACCGTCTCGTCCACCTCGACGATCTGCTCGAGCATCTGCCGGTGCACCTCGGCGACCGAAAGAAAATCGGTATCGCCCTGATCGTTGGCAAAGCAATCGACGACGCGGGCGCCGCCGTCGGCCGGAAGGTTGACGGGCAGCAGCTCGGGGCCGAAGGCCTCGCGCAGCCGGTTTAGTAAATTTGGCAGATCGGTGTCTTCGCGGTCAATTTTATTTACGACGACGATCCGGCAAAGGTTGCGCTCGCGTGCCCAATCCATCATTCGCCGCGTTGTCAGCTCGATTCCGGCGGCCGCATCGACGATCACGGCAACGGTCTCGACCGCGTCGAGCGCGCCGAGCGCCTGGCCCAGGTAGTCCAGGTACCCCGGCGTATCGATCAAATGAGCGCGGACACCCTTGTAATCGAGGTGACAAACCGCCGCGCGAAGCGAATGCCCTACCTGCTTTTCCAACGGGTCGTAGTCGCAAACTGTTGTTCCGCGTTCGACACTTCCGGGTGCGCCGATCATCCCCGATTTCGCCAGCAACGCCTCAACGAGCGTGGTCTTCCCGGACGTGCCGTGGCCGACAACGGCGATGGTGCGAATGTCAGCGGTTTTATTCATTTGCATCCCGCGGTATCCCTGGGTCGCGTCACCTCGATGGCGCACACTATAGCGGTTCCTGCGCCGCGTCCATGCTTACCGAAATCCGACCGCTTCCCAGGATCTCGGACAGGCCGGTAAAAGACGACGCGCTTTAAGCGAAAAGGATGCATCGCGAACGCCGTTACGGTTAATGAAATTCGGCCCATCCGCACGATGTTCCTAGCCAGCTTGCGGAGCGCGAACCTCGGGCAGGTCTAGGATTGCGCTGAAACGGCTCGAAGCGGGCGTCCTCCAACGCCCTAGCGATTCTGGCAGAGTCATCGTTGAGGCGGAAAAGCAAAGATGGCGTTTGCAATCAAAGCCGAGGTTCGCGACCCGTGGGCGACGACGTTCGTATTTGTTGCGCAAAAGACGATGTATGGAGGCAAGCACATCGCTGAAGGCGATACGGTGTTTGTCTTTGCAAGCGAGAACGAGGGCGGAAAAGGACTAATCGCGCGCGGAATCGTCACCTGCGCCAAGCCGATAGCTAAAAGGCCTGGCATCGCCCGCCAGACGTCTCGCGTGAGCATCACCGTCAAACGTACCGCGGTCGCGAAGCGCCCCCTTGGGCGGATCGAACTTAGACGTTTCGGCTGCAGGATCGACGGTCCGCCCGAAACTGAGCTCCAATTCAAGTTCTATCGCCAAGCAACCAACAAGATCGCGGGCATCTCAGATGAAGTGGCGGCGTTTCTTGGCGGATATTTCTAGCGTGTCCGCCTTATCTTGCGACGGTAGCATGCAAAAGTATTGTGTCCATTTCCCCTGCCGTCGGTGATCACTGTAAATCGATGCGCAACAAATGCAGCGTGGCGGTGCCGTAGCCTTGTCGCATAGGTGCCGGAATCAAAATCGGCCGGCGTTGCAGCGCATTGACGAAAACGACGCTCTATATCTTGCTTGGCCGCCTAATCGCCCAAGTGTCTGCGCCTTATTCCCACTCGATCGTTGCGGGTGGTTTTCCCGAGATGTCGTACACCACGCGGTTGATCCCGCGCACTTCATTGATGATCCGGTTGGACACTCGGGCGAGCAGCTCGTGCGGCAGCGGCGCCCAGTGGGCGGTCATAAAGTCCTGCGTCTGGACCGCGCGCAGGGCCACGACCCAGTCGTAGGTGCGCCCATCGCCCATAACGCCGACGCTACGCACCGGCAAAAACACCGCGAAGGCTTGACTTGTGCGCTCGTACCAGCCACTTGCTCGCAGCTCGTCGATGAAGATCGCGTCCGCACGACGCAGCAAGTCGGCGTATTCGCGCTTGACCTCTCCCAAAATCCGCACTCCGAGACCAGGTCCCGGGAAAGGATGCCGATGCACTAGGTCAGCCGGCAAGCCCAAGGCAAGTCCCAGTGTCCGCACTTCGTCTTTGAACAATTCGCGCAGCGGCTCGAGCAGTTTAAGGTGCAGCGACTCGGGCAGTCCCCCGACGTTGTGATGGGACTTGATCGTGATGGCCTTTTTTGACTTGGCTCCTGCTGATTCGATAACGTCGGGGTAAATCGTGCCTTGCGCGAGCCATTTCGCTTTGGTGCATTTGGCGGCCTCTTGCTGGAACACTTCCACGAATTCGCGGCCAATGATTTTTCGCTTTGCTTCCGGGTCGGCCACGCCCGCAAGCTTGTTAAGGAAGCGCTCGGAGGCATCGACATGCACCAGGTGCAAACCCAGGTGCTGCTCGAACATCGCGAGAACCTGCTGCGCCTCTCCTAGGCGCAAAAGTCCATTGTCAACAAAAACGCACGTGAGCTGTTGGCCGATGGCCCGGTGAATCAAAACCGCGGCGACCGAGGAGTCCACGCCCCCAGAAAGACCCAAAATGACTTCATCGCCTCCCACCCGCTCCCGAATGTGCGCCACCGCCTCGTTGACATAATCGGGCATGTTCCAATCGCCCCGGCAGCCGCAGATCTGGCGAACAAAGCGTGTGAGGATTGCCTGTCCCTGGCGAGTGTGAGTTACTTCCGGGTGAAACTGCACACCATAAAATCGGCGCGATTCGTCGGCCATGCCCGCGATCGGGCAACTCTCCGTCGAAGCCATCAGCGTAAAGCCTGGCGGCATCTCTTCGACTTTGTCGCCGTGACTCATCCATACGTCAAGAAGGCCTTCGCCGTGCGGACCGGCGGCGTCCTGCAGTCCTTCGAGCAGCCGCGTGTGCCCGCGCGCGCGCACTTGAGCAAAACCGAATTCACGCTTCGCACCCAAATGCACCCGCCCGCCTAGCTGCTGCGCCATGGTTTGCATACCGTAACAGATGCCCAGGACCGGAACGCCAAGTTCAAACACCACGGCGGGGGCCTTGTCGGTGTCCTGCTCGTAGGTGGACTGATAGCTGCCGGACAAAATGACGCCGCGCGGTGCAAAAGCGCGAATCGCCTCGGCGCTCATGTCGCAAGGATGAATCTCGCAGTACACCGAAGCCTCGCGCACTCGTCGCGCGATCAGCTGGGTGAGCTGTGAGCCAAAATCGAGAATGAGGATGCGGTCGTGCTGCATGTAAAAGCGCTATGACGCTGCCTTGCGAAACGTCGCGGCCGCCGACGCCACGCTATTCCACCCGATAATTGGGTGCCTCCTTCGTGATCCGCACGTCGTGTACATGCGACTCGCGCATGCCGGCGTTGGTGATCTCAACAAACACCGCTCGGCGGCGCAATTCCTCAATCGTGCGGCAACCGCAATACCCCATACTCGAGCGCACCCCACCAGCCAGCTGAAAGACTAGCCCGACCACGCTGCCCTTAAAGGGCACCATGCCCTCGATGCCCTCGGGAACGAGCTTGTCGACATTGGCCTCGTTGTCCTGGAAGTATCGCTCCGCGGCCCCGCGTTTCATCGCTCCCAGACTGCCCATTCCGCGATATGTCTTGTATGAGCGGCCCTCGTATAAAACCTGTTCTCCCGGGGCCTCCTCGGTCCCCGCAAACATGCTGCCCATCATGACCGTCGATGCCCCAGCGGCCAACGCCTTCGCGATGTCACCGGAGTAGCGCACGCCGCCGTCAGCGATGATGGGCACGCCCGCGCCTTCCAGCGCACGCGCAACGGCATCAATTGCGCTGATCTGGGGCACTCCAACGCCAGCGACAATGCGCGTGGTGCAAATGGATCCGGGGCCTATGCCGACCTTCACCGCATCGGCCCCGTGCTCAACCAGTGCCAGAGCGGCCGCACCGGTGGCAATGTTGCCGCCGATCACGTCGACGTCCGGAAAGGATTTCTTGATCCAACGAACGCGATCGAGAACCCCTTTGGTATGGCCGTGAGCCGTATCCACGACGATCGCGTCGACACCCGCCTGCACGAGCGCTGCGACGCGCTCTTGATCGGCCTCGCTAGTTCCCACCGCAGCGCCAACGCGCAGCTTGCCAAGTTCGTCCTTGGCGGCAAGGGGATGTTCGGTGGTTCGAGTGATGTCCTTGACCGTAACCAGCCCACGCAGCATGAAGGCATCGTCGATCACCACGACTCGTTCCAGACGATGGCGGTGCATCAGGGCTTTGGATTCCTCCAGCGTGGCGCCTTCGGTCACGGTAACGAGCCGATCTCGTGGCGTCATGATCTCGCGTACGGGGACATCCAAACGGGTTTCAAACCGCAAGTCGCGGTTGGTCACGATGCCCAGCACATGACCCGTTGCGTCGACCACCGGCAGCCCGGAAATTTTGTGGGCGCGCGTCAGTTCGATCACTTCGCCAACGCGCATGTCCGGAGGAATCGTAATCGGGTCTCGCAACACGCCCGCTTCGTGACGCTTGACCTTGGCCACCTCGGCTGCCTGTTGGGCAGGCGAGAGGTTTTTATGGATGATTCCGATGCCGCCCTCCTGTGCGAGGGCGATCGCCAAACGGGCGTCGGTTACGGTGTCCATCGCTGCCGACACGAGCGGCAGCTTAAGCGGAATACGACGCGTTAAGCGCGTGCTCAGGTCCGTTTCTCGAGGAAGCACCGCCGAATAGGCCGGTACCAATAGCACGTCATCAAAAGTCAGCGCCTTTTCTTGGAAACGCATGCCCATCCTCTTGACGCAAAAGCAGATTATAGACGCATGCGTTTGCCGCGCCGAGTGCGGCAATTCGTCCGTTTTTCCGGTTTTTGCGCTCCGCAATGCCCCGTAGAATCAGCGGAGTACGTGTTTCTTAGGTGCAGCTTGGGCCTGTGAGTGCCTGACACCTTGAAAGCCCTTTTCGTCCATCACAGCGTTTTCACGAAATCCGGAACGTCCATGACAAATCGGCCTTGGTACTTGGGGCACGGCAGCTGCCGCCTCATCTTGCTCTTCACCTTGATGGCAGCCGGCAGTCTGGGTACCGCGCAAGCGCAATGGGCTTGGCGCGATGCCAACGGCGAGGTCACCTATTCGGATTCGCCCCCACCTTCGGACGTTTCGCGATCAAACATCTTGCGCGAGCCAACAAGTGTCAGTACTAGCAGCGCAGACACAAGCCCTGCCCCGGCCACACCCAGTGCGCCTTCACCAGGTGTCAGCCCGACCCCGGTAAGCCCCGGGGCTGGCGCCGCCGCTTCGCCGCCTCCGCGCCCGACCCCGCAGGCGAACAAGCCCAATGCGGCTCCCAAAACTCTCGCAGAGCAAGATGCCGATTTTCGTAAGCGCCTGGCAGAACAGCAAAAAGCCGAGGAAAAGCAAGAGCAAGACGAAGCGCAAGCATCGCAACGGACGGAGGCTTGCGCCCAGGCGAAGTCGTACCTGGACATGCTTCAGGGCGGCACGCGGCTGCTGCGACCCGATGCGAACGGCGAGCGCAATTTCCTCGACGATGACCAACGCTCGGCGGAAATACAAAAGACGCAAGACGTCATCGAAAAAAACTGCTAGCACCGCCTTCTATCTTGGATTTGTGCCAACCGCTGCCAAGCACCGTGCAAACCCTTTTGGCAGCGACCTTATCGCTTGCGCCTCCAGAGCAATAGCGTGAACACTGCAGCTCACGCACCGGCCGCGGTCTAGTTTTGCGAGCGCTCGGCTCATCGTGATCTGGCCAAGGCCGCGCGTGCGATTTGCGCCTTATTGCGTGCTGCGCGCAACCGCCGGGCCTCTTTCGGATCGAGCTGCAATGGTCGGTAGATTTCGACCCGGTCCCTGTCGCGCAACACGGTATCCAAGCCGCAGCGACGATGAAATATCCCCACCTCAAGGGTCTCCAAACGCAACTCCGGTATCGCTTGTAGCACTCCCGAGCGCTCGATGGCCATCTGCACGGTGGAACCGGACTGCAGATTGACTATCTGCATCCACTGGTGCTGTGGTTGTGCGTAAACGACGCTGACCCGAATCGGCTCAGACACCGACTTGCCCATACAGTTGCTCGGCGCGGGCGGCAAACGCATCGACCAGGGAATTGGCAACCCGGTCAAACACCGGTGCGATGGCGCGTCCGAGCAGTCCCGCAGCAAAGCGATAGTGCAAATCCAGGCTGACTTTGCATGCGTCCTCGCCCAGCGCCCGAAAGCTCCATTCTCCCCGTAAGTCCCGAAACGGACCTTCGGCCAGTGTCAGGGTGATCGAATCGGGAAAACGATGCACGTTGGTGGTCGTAAATTGGCTGTGCACACCCATATAAGCGATCTCTATACGCGCCTCGACGACGTCGTCTTGAGCCTGTGGCCGCACATGAGTCGCCGAGCACCACGGCAGGAATTTGGGGTACTGAGCAACATCGTGCACCAGAGCGAACATTTGTGCTCGGCTGTACGGAACGATGACGGAACGGTGGACGCGGTGCATAGCGATCGGTTGTTACACTTAATTTTATCGGTCCCCGGCGCCCAGGAACACCATGTCGATAACGCAAAATCGCAAGGCACTGCACGAATTTCACATCGAAGAGCGCTTCGAGGCGGGATTGGTGCTTGAAGGCTGGGAGGTAAAGAGCATTCGTGCGGGGCGCGCGCAGATCAATGATGCTTACGTCATCGTGCGCGACGGCGAACTATTCTTGCTCAATGCACATATCGGCACGCTTCCGACGACATCCACGCACGTGCACGCCGATCCGACCCGCACCCGCAAGCTGCTGCTGCGAGCCGAGGAGATTCGCAAGCTCATCGGCAAAGTCGAGCGAGCCGGCTATACGCTCGTTCCCCTGGATCTGCACTTTTCGGGCGGGCGCATCAAACTCTCGGTAGGTCTGGCCAAGGGAAAGCGCCAGTTTGAAAAGCGTGCCGCCGAGCAGGAGCGAGACTGGAAGCGCCAACAAAGCCGCCTGCTAAAGCAGCGCTCCTCCAAATAAGCTGCGACACATCACTTTGTAGCGGCGATCCGGCGCCACGTGTCGACGACCGAGTCCGGGTTTAGCGAGATCGACCCAATGCCTTGCTTGACGAGCCATAAGGCAAAATCCAGATGGTCGGAGGGCCCCTGCCCGCAGATTCCCACATATTTGCCCTTGCTGCGGCAAGCCAAGATCGCGCGCGCAATCAGCGCCTTGACCGCCGGATCACGCTCGTCAAATTCGTTGGCAACCAGCCCGGAATCTCGATCCAAACCAAGCGTAAGTTGCGTCAAATCGTTGGAGCCGATCGAAAATCCGTCGAAGTACTCCAGAAAATCCTCTGCCAGCAGGGCATTAGATGGAACTTCGCACATCATGATGACGCGCAGGCCGTTTTCGCCGCGACGCAGGCCGTGTGCAGCCAGCAGCTCGGTCACCTGCCGGGCTTCGTCGAGCGTGCGTACAAAGGGCACCATCAGTTCGACATTGGTATAACCCATCGTGTTGCGCACACGCTCAAACGCCGCGCATTCGAGCTCAAAACATCCGGCAAAACTCGATGCGATGAATCGCGAGGCGCCGCGAAAACCCAACATAGGATTTTCCTCATCGGGCTCGTAGCGCGTTCCGCCGATCAGCTTGCGATATTCATTGCTCTTGAAATCGGACAAGCGCACGATGACTGGCTTGGGCCAAAAAGCGCTGGCAATCGTCGCCACCCCTTCCGTCAGGCGTCCCAGAAAGAAATCGTGCGGGTTCGGGTAGCCATGCGCCAGCGCTTCGACGGCCCGTTTAAGGGCCTCATCCAGATTCGGATACTCGAGCACTGCTTTGGGATGCACGCCGATGTGATTGTTGATGATGAATTCCAGGCGCGCCAGACCGACTCCCTCGTTGGGCAGCGACTGAAAATCAAACGCCAGCTGCGGATTGCCGACGTTGAGCATGATTTTCACATCAATATCGGGCAGCGACCCGCGCTGCACTGTCTCGGTTTCAACGTCGAGCCGCCCCGCGTATATCACGCCGGTGTCTCCCTCGGCGCAACTTACCGTAACGTCCTGACCATCGGTTAGGCGCATGGTCGCATCGGTACAGCCAACCACCGCCGGGATGCCCAGCTCCCGGGCGATGATGGCGGCGTGACAGGTGCGCCCGCCCCGGTCCGTCACAATGGCCGAGGCGCGCTTCATCACGGGTTCCCAGTTCGGATCGGTCATCTCCGTCACCAGAATGTCTCCTGGCTCCACGAGTTCCATCCTCGAGGCATCGCGGACCACGCGCACCTTGCCAACGCCGATCTTTTGCCCGATAGCGCGACCCGAGGTCAACACCGGCGGCGGCCGGTCTTTGGGCAGCTTCAGCCGGTAGCGCAGCTGCGTTTCTTCTTGCGACCGCGATTTCACCGTTTCTGGCCGCGCCTGCAAAATGTAGATTCGGCCGTCGACGCCATCCTTTCCCCACTCGATGTCCATGGGACGGCCATAATGGCGCTCGATCGCCACGGCGTAGCGCGCCAGCTCAAGGACATCGGCATCTTGGAGCGAAAAGCGGTGACGCTGTTCATCGTCGACATCGTCCGTCCTTACATGACGGCCGGCGACACTGCCCGCAGGATCGAAGACCATCTTGATCAGCTTTGATCCCAGGTTACGGCGAACAATGGGGAACTTGCCAGCCGCAAGCATCGGTTTGTGCACGTAAAACTCGTCAGGATTTACGATTCCCTGCACGACCGTTTCGCCCAGTCCGTAGTTGGACGTGATAAATACGACGTCCTGAAACCCGGACTCGGTGTCGAGCGTGAACATGACGCCCGCCGAACCCAGGTCGCTGCGCACCATGCGCTGCACCGCCGCGGACAATGCGACTTCTTCATGGCTAAAACCGTGATGCGTGCGGTAGGAGATAGCGCGGTCGTTATACAGCGACGCGAACACGTCCCGCAGACGGGCAAGCACAGCGTCCACACCAACGACATTAAGAAACGTCTCCTGCTGCCCTGCAAACGAGGCCTCGGGCAGATCCTCGGCGGTCGCGCTCGAGCGAACCGCAACCGAAATGCTTTTCTGCCCCGCCAACAAGGAGCCATAGTGCGCACGAACGGCATTTTCCAGCGCTGGCGGAATTGTCGCTGACGCAACCCAGTTGCGAACTTCTCGACCCGCGTCGGACAGCGCGCGTACGTCGTTGACATCAACGCCTCGCAGGCGCGCCGCGATACGCTCGTGCAGCCCGTTGGCGCGCAAAAATTCCCGAAAGGCCTGCGCCGTCGTGGCAAACCCGTCGGGCACGAGAATGCCATCGGCGGTAAGCTGGCTTAGCATCTCGCCCAGCGAGGCGTTTTTGCCGCCAACGCGCTCCACATCCGACATGCGCAAGGAGCGCAAAGGAACGACCAACTCCTCAGCTTTCATTAAACCTCCCAACCAGTCCTGCGCCGTGCGCGCAACATGTGACGGGGTCCTTACCTTGCCACTAACCGGCCGATGCCCCGATCGGGGGCTGTGCCAAAATCTTGATCATTCTACTCGGTCGCAGGAGTCTTATATATGACTTCGCATCCGCACGCATCGCAGTTTCGGGACGTGTTTTATGTCTCGGACGGCACGGGTATCACCTCCGAGACCCTCGGGCACAGCGTGCTGGCCCAGTTCGACTCCGTGCGAGTGCATGCGCACCGCATCTCGTTTGTCGACACCCGCACAAAAGCGCTCGATGCTATCGAGCGCATCAACGACTCGTTTCGTCGTCATGGCCGCCGGCCGATCGTCTTTCTGACGCTTGTGGATCCCTCGATCAACGCCATTTTGCATAGTGCCAAAGCGTTGATACTGGATTTATTTGCGACCTTCGTCGTGCCACTGGAGCAGGAACTCGGTTGCAAGTCCACGCACACCATCGGTCGGTTTCACAATATCGCCGATTCGCACACCTATAAGAATCGCATCGAGGCCATTGGCTACGCACTCGCACACGACGACGGTCAGTCGGCGGCGGAACTGCAGCGCGCAGAAGTCATCCTCATCGGCGTTTCGCGCAGCGGCAAGACACCAACAAGCCTGTACCTGGCGATGCAATACGGGGTCAAGGCGGCAAATTACCCATTGATACCGGAGGATTTTGAGCGCGGCGCACTTCCCAGCGCCCTTGGGCAGCACCGTCACAAGCTCTTTGGCCTTTCGATTGCGCCCGAGCGACTTGCCGAGGTGCGCTATGAACGCCGACCCAACAGCCGCTACGCCTCACTGGAGAATTGCTGCTATGAGGTGGCGCAGGCCGAGCGCCTGATGCGCGTCTGCGGCATCCGCTGGCTGTCAACAACAACCAAATCGATCGAGGAGATCGCTGCCACCGTAATGCAGGATTTCCTGGTGGAGCAGCCCGCCGAATAAGCAAAAGCGCTTGGCCCGACGAACGACCCCCCGTAGGGGCAAGCGTGCCGTATGGCAAGTCAACGATCGAAGCGCACCGGCTCAGATGCTTCGTTTGATAGGCCCCGACCGCGCGCCAATTAGCGGCGACGCAGGCGCTCAAACAGACACACTGCGGCCGCGGCGGCAACGTTGAGCGACTCTACGCTGGTGCTCGTCGGAATGCGCACCCGCCGATGGCATACCGAAAGAGCTTCCAAGGACGGCCCGGCACCTTCCGCACCAAAAATCCAGCCCAGCGCGCGATCTCCCAGGTCGTGGTCCCACAGCGAAGAAGCACCGTGGGCGACCGCAGCGATCCACTCTCCATCGACCGTATCGGGCAGTTGCGCGGGTGTCACTCGCTCATGTAAGCCAATGCGAAAGTGTGCACCCATCCCCGCCCGAAGTGCCTTGGGCGACCAAAGCGACGCCGTGCCCACGGCAGCCAAGACGTGCACGACTCCCGCCGCCGCGGCCGTGCGAATCAACGCACCAACGTTTCCGGGATCCTGAACGCCATCGAGGTACACGAGGTCACTAGCCACCCGTCGGGGTAATGGCAGATCCGGAATCGGCAGCACTAACAGCAATCCGACACCTTTTTCAACGGGCGCAATTCGATCGTAGAGCGCGGCGCCCAGCTCGTAGCGCGGCGTGCTCGCCGAAAGGGTGTCGAGAAGTGTCTCGATATGCGGATGTCTGCTGCCGCGGCGAATGACGATCGCATCAATGGGTGCAGCGCAGGCCAATGCGGCCTGCGCCAAGTGAATGCCTTCGGCGAGCGTCAAACCGATGGATCGTGCGGCGCGCGGCGCGGTAGCGATGCGCAGCCAACGGCGAAAGGCCGGATTGGCCTCGGAGACAATGGTTTTCATGACCTGCGATCGCCCATGCGAAGCATTGCCTCGCGCACGGGGGCAAACGATTGGCGGTGTATGGGGCAAGGTCCAAGTGCCGACAGGCACAGCCGATGCGCGGGTGTCGGATAGCCGAAGTGCTGGGCAAATCCGTAGCCAGGAAATTCTTGGTCAAACTTGCGCATCAGCTCGTCGCGGTGCGTCTTGGCAAGGATGGACGCACAGGAAATCGCAGGCTCCGAGACATCACCGCCGATGATTGCCCGGGCGCCAATGCCCAACTGCGGTAGCTGATTGCCGTCTATGAGCGCGAAGTCTGCTGGGGGAGATAACGCCTCGAGCGCCCGGCGCATTGCGAGCAAGCTGGCCTGCAAAATGTTAAGCGCGTCGATCTCCTCGACGCTAGCACTGGCGACAGACCAGGCAAGCGCCCGGTCGCGAATTTGCTGCGCGATGCGCTCACGCTGTGCCGGCGATAGCCGCTTGGAATCTCGAGCGCCCATGATTTGCCGCCCAGACCCAAGGACCACCGCCGCGGCAACTACGGGGCCCGCTAAGGGGCCGCGCCCCGCTTCGTCCACGCCCGCGACTCGCCACAGCCGTCCCGATGCGCTGTGGTCCTCATTGCCCCCAGTGGCTTTCACGACCGGCGCGTCCGGACCTGCGAAATGGTGTCCAAAATGGCCTCGGTGGCCAACGCCGGCGTATCGCGGCGCAGCGATTCGTGAATCGCGCAAAAGCGCTCTTCCAAATTCCGCTGCTGGCGCTCATCGCCTAAGACACGCAGCAGCTGTTCGGCAACTTCTTTCGGGGTCGCCTCCTCCTGTAAGAGTTCTGGCACCAGTGCTTCGCCCGCGAGAATGTTGGGCAAACCAATCCATGGCAGGTACCCCCCAATGCGCCGCATGATCCAGGCTGAAGCAACGGGAACTCGGTAGGCAATCACCATGGGCCTCTTGTACAAGGCTGCCTCCAACGTTGCCGTGCCACTGGCAACCAAAGCGCCGTCACTCGCTTCAAGGCAGTCGTGCGACCGGCCATCGACCAGGGTAATTTGCTCGAGCGTGGCCTTCCTGCAGATCTGCGAGCGAATCTGCTCCACAAGAGGCCGCAAGCCAACATCGGCCACCGGCACAATGAAACTCGCATTGGACAATGCGTCCGCGAGCCGCTGCGCGGCAGCAAAAAAGACCGGGCCAATGTATTGAATTTCGGCGCGTCGGCTTCCGGGCATCACGCAAATCACCGTTTTGTCGGCAGCAACGCCCAGGCGCTCCCGCGCTGCGGCCCGATCGGGGTGCATTGCAATGGCGCTGGCCAGCGGATGGCCCACATACGTCGCGGGTATGCCTACGCGATCGTAGATCGATTGCTCAAAAGGAAACACGAGCAAGACCCGATCGGCCGCCTGGCGGATTCGTTCGATGCGCCACCCGCGCCATGCCCAAATGGAGGGGCTGACATAGTGGACCGTGGCCACGCCAGCTCGACGCACACGTTTTTCCAGCGCCAGATTAAAGTCGGGGGAGTCCACGCCGACCAGCGCGCTACAGGAGCCGTCGCGCAAGCGCAGCGCCAAAGTCCGACGCAGCCGAATCAGACGCGGCAGCTCGCGCAGCACCTCGACGTAGCCGCGCACAGACAACTCGCGCACGTGGTACCAGGGACTGCAGCCGGCGGCTATCATTTGTTCGCCGGCAATTCCGACCGTTCGATATGGCGGGCAGTGTCGTTGCAGCGCCTCGATTACGGGTGCAGCGAGCAAATCTCCGGAGGCCTCTCCTGCGACAAACGCAATGCAGGCAGCCTCGTCGGTCAACGAAGGATGCCTCGACCCGGAGCCGCGAGAAACTCGGCGAACTCGCGCACCAAAGCCGCGTTGTGTTCGGGCAACTCTTGGACGAACGCGTCCAGGGCAACAAGCGCATCGGCCAGTGGACGATTTTCCCGGTAAACGATGCGGTACGCGCGGCGCAAGCACGCGATGCTTTCGGCAGAGAACCCCCTGCGCTTGAGGCCTTCGACGTGTATGCCATGCGCCTGCGCGGGGTGCCCGCTGCAGACCATGTACGGTGGAAGGTCCTGCACGAGGATCGAGCCTCCACCACACATGCTATGAGCCCCCAGACGCACGAACTGATGTATGGCCGCCACTCCCCCGATGACCGTCCAATCACCGACGCTCACGTGCCCGGCCAGTTGAACACCATTGGCAATAATCGTGTTGCTTCCGATAGCGCAGTCATGCGCGAAGTGCGTGTAACCCATGATCCAGTTGTCCGACCCGACCCGAGTCACGCCGCCGCCTTGGACGGTACCGGTATTGATCAGACAGTACTCACGAATCGTGTTGCGGTCACCAATGATCAGCTGGGTGTCTTCCCCGCCGTATTTCTTGTCCTGGGGTATGGTGCCGATGGAGCAAAAAGGATATATGCGATTGCTTCGGCCGATCGTCGTGTTTCCTGCAAGAACGACATGCGAGCCAATTTCGGTGTCCTCGCCCAGACGCACTGCGGCGCCGATGATGCTGAAAGGTCCCACACGTACGTCGTCACCAAGCTGTGCCTCGGGGTCGACAATCGCACTCGGATGCACCTGCACCATCAGCTCGCTCCGGGGGATGATGGCTTGCCCGGTACGGGGTCGATCGGACGGTAGGCACACATCAGTTCTGCCTCACATACGAGTTGTCCCTCGACCAGGGCGCGTCCGGTGAACTTGACCACGCCGCGCAGCTCTCGATCTTGCACGACCTCCAGTCGCAACTGATCACCCGGAATGACGGGACGCTTAAAGCGCGCTTTGTCGATGCCAGCAAAGTAATACAGATTATCTGCTTGCGCCTTGTGCCCGGCACTGACAAAGGACAAGATTGCCGCCGCCTGCGCCATCGATTCAAGAATGAGTACACCCGGCATCACCGGGTAATGCGGAAAGTGCCCCGTGAAAACGGGTTCGTTCGCAGTGACATTCTTGATGGCCACGATGCGCTTGCCCGCCTCCAATTCCAGGACCCGATCCACGAGAATGATCGGGAAGCGGTGCGGCAGCAGGGAAAGAATCTCTCGGATGTCCTTCATGGTGTCGGTTCCGTGTTGTTATCGTCTTTGGTCATCGGTTCACGCAGCGCGGAACCAGCGTCTTGCGACGCTGCCCTTGGCCCTTCGAGGCGTCGAATGCGATTGCGCAGGTCCACGAGGTGGCGCACCAATGCAGCATTGCGCTCCCAATCACGGTTTCGCATGATGGGAAAGACGCCCGTGTAAAAGTCCGCCTGGTGCAGATTGTGAGAAACCAGCGTCCCGGCGCCGACAATTGTGCCGTCGGCGATCGTCAAATGTCCGTGGATCATCGAGGCGCCACCCAACTGGCAGTTGCAGCCGATGATTGCGCTGCCTGCAATGCCAACACAGCCGGCGATGGCAGTATGTGCGCCGATACGGCAGTTGTGTCCGATCTGCACCTGATTATCGATCTTGACCCCGTCACCGATGACCGTATCGCCCGCACTGCCCCGATCGATCGTGGTATTCGCGCCGATCTCGACGTCATCGCCAATTTGAACGATGCCTGCCTGCGGAATCTTGATCCAACGTCCGCGAAACGGTGCAAAGCCAAAACCATCGGCGCCGATTACCGCCCCGGAGTGAACAATTCCCCGCTGGCCGATGCGGCAGCCGTGGTACACGCGTACGGCGGCATATAAACGCGTCTGCGCCCCGATGTGCGCTCCGCGGCCAAGCACGCAGCCCGGGCCGATCCAGGCGCCGGCCTCAACGACCGCTGCATCTTCAATTACGGCCAGCTCGTCCACCCGTGCCTCGGGATGAACGATTGCACCACGATCGATCCTTGCGCTGCTCGCGCAGCCGGCGATGACAGGTTCGCAGGCCACAAGCACCTGGGCAGCAAACGCGTACCAGGCATAGGGCGCGTCGCACACAATCAAAACCCCTTGGGCCCGTCCTTGCGCAAAGAGCTCCTGGCTGGCCGCGCTGTCTAGTACGAGTGCGCCCGCCGCTGTTCGAAGCGCCTGCTGGCGGTAGCGGGCGTTGGCAAGGAAGGCAAGATGGGTGGGGGTTGCCGCCTCGAGACTAGCGACTGCCTCGATGCGCCAAGCAGCGTCGCCCAGGACGCGCGCGGGTAACTGTCCATCGGTCAGGTTCGCGACCGCGTCGCACAGCTCAGATACGGTACGAGCCGACGCCATCGGCTCACTTTGTGCTGTCGAGTGTCTTTAATACCTTGTCCGTGACGTCCGCACGCGGTCCCACGTATACCGCATCTTGCAGAATCACGTCATATTTTTCCTGCTCCGCGATCTGCCGAACGATGCGCTGGGCGCGCTCGAGCAGGGACTGAAGCTCCTCGTTTTTGCGCTGATTCAAGTCTTCCTGAAATTCGCGCCGGCGGCGCTGAAACTCGCGGTCCATTTCCTGCAGCTCGCGCTGCTGGCGCGCGCGGTCGGCCTCGGAAAGTATGGGACTGTCTTTATCGAGCTTGTCGGCTGTCGCCTTGAGCTTGGCACCGAGCTCCTGCAGCTCCTTATCGCGCTTGGCAAACTCCTGCGTCAGGCGCGCCTCGGCGGCTTTGGCCGCGGCCGACTCTCGCATGATGCGCTCGGTGCTTACAAATCCAATCTTGAGTTCGTCCGCGCGGGTCAATGGGGCAAGTCCCATTAACAGACAGGCGAAAAGGCTCGGCGCAAGCCATGCGGTACGTCTCATCGATGACCCTTCGACTTCAGAGGCGACAATTCTGCCATAGCCGCGCCCGGCATGGCACCTAGCCTAAAAGCCGGTTCCGATCTGGAACTGGAAGCGCTGGACGAAATCCCCCGGCTGGCGGTGCACTGGGAAAGCAATGCTGATCTTCAAAGGTCCCACGGGAGAGACCCACGCGATGCCAAAACCGGTTGCGTAGCGAAGCTCGGAGAGTAAAACAGCCTGATCCGCGCCCCAGACATCGCCGGCATCGACAAAGACCAAGGCCCGCAGCGAGCGGTCGGCCCCCGGCAAGGGCGCCAGAGCCTCGATCGACCCATTGAGCTCCTTGGTGCCACCGAGCGGATTGCCGTTGGTGTCGCGCGGACCCAGCGTCCCCGCCTCGTAGCCACGCACGCTGCCGATACCACCGGCGTAGAAATTCTTGAAGATCGGATAGGTTTTGCCATTGTAGGTGTCGCCGTACCCACCCTGGCCGTTAAACGCCAGCGTAAAGCGGTTCGTAAGCGCCAAGTATTGCTGGTACTGGTAGGTCGCTTTGTAGTATTGCAAATCCAGGGCGGGCGTTCCCACTTCCAAGAATGCGCGCTGGTAGTTGCCGCGGGTCGGTGCAATGACATTGTCGCGATTGTCTCGCGCCCACCCGGAAGAGGCAATCAGACCTGCGGCCGTCGTGCCAAATTTGTTGACGTAGTCGATGTATCGCGACGGGCTGTAGGTACTGAGCGTGATGTCGTTTTCTTCGACGCCAAGACCGAGGAACACGGTATCAAATTCGGTGAACGGCACGCCGAAGCGCTCGGAAAATCCCTTGGTGCCGATGTCCACTGTGGCCAGATTCAGGCGCGACAGGTTAGAGTTGCGCTCGTAAATTTCATCGGTGCGGCTTATTCCGTCCTGGGTCATGTATGGGTCGACGTGCGAGAGCGCGATGGTTCGCGTGGCGTAGCTCGTATTGACCTGAATGCCCACGGCGTGTCCGGTGCCGAAGACATTTTGCTGCGTGTAAGAGCCGCTTAAAACCAGGTGCTCGGTGCTGCTGTAGCCAGCGCCGGCCTGGATCGTGCCATTGGGCTTCTCCTTCACCGTGTAATTGACATCAATTTGATCCTGGGTGGCTGGCACGGCCGGCGTCTCGACCTCAACCTTCTCAAAAAAACCCAGGCGGTCGATGCGATCGCGCGACACGCGGACCTTGTCTGCGTCATACCACGCCGATTCAAATTGACGAATTTCCCGGCGGATCACCTCGTCGCGCGTATGCGCATTGCCGCTGATGTTGACGTGGCGCACATAGGCCCTGCGTCCCGGATCGATCAAAAACGTGAAAGCGACTTCCCGCTTTTCCTTGTTGGCCTCCGGCACCGGGGTAGCAGTGGCAAAGGCGTAGCCCAAAACGCTTAGTCGATCCGTCATGCGCTTGGCGATCGCGGTCATGCGCTCCCCGCTATAGATATCGCCCGGCTTTACGTCGATCATCCTCTGGAATTCCTCGTCCAGCCCGAGCGTCTCGCCGGCAAGCTTCACGCTGGAGATTGAGTAGCGCTCGCCCTCGACCAGATTGATGGTAATGAAAATGTCCTTTTTTTCCGGGCTGATCGCAACTTGCGTGGATTCGACGTTAAAGTCGAGGTAGCCGCGGGCCAAGTAAAACGAGCGCAGCGTCTCCTCGTCGGCCTGCAGTTTTTGCCGCGCATACTTGTCGTGGTTCGTGTACCACGTAAACCAGCCTGGCGTCGACAGCTCCATCTGCTCGCGCAAAGTGTCATCGGAAAAAACCTTGTTGCCGGTGAACTGGATTGCACGGATTTTTGCCACGTCGCCCTCGTCGATGGCGATCGACACGTTGACGCGGTTGCGCTCCACGGGTGTTACGGTGGTCGTAACCTTCACACCGTACAGTCCGCGGCTCAGGTACTGGCGCTTGAGCTCTTGCTCGGCCCTCTCCAGCAGCGAACGGTCGTAGACGCGCGCCTCGGTCAGACCAACTTCCTTGAGGGATTTTTTGACGGTGTCCTTGTCAAACTCCTTCATCCCGGTCAACTCGACCGCAGCAATTGCCGGGCGCTCCTCTACTATGACGACCAATACGTCGCCCTCGGCCTCAATGCGCACGTCCTTGAAAAGCCCCGTCTGGTACAAGGCGCGAACCGCCGCGATGCCTTTGGTCGGGTCGTAATGATCGCCCACGTGCACTGGCAGGTGGCTAAAAACCGTACCCGTCTCCGTGCGCTGTGCGCCTTCAACCCGGATGTCGCGAACCACGAACTCCTCGGCGAGCGCGGAGCCTGCGCTGCCGACAAGGGCCGCCAGAATTGCGGCACGCAAACGCTGCGCACCACCGAACTTTTTGGAAGCACGGTGCATGAAACCTAAACCCGTCGCGATTCTTTTTCGTTCCGACTTACCACGCGGCGCTTAAGCTCAGGACAGCAGGCGCGTCAGGTCGTTGTATAGGGCAAGAGCGGTCAAAAGGATGAGCATACCGACACCAATTCGCTGCGCTACCTCTACCGTGCGCACCGATGGCGGACTGCCCTTTGCAACTTCAACCAGATAGTACAGCAAGTGTCCGCCATCGAGCACAGGAATCGGCAGCAGGTTCAACACCCCGAGGCTGATGGAAACCAAAGCAAGAAAGCTCAGGTAAGCCACCAGCCCAATTCGCGCGGTCTGACCCGCGACATCCGCAATGCTTACTGGTCCCGACAAATTGCGCCACGATGCCCGCCCTTCGATCATGCGCCAGACCATCCGCAGGGAAAAAACGCTGGTATCCCAAGTGCGCATGCCAGCACGTTCCAGCGCCTGCACCGGCCCATAGCGAATGGACTGAGTTTCCAAAAAGTCGATGCCAACGCGACCGATGACCTGGCCGTCGGGTAAGGTCACGGACGCCGGCGTAATCGTCAGCTGTCGGGTGACGCCGTCTCGCTCCAACTGCCAAATCTGCGCCTGCCCCGCATTGGCGCGCACGCGCTTGGTCACATCCGTTGCCGTACGAACCGCATTTCCGTCGATGGCAACGATGTGCTCACCGATCTCCAGACCTGCCTTAGACGCAACTTCCCCCGCAACCAAGCCGCGCACAATTGCGGCACCGGCACCGCGCACGATGCCCAGGCGCTCAAACCAAGTCTCGTCCACATCTTCCGAGTGCCCCGAGGACAGGTCCAGCCGCACGCTGCGCTCGGCTCCGCGCAGGTCACGCACGGTCACATCCGCGGCCTTGCCTCCAACGCCCGCCCGCAACAGGGCCCAGCGCAGATCACTCCACGAGCGTATTTCTTGGCCGTCGAAATTCACGACCAGATCTCCGTCCGTCAGACCCGCCTCGGCCGCAGGCGTGTCTTGTGGCACGGGGCCCAGATACGGAGGAGATTCCACGGTGCCGATGAGATTGACCGCCCAGTACAGCAAAACCGCAAACAGCAAATTGGCTGCGGGCCCCGCCACCACGATGGCCGCTCGCTTGCCCACCGACTGCCGATTAAAGGCGCGCGGCAAATCGCTAGCAGCCACGGGGGCACAATCGGGATCGTTTTCGTCGAGCATCTTCACGTAACCGCCGTAGGGAATCGCCGCAACCACCCATTCCGTGCGGTCCGGACCAAGAATCCAGCGGTACAGTGGCCGACCAAATCCGACCGAAAAGCGCAGGACTTTTACGCCGCAGCGACGTGCCACCCAGTAGTGGCCGAGCTCGTGCACCATAATCAGGATGCCAAGCGCCAGGAGAAACGCCAAAATTGTCGTTATCACGTCCATGCCTTGCTTATCGCCTCATCGGTTTTCACACACCTTGGCGCCCTCATCGTTCTGAGGCCAGGCCGGCCGGTGCCGATCGCCCAATTGCCTCTCGCGCGTGGGCCCGAGCCATGGCATCGATTGCTAGAACGTCTTCGACCGACTGCGGCCCAGACGGTGCCAGCGCGTCGAGCGTTTGCGAGATCACCCGCGGTATGTCCATAAATGCCAAACGCCGCTCCAAAAACGCTTCGACCGCCATTTCGTTGGAAGCGTTCAAAACAATGCTGGCGCCGCAGCCCGCTTCGAGCGCATGGTAGGCCAACCCCAGGCAGGGGAATCGCGTCAGATCCGGCGCCTCGAAGGTCAACGCGGCCAGCCGCAGGAAATTTAAGCGCTCCGAGCCACTTTCGATGCGCTCCGGGTGGCCCAGCGCGTAGGCGATGGGGGTGCGCATGTCGGGCGTGCCCATTTGCGCCAGTACCGAGCCGTCCTCGAACTCGACCATTGAGTGCACCACGCTTTGCGGATGCACAACCACGTCGATCTGGTTGCGCGCAAAGCCAAATAACCAGCTTGCCTCGATGACTTCCAGACCTTTGTTCATCAAGGTTGCTGAATCGACGGAGATCTTGCGCCCCATCTGCCAGTTTGGATGCGCGCACGCCTGCTCTGGCGTTACCGTCGAAAAATCCTCGCGTCCCCGAAAAGGTCCTCCCGAGGCGGTCAAAATCAGTCGACGCACGGCATTACGCGAACGCGCGCCCGCCAGACACTGGTGAATCGCATTGTGCTCGCTGTCCAGCGGCAGCAGGGTCGCGCCGCCGACACGCACCGCATCGAGCAGCAGCACGCCAGCACAGACGATTGCCTCCTTGTTCGCCAGCAAAAGCCGTTTGCCGGCCCGCGCCGCGGCGATCGTCGGCAGCAGTCCAGCGGCACCGACGATTGCGGCCACAACGATTGCGGCACCTTCGCAGCGTGCGGCCTCCAGCAGTCCTGTCACGCCGCTATGCGCGCGCGTGGGCACGTTTGCCTCCCGCAATTCGGAGCGCAGTTGCCCTTCGTACGCCGGGTCGCCGATCACCGCAAGCTGCGGTCGGTGCTGCACGCACAAGGCCACGAGCCCGGTAACGTTGCGATGCGCGGTGAGCGCGACAACGCGAAAATGATCCGGGTGGCGCGCAATGACATCCAGCGTGCTGGCACCGATGGAGCCCGTTGCGCCAAGTATCGATACGCCTCTTGGCACCGTTTCATCCATGGTTCCATCCGTTCACGATGGTCCACTGGCTCAGCACGGCCAAGGGCAAAGTTGGCAATGTGGCATCGATCCGATCCCAGACCCCACCATGCCCCGGCAAAATATTGCCACTGTCCTTGGCCCCTGCCTGTCGTTTAACCAAGCTTTCGAAAAGATCCCCTACGATACTCAAGGCAACAAAAGCAAGCAGGATGCCGATCCCGTAAACAGGCGCAGCGATGAGCAGCCGCGTGGACCAAAGCGGGCCTTGTGGCCAAAGCCAGCGCAGCGCCTCAGCAAGCACGCCGACCGAAAGCACCGCTCCCCAGACCCCCGCCCAGGTTTTGCCCGGGCTGATGCGCGATGCAAGCTTGCGCACACCAAATGCCCTCCCGAAAAAATACGCCGCAATATCCGCGATCCAAACCAAGGCCAGCACCGAAAGCGTCCAAACGATCCCGCGATGCAACAAGTCAACCAAAGCAAACCATGCGACCCCGCCCAGCAGCAGCGCCCCGGCAACCAGCAAGGAGCGATTCATCGGCAGCGTTTCGCGTTGGGCGCGCACCAGCAAAATGCCGATACACAGCCACAGCGTGCAAGACACCGCACAAAGGGCCGTGAGCATGCGAGGCGAGGGTCCAAGATCCTCGAGCTGCAAAAAAAACCCTGCCAGGGCCGCCAGCGCAGATGCGGGCAGCGCTACGCGTGCGGACACGCCGCTTAGTCGCCACCATTCAAAAAGCGCAACACCGACAAACACAGCCCCAAGCGCAATCAGTGCTTGCAGCGAGATCGCCGCCGCCCCCGCCAGGGCAAGCAGCAGCACGATTGCTGTCAAAACGCGGGTACGAAGCATGACGATTCTTTACTCGGTCTTGGCCACTTGCTCACTGGTGCGGCCGAAGCGGCGCTCACGCTGCGCATACCATTGCAGTGCGGCCGCGAACTCCTCATTTTGAAAATCGGGCCAGAGCACTTCGGTGAAGAACAATTCCGCGTACGCGAGCTGCCAGATCAGAAAGTTGCTGATGCGCCGCTCTCCGCCCGTTCGAATCAGCAAGTCCGGGTCCGGTGCGAAGGCCATCGAGAGTTCGCGCGCGAACTGCCCCTCGCCCGGTAGCGGCTCGCCAGCCTTGTGAGCCGCAACCAGGCGCTGTGCCGCTTGCACGATATCCCACCGCCCGCCGTAGCTAGCGCAGATCGTAAGGTGTAGTCGGGTGTTGTGCGCGCTTTGTTCTTGCGCCCGGGCAATCAGCTCGCGCAAGCGCGATTCGAATGCATCGATCTGGCCCACCACGCGCAGACGAACGCCGTTGCGCACGAGCGAATCGATCTCCCGCTGCAACGAACTGACAAACAAGCGCATCAGTACCGACACCTCGTCGGCGGGACGCTGCCAATTCTCCGAACTAAACGCGAAAAGACTCAGATACTCGATACCGTAGGCGATGCTGGCCTCGATGACCGTGCGCACGGTCTCGACGCCGCGCGAATGCCCCGCCACGCGCGGTAGGCGTCGCGCTTTTGCCCAGCGTCCATTACCGTCCATGATGATCGCAACGTGCCGGGGGACACCGGCTTTGTGTTGCGGCGCGTCAGGCGCTCCAGCGGGCATCGGTGTAGTTCGAGGGAAGGCAGACCGAAGAGGGTTGCGCGAACGTTGCCGCGCAAATCGACCTCAAACCGTCATGATTTCCTTTTCCTTGTCGGCGACCAGACGGTCGATATCGGCGACGAACTTGTCGGTGAGCTTTTGAATCTCATCCTCGGCACGTCGTTCTTCATCTTCCGAAATGTCCTTTTTCTTTACCAGATCCTTCAGATGTTGATTGGCATCGCGCCGCAAGTTGCGCACCGCCACGCGCGCGGCTTCGCCTTCTTGCTTAACTACCTTCGTTAGCTCCCGCCGCCGCTCTTCGGTTAGCGGTGGCATCGGCACTCGCAGCATGTCGCCGTGCGAAGCCGGGTTTAATCCGAGATCCGACTCACGTATTGCCTTCTCCACAACGCTCAAGAGTTTCTTTTCCCAGGGCTGCACCGTGATTGTGCGCGCGTCCGCCAGACCGATATTGGCAACTTGCGAGATGGGCACCATCGAGCCGTAATACTCCACCTGCACGTGATCCAACAGTCCCGTATGCGCGCGCCCCGTGCGCACCTTCGCGAGGTCGCCCTTGAGCGCTTCGATTGACTTGAGCATTTTTTGCTCTGTCGCCTTACGAACGTCGGTCATCGCCATTTCCGCTCTCCCAAGAATTCGACTACGCGTGTACGAGCGTGCCTTCGTCTTCCCCGCTAACGGCACGCTTGAGCGCAGCAGGCCGCGATATGTTAAAGACGCGAATTGGCAATCCCTGGTCTCGACACAAGGCGAACGCCGTAGCGTCCATGATCTGCAGGTTGCGCGCCAGCGCATCGTCGAAGCTGATTCTCGGGTAGCGTACCGCCTTGGGGTCTTTCTTCGGATCGGCCGAGTAGACGCCGTCGACTTTGGTCGCCTTCAGAACCACCTCGGCGCCAATCTCGGAGCCGCGCAATGCCGCCGCGGTGTCCGTCGTGAAAAACGGATTGCCGGTGCCGGCCGCAAATATGACGATCTTGCCCTCGTCAAGGTAGCGCATCGCCTTGGGGCGAATATAGGGCTCGACAACCTGCTCGACGTGCAGCGCCGACTGCACGCGTGCCTGGATTCCCGCATTGCGCATCGCGTCTTGCAACGCCATGGCGTTCATGATCGTCGCCATCATGCCCATATAGTCGGCCGTCGCGCGATCCATGCCGCTAGCGCCCAGCGCAATTCCGCGAAAGATGTTGCC
>Ga0187781_10000647_pt1 | contig 25130 bp, 18 predicted proteins | sample 0715_SJ02_MP02_2_FD_132447 | JGI IMG/M metagenome (GOLD analysis project Ga0187781, IMG submission 132447) | Tropical peat soil microbial communities from peatlands in Department of Meta, Colombia - 0715_SJ02_MP02_20_MG | ecosystem: Environmental > Terrestrial > Soil > Wetlands > Peat | place... | reverse complement strand
GTCTTCGAGAAGCCGGGCGAGCTCCCGTCGCGAGTGGATGTCGAGCTTCATGTATATGTGCGAGAGATGGAACTCGATCGTCTTCACGCTTAGATAAAGCTGGTCCGCGGCTTCCTTGTTGGTGAGGCCCTTTGCGACGGCACGTGCGACAGCGAACTCAGCGGTGCTGAGCCCGAGCTCACGACGCGCTTCGCCGGGCCGCGGCTGGGCCTGGCACCGGGCCAGCTCCTGGTCACAAAGCTGCGCGCAGGGACCCGCCCCCAGGGCAGCGAGGCGGGCGGAGGCCGAGCGCAGGCGCGCTAGCGCTCGCTTTCGCTGTCCGCTGTGGCGAAGGAACCTCGCTTCGTCGGTTTCGAGCCGCGCCAGTACGAGCGGAACCCTCAGGCCGCTCGCGTGCTGCCAGGCGGCGGCAAAGGCCTGGGACGCCGCAGCGCGGTCTCCGCTCGCCATCGACAGCAGTGCCCTGAGGCGGGCGGTGCTGGCACTGGCAAGCGGTGAGGCGTCGTCGCCTTGGAGCTGCTCGAGTTCACCGAGGCGCTGGGCGGCGAGCTCGGGCTGGGCCAGCGCGACGAGGGCCTCGACCTCCAAAGAACGCCAGTCGAGCAGGCCGGTGATCCCGAACCATTTGCCCTTCCACTTCTCGCGTACCCTGGCCACCGCGGTGAGGGCCTCACCCGGGGCCCCTCGGGCCAGGGCAAGGGCCGCCTCGGCAGTAACCGCGCCAGTGCCAGCCCACGCCCCCCAAGCGCTGCCGCCGCAGCGTGAGCAGCCTCGATGTGGCGGGCGGCCAGACCGAAGTCCCCCCGTCCGATCGGTACCAGGGTGGCAAAGTGGTGGACGTGGGCGGACAATGTGGCGTAGCCGGCGTCGCGAACCAGGGACACCGAAAGCTCGGCGTGGGCCAGCGCGTCGTCCCAGGCACCCAGCAGGTACTCCGCACAAGCGAGGTAGGTAAGGCACAGGGGCGCGTAGCGGGCCGAGGACCCTCCTCTGAGGCGGGCCGCGGCGTGCGACAGGTCCGGGAAGGCGAGTTCCGGGTAACCTGCCCCCAGGCGGGCGGTCCCGCGCAAGATGAGCGCGTCGAGATCGATAGCAGCCAGCTGCTCGCTCGGTCCCGGCAGCTGCTCGAGCAGGGCCAGTGCCTCTGGCACCCGGTAGGTCCAGACCAACGCCTGGGAAAGCAGGCAACGGGCACGGTGGTGCGCAAGCGGGCTGCTCTCGGCGGCCTCCACGGCTCGCCTGCCCCACAGCACCGCTTCATCCCCGCGCGCTTGCATGAGACAGACGGTGACCTGCTCACACAGGGCCCCGGCCAGGGACGGCTGGGATCTGTCCCCGGCTTGCCATGCCTCATTGAGGCGCTGCTCCGCGCTCACCAGGCGGCCAGCGAACAGGTCGAGGGTACCGAGCAGGGCACTACGCCGGACGCCCGGTGAGGCCTGCTCGACAAGCGGCGCCAGCGCCTCGGCGCCTGCCACGTCGCCTCCGGCCAGGTGGGCCTCGAACGCGTCGAGCAGCCGGCGCTCCCGCGGGGCGGCCTCGGCGCTGGCCGTCGCTGCCTGGGCGAACAGTGAGGCAGCCAGCATCCTCCTGCCGCTGCGTTGCGCGGCGCGAGCCGCCTCCTCCAGGTCGGCAGCCAGGGCTTCGTCGGGGCCGGCCGCCGCCGCCACCCGGTGAGCCAGGGACCGCTCTCCGCCAAGCAGGCCTGCCGCCCGCCGGTGCAGCGCCATGCGCCGTGCCGCACCGAGGTCGTAGTAGACAGCGCTCCTGACCAGCGGGTGCACGAACGAGATGTCCTCACCCAGCTCGCCCGGGACCTCAGCCAGAACCGAGGCGCCGGCCGCCTGCTCCACGGCCGCCTGCGGGTCCTCGATCCCGGCCAGCTCGCCCGCCAGGCGCAGCGATGATCGCTGGCCGAGCACGGCGGCCGCCATCACCAGGTCCTGGGCAGCGGGCTGCAGCCGGGACACCCTGGCCAGCAGGAGGCTGGCCAGGTCCCTCGGCACCCGGGGCGGGCCCTGAGCCCGGTCCAGCTGCCCGGCCCCCAGTTCCTGGAGCAGCGCAACGCAGTACAGGGGGTTGCCGGCCGTGTGCTCCAGCAGCAAGGCGGCAGCGGGCTGGGAGAGCCGGCCAGTGCCCAGCTCCCGGCTCAGTTCGACGACCTCGGCTGTTCCCAGCGGATCCAGCCGCAGACGCGTCGCTCGCTCGTCACCGGCGAAGAAGCGGTACCAGCCCTCCCCATGGCAGGCAAGTTGCCCGGGCCGTGCCGTCACCACCACAAGAATGCGGTCCGCCAGCAGGCGGCGCAGGCAGAACAGCAGGGCACGTGCCGACAGCGGATCGGACCAGTGCAGATCATCCACCAGCAACAGCGTGAGCTGGCCCGACCGCCCCAGCGTGTCGAAGACCGACAGCAGTTCGGCCCCCACCGCCAAGGGGTCCAGGCTCTCGGCCAGCTCGCCGCTCAACAGCGCAGGCGCTGCCACTCCGAGGCTGCCAGCGGCCGCGGCAACCTGGGAGATGACGCCGTAACTCAGGCTGGACTCGCCTTCTTCCCCGCTCGCCCGCAGGACGGCCGCGCCGCTAACCGCCGGCACGAACCGGGTGATCAAGCTGGACTTGCCCATCCCTGCTTCGCCCTCGACGAGCACGGCCTGAGGCTGGTCGGCGCGCGCCCTGGCCGTCAGTTCTGCAAGCACGGCCAGCTCCCGCTGACGCCCCACGAAGACCTGGCTGGCCATGCTGAACCGTCCCCAGTTCCGTGCGCACTTCCTCACTTGCAAGGATGGCACGTTCATCCAGGCCAGGTACGACCAGGACGCTAAGGACCACCACAGGAAAGAAGACCACGGCTGGCTGCCGCACCGCATCGACGGGGCTCTGCAGCGCCGCATGGAATGGGTCATGTATCCGGCCGGGCTGCTCAGCGGCGCCCCCGCCCGATGAGCATCCCCGATGCCATCCGGGCCACCGTACACCCGCCGGTCCTGATCATCGCCGACGGGGCCAGCGCCGATGAGCCTGCCGCGGCCCGCTGGTTGCAAGCCGCCTCACCGCCCGCCGTCCGCGTCCGCATCGTGCCACACGCCGGGCACACCCAGGGCCCGGCCACGGCAGCCCTGCTAGCTGGGGAACCGGATCACGTCGCAGTGGTCCCGGTCCAGTCCCTCGCAGCAGGACAGGCACCAGGGCCGGCGCACCGTCGTGCCGCCCGTGCGGCTGACCCAGAACCCGGCCGGCCGCTCCCGGCAGTGGATGCACAGCTGGATGGCGTGCGGCAGCCGGGCGGGCAGGAACCTTGTGCGCAGCCTTTCCCGCGGCGCGTGCGGTCGCGTCCCGCCGTGCCGGTCGGCGGTGACGGTGGTACGCGCCGGGGCAGGCAACGGCGAGTGGCCGTTGCGGCGCAGCGGCTGGGGCCGCGGGGTGGCCGCCGCGGCGGGCCCGGGCGCGCGGTAGGTGAGCAGGGCACCGGCGCGCCTGGTCAGGCTGGCCAGGGACCGGCTGATGCGGTCGGCGTGGTTCATGATGACCTCTTATCGGGCTGGGCCGGACGCCGCCGATGGCGTGTGCGTCCTCATACCGGTCTTCTTGGGGATCGGCAGTGTGGGCTGGCTGCGCCGTCGCCGTGGCCGAGGTCAGCCTCGGCGCGGCCGTTCACGGCGGGGGTGCCGGAACATCGGGGCGCCTCCGCAGCTGGCCACGCCCCGCGGGCTGGGCCGGTCCGGGCGTGGCCAGGGAGCGATTTGACCGGCGGTGGGGGTCCAGACTCAGCGCCGGCGACGGCTGGCAGCGGGCGCCGCCGGGCTGATCTGGCCTAGTAGCGGACCTGTCCGTGGGCGACGGCGGTGAAGCGGCTTGTCTGCCAGGTCGCGGTGGCCGAGACGATCACGGAGCTGATCACGTCGGTATAGGTTCCGCTGGCTCCAGCGAAGCGGCCCGTGCCGCCGGTGATCGTGTCGGTCTCCGTGCTGTGGGCGGTGGTGCGGGTGAATGTCCCCGTGCCGGTGATGGCCGAGAACAGCTTGTCGCCGTTGGCCGCCATGAAGGTCCTGGTGCCCGTAAAGGTGAATGTGCTGGGACCGGTGAGGGTGAACGTCAGGTTGTCGGAGCCGGTTTCGGCTCCCAGGGGGGACAGGTGACCGGTGAAGTCGGCGGTGGCCGCCCCGGTGAGCAGGTCGATCGTCGTGGTGCCGGTGCCGGTGCCGGTGAGCGGCCGGGCGGTGCCGTGGGCCGCCGGCGTCGCCGTCCGGCTCAGGGCGGTGACCGCGAGCACCACGCCGGCGAGGAGGACGAGCAGCACGCTGGCGAGGATGATGAGCGTGCGTCGCGGCGGGCGTGCTTGGGCGGTTGCGGCGGACGAGGGTGCCGCGGCCGTGCTGGCCGGTTGTTGGGTGGTCATTGTCGTGTCCTTTCTTTCCGGGCCGGGGTGGCCTCGCGCAGCTGGTGCCGGCGGATCTCAGCGTGCCGGCGCCTGGCGTGCCGGCGGTGTGCTGGCTATCCGCGTGCCGGGATGGGAGCGGTCAGTGCGGCACAAGGGTGCGGGGGTCGTCGGTATCGGGCTGCGGTGCTGGGGTGAATCGCCCCGGGTCGGGCCGGATTCCGCCGTGCGGCGGCTGGCCGGGCCGGGTGACGGGGGCGGCCGCCAGCATCGCGGGCGAGACGGCGATCGCTGCGCTGACCAGGACCGCGGGGGCTACGGGGACGCCGTCGAGGAGCTGCAGGACCATGGTCGTGTCCGATCTGTTCAGGCCTGGCCGGGATGCTCTGGCCGTCGAGGGTTGCGCCGGCCGCGGGTCCGGGTGATCCCAGCCGCGCGAGCCGGGCAACCCGGGTGGGCGGCACGGCGGCCCGGCGCTGCCGGGGAGGGTGTTATCCGGCGGGGTTGATGTTGGGGTTGCGGTGGAAGACGTTGCCGGGGTCGTAGGCGGCCTTGACCTGGGCGAGCCGCTGGTATTTGGCGGGGCCGTAGCTGGCTCGCACCCGGTCGGCTTCGTAGTCGTGCATGAAGTTGACGTAGCTGCCCGGGCCGGTTGCGTGCGGCAGCAGCTGCTGCCAGGTCTGGCGGGCCCAGTGGCGGTCGGCGGCCAGCAGGGCGGGCTGGGAGGCGAGGGCGGTGGCGCCGATGATGACGCCGGGCGCCCGGGTGCCGCCGAACGCGGTGGCCTGGTCCGGGACGGCGCAGAACGCGCCGCCCATGGGGAAGGCCAGCACCGTGGACATCGGCGAGCGCCGGCGGGCCATCTGCGCGGTGATGACGCTGATCGCGGCCGGGGTCAAGGCGTCCAGGTAGAGCGCCTTCTCGTAGCCCAGGATGCCCCAGGGCGCGGAGTCGTCGAGCATTTGCTGCAGCGCCAGGTACGGGATGGGGGTGAGGAACTCAAACAGCGGCGGCAGCGCGCAGCGGACCTCCCCGGCCAGCGTGTCATGGCCGGTGTCGGCGCCGAACGCCGCGACGATCAGCGCGAACCCGGGCCGGAGGCGGTACTGCTGCGGCACGAACGGGGCGGGCGGGGCGTTCAGCCCGGCGATCAGCGCGCCCATCCGCGGCGGCAGGTCCGCGGTGACCTGCTGGGCCAGGGCCAGTGCCGCGGCGCCGTCGGCGGCGTCCCAGAAGAACAGTCCCAGCTGGGCCAGCGGCCCGACCGGGTGCAGCCGGTACTCGAACTCGGTGACCACGCCGAAGTTGCCGCCGCCGCCGCGCAGCGCCCAGAACAGGTCCGGGTGCTCCTGGTCGCTGGCCCGCAGCACCTGGCCGGCGGCGGTGACGACCTGGGCGGACAGCAGGTTGTCGCAGGTCAGCCCGTACTGCGGGGTGAGCCAGCCGAACCCGCCGCCCAGCGTCAGCCCGCCGATACCGGTGTGGCTGACCGTGCCGCCGGTGGTGGCCAGGCCATGGGCCTGGGTGGCGGCGTCCAGGTCAGCGAGGATGGCCCCGCCACCGGCCCGGGCGGTCCGCGCGTCCGGGTCGACCAGCACCTGGCGCAGCGGGCTGAGGTCGATGGTCAGGCCGCCGTCGCCGACTGCGGCGCCGCCGAAGTTGTGCGCGCCGCCGCGTACGGATATCTCCAGTCCGGCGTCCTGGGCGAACCGGACTGCGGCGGCTACGTCGCCGGGCCCGGCGCAGCGCGCGATCACCGCCGGGCGGGCGTCGATGGCGCCGTTCCACACCGAGCGGGCCTGGTCATAGCCGCCGTCTCCGGCGGTGATCACCCGGCCGGAAAACCTGGACCGCAACCGGTCCAGGTCGTGTCCTGCTACCGTCGTCATGGCCTGTCCCCTCCAGCTGGAGCGTCAGGCGGGTGAGGAACCGCGCCGGCGCTGTGGTCGTGTCGTCCGGCCAGGTGGCCGGGTGCTTGACACGAGGGTCAGCCACGGGTGTTGAAGGCTGGTTGGAATCGCGTTGAACCGGCGGGCGGGTGGTTACGCAGGCTCAGGGTCAGGCTGGGCGGAGAGACTGGCCAGGGCGGCCCTGGCCCGCCCGGCCAGAGTGACTGCCCGCAGGTCCTCGTAGATTCGCAGAGCGGCGCGCAGGCTGGCCGCGGCCTGGTCGGGTGCGCCGGCCAGCCACTCTACCTCGGCCCTGGCCAGCAGTATCTCGGTCTGCAACATTGAAGCCGACGTCGACGGCAGGAGCGCCTCGGCCTGGCCGACTAGCCGGCGGGCCGCAGCGAACTGGCCGCGGCGGGCGAGCAGCTTCGCCTTGGTCAGCCACGGGCCGAACCCGGCGGACGGGGGTTCCGCGTTGACCTGGTCGATCAGCTGCTGCGCCTCATCGACGCGGCCCTGCTGAAGCAGCGCGTCCGCAAGCAGCACGGCCAGGTCGACGACATATCCCCCGCGCTCGCCCATCGCCCGGAACGCCTCGTATCCCTGCCGGGCGTAGCGCTCGGCGGCTGCCGGGTCTGCGATGATGAGGCCCACGATGGCGCCGGGGACGGCGCTTTCGGCCAGGGCGAGTTTCGCCCCGAAGCCGGTGAATATCGACTGGCTGCGGTCGATGGCCGCGCGGGCGTCGGCGGAACGGCCGACATGGGCGTACAGCACGCACAGCGGCTTGAGCAGGTCCGCCTCGGCCCACGGGTCGCCGCTGGCCTCCTGGAGCAGCTGCTCGGTGCGGGTGACCCCGGTATCAGCCGGGATAGCCAGCAGGGAAAAGGTCACGGCCAGCCAGTGGCTGGCCCGCATCTGCGCCCGGCGGTTGCCGCTGTGCCGCGCGCAGGCGATGGCGCGCTCGAGAACGACCTGGCCAGCTGGTATGTCGCCGAGCCAGAACCGTAGCCTGCCTGCCACGGTGAGCGCCTCGGCCAATCCGTCTAGGTCATCCTCGGCGTCCAGGACTGCTGCGGCCGCCTCGCATTCGGCCAGCGCTTCGGCGTTTCCCAGGCCCTGCAAGTTCGCGATGTCCGCGCGCAGGACGCGGATCCGGGCCTGCGCCGCGGGTGCGCCCGCCGCCGCGGCGACTTCCGAGCCTTCCGCCAGCACCGCGTCCGCGCCACCCAGGTCACCGGCCTCGAACAGCAGCGAGCCGAGCAGCCGCAGCAGGTCTGCCCGCAGCCGCTGGTCGGCCGGGTGCTGGGCCAGGGCGCGGTCCAGCCAGTCCCGTCCCTCGGCCAGCAGCCCGCGGCCGAGCCAGAAGTCCCCGAGCGCGCGGGCCAGCTGCGGCCCGGTCTGGTTGCCGTGTTCTAGGGACCAGTCCAGCGCGGCGCGGAAGTTGTCCTGCTCGCGCGCCAGCACCGGCGGCTCGCGTTCCCGCCCGGCCAGGCTAAGGAACGCGGCCGCATGCCGGTCCCGGGCCGCCTCGGTGCCGCCGGCCTCGGCCAGCCGGCCCGCCGCGTAGTGCCGGACCGTGTCCAGCAGCCGGTACCGGGTCCCGTCCCCGGCCGGGTCGGCGGCCACCAGCGACTTGCCCGCCAGCCGGTCGACCACCTCCAGCGCCGCGGCCTGGTCCCCGGCGCTGCATACCTCGGCGGCCTGCGCCAGCCCGAAGGTGCCGGCGAACACCGACAGCTCGCCCAGGACCCGGCGTTCCTCGGCCGACAGCAGGTCATAGCTCCAGTCCATCGCCGCCCGCAGCGCCTGATGCCGCGGGTCCGCGACCGGCCGCCGGTAGGCCAGGAACCGGAACCGGTCCGCCAGCCGGGCCTCGATCTCCGCCGCGGACAGCGTGCCCAGCCGCGCCGCGGCCAGCTCGATCGCCAGCGGCAGCCCGTCCAGCGTGCGGCAGATCCGCTCGGCCACCGCCACCGGCGCCACCTCGCCCGCGCTCCCGCCGCGCGCCGCCGACCCCCGGTCCAAGAACAACCGCACCGCCGCGGCCTGCCCGGCCTCTCGGGCCCCAGCGGTCTCCGGCGGCAGGCCCAGCGGCCGCACCGGGTAGATGACCTCACCGGGCAGGCCCAGCGGCTCCCGGCTGGTCGCCAGCACCCGCAGCCCCGGCGCAGCCCGCAGCAGCGCCCCGGCCAGCTGCGCGCACGCATCCAGCAGATGCTCACAGTTATCCAGGACCAGCAGCAGCTCCGCCGCCCGCAGCCGCCAGATCAGCGCCTCCAGGACCGGCACATCCCCGGCCTGCCGTACCCCCAGCGCCCCCATCACCTGCGCCGCTACCAGCCCCGGATCGGCGATCCCGGCCAGCTCGGCCAGCCACACCCCGTCCGGCACCCGGCCCGCCACCCGCGCCCCGGCCTCCACCGCCAGCCGGGTCTTGCCCGTCCCGCCGGTCCCGGACAAGGTGACCAGCCGCGCCTCGCCCAGCAGGCCGTCCAGCCGGGCCAGGTCCTGCTCGCGGCCCACGAAGCTGGTCAGCGGCGCAGGCAGGTTCCCCCGCGCGGGCGGCGGCGCCGCCGGGACCTCCTGCCGCAGCACCGCCTGCTCCAGCCGGCGCAGCTCTTCCCCCGGCTCCAGCCCCAGCTCGCCGGCCAGCAGGTCCCGGGCCCGCCGGTAGGCCGCCAGCGCATCAGCCTGCCGCTCGGCCCGGTACAACGCCAGCACCAGCAGCCGCCACAACCGCTCCCGCACCGGATACTCCCCGACCAGGCCCTCCAGCTCCCCGATCACCTCGCCGTGCCGCCCCAGCCCGATGTCGGCCTCGATCCGGCCCTCCACCACCGCCAGCCGCGCCTCCTCCAGCCGCGCCGCCTCCCGCGCCAGCGCCTCCACCTCACACACATCGGCCAGCGCCGGTCCCCGCCACAACCCCAGCGCCTGCCGGAACCGGGCCGCCGCCACGGCCGCCTCACCCCCGGCCAGCGCCGCCTGCCCCGCCCCGGCCAGCCGCTCAAACCGGACCGCATCCACCAGGCCAGGCTCGATACTGAGCACGTAGCCGCCCCCCCGCGCCGCCAGGGTGGCATCGGGGTTCAGCACCGCCCGCAACCGCGACACATACGACCGCAGCGTCTTGGCCGCACCCGGCGGCGGGCTGCCCCGCCACACCTCCTCCGCCAGCCGCCCGGCCGGCACCACCCGCCCCGCCTCCAGCACCAGCAACGCCAGCACCGCCCGCGGCCGCGGCCCACCCACCCGGATCTCGCGGCCCGCCCGGAGCACCTGCACCGGGCCCAGCAGCCGCACCTCACACGCTGAAGTCCCGCCAGCAGCAACCAGGCCATCCAGGGACACCTGAAAATAATCCGCCCCCGGCACCTGCCCTGGCAACACCGGCCCATCCTGCCTGACCGGTCCACGCGGCACGCACAACGAGCCTGCGTTCCCGATCAGCCTGCCGCACATAACGAAGTTTCGGTACGCTGCCGGCAGCCTCCGGCGACCGAGCACGCAGCCACGCAATAAGGCGGCTACTTGCGCGCCGCATGTCGACCTCTCCGCCACCGTCCGTGACGGCGGCCGGAGTGCCGCCACTACCGGACGGAGCCGCCACGATAAGTATCCCGGCGCCACGGTGAGCATGGCGGAGACGCCCATTGGCAGGGCATGCTAGCAACCGCAGTTCGCCGGGAGTGAGGTCCGGCACTTACGTCGAATGACGCGTAACACCCGCGCCGCAGGTGAGTAGTGCAGCACGCCGCGTCTGCGCCGTGACGGCCAGGGACGGGGCGTGCTGGCCGGGTCAGCCGCCCGTCATCCACCCGCCAGAATTGAGTCTCGAACCCCTCGCCGAGCGCGACCACCGTGGCGTCTGGGGCGCCCGCCAGCACCCGGCGCACGGCAGCGTCTATAGTGCGCACTCGCAGCGCATGCAACCTCGCCGCGAAGCCAGCGTAGGGTACGTCGAACCGCTCAAAGGGGTAGTCCAGCCGCTCGAGCACCTCGACCGCGCGCGGGTCGTCCAGGTGCCCGGCGCGCGCCGCGGACGCACGCTCGTACAGGTTCCACAGCGCCGTCTCCGGCACGCCCGTCAGCTCCACCTTCGCAATAGGAGCGTCCATTCCCACGTTGTCCTTCTTGCTCGTCAGCTGAATTGGCCGGGCATCGCCGCGGTTGCCCGAGCCGGTCCATTCGCCGGTGATGAGCCGCCGTCCTGCAGCCGGATCGGCTCCGGGCGAACGGGGCGAACGTTAGCGGTCAAGGCAACTAGTGCCCCCGGCGGCGCGAGTACAACACTGCTGCGGCCGGGCGGCGCCGGTCACCCCCGCGGGTGCGGTCGCTGGCCTCTCGCCGCCGCGCGACCCGCCCGTCCACTGGCCACGACAAGGTGATACTGCCCCCTGCCGGCAGTGCCTGCCAGCCCGCGGCGAACTCCTCCAGGCGGCCCAGGATGCGGTCGATCAGCGGCGAGTCCAGGGTGCCTGGCGTGACTCTGGAGAACCACAGCGGCAGGGCGCGGCGGTGACCGGCCCGCAGCTCCCATAGCGGCTGGCAGACCGAGGCCAGCTCCTCGGAGCGGGCGGTATCCGCGCGCTCGGCCGCACTCGATGCCCGTTTCGCTTCCCGGCGTGCCTGACGCCGTTGGGTCCTGGGATCGGCCGGCCAGAAGATGTTGTTCTGCCCGGCGGCGATCTGGCCGAACACACCACTGGACAGGCGCGCCTCCGCCTCCACCAGGAAGTGCACCGCATCGTGGGGCAGGTGATCGTCGTAGCCGGGACCATACCGCGGGGCCAGCCGCGGTCCGCGCTCCCGTACGACCGTCATCACATACCGCCGTCCGGCCGCCTTGGTGAACGTCACCTCCATGGACGGCACGGTAACCCGCGCGGCCAGAAGGCCGCACGCGATTTTCGCCTCAGGATGGAGCCAACAGCCGTTGCCCATCGCGGGCATCACCATGATCACTACTACACTCACGGGGTGGCCGGCACGCCGTTCCGCTACCAGTCCCCTGACGAAGACAGTGCCCGGTGGCTCGGCTTCCCGTTCCGGGACGACGACATCGTGATCAGCACCCGGTCCAAGACCGGGACCACATGGGTGCAGATGATCTGCGCCCTGCTGATCTTCCAGACGCCTGAACTCCCCGCCCCGCTCGCGCGGCTGTCGCCGTGGCTGGATCACCTGATCGTGCCGCGCGAGCAGGTCTACGCCGAGCTCGCCGCGCAAGAACACCGGCGGTTCATCAAGACCCATACGCCGCTGGATGGCCTTCCGCTCGATCCCCGGGTCACCTACATCGTCACGGCCCGGGATCCCCTCGACCTGGCGGTATCGCTGTACCACCAGGGCGCCAACCTCGACCGCGAGCGCGTCCGGCAGCTGACCGGCCAGCCCGCGGCGGCCACGCCGCCGCCGGCTCCCAAGCCGCTGCACGACTGGCTGCTGGGATGGATCGCCCGTAACGAGGACCCGCGCCAGCACCTCGACTCGCTGCCCGGCGTCATGTGGCACCTGTCCGACGCCTGGGCCAGGCGCGATGAGCCGAACGTCCTGCTCGTGCATTACGACGACCTGTCGGCCGACCTAGTCGGCCAGATGCGCTGGCTCGCCGGCCAGCTCGGCATCGCGATCTCGAGCGAGACCTGGCCCGCGCTCGTGCGGGCGGCCTCGTTCCAGGCCATGCGGGGCCGTGCGGATCAGCTCGTGCCGACCGCCGGGGTCTTCAAGGACAACGCCGCGTTCTTCCGCCGGGGCACCTCCGGCGCCGGACGCGAGATCCTGGGTCCCCGGGAACTCGCAGGCTACCGAGCCCGCATCGCCCGGCTGGCCCCGCCTGACCTGATCGCGTGGCTCCACCGCGACCAACCGAACCGCGACCAACCGAACCGTGACCAACGGAACCGCGACCAACGGGAACCGGGGGCAACAGGAACCGGGGCTTAGCCGGTCACCCCGCAGACCGCCGGTGACCTACTCAGCCGAAGCGGCTCAGCTCGTGGAAAAAGCCGTCGATGACGTGCAGCTCACCGGAGCGGACCACCTCGTCGTAGACGTACTTGCCCACCGCCAGGTCGAGTACCCCGAGGCCGAACGGGGAGAACACCGCCGTCCGGTCGGCCGGCACCGTCACCCGCCCGGCCATCACGTCATCCAACGTGCCCGCGAGGAAGTCCCGGCTCCCGGTCAGCTGTTCAGCCAGGTGCGGTGAGGTGTCTGCCTTCAGGCAGTGCTCCACGTCGTCGACGATGTTGGTCGACGCGAGCAGGATCTCCGGCGCCAGGTCGCGCAGCGACACGTGCAGCACCAGCGGGTTGTGCTCGAACCAGGACAGGTCGCTGACGTGCGGTTGCCCGGCGACAGTGGCGAAGATCACCAGGTCGCTCGAGCGGATCAGCTGCTCGGCGCGGTCGTGCACGGTGATCCGCTCTACCGTGCCCGAGGACTCGAGGTACTCGCGAAAGCCGGCCGCGCTGTTGGCGGACAGGTCGTGCACGCCGACCTCGTCGAATGACCAGCCGGTGGCGGCCAGGAAGTTGTGGATGTAGCGGGCGATCAGGCCGGCCCCGACGAATCCTGCCCGCACCGGGCGGCATCGTCCACGGCTGAGCCAGTCGGCCGCCGACGCGGCCAGCGCGGCCGTCCTCGTGGCGCTGATGATCGAGCTCTCCAGGCAGGCGAACGGGTAGCCGTTGTCGTGGTCGTTGAGAATCAGTACGGCCGACGCCCTGGGCAGGCCCGCCGCGACGTTCTCCGGGAAGCTGGAGATCCACTTCAGGCCGTCCACCCGGAGCGGCCCGCCTATCGAGGCCGGCAGCGCGATGATCCGGGCCGACGGGCGGTCCGGGAAGCGCAGGAAGTACGACGGCGGGTTTACCGAATCGCCGGCGCTGTGCCGCCGGTAGGTGGCCTCGACCAGCTCTACGATCTCCTTCTGCCGTCCGCGCAACGCACGTTCGACGTGACGGCCGGGAATCACGGCGAACGGCCGTGGCCTGACCGGCGCGGGCGGGCCGGATTCCGTTGTGCCGGTATCTGCGCCGGTCATCGCACCGCCACCTCGATGGTCGGCGCGCAGTCGGCCAGGCGCACCGGATCACCCATCCCGACCAGTACCTCTCGCGGCCCGGAATAGGACTCTCTGCTGTGCGCCATGCGGATGTTGTCCACCAGCATCAGGTCGCCGGCCTGCCATGGCTCACGGGCCGTGTGAGCCTCGTAGGTCTCGTTGATCAGCCGGATGACATCCTCGCCGATCGGATCGCCGTTGCCGAAGCGGGTATTGAACGGCAGCCCGTCCTCTCCGTAGACGTCCACCAGGTACTCGCGCACCTCCGGGTCCATCGTCCCCTCGTTGAGGAACGCGACCTGGTTGAACCAGCAGCGCTGACCGGTCAGCGGGTGATGTACCACCGCGCTGCGGCGCTGCCTGGTGCGCAGTACTCCGTCGGGCTGCCACCCGAATTCGATCGCGTTGACGCGGCAGTAGGCCTCGACGGCGCCGCGGTCATCGGTACCGAACGCCTCGTGCAGCGTGGGCCCGAAGTCCTCGTTGTAGGTGCGCGTCAGCACCCAGCCCTCCCGCTCGAAGCGCTGGACCAGCTCGGCCGGCAGGGCGCCGAGCACGGCCGTTGCGTCGGCCACGGCGGTAGCCCCGCCGCTGTCGGGGGCATGGAGGCATGCGAAGAGCATCAGGCCGGGAAACGCGAGCGCGTAGCTCAGCTCGTGGTGCATGCACATCTGCTGGTTCGGCGGCCACTTCGATGACGAGTACAGGCCGCCGGGATAGGCCTGACGCGAGGCGAAGGCCTCTTTCTCGGTCATCAGGCCGGTGCTCAGCTGGCGGAAGACGGCGCCGGTTTCGGTCACGTCGCGCAGCCCGAGGCCGCGGACCAGGACGCAGCCGTGCTCGGCCACTACAGCGCGCAGCGCATCCCGGCGCGCGCCTGCCCACGCCTCGCAGCTAGCACCGCCGAGTTCGGCATGCAGCATCCGTGGCCGGCCTGGCTGCAGGTCCACATCGAGCAAGGGAACGCCGGATGAATGCGACATCGGATGTCCTCCTCAGGAAAAGTCGGTCAGCCATTCGCCCGGAGCACGGCCTGTGCCGCCTGAGCGGGACGAGTACGCAGGAAGTAGTGGCCGCCATCAGCCAGCTCGTGCAGGTCGACCTGGTCGGCCAGCAGCTGCCAATCGCGGTACCGGTGCCGGGATCCCGTCGTGTACGGGTCGTCTGCCGCTACGACGACGGTGACCGGCGCGGACAGCTTTACCGCCGGCGGGCTGTCCAGGGCGTCGGCGATCCAGCGGTGTGCCGACACGCAATCGTGCCGGTAGGCGGCGCCGATCTGCTGCGCAGGCGGCGCGTCCAGTTCGCCGAGCTCGGCCCGTACGGGGAGGTGGGAACCGCCGCCCGAGATCAGCTCCGCGGCGATCTCGGCGTCGCTCCGCTCGATCAGCTCCGTGATGCCGGCGCGCCGGCTCTCGGCGTCACCGGGCAACTGCGCGGCGACGAACACCCGCTCGACGTCGACGCCGCAGTCGTCCAGCTTCCTGGCTGTCGCCACGGCGAACGCCGCGCCCGAGGAGTGTCCCCATAGCAGAACCCTTGGTACCTGGAGCCGGGTGATCTCGGCGCAGGCCTGCTCCACCACCTGAGCCAACGGCGCGAACGGCTCGGTCTCGGCGGCCAGGTCGTGGCCGGGCAGCTCGACCGCGTACACGGCCAGTCCGCTGCCGCGCAGCGCCCTGGCCATGGACTGGAAGTTCACGGCGTTGCCGCCCGCGTAGGGGAAGCACACCAGCATGGCGTCCTGCCCTCCGTCTGGTTCCAGCAGCGGCTGGAGCAGACCGGAACGGCGTTCGGACCTGCCGTCGACCAGCCCGGCCAGGTCGGCCAGGACCGGATGATGGGTGACGTCCTTGAGGGACACCGCACGGTCGAGGGTGATGGCCAGCCCTACCGCGGACAGCGATGTGCCGCCCAGTTCGAAGAAGTTGTCGTGCAGGCCGATCTGGGCCGGCGGGATGCCGAGCACCGTGGCCCACGCCGCCGCGAGCCGCTGCTCGGTCGGCGTAGCGGGCGCGCGGTAGTCCTGCCCGGCGGTGTCAGGCCCCGCGGCCAGCGCCGCGAGTGTCTTCACGTCGATCTTGCTGTTGGCGGTCAGCGGCAGCCTTTCCCGCCAGCGGAAGGCCGACGGGATCATGTACCCGGGCAGCGAGGAGGCCAGCCGATCCCGCAGCGCGTCGGCCTCCAGCGGCTGCGGGCCGGAGTAGAAGGCCACCAGGCGCTGGCCCTGGCCGGGCCGCCCGGCTACGACCACCGCGCCGTCGTGGACGCCTGGTACCCGTAGCAGGGCGTTCTCGATCTCGCCAATCTCGATGCGGAAGCCGCTGATCTTGACCTGGGTATCCCGGCGGCCAAGGAACTCCAGCTTGCCGTCGGGCTGCCAGCGGCCGTAGTCCCCGCCCAGGTACAGCCGCTGACCCTCGCGGTGCGGATCGGCCAGGTAGGCCAGCGCGGTGCGTTCGGGATCGTTGATGTACCCGCGGCCGACGCAGATGCCGGCGAAGGCGATGACGCCGGGCGTGCCGAGCGGCACCGGCGACAGGTGCTCGTCGACGACATAGACGCGTACGTTGCTGACCGGACGGCCGAGCGGAACCCGTTCGCCCTCCGGCACCCGGTCCATGATCTCGTGGTTGGTGTCATCCGAGGTTTCGGTCAGCCCGTACGCGTTGACCAGCTTGATCCCGGGCTTGGCCGTGAACCATCGCTGAACGAGCTCTTTCTTCAGCGCCTCGCCGGTAACCGACACAAACCGTAGGTCCGGCAGCTCCCGGGGGCGCTGCTCCATCCAGGTCAGCACCACTTCCAGGTAGGAGGGCACCACCTGCAGGACGGCGACCCGGCCGCGGGTGATGGTGTCGAGGAATCTCCGCACGTCCAGGATGGCCTCCTGGTCCACCACCAGGATCTGCCCGCCGGCCAGCAGCGCGGCCATCAGCTGCCACAGCGAGATGTCGAAGCACTGAGGAGCGGTCTGGGCGACCACCATTCCCTCGCCGATCTCCAGGTCGTCGATCTTGGCGTGCAGGTGGTTGAGCAAGCCCGCGTGCTCGCACATCGCGCCCTTGGGCTCACCGGTGGAGCCGGAGGTGAAGTAGATATAGGCCAGCTGGTCCGGCGTGACCACGATGCCGAGGTCACCATCGGCATGATTCTCCTCGTAGGCCGCGCCGGTGAGGAGCATCTGGACTCGGGGCCGCGAATCGAGGGCCTGGCGCAGCGTGGCGGTGCTGCCCGGTTCAGTCAGGACCAGCTCGCACCCGGCCCGGGACAGCATGGCGCCGATGCGGTCGGCCGGGAAGTGCGGTTCGATCGGCAGGTAGACACCGCCGGCCTTGAACACGGCCAGGATGGCCGCCACCCAGTCCAGGGTGCGCTCCGTTACCACCGCCACGACTCCTTCGCGGCGCAACCCTCGCGCCAGCAGCGCTCGGGCCAGCCGGTTCGCACGGGCATTGAGCTCGGCATAGGTCCAGTGCCGGTCGCGGTACACGGCCGCCACCGCGTCCGGGTGCGCCTTCACCTGCTGCTCGAACAGCTCGTGGGCCCGGCGATCGGGAAGCTCGCGGCGCCGTCCGGCCAGCCCTTCGAGCTGGAAACGGACCTCCTCGGCGGACAGCAGGGACTGCCGGCCTGGCTCGGCCTCCAGGTTCGCCGCGATCAGCCCTAGCGCGGTGAGGTAATAGCCGGCGATCCGGGCGGCGCAGTCGGCGTCAAGCGCGTCGGTCCGGTATTTCAGCCGGAGCACGAGCCGACTGCGGTCAGGCGAGATCCCCACCCGCAGCACGGTGTCAGCGGCCAGCTGGCCATCCTCACCCGCCGGATCGAACACGATCTCGAAGGACGGCCCGGCCAGGCCTAGCTCGCTCCGCAGCTCGTCGACCGGGAAGTCCTGGTAGGACAGTAGTTCCCATTCGGCCCGGTGGGTCTCGCGCAGCAGGGTCCGCCAGGAACTGGAGCCGGTCGCCAGGCGGCAGGGCAGCGGTCGGCCGCGTCGCGTGGCCAGGTAGCCGGTAACGACGTCGGGCTCGCCGGAAAGCACGCCGATTACCCTGGCGTGCGCGGCCAGCAGCACCGAGCTCAGCGGCACGCCGAGTTCGGCTCCCCGCTGGCGCAGCGTCGTCGTCAGGTCACCGGGAATGGTGGTCTCGTGGCTGGCGACGCCGGGCCTGGGGTCACCATGGGTCCACCGGGGGATAGCGGTGAATCCGCCGGCCTGCAGCACGTCGCGCCAGTACTGGAGGGCGACCTCGGTGGTGTCGGACACGCTGATGGCGGTCATGTCACATCTCCCTCGCCGGATTTCCGCCCCACCGGGCGTCGGGCGGAACCTCCTCGCCCTTCATGAGGAAGGAGTCGGGGGCGAGCACCGAGCGGTCGCCCATGGTCACGCCGTAGTGGACCAATGCGCCGACCCCGATCGTGCAGCCGGTGCCGAGCACGATCCGGTCGGACTTGAACGTGCCGTCCTCTTGCGAGTGGCACTGGATTTCGCTTCCCGCGTTGAGCATGCAGTGGTCCCCGATGGTGACCAGCGTCCGCTCCGGCAGGAAGCAGCCGTCATCGAACACCCGCCTGCCGATCCTGACCCCCAGGCTGCGCCAGACCACGTTCTTGAACGGCGTGCCGTCGAATATGTGCAGGTAGGACACTTCCGGAACTTTCCACAGGCGTTCGTGCCGCCAGAAATACCGGTCGTAGATGGAGCAGTATCTCGGCCGCAGGCGGCGGAAGCCCAGCAGGCCGCGCTCCAGCAGCACGAAGTAGACCGGGGTGACCAGGATGCTGGCCGCGAACCACGCGGCCATCTCAAGTTGCGCGAACCCTCCGTAGGCATCGAAAGCCGCCAGGAAGAACACCGTGTACAGGAAGACGTCCAGCCACCGGGAGACCAGGAACAGGCCCATGGTCCGGATGTTGTACCGGTTCTTCGCGTGCAGGTGGCGACGCAGCTCGTCGCCGGTCCGGAGGTGATCGAACCGGCTGTCCCGGTCAACCGACCGCGGTATCTCAAAGGGTGGCGAGCCCAGCAGCCCCACCCCTTCGCGGATCTCCCCGTCGAGCGGGATCATCGTCTTGGTCGCGAGGAGACAGTTCTCGCCCGTCCGGCCGCCGACCGGATAGGTGACGCTGTTGCCGACGAAGTTGTGCGGCCCGATCGACACCCGGGACACCCGGAAGGACGTGCTCGAATAGTCGGCGTTCATGATCGACAGGCCGTCGGCGACCATCGTCCCGCGACCGATCGTGGTCAGGTACGGGGTCTCGTGTCCCACCTCAGTGCCGAAGTTCGACCCGGTCTGCTCGACCTGGCCGAGGTCGTACCCGAGCCAGCGCAGGTAGTAGACGATGTAGGAGCTGTCACCGAACAGGTGCGTGAAGAACCTGATGCCGGTCGTCCGCGCGATCATCCTGTGGATCCGGTCGTGGATTCCGAACAGCGGATAGACCGTGTCCGGCTTGATGAACAGGTTGAGCAGCCGGGGGACAGTGAGCACGAACACCAGCCCGCCGAGCACGAGGCCGAGGAACAGAAGGAGGGAGATTCCCAGCGCGTCGGTGTACAGCCTGGGCGACGTGATCGCGGCCATGCCCGGGTTCAGCAGCCTGCCCAGCCACGGCACCGACGTCACCAGCAGGTACACGGCCCCTTCGGCCAGCGGCAGGTAGAGCAGGAACACGCACAGCAAGGTCACGGTGCAGAACCAGACCCGGCGCAGCGTGCCGCAGCGCACCGATGGAACCCTTACATAGTTCACGTCCGTGGGCTGGGCCGGAGACCCGTGCCACCGCTGGCCGGCCGGTACCCGCTGCCCGCTGTGGAGCGCGGAGGCGTGCCCGAGGGAGGCGGCGTCGCCCATCGACGTGTCGATGTCGAGCACGCTCTTCTCGCCGATGAACACCTTCTGGCCCAGGGTGACCGGACCAGTCTGGATCCAGCCCGCATGCGCCCGGTAGCAGTTCAAGAAGGCGTCCTTGCGAATGACGGTATCCGGGCCGATGGTGAGCAGATCGGTGCACACCGGCACGTGCTTGGAGAAGATGACGGTGCCCTTTCCCACCTTGGCGCCGAGCGCTCGTAGGTAGAACACGTACAGCGGCGAGCCGACCGCCAGCAGGGCCAAAGGATTGAATCGGACCAGGGTCCTGACCACCCAGAAACGGACGTAGTCCAGGCTCCAGACGCGGATCTGCCGGGATTTCCACCGGCCGATCAGTATCCACTTGGCCAGGATCGGAAGAGTGCACAGGACCACGAACCCCGCCGCGCCGAACAGGACCGACCGCAGGTAGATACCGGCCAGGCCGGTGCCGAGGGAGATCCACCGATAGGCCCAGGCGCCAGCCAGCGCGGCCACCCAGGCATATCCGAAGAAGAGCAGGATCTGAAGTGCTCCGCACGTGATGTACAGGCCCGTCCTCGTCGGCGCCGTCACCTGCGCCGGAGTCGGCGCCGCCACCTCCGCCGGGGCCGGAGCCTGGGCCCGGGCCGAGGCCGGTTGCTGCGACTCGGCCGAGGCAGGCGCGGGGGCGGGAACGGGGCTCGCGAACGCCGTCGCCAGGCTCCTGATCGTCGGGTGCCGGTAGATGTCCTGCATCGACACCGACGGCAGGTCCTCGCGCTTCCTGAGCCGGGCGCAGAATTTGGCCATCACCAGCGAGTCGGCGCCCAGGTCGTTGAAGAAATGGCTGTCGACAGGTACATGCTCGGCTCGTATCACCTCAGCCAGCACCTCGGCCAGGCCGCTCTGGGTGTCGGCCGGCGCAGCGATGGCCATGGTCTCAGCCGGATGTCCCACCAGGTCACTCCCCGATCACGACGCGGCAGGCTGGTGACAGGCCTGAGTGGCCAGGTCCCAGCCGTGCTCGAACACGTCCTTGCCGTATATGGCCTCGACCCAGTTGGTCTGGTAGATCGTGTCGAGGTAGCGTTCGCCGAGGTCCGGGGCGATGGCCACCGCGGTGATCCCAGCTGAGCCGTGGCGGGCCAGCCAGCCGATCGCACCGCTGACCACCGTGCCGGTGGAGCCGCCGAACAGGAACCCGCGTCTGGCCAGGCGATGACAGGTCCGGACGGTGTCGGCCTCCTTGACCAGTACGGCCTCGTCGACATAAGACTCATCGAGCAGCGGCGGGCGGACACTCGCGCCCAAGCCGGGGATCATCCGGCGGCCGGGCGGACCGCCGAACGTCACCGAACCGACGCTGTCCACCGCGACGATCCGTACCGGACGGTGCCGCTCCCGGAAGTACCGAGCGCAGCCCATCAGTGTCCCGGTGGTGCCCGACCCGACGAACAGCACGTCCAGCCGAGGGAATTGACGGGCGATGGCCGGCGCCGTCGTGCGGTAGTGTGCCCGCCAGTTGCTCGAGTTGGTGTACTGGTTGAGCCAGACGTACCGGTCGTCGGCGGCGCACAGGGTACGGACATGATCGAGCCGCGCGCCGAGCAAGCCGCGAGCGGGGTGAGGCTCGGTGATGACGTGCACCTCGCTGCCCAGTGCCTCCATCAGCAGCCTGGCCGATAGGTTGCACCGGGAGTCGGTCACGCACACGAATCGGCGGTCCTTGCTCGCCGCGATCATGCTCAACGCCACGCCCAGGTTTCCCGAGGACGACTCGATCAGGACTGATTCCGGCCCCAGCGCTCCTTCCCGGTCGGCGGCTTCCACCATTTCGCTCGCCGCCTTCAGCTTGATCGACCCCGCGAAGTTGAAGCCCTCGCACTTCAGGAACAGCGAATGCCCGAAGACGGGCCGGAGGTCGACGTAGAGGTCCTCCTCGTTGAAGGCCTGGGGAACGGAGATGACTGACACGATGCCCTCCTCATCGACGGCCGAGCGCTGACAGCCTCGCCAGTGCATACGCAGCGCCCCGAGCTCCGGCATCCGGCGCCATAGCGGGAAGGCGGCGCATGACCAGGTGAGAGGGGATCCCCCCCGCGACGATAAGCCGGTTGCGCGCTCCCAAGTGGACATACGCTGCTATATGAGACTTGCAATGACATACCGTGCGAAAGTCTCCTCCCACCGATACCAACGATCCTGACCTCGATCGGGTTCGAACAACTAACGTCTCAATTGCGCAAACTTCACGCGGAGTCATGGAGGCGGAGCCGATGTCCGAGCCGAAGGTCACAGCGGACTGCTTCGTTTGCCGCAAGCACCGGGAGCGGGGAGCGCTGGTGCCTGGCGGGCCGGTCGGGGAGGATGACCTGGTCCTGGTCTCCCATATACCAGGCCGCCCTGATCGGCCGGCCTACCTCGGGCACCTGTTCGTCGAACCTCGGCGGCACGCGCCAGGCCTGGCCGACCTGACTGACAACGAGGCCCGGGCGGTGGGCTGGTGGTGCATGCGGGCCAGCCGGGCCCTGCGAGAGGTGGCCGGCGCCGAGCACGTGTACGCGCAGGTGATCGGGGATCGGGTACCGCACCTGCACGTCCACCTGCTGCCCAGGTATCCGGGCGCCCCCGAGGAGTACTGGTGGGACAAGGTAGCCCAGTGGCCGGACGCTCCCCGCGGTTCGGAGCCGCAGATCGCGGCTCTCGTCCGCGAGCTCCGTAGCTACCTTCAGGCGTAGGTCGGTACCTGGGGGAAAGACATTTATGCCGAAAGGCGCTGCTGGACCGGGCGGCCCGGCCGGGCCTGCCATAACCGCAGGCCGCTGCCGCCCTACAGCCCGCCCGCCCCCGGGCCTGGATGGTTGATCAACCCATCGCCACTTCGGCCGTCGGCCGGTTACAGTGCCGACATGGTAGTCAGGACGGGCAAGGTCATCAGCGCTCGCTGGCTGGCCAGGGCCGCCTTCGCGCTGGTGCTGGCGGCGGCGGCGGACCTGGTTGGCTTCGCCGACCTGGCTAGCCTGGCGATGGTGGGGGTGGGGGCGGCCGGCGCGTGCCTGATGCTGGCGGGCGGGTACTGGTTCCTGGCCCATCGGGGGGTGCTGCGGTGGGCGGCCTTCGCCGTGGTGGTCCTGGCCCCCGTCGCGGTGCTGGTGATCTTCGCCCGGCACGGGCTGCTGTGGGTGGCCCTGGTCGCGGTGGCGCTGATCGTGCTGGCGGGCGGGGCCGGCCGGCGGGCGCTGGTCGCGGGGCCCGGCGCATCGGGGATGCCCGGCCGGGAGGTCCCGCCGCCTGAGCACGCGTTCGTGATCATGAACCCGCGGTCGGGGGGCGGGAAGGTGGCCAGGTTCGGCCTGAAGGAGCGGGCCGAGACGCTGGGCGCGGAGGTGGCGCTGCTGGAGGGCCCGGGCACCGTGGACGTGGCCGCGCTGGCCCGCCGCGCGGTGGCCGGCGGCGCGGACCTGCTCGGGGTGGCCGGCGGGGACGGGACGCAGGCGCTGGTGGCCGGGATCGCCGCCGAGCATGATCTGCCGTTCCTGGTGATCAGCGCCGGTACCCGTAACCACTTCGCGCTGGACCTGGGGCTGGACCGGGAGGACCCGGCGGCCTGCCTGAATGCGCTCACCGACGGCGTGGAACAGCGGATCGACCTGGGCCTGATCGGTGACCGGACCTTCGTCAACAATGCCTCGTTCGGCGCCTACGCCGAGGTGGTGCGCAGCCCGGCCTACCGCGACGACAAGCGGGGCACCACGCTGGCGATCCTGCCCGACCTGCTGTCCGGGCACCGCGGGGCCACACTGACCGTCCGCGCCGGTGCCGTCACGGTGACCGGCCCGCAAACGGTGCTGGTGAGCAACAACACCTATGCGATGAGCGACATCGCCGGGCTCGGCCGCCGGGCCCGGCTCGATGCCGGGACGCTCGGCATCATCGTGATCACGGTGAACAGCGCCATGCGGGCGGTGGAGCTGCTCGGCGGCGGGGGCATGATGGCTCTGGCGGCCGACGAGGTGGTGGTGGACGCGGACGAGCCGGAGATCCCGGTCGGGATCGACGGCGAGACGGTCATGATGCCCACACCGGTGCGGTGTACCATCCGGCCGCAGGCGCTGCGGGTCCGGGTGCCGAGGGACCGTCCCGGGGTCCGCCCGCCCAAGCCCAGAATCGACTGGCCGGCGCTGCGGACGCTGGCCTTGGTCCGGTCCGCACCCGTCGGCGCCGAGCGGGAGGAATACGTGTCTGACCTGTCGCCAGCTGAGTTAGGGACACAAGGCGATCATGCCTGTCCACGCCAGCGGTCAGCGGATGCGGAGGGGGAGCGTACGCGGTCCGCGGATCTGGCCGGTGGCCCAGGTCACGGCCGGCGAGTCGGTCAGGCTGAACTCCGGGATCCGCTCCAGCCAGACCTCGAGGGCGACCCGGAGTTCCATGCGCGCCAGGTGGGAGCCGAGGCAGCGGTGGATGCCGAGGCCGAACGCGGCGTGCCGGTTGACCTCACGGTCGATGACGACCTTATCGGCGCGGTCGAACTGGGCCGGGTCGCGATTGGCCGCCGGGAACGACAGCAGGATCCAGTCGTCGGCCGCCATGTCGACGCCGCGCCAGTGCATGTCTTCCTTGACCAGGCGTGCCATGGTGACCGGTGCGTAAGCCCGGAGGAACTCCTCGATCGCGGTCGGCAGTAGCCCGGGTTCGGCGACGAGCCGCCTGCGGTCGGACGGAGTCTTCGCCAGATGCCACAGCGAAGCGCCGATCGCGCTCCACGACGTGTCGATCCCCGCGATGAGCAGCAAGGCCATCGCGCCGACCACGTGGCTTGGTTCGAGCTTGCGGCCGTAAAGCTCCGCGTTGATCAGGTAGCTCGTGAGGTCCTCGCGCGGGCGATCGAGGTGCTCGTGGACCTGCGCGAGGAGGTACTCCCACATCCGCGAAACGCGCTCGATGCGTTCATCGGGCGGCAGGTTGATGCCCTCGAGCAGGTCCTCGACGAACTCGCGGAACTGCGGCCGGTCCTCCGGAGGGAAGCCGAGCATGTCGGCGATGACCCGCATCGGGATGTGCTGCGCGTAGTCAGTCGCCGCATCGATGACGTCGCGCTCGCCGAATGCGTCGATGAGCGAATGGCAGAACCTCCTCGTTCCGGGCTCCTGCTTAGCGATCTTGCCCTTGGTGAACGCCGGGAGCAGCAGCTTGCGCGCGTCGTGGTGGAAGGGCGGATCGGAGGAGATCGGCGGCGAGCCCCCGATGGGCGCCAGCTCACGCGGCGGCCGGAAGTTGCTCAAGATGATCGACCGGGAGGAGAAGCGCTCGGTGTCGTAGGCGATCGCCGCGACATCTTCGTACCGGGTGGGGAGCCATGCGCCGCCGAACCGCGGGGTGTGCGCGATCGGGCAGCGCTGCCGCAGGTCGTCCTGGATCCGGTAGGGGTCAGCGGCCCACTCGGGTTCCAGATGCGAGAAGTCGGTCGCCCAGTCCGAGACCGGGCCGGTGATGATCTCGTTACGCACCCCGACCGGCGCGTCCTCGGCGCGTGCCCGCAGGTTATCCTCGCTGAACCGGTCGTCGGCGGTCACCTCACGCCTCCTCGGCCAGCTCGACGGCACGTTCGGGACAGTTGAGTACGGCCAGGCGTGCGGCGTGCTCCTGATCAGGCGGCACCGTGCCGTCGCCGAGGACCATCCCGTAGCCTTCCTCGTCGTCGCCGAACAGGCCGGGGGCCAGGTCGTAACAGCGGCCGTGCCCCTGGCAGCGGTCGTGGTCGATCCGCACTTTCACTGTGTTGTTCCTGTCTGTGTCGCGGGGTCGGCCGGGGCCAGAGCGGCGACCAGGCGGGTGAGCAGGTCGGCCCACTCCGCTTCGCCGACCGCGTGCAGGTCCGGCGTAATCAGTGCGCTGCCCATCGCGAGCAGGAGGCAGAAGTGGGCGAGCGCGTCCGGTGACAGCGC
>Ga0187781_10000646_pt1 | contig 25137 bp, 17 predicted proteins | sample 0715_SJ02_MP02_2_FD_132447 | JGI IMG/M metagenome (GOLD analysis project Ga0187781, IMG submission 132447) | Tropical peat soil microbial communities from peatlands in Department of Meta, Colombia - 0715_SJ02_MP02_20_MG | ecosystem: Environmental > Terrestrial > Soil > Wetlands > Peat | place... | reverse complement strand
CTCCGCCCGCTGGAACGCTTTGTGGTGAAGGACAAGAAGCGGATTTTCTTTGTTCCCGTTTCCAACGTTTTGTGGATCGAAGCCTCGGGAAACTATGCCTGCATACACACCGCCAGCGACAGTCACCTGTTGCGGGAAACCATGGCACACTTGGAAGAGAAGCTGGTGCCGCACCACTTCATCCGCGTGCGGAAATCGGCCATCGTGAACGGTGCCTGCATTAGCGAGATTCGTCCGATGTTCGATGGGGTTTACGACATCGTACTGGCAGAAGGCACTGTGGTCACATCGAGCCGCAGATACGCTCACAAGTTACGGACGCTGCTGGAATCCTAGTCTTGGTAACTGGGATGTAAATTGGCGCGTCGGGGTGGAATTCCAGCGGCGAAGATGATCCGGTTCCACAAAAGTGCGCAAGATGGCTGGTTACAGAAACAATTCTTCCTCCGGAAAACGCGCATTTCGTGGAAGTGGGCATCCTACCGTTCGAATGCGAAGAACTGACGCTGAACCGTTGCTCTGACGCGTTGGCCACTTTCGCTGAACGATTAAGAACACAAATTAAGAGACAACTGGCAAACGCGACCCGGGTCGAGTGCGTGATCACTGGATTTGCTTTTTTTGTAGATTGATTGGACCAGAAATGCACAGAGTCCCCTCAATTTTCCCCACACTTGCCAGATCGCGTGCGCTTAACTTGTAGCCGTTCAATGGTTTCTGGATAGCACGCCTGCCTTTCCCTGTTTTTGCGGATCCGCCATGCGCTGAACTCTCGGAAACTAAACGAGTTGCGAATCCAGTCCTCCTGTCTGCTCGATTTCCACAGGTAGGACTTAAGTGAAGAGAGCATTCCATAAGCTAAAGAAAACACGCCGGATATTTTGGTCGGGGCGCCCGGATTTGAACCGGGGACCTCCTGCGCCCAAGGCAGGCGCGCTACCAGGCTGCGCTACGCCCCGACGGGAACTGCTGAAGCAATTCTAAAGCAGTTTCCGACTGCGCCGCTACCCCCATCCGTTCGGCACGAAAACAGTGTTGCAACGGCTCGCCACTGGCTGTTATCTGATGGGCATGCCGGAACTGCCTGACATCGCGGCTTACATCACGGCGCTCGAAGCGCGGATCCTGAATCAGCCGCTGGCGCGAGTGCGCCTCGCGAGTCCCTTCCTGCTGCGAACGGCGCAACCGCCGATCGGCGATGCCGAAGGCCGCTCCGTCCGCGAAATTCGACGCATCGGCAAGCGAATCGCGATTGGCGTGGAAGGCGGCGTGTGGCTCGTGCTGCACCTGATGATTGCGGGCCGATTGCACTGGAGGCCGCCGGGAGCCAGGCTCTCCGGCCGTCAAAATCTGGCAGCTTTCGATTTCCCTCATGGTTCTCTCGTGCTCACCGAGGCCGGCTCGAAGCGGCGCGCATCGTTGCACGTGCTTGTCGGCGAGGAGGGTTTGCGTTCCGTCGATCCGGGAGGGATCGATGTTCTCGCGAGCGATCTCGCTTCGTTCCGCGCGGCGCTTGCTTCCGAAAATCACACGCTCAAGAGAGCGCTCACCGACCCACGCCTCGTCAGCGGCATCGGCAATGCGTATTCGGACGAAATCCTGCATAAAGCAAAGCTCTCGCCCACCCTGCTGACGCAGAAAATGGGCCCGGCCGAGTGGGAGAGGCTGTATGCCGCCGCGCGCCACACGCTCACACTTTGGATCGACAGGCTTGGCGCGGCAGCAAAAGCTGCCTTTCCTGAGAAAGTGACCGCATTCCGGCCGGAGATGGCGGTTCATGGGCGCTATCGAAAGCCTTGCCCGCGATGTGGTGAAAAAATTCAGCGGATTCGCTACGCCGACAACGAAACGAATTACTGCCCCCGATGTCAGACCGGCGGAAAATTGCTTGCCGACCGTAGCCTTTCGCGGCTCCTCGGATCGGACTGGCCGCGCACGCTCGAAGAGCTCGAGGCACTGATGCGGCGGTAAAGTGAGTTGATCTGGCTTTGTTGAGATCCTGCCGAACATGGCTCGCCAGATGTTGGCGCGGGTTGTACCGGATTTGAAAACAAAGCGGGAGCAAGCTCCCGCACTCCAAAGGTCTTGGTGGGCAGCGCTCAGGTAAATAGGATTTCGCCAGGGCCGGATAGCTCCATCTCAACGTCGCCACGCGAGCGTTTAAACCGTTTTGTCTTTCGAGTAGCAGAGCGGCTCGAGATTGCACTCGATGCATTTCGGCTTGCGGGCCTGGCAGACGCGCCGGCCGTGCCAGATCAATTGATGGGAGAAGAGAATCCAGCGATCCTGCGGAATCACCTGCATCAAGTCCTGTTCGATTTTTTTCGGGTCGGTGTTGCGCGATAGATCCAGGCGCCCGGAAAGCCGCTGAACGTGCGTATCCACCACGATGCCCGAAGCAATGCCGAAGGCGCAGCCGAGCACGACATTGGCCGTCTTGCGCGCCACGCCCGGAAGCGTGAGCAACTCCTCCATCGTCTTGGGCACGTGGCCGTGAAAATCCTCGACGATTTTTTTGCTCGCGCCCAGGATCGATTTTGTCTTGTTGCGATAAAAGCCGGTGGAGCGAATTTCGTTCTCGATGTCTTTCGGATTGGCGTAGGCGAAGGCTTTGGGGTCAGGGTATTTCGCGAAAAGGCCCGGAGTGACCATATTCACGCGCTCGTCGGTGCACTGGGCGGAAAGAATCGTGGCGATCAAGAGCTGGAACGGATTTTCATGGCGCAGCGCGCAAGTTGCCGCGGGATACGCTTCGTCCAGCTTGGCGAGAATCTTGTGAACGCGCGCGGGATCGGCGCCGCGCCCGCCACTTTTGGGCGGCGAGGAGGCTCGAGCGCGCGCAATTGCAGGTTTGCGCTTGGCCGCTCTTTTTTTTGTTGCGGATTTTTTTCTTGCGCCGGCCATGAAGCGCAGAACTATATCACAGCCGGGTGAGTGCCCGGCGCACGGCTACACGGCAAAGAAAAGATTTTGCGCGAAGGGCCATTGCGTGTCGAACCACTGGCCGGCACAGCGATAGCCGGTGCGCTCGCCCATGCCGACCACTTCGATGGCATTGTACTTATGCGAACTTTCTGTCCAGATCGTTTCGCCGGGGCGGAAAATCACGCCGTAGCCGGCCTGGCGGATGGTGACGCGCTGCCAGCCGGTCGAACGAAGATGCATTTCGATGCGGCGTTCGGACTCGTCGAAACGCACCACGTGCTCGAAGCGGCGAAGGTCGAAATCGCCGCCGAGTTCGCGATTGATGCGCGCAAGCAGGTTTTTGTTGAACGCCGCGGTCACGCCGGCCGGATCATCGTAAGCAAGAATCAATTGCGGAACGGGTTTTTCGAGATCGGTGGAAAGCAGCAGGGCATCGCCTTCTTCCAGAATGGATCGGACTTCGCGCAGAAATTGATCTCCCGCCGGGCGATCGAAATTTCCGATCGTGCTGCCGAGGAACAGCACAAAAATGTGTTCGCCCTTGCGCCGCCGCATGGTTACTTCGCGCAGGCCTTCCAGGTAGGCGCGCTCGAATCCCACAATGCTGACCATATCCATCTGCCCGAGTTCCTGCTGGCAGCGGTAGAGAGCCGACTTCGAAATGTCGATGGGGTAATAGCTCACGCGCTGCCGCCGCGAGAGTGCTTCGAGCAGCCAGCGCGTCTTTTGCCCGCTTCCGCTTCCCAGCTCCGCCACGATCACAGGGCAGGGAAGCCGCGTGATGATCTCGTCCGAATAGCGCCGCGCCAGGCGCATTCCCGCGCGGCTCAGCCCGTATTCCGGCAAAAGACAGATCACATCGAAGAGCGCCGAGCCGGCTTCATCGTAGAGATACTTGGAGGGAAGCTCTTTCTGGCCGGCGTGGCTCAACCCGAGAACCACTTCCGAGGCAAATTCCGCGCGCCCCGCCTCGGGCGTAATCGCGGGAAGCCTCTCCGGCATCATGTGCGGGATGGATGACATGGTCAGCTCTCCACACAGCGGAATGTTGCGTTCGCGTAGCGATAGTGCGGCTGGAACCAATTCCGGAAAGACCGGCGAAGCATGCAGGCATCCGTGCTCGGGGATCCGCCTTTCATTACGAAATGCTTGCCGTCGAAGAAATCGGCGGAGTAACCGGGATAGAAAGAAAACGGCTGGAATCCGGGAAGCGGAGCGAACGGCGTGGACGTCCATTCCCAGCCGTTGCCGAGGAGATCCTGCACGCCAAAGGCGCTGGCGCCTTCCGGATGAGAATCCACCGCCGCGGGATCCCATCGATGAAAATGAAAATTTCCGCGGCCCGAATTGGGCGGCGTCTCGCCCCATGAGTAAGATCTCTCGCCGCCATCCGGCGTGCCGTATGCGGCGCGATGCCACTGGGCTTCCGTGGGAAGCTTCTTGCCCGCCCAGCGCGCGAATGCCGATGCCTCCGCGTAACTCACGTACGCGGGCCACGACGGCGGAAGCGGAATCGTTCCAAACATCGCTCGATACTCCCATTGCGTGTCCGGGTCGGCGGCGGGCGAACTCGAACGCGGAAGCCAGAAGTGCGGATGGTCGAGGCGCTCGCGGCGCTTCCATTCCCAATCCTCGTGCCGCCAGTAAGATGAATCTTCATATCCGCCGGCATGAATGAACTTGAGGAACTGGGCGTTCGTCACCGGGAATACATCGATGGAAAAACTCGGCACGGAAATTTGCGTCGTTTCAAATTCGTTGTCCCACCCGAATAATTCCCCGCTGCGCCGCGCCTGGCCCAATGTCGCCGCTCCGGCGGGAATCGTCGCTTGCCTTTGCTTGGGCGCGGGCCGGGAGTCGTTTGCCGGACGCGGCTGCGGGATTTTTCGCTCCGGCGAAAGGTTGTGAAGCAAATAGGCCAGCGTCTCGGCGTGCATCAGCCGGTGCTCGACAGCAACGTGGAGCAACGTGCCATCCGTTAGATTCGCGTCGGTTGAATGCATCGCGCCTGACTTCCTCAGGACGCCATCGAGCAGCGCGCGTGTGGCGTGGTTGTACTTTTCCACTTGAGCGATGCTTGGCCAGTCGCCGGGAGCATCGGTGGGAAGCCCGCCGCTCAACGGGTCGATTCCGAAGGCGAAAAGTTTGTCGAAAGACGCGTGATGCGGCTTGAGCCCGAGCGCGCCGTGAAGCAGGTTCCAGTCGAACGACTCGAGATGGCCGAGATAGAAGATCAGCCGATGACGCTCAGGGACAGGCCGGCTATAAAATGAATTTGGCGGAAGCAATCGGAAAAGCGCATCGGTGTGTGCGCGAGCTTCCTCGATTCGGGTGAGGAGTCCCCGATGATGTTCCGGCGCAACCTGGGGGACGGCCATGGGTCACCTCTGAGGCAGGGGGTTCTTTTTACATCGCTCCGTGCCGCGGCGGCAAGCGATTTTCTTCCGACCAGAGGTTAGATGCGCGGGACTAGAAAAAAGTGTCAGCCCGCGGAGAAGTAAGGAAGGCAATCACCTTGGGGAACGCCTTGCCGCGGTGGCTGAAGCGGTTCTTTTCTTCGCCAGTGGTTTCCGCGTAAGTGCGGCCGAGCTGCTCGAAAAAAAAGACAGGGTCATAACCGAATCCGTCCGTGCCGCGAGGCTCCGTGGCGATCAATCCCTCGGCAAAATCCGAGAAGGCGGCGAGCACACGGCCGCCGCGAGCCACGGCCGCGATGCAAACGAATCGCGCGCGGCGCATTTCGCCTTTCATCCCTTCCATTTCACGCAGCAGTTTGCGGACGCGGTCCGCATCGCTCGCGCCCGGCCCGGCATACCGCGCCGAATGAATCCCGGGCGCGCCTCCGAGCGCCGGAACCACGAGCCCGGAATCATCGGCAAGAATCAGTTCGCTCGAAAATTTGCTGTAGTGTTGCGCTTTGCCCGCGGCATTTTCGGCAAAAGTGGGAGCAGTCTCATCGAATTTTGGAAGCGACACGAAATCCGGAATGAAGGCGAGCTCGAGCGGAGTGCCCGCCGCAAGCAACTGATATTCGCGCAGCTTTCCGGGATTCGACGACGCAACCAGAAGCTTGGCGGGCGCGGGCATGCGTGGGGCTGCGTCAGTGGGAACGCGCGCTGAAGTTCATGTGCAGCAGCTCCTGCTGCGCTGCGCTGAGGCGCCGGATTCCTCCCGCGGCGAGAGCGAGAAGCTGCTGGAGCTCACGCTCGGTATAAGGCCGGCCTTCGGCAGTCGCCTGGACTTCGACGAAACGGCCGCCGCCGGTCATCACCACGTTCATATCCACCTGCGCGCGCGAATCCTCTTCGTAAGCGAGGTCGAGGAGCAGCTCATCGTCCACAATTCCCACGCTCGTGGCGGCGACGGAATCAATCAGCGGAACCGCGCGCAACATCCCGGCCGCCACCATGCGTTCGAGCGCCAGCGCCAGCGCGACGAACGCGCCGGTGACGGAAGCGGTGCGCGTCCCTCCATCGGCCTGGATGACGTCGCAATCGAGCCACACGGTGCGCTCTCCGAGCGCCTTCAGGTCCGTGACCGCGCGCAGCGTGCGGCCGATCATGCGCTGAATTTCGAGCGTGCGCCCGGATTGACGGCCGCGCGCCGATTCGCGCGGCGTGCGCTCCTCGGTCGAGCGCGGCAACATTCCATATTCGCCCGTCACCCAGCCTTTGCCCGACCCTTTGAGAAACGAAGGCACGCCGTCTTCCACGCTGGCCGTGACGATCACGCGCGTCTGGCCCGCTTCGATCAGCACACTGCCTTCCGCGCTCGGAATAAAATCCGGCGTCATTTTTACCGGGCGCAAATCCTCGGCCGCGCGTCCGTCTGCTCGCAAATTCATCTCCTGTGCTGCTTGGAATTCCGGGTGCGGTGAAGCCTTCGGAAATCCAGTTTGCCGACTGCCGTGAGTCGTGTCAACAGCTTGCCCGTCAGGGGTTAAAACCCCTGACGCGCACACCTTTACGGCACGGCTAAAGCCGTGCCCTGACGGAGATCAATCGTGAAATCAGCTCGATTGAAAATTTTCATGAGCCGCTCGCGGGAGCGGGAGCGGACGGCTGAGGCGCGGCGGCTCCGCCGGAGCGCGCGGGAGGCGCTTGCGGCGCGCCCGGCGGATTCAATTCGAAAAAGCCAGTGAGGTCCACGTGACCGGCCAGCGTTTCCGATTCCTGGCCGTGAATCAGGATTTTCAGCCGGCGCAGCGTGGGCACGTTGTTTTCCAGCGTGCGCGCGATGGAATTCACAGCCAGCTCTTCGCTCAAAATTCCCGAGGGAGTTTCCGACGAGAGGGCATCGGAAAAATCGGCGATGGCCGTGCCGTCAGGAAGAACATAAAAGCCAAGCAGTGCGGCGTCGGCGGGAATCGTGCGCTGCGCCGGCGATGGCGGCGAAGCGATCAGCGCGTGGAGCACTTGCCTTGAGCGCTGCACCGGATCCGCGGACAATGCCATTTCAACCTCCGCCGGCGCCAGCCGGTCCGCTCCGCCCGCCCAGAAAATTTTCGCGCTCGCTTTCACGTCGGTGGGAGTCGAAATCATCGGCGCAACCAATTCGCGGCGCGCCTGCTCCTCGGTGGTCTCCGATTCGGCTAGCGTTGCCATGCGCTGATGCAGCCCTTGCAAGCTGAGCAGGCCGATGAAGACGGCAACGCCCAGGATCGCCAAAGCGTATTTGAGATCGGGCTGCATCAGTTGGCTCCTGCCGAGCCGGGCGGCCGAAGGGCCAGCGCGCTTCGGGCAATCGAGGCAGCCAGCGGCGCGGCTGAAACCGTCAGCGAGTTCGGGTCGGGAATGGCCACGCTGGAAATTTCAATGGCCGCGGCCGGCGCGGAGATGGAACGCAAGCCGCGCACGGCGGCAGGCGCAGCAGCGACGGGCGAGCCGGAAAACCGCTGCGCCAACTCGCTTTGAAGCAAATCGGCAAAGCGATGGCTCGTTTCGACATAAGGGCGCTGCGCCTCGTCCCACCGGACGAGGGTGGCGGAGGCCGCAGGCGCCGCGGCGGCGCCCGTAGCGGCCGCGAAGGAATCTCCCATTTGGTCGAAATAAGCGCGCACTGTGCCGGCGCTGCCGGTGGAAGCGATATGAATGGTGATGAAGACGGCGTCGCGATGCGCGTTCGAGATGGCAGCGCGATCGTCGAACCCGACAAACGAATCCTCATTGCGCGTCAGCACGGCGCGAAACCCCTGGCGCTCGAGATCCATGCGCACAAATCGGGCGAGAACGAGAGTGATGTCTTTTTCAGCGACGCCATTCGTGCCGCGCCCACCGGTGTCCGCGCCGCCATGTGCGGGATCGAGGATGATGACCGGACCGATGTGCGGCCGCTCCTGCGGGGCAGGCGGCGCCTGAGTCGGTGCGGGCTGCTGCGACGCGGAGGGAGCCTGCGATGGCGGCGTGGAGGATTGCAGTTGCGATGATTGGGGCGCAGCGCCGCGGACGATGAAACCGCCGGCGGCCATTACAACAACAAAAAATGCGAAGAAGGGGAGACGGCCCACGGCGGAAAGGATAGCAGAAAAGTTTCGCTCCGCACGCGCGATTGGAACGCCGAGTTCGAGGCGCTCACGCATCGCGGCGCACCATATCGGCCGCTTTTTCCGCAATCATGATCGTGGGGGCGTTCGTATTTCCGGCGATAATCCGCGGCATCACCGAGGCGTCGACCACGCGCAAGCGCTCGATGCCGCGCACGCGCAGCCGCGCGTCGACTACAGCGAGCGTATCCGCGCCCATCTTGCAGGTGCCGGCGGGATGATAGAGCGTTTCGGCTTCCTCGCGGATGAATTCGATGATGTCGTGATCCTGAATCACGCCCGGGCGCGGATGCAGCGCGGTGCCGCGAAACGGCTCGAACGCTTTCGTGTGCGCGAGCTTGCGAGCCAGGCGGACTCCTTCGAGCATCACCCGCATATCGTGGTCGGTCGAGAGATAGTTGGCGCGAATCGCGGGGGCTGCGAGCGGGTCCGCGGAACGCAGCGTAACGCTGCCGCGGCTTTCCGGCGCGATCAGAATGGGGCCAATGCCGAACGCGTGCTCTTTGCGCGGGCGCAGGCCGTGCGCCACGTAATAGGCCGGGCCGAAAAGAAGCTGAAGGTCCGGCCGGTCGGACGCGCTGAAAGTGCGCAGGAAAATTCCCGCTTCGGCGACGTTGGAGACGAGCGGCCCGTCCTTGAACACCAGGTAGCGGAGGAAATTGGGTATCGATTGCGCGCTCGCCAGGCTCACCGGCTGCGTGCACAGGTAGCCGACCGAGACCATCACGTGATCTTGAAGATTCTGGCCGACGCCCGGAAGATCGTGGATTGCCGGGATGCCCACGCGGGAAAGTTCTTCCGCCGGCCCGATCCCTGAGAGCAGCAATAGCTGCGGCGAGTTGATCGCGCCCCCGGAAAGAATCACTTCGCGATCGGCGCGCGCTTGGATTTCCTTGCCGTGGCGGACGTAGGCCACGCCGGCGGCGCGGTGTTTCTCGATTAGAACGCGAGTGGCGTGCGCGTGAGTGACCACCGTCAAATTCCGCCGGCCCAGCGCGGGACGCAGATAGGCGTCCGCGGCGCTGTGGCGGCGGCCGTTTTTCTGCGTCACTTGATTGAGCCCGGCGCCTTCCTGGGCGGGTCCGTTGAAATCCGGATTTTTGGGGATGCCGACTTCATCGGCCGCCGCCAGGAATGCGCGGGTCAGCGGATTCACAAAGCGCAGGTCGGCGACATTCACGGCGCCGCCGGCTCCGTGGAATTCCGAGGCGCCGCGCTCCTGGTGCTCCGACTTTTTGAAATACGGCAGGACGTCGTCGAATCCCCAGCCTTCATTGCCGAGACTTTTCCAGTGATCGTAGTCGGCGCGGTTGCCGCGGACGTAGATCATCGCGTTCATGGAACTGGAGCCGCCGAGCATTTTTCCGCGCGGCCAGTAGAGGCGCCGCTGGTGAAGATGCGGCTCCTCTTCGGTCGAGTAGTCCCAATCGACGGAGGACTTGAAGAGTTTCGAAAACGCCGCGGGGATGCGGACCTCGCGGCGGTCGTCGGCGCCGCCGGCTTCGAGCAGCAGCACGCGGAAATGCGGATTCTCGGAAAGCCGCGCCGCCATCACGCAGCCGGCCGAGCCCGCGCCGACAACGATGTACTCGTACGTCGGGTTTGATCCTGTAGCCATCCTAATGACGATTAAATGACATTGTGGATGCGGGGGCAATGGAAATGCAGTGGCGAGTGACGAGTGTCCCGAACGTTCGGGAGTGGCTAGACAGGCTGCGCGCTTCAATCCTTGGGCGGTTACAAATTGGATTGCTGCCGAATGCTAGAGTGGCGAGCACTCTCTAATGCTGCTGAAGCGGGGGCCAGGAGCGACATTCCGACGCCGTAAGCGGCGAGGTGAGCGGGGCACCCGCCCGGGTACGAATTACGGCGTCATGGGTCGAACAGAAACTGCGCAACCCAGTATCGGTTGAGACGGGAGTGGCGAGCACAACGTAGTCCTGGCAGGGTCCCTGTTTGCACTCGGCGGTCACCATGAAGCGATATCCTGACTTCATGCACCCTTTCCCCACGGTGCAGCTGGGGTTTCCCAGCGCGTCGTCAATCAACATCGCGTGGGTTGCTGATGGAGCTCCAGTGCCATGGGGATCCGGGCCGAGGGTGGCAAGATCAGGGGCATAGCCTTTATTCGTGTAAGTGGTCCAATACATCGCCTGCGCCGCGTTAACAACACGCACCGTCCCGACAGCAGACGCTTCATTCGCAGCAATTCTCGCCCGCAGGAAATTCGGTATGGCCACAGCCGCGGCGATCAGCATAACGCCGGCCTGCGCGAGCCCACTCGTGCCCGCGCCACGAATGGCCGATGTCTCGCCGTAGGCACATGCCACGGTTGGCGTGATTTGATCGCCGAACTGGTCCAAAGATTTTGCCAGATCTGGCGAGATCTGGCGGAGCGAAACGGCCCACATCGGAACCTGATTTTGGTAGAAAAGCGCAGAAGCATTGGATGAGGCTCCCGGCGGCAGCGCTGTCAACAGTTTTTTGGATTTTCCCAGCGACTCGCCGCTGCGATGGTCGCGAACAGCCTCGCGGACTTTTTCGCGGCTCGAGCCGACAATCCAATATCCGTCCGCAAAGGCGTAACTGACTTCGTAGCTCTTCTTCGAGGAGGGAATTTGAAAAGTGAAGTAGGCAACGCCGCCATCTTCCGATTTCTCCATGGTGTAATGCATCGCCGCCAGCAGCGCGGCCAGAGCTTGCTGCAAATGGGCGGGATCGTTGGCGCGCAGCATTGCTTTTCCGCCGACACTGTCCTGAGTGAAATCATCCAGCTCCAGCGTGACTTCACCCGTGAGCCGGCTGAGAACGTCATCTCTCAGGCTGAGTTTCCACTCTTTTTCCTTTTGCTCGAGCGGCTCGAATGCTTTGGGGTCCGAAATTAAAGCAAGCTGTTTCAACTCATCAAAAATCTGCGTGGGATTCTCGAGCTGCAGACCGAGAGCCGCCACTGCCTTCGGTGAAATAAAATCCAGGCCACCGATCGGAGCGGGCGCGGCAAGCCACGATGCGACTCCGTGGCGCGGGCCGGTGAAGCTCAGCTCCGAAAGGGTCAGCTTCTGGCCTTCAACTTTCTTGTGCTCCCAAACCAGGTATTTCGTTTCTCCAAATCCGGTGGCCTGAAGGGTGCGCTTGCCCTGGTCGGTGCCCGGAGGGAACAGGGCGAGGAGTGTTTGAATATCGACGCCCTCCACGGCTGTTACGCCGTCTTCATAGGAATGTGCGAGACGCTTGCCGAAAGGTGTGGAGGCGAATTCGCCGGTTGCATGGTCGAGCGCCGCGGAAAATTTCCGCAGAGTTGCGAGATTGAGCGAAATCACCACGAAGTCGGGCCGCACGAGCACCAGAAATTGCTGGCCTTTTTTGGATGCCTCCGCCGTGGCCAGGTCTTTCGGATCCAAAATGCGGACAGCCGCATCCGGCTTGCTGATGAAAGGGCCGATCGTCTGATTCAGGAAATCTCTCAGGCCTGGCTTGCGGATTGCCGCGACGATTATCAAATTCGGGTTCTTGCCGTCCATCGCGCCCGAAGCGACGATTTCGTCTCCCATGAATAGGGAGAGTTGGTGGAGTTTGTCGAGGACCATCTCCGCAATCGGGCCTGCTTGCGCGATCTCAGGACTTTGCCACCACTCGCGGAGGACGGCACTTTCTTGGAGTTCCTCGTGAAAAATTGTTACGGCCTGATGCAGGGCGTCGCCGTAATTGGGGAGCCCGGCGTAAGCAATCGTGGATTCCGGAAGCAGCGGCAAGAGGCGGCTCTGGGTGCGCGCGGCCGGGCCTTGGATCTTTTTCCATTTTTCGAACAGGCGGCCGAGCTCTTCTACTAGGCCGGGATGCTTGCTCAGATACTGTTGCAAGGCCGCGTCGGGTGCCGGCGTGGCCGGCGGAGTTTGGGCCGAACAAACGGTCGAGAGCAGAAGGATTGCGACGATGGCCGTGATGGATTTTATGAGATTGCCGCGGCGATGCTCGAGAGCTGGCGCTTGTGCCATCCGCTGACCTCCGAGTGGGAAGGTTCAGGATAGATGCCGCACGGCGTTTCCGCCAGAGAGCGGTGCCGCTGAGAGAGAATTGAGTGCCGGGAAGGTTAACATGTGCGCGGAGCCGGCAACGACGAGTGGTCTCGCAGCTGTGCTAATGGAGAAGGTAAGACCGGGCGAGTCAAGCCTCGCCCTAACAAAGCGGCGTCAAGCCGCCGCACTCCAGAAAAACAGAGCTGGTGCGTGCGCTGCGGAGACTGTGATCCCCCTGGAGCTCGACCAGATCTAGGCGGCTTCGCGTTGATTCTTTGCCGCAGCGGGGAGCCAGCCGTCCTTGCGGAGAAGGCCCTTGGCGAAGTAGGCGACGAAGCCGGCGGCAATCAGCAGCAGGCCAAAAGCCAGGCCGCTCATGCCGAGAACCCGCTCGCCCTGGCCGTGGACGACCGAGAAACCGAGCAGCAGGAGCGGGAAAAAGCCCACAAGTATCGCCCCGGCGAGACCGCCAGGGACGCGGAATGGCCGGCGCAGTTCGGGTTCTCTGATGCGCAGGACGACTAAGGCGACAAATTCAAGCATAAGGCTCGAGCCATAGAGGAGCACGTCGAGGGTGACGAGGCGCTCAAATCCAAGCCCGAGGCACATCGCCCAGCCCGCCGCCAGCACTACGATCGCAACCCACGGCGCGCGCGTCCTAGGCTGAAGCTTGCCGAAGACGCCGGGGAGCATGCCGTCCTGGGCCATGGCCAGCGGCAGGCGCGAGTAGCTCATCACCAGGCAGTTGAACATGCCAAACGCGCACATCATCCCACCCAGAACCAGTGCGACGCGAAATGCCTTGGCTACCAGCGGGCCTCCAACCAGGCCTCCCATGAGGCCCGCCAGGTCAGCCCATGAACCGGTCTCGAAAGCCGATGAAGGCACGCCGGTGAGCCACATGGCCGAGAATGGCAGCACGTAACTGAGGGAGACGACAAGCACCGCCAAGATCATTGCCCGGGGGTATGTTCGCTGGGGCCGGCGAACTTCAGTGGCGATGGTCGAGGCGTTGTCCCAGCCCATGTAGTTCCACATGCAGATGAGCAGGCCGCCGACGAAGCCGACGGTCGAGGTTGTGGGCGTGGTCGAGACGTTCGAGAGCGCACCCACTTTGGTTGGCGCGATCAGGACAATCAGCGCAAACGGCGCCGAGAGCAGAAAGAACAGCCACAGCGAAGTGGCGGCGACCACGCGGATTCCCGCGATATTCATCAGCGCGCAGACCCCCACAATGCCGAGCATGACGTAAAGGCCGCGGTGTCCCACGCCGAACCACGGGACCAGGCGCGACAAATAAGCGACAAAAAGCGTCGGGTAAATCGCCATGTCGAAGACGCTCGCGACCAGCGACAGCCAGGCTTCCTGAAATCCCCAGAAACTGCCCATCGCGCGGCGGACCCAGGCGTAGTAGCCGCCTTCGGCCGGGATGGCGCTCGAAAGCTCGCCGATCATATAGGCTGTGGGGAGGCTCCAGAGCACTGGCGTGAGAATCAGAAGCAAGATTCCGAGGCCGTAGCCGGCGCCGTGAATGATGTCTTCGGTCCCGTAGGTGCCGCCCGAGACCATGAAGAACGTGGCGGCGACGAGCGGCCACAGTGTTAGCTTCGCAGCCTTTCTGGTGGAAGGAAGCGCCCGGGGGGGAAATTGGGCTGGGAGGGATAAGGAACTCAATTTATTGTCGCGTCCTCCAAAAGCGGCCCTCGCTTTCTCTCGAAGCCGCGCACCCGGAGCAAGTCCGCAAAATGCAGAATACGGAAAAATTTTTCCGATGCAAGAGAAATGTGAGCTTGAAGCAAAATTTTTTGTGGGCAAAGCGGCGCGACGAAGCAGACAAGTCAGGCCCTAGGCCATGGCGCGCACCATGCCAACACGGAAAACAACGCGGGAGCAAGCTCCCCCTCGGCTGCGCTCGGGGCAAGCCGCACTCCAAATTTCTCGAAGGCAGCGCGGTTGAGATCGGGGAGCGGTGCTTTGCGGTTCCTCTGCGTACTCGGCGGTTTGCTCAGTGCCCTCTGTGTTTCAATCAGCGCCGCCAATCGAGGCCGTCTAACACAGAGTGCACCGAGAAAAGCGTGAAGGGCACGGAGGCGCTTAGTCGAGCTAGCTCCCGCACTCCATACGTCTTTGGGGCAGCGCGGGCACGGCTTGCCGTGCCCCTACAAGAGAAAGGCCTCACGGATCTAGGGAGCGGGGGATTGGTCCTAAGGAGCCTTGGGATCTTTGGACTTGGACTCGCGCTGCTCGCGGCGGTTCTGAGCCCAGGCCTTTTGCTGTTCCGGAGTGAGCACGCCGAAAACTTTGGCGCGGGTCTGCTTCTTGATGGCGCGGATTTTGCGGTCGCGCTGGTCTTCGGTGAGGGTGGTGTCCTTCTGGGCGTCCTTGAGCTGAAGGGCAGAGTCGTCGCGGATGGCTTTGATCCGGTCTTTCTGGTCCTGGGAGAGCCCGAGGGAGTCGTCGTTTTCAGGATAATCCACATCGGCCTGGGTTTTGGCCGAGGAGCCCGTCTGGGAGGCAGGAGCTGCAGGCGGTGCCGAGGGCGGCGGGGGACTTTGCTGGGCCCGAACTCCAACGGGCGCGAATGAGAGCAGGCTGGCCCCGCACAGCAGAAGCAGGAAGCGCGCAGTTCTCATCAATCTCCTCCTCGCCGGGCGCCCGGCAGAAACGAGATTCTGCCACGGATTTCCACAGGGAGCACGAGATTTAGAGGTGGTTCCTCCATCGAACCTGACACGACTTTGTTCAATCACCTCACACTCATCGAGGGTTCACCTCGGGTTCACCTGTGTCCCGCAGAACATGGTAGTGTGACCTGGCTCACTTCGGGATGCATTCCTCCCGCTCAGACTCTAAGCGCAGAGCGGACCCCCTGTCCTCTGGCGGTGCCCCATGGAAAACACCGAGAATCAGGCTCTCCGAGAATTGCTCAACCAATTGAAATTCTTGCGCACGGAGATGAAGAAGCTCGAAGCTTCGAACCAGGCCGAAGCGTCGGAAGTCGATCCAGCGCACCGCGCCAGCGCACGAAATCTGCTTCACTATCTCGCCTTGCGGCGGCACGACATCCGCTTGCTCCAGGCGCAGCTCGCGGCGCTGGGGCTTTCTTCGCTCGGCCGCACCGAAGCGCACGTCATCAGCGCCCTGCATGCCGTGATCGACGTGCTGCACCGGCTCACGGGATCGGAAGATACGGCCGCCGTGCCTCCCAATGGTGAACCGGAGGTGGGCGAAGGAAGGCTATTGCTCGAACGAAACACGGAAGCGCTGCTCGGGCCCGCCCCGGACGGAAGGTCGGTGCGCATCATGGTGACAATGCCCTCCGAAGCCGCCACCGACTACGAACTCGTCCGCGACCTGCTCCTCAACGGCATGAACTGCATGCGCATTAATTGCGCCCACGATGGCCCCGACGCGTGGACCGCCATGGTGCGCCACCTCCGCCGCGCGGAGAGAGAGACCGGGAAAAAGTGCAAAGTCGAAATGGACGTGGCAGGGCCCAAAGTGCGCACCGGCCCCATCGCGCCCGGGCCTGCGGTGGTGAAATACCGGCCGCGCCGGGATGACTTGGGCCGAGTAGTGGCGCCGGCGCGGATTTGGCTCACGTCCTCGACGCGGCCGGAGCCGGCGCCTGCCCGCGCCGACGCGTGTCTCGAAGTGCCAGGAGCCTGGCTCAAGAGGCTGAAGCGAGGGGAGCGCATCCGGTTTACGGATTCGCGCAGGGCCAAGCGCTCGATGAAGATCACGAGCGTCGAGGCCGAAGGTTCCTGGGCCGAGGCCGCTCAGACTGCGTACCTCACGCCCGGCCTGGGGCTCGAAGTCCGCCGGGGTGCGAAAAAGCCGGGACAAACCCTGCGAGCACAGCTCGGAAAAATTCCATTCAAGGAACAGACCCTGCAATTGCGGTTGGGCGATACACTGGTGCTCACGCGCTCGCTCAAGCCGGGGCGCCCGACGCGTTATGACGAACACCGCGAGCTGATCAGTCCCGCGCGCATCGGCGTGTCGCTGCCCGAGTTTTTCGAGGGCGTGCGGCCGGGAGATCCTGTGTGGTTCGACGACGGCAAGATCGGCGGCATTATCCGCGCCGTGAACCAACAAGAGGTGCGGGTGCAAATCACGCAAGCGCGCACGACCGGCGAAAAACTTGGCGCCGAGAAGGGAATCAACGTGCCGGAAAGCAATCTGCGGGTTTCGTGCCTGACGCCGGCCGATCTCGAGGTGTTGAAAGTGGCCGTGCAGCACGCGGACGTCGTGGGGTACTCCTTCGTCCGCAGCGCGGAGGACGTGAAGGAATTGCAGGCGCGTCTCGCGGAGCTGGGAGGCGAGAAGCTGGGGATCATTCTGAAAATCGAAACGCGGCAGGGATTCGAGCAGCTTCCCAGCCTGTTGCTGGCGGCGATGCGCAGCCGCGCCGTGGGCGTGATGATCGCGCGCGGCGATCTCGCGGTGGAATGCGGCTACCAAAGGCTCGCGGAAGTGCAGGAAGAAATGCTGTGGGTGTGCGAAGCGGCGCACATGCCGGTCGTGTGGGCCACCCAGGTGCTCGAATCGCTGGCCAAGAGCGGATTCCCGTCGCGCTCGGAAATCACCGATGCCGCGATGGGCGAGCGCGCCGAATGCGTGATGCTGAATAAGGGGCCGTACGTCGTAGCGGCTGTCCGCATTCTCGACGATATTCTCCGCCGCATGCAGGCGCACCAGGAAAAGAAGCGCTCGATGCTGCGCAAGCTGCAGCTCGCCGCGTCGTTCCACGCTGCGTGAATTGAAGCCGCGGCGGGCGCTGAAGCCTGCGGCTTTGCCTTTGCTCAGCGCCCGCCACAGAGCGAATTAAGTTCTGCCTCGTTGTTACAATTCAATCGGCTCGCTGACGCACTTCCCTAGCGCGGGCCTCCACCACCCGAGCCGATGATGATCACGTAATTCGTGTCGGGGACATCGTGCGCAGGGGGCGTTGAGCAAGCGCTGAGCGGCAGGATTGTGTAAGTGCACGAGTCCTCTTCATTGGGACTATTAGCCACCAGATACGCCGAGTCGTTGGCCGGGATCAAAATCGTGACCGGGTAGGAGCCGGGCCCTTCGATGCGAAGAAGGCTCACCTCCCAGGCGAACTCGGTTGGCGACTTGAACTCCACAATCCCGTGGTTGACGACTTTGGCGCTGGCCTTGTCGGGTATCCCCTTATTCGAAATCGTAACGGTTACATTCGGGGTGATTTTTGGTGCCTGTCCTGCTTGTGCCATCGCTATTCTCCTCTCTGATTTTTACTTCTGAACGGGTGACTGATAATTTGGATCGCTGAGAACAGGGACGAGCCAGGGATCATTTTTCACGTCGTCGAGGCTGTAGCCGCGCTTGAGGCCCTGCTCCACATGCGAGATTGCTTCGCGCCGCTCGCCCAGGGCCTCGTACGTTTCTCCGGCTTCGACCAGCACGCCGGGATCTTCCGGAGCAAGCGAAAGCGCAGCCTGGATTCGTATGAGCGCTTTTTCGCGAATTTTCTTCCGCGCGTAGAGGATGGCAAGGCTCGATTGTGCGCGCGCGTCTTTGGGGCTGTCCTTCACCCGCGCTTCGAGCAGCGCAAGCTCGCGCTCCGCGGCGGCTTCGGCTTTGTCCGTTTGCTTCAGCCAGGTGTAATCGCTCGTCAGATTGTGCCACACGCGATAATCCTTGCCGTTGATCGCAAGCGCCTTTTCGGTGGCGGCGGCTGCATCGGCGTAGCGTTTCTGGTCGTTATAAAGTGAGCCGAGATTGGCGTAGGCAGCGTAACTGGGAGCGAGCTGGATGGATTTCTGGAAAGCGGTCTCGGCCGCGCCGAAATTCCCCAGCAAAAGCTGCATCCCGCCGATGTTGCTGAAGGCCTGGGCGTTATCGGGAGTGAGCTCCACGACGTGCTGGAATTGTGCGAGCGCATCGGCAAAGCGGCCCTGGCGCGAATAGAAGTAGCCGAGATTGTTGTAACCGTCCCAGGCGTCGGGACGCATCGCGGCGGCTCGCTGGTAATTCGCTTCGGCATCGGCGATGCGTCCGGCGTGCTCGAGGGCGCCGGCCGTGCCGGAGAGAGCATCGGGGTCGCGTGGATTGAGCTGGAGCGCGTGCTGAAATTCTTCGATCGCAAGATCGTGTTTTCCGGAGCCATCATGAATTCGCGCCAGCGTGACGTACACGGCCGGAAGATGGTCATCGAGTTCCACGGCTCGGCGGCAATTCCCGAGCGCTTCATCCACCCACTTCGGATTCTGGTCGGTCTGGTATTTCAAGCGATAGGCCTCGCCGAGCTGCGCATATCCGAGCGCAAATCGGGGGTCGGTTTTCACCGCATCGTTGAGCGCGGAGATCGCCGCGTCGAGATTTCCGGGCTTGTCGTAGCGCTGCATGAAGCCGAGTGCGCTCAAATAGCCCTCGTAAGCCGCGGGGGTGACGGCGCCGCCGGTATTTCGCAGCATGTCCGCCGTCACATTGATGTGCATCAGCCGCGCGAGGCGGGAAACGGCTTCGTCCTGAAGAGTGGCGAGATCGCCGGCGCGATCCCCGAAGCTGGCGGAGCCGATCTGGCGCATGTTTTTCGCATCGATCAAATTCACTGTCAGGTGGACGTCCTGGCCATCGCGCTGGATGCTTCCTTTCACCACCAGCGTGGCGCCAAGCTCGCGCAGCGCGGCGGAGGGGTCGGTGATTTTGAGCCGGCGGATTTCGCTCGCCGGAACCACCCAGAGCGATTGCTGGCCCACGTCGAGATTCGACAATTTCCCGGCGAGGCTATCCATCAAGCCTTCGGCGAGGGGCTCGTTCGCGGCGTTATTTCCGATGTTGTCGAACGGGAGAACGGCGACGTGCTTTTGGCTGCTTGCGGCAATGCTGCCTACAACGCGTTCGCGGATTGAAGGGACGAAGGAAAGTCCCGCGATTGCCAGAATCAGAATTGCGGCGGCCAGCACCAGCCGCTGAGTGGCGCGCTTCGGTTGTGCCGCCGGGAACCAGGCGGATTTGGACGCTTGTTCCACCACTTTTTGGAGTTCGGCGGAGCGAATCGAGCGAGTGGGCGCCGAAAGATCGGGCGCCGCCGTGGGTTCCGGAAGGTGCGCGCGAATGGCTGTGAGGCCGGCCAGCATTTCGGCGCAATTCTGGTAGCGATGCGCCGGATCTTTCGAGAGCGCGCGATAGACGATCTGCTGGAGGTCCGCCGGCACTCCCTCGAGCGGCCGCGGAGCCTCATTCAAGATCGCGACGATGATCGAGGGCACGGCGTCGCGGCGAAAAGGATTTTCGCCCGTGAGCAATTCCGCAAGGATCACTCCGAGGGCCCAAATGTCGGTGCGCTGGTCCACGGCTTTGCCGAGCGTCTGCTCCGGGGACATGTAGCCGACCGTTCCGGTGGTCCCCCCGGTCTGCGTGGCCGAAGGCGTGCTCACCACGCGCGCGAGGCCGAAATCGACAATTTTGGCAACGCCGTCAGTGGTGATGATCACGTTCGAGGGCTTTATGTCCCGATGCACGATGTTCCGGGCGTGCGCAGCGGCCAGGCCCCGGGCAATCTGAATCGCAACATCCACAGCGTCGCGAAAGGGAAACGGTCCGCGCCGGATTTTTTGCGCGAGCGTTTCCCCTTCGTAGTAGGCCATCACGATGAAAATTCGGCCGTCGGGAGTTTCTTCAATACCGTGGATCACGCCGATGTGCGCGTGGTCGAGCGAGGAAGCGGTGCGCGCCTCTTTCAGCAGGCGTTCCTTTTCTTTTTCGGTGATAGCTAAATCCGGTGGAAGGAATTTGAGAGCGACGGCGCGCTCGAGCTTCAGGTCGAGCGCCTTGTATACCACACCCATTCCTCCGGCGCCCAGCATCCCCAGGATTTCATAATTTGCCACGAGCTCTCCCGCGGCGAGCGCGCGTGTGGATTCCGGCATGTTCGCTCCCGGCGGGTTAGCGATTCCGGCCATGAGTAGGCTCCGATGGAAACAGACGGAGCGGGGAGTCGCGCAATCCGCGCTGATAATAGACCCGCGGCTCCGGTGGTTCAAGCGCGGTTTTTGAATTCAGCTAAGTAGAGAGGGAGTTAGTGTTCCAGTTTGGTTCGGCGCCTGTGGCCCGATCTACTCGATTGCGCCGACGGTGAATCCGGCGATGAAGCGATCGAGAAACATGTTGAACAGATTACTCCTCCCATGAATACAGCTCCGCTGACAGCCCCATGGGCGCACCTACACGCTCTTGTGTGAAGGACTTGCGGCTACTCCGCGAGGTGCTTGGGCCTCAGAATAATTTTACTCGACGGATCCGAACTGCTTAATGTCTGCGGGTCCTTCCTTCTTCTCCACCGGCCCTTTGCCTTGGACCTGGACGCGAATCTGCTCAACGACATCCGGGTTGGCGAGCGTGGTGATGTCGCCGACGTCCATTTTATTGGAGATGGCGGCGAGAACGCGCCGCATGAGTTTTCCCGAGCGAGTCTTGGGCATGTCTGGAACGATCTGCACGGTCTTCGGCCGAGCGATCTTGCCTATGATGGTCTCAATCGTGTGAATCACCTTATCCGCCACTTCCTTGTGACTTGTGCTGACCCCGGGTTTGAGTGAGATGTAGACCTCCGGCATGCGGCCCTTGATTTCATCGACCACGGGAACCACGGCGGCTTCGGCGACTTCCTCAATCGTGAGGCAGGCAGATTCCAACTCTTTTGTGCCCAGGCGGTGACCGGCCACGTTGATGACGTCGTCCACACGACCGAGAATGCGGAAGTAACCGTCTTTGGCGAGCATCGCCCCATCGCCTGCAAAGTAGGGCCAGTCCTGCCAGTTCTTGCTCTTCGGATCCTTATTGTATTTTTGGTAGTACTGGCGGACGAATCGCTCACGGTCGCCCCAAATTGTCTGGAAGATACCGGGCCAGGGGTTGCGAATGCAGATATTCCCGGCCTTGACGGAGCCGGCTGGTAATTCCTGTGCGTTTTCATCGTAGATGATCGGGTAAATTCCTGGTACCCCCGGCCCGGCGCTGCCGGGCTTCATCGGATCGAGCGCCGGTTTGGTGCTGCACAGGAATCCGCCATTCTCCGTCTGCCACCAGGTGTCCACAATTACGGCCTCGCGCTTGCCGACCGTGTTGTAGTACCAGCGCCAGACCTCCGGCTCAATCGGTTCACCCACGGTTGTCATATGCTTGAAGCGATAATTGTATTTTTTCGGCTCTTCAGGCCCGGCCTTTCTCAACATTCGAATCGCAGTGGGGGAGGTGTGGAAAATATTCACATCGAGGCGCTCCGCGATTCTCCAAGGGCGCCCGGCGTCGGGGTAGACGGGCACGCCCTCATAAACGATGCTCGTGGCGGCCAGAGCCAGAGGCCCATAAACGATGTAGGAGTGGCCGGTGATCCAGCCGATGTCCGCCATGCACCAATACACGTCTTCAGGATGGATGTCCTGAATGTATTTGGAGGTCCCGGTAACGTAAGCCAAATAGCCGCCGGTCCGATGCTGGCAACCCTTGGGTTTGCCGGTCGTCCCGCTCGTGTACATGAGGAAGAGCGGGGCTTCGGCATCCATCGAAACGGGCTCGACTTTGCGGCCGTGGTACTCTTTCAAGATATCTTCGACGAAATAGTCCCGTCCATCGACCATGGGCGACGCCGAGCCATACTTCCCCGGATGGCGCTGCCACACGAGAACTTTGTCGATGATTTGGCCATCCCGATCGGCTGCCTGGACGGCGATGTCCGCCGCGGACTTGTGATCCACCAGCTTCCCGCTGCGGTAATAACTATCCGCGTAGATGAGAACACGGCTTCCCGAATCTGCCGCTCGCGTTCCGCAGGCTTCTCCGCTGAATCCGCCGAAAACGACGGAATGGATCACGCCCAACCGAGCGCAGGCCAGCATCGTGATCGGCAATTCCGGAATCATGGGCATGTGGATGGTGACGCGATCGCCGGTCTTCAGGCCGGCGAAATCGCGCAGAAGAGCGGCGACTTCATTCACGCGGTTATAGAGCTCTTGATAAGTGATGGCAACAGGCGCTTCGCTTTCCGGCTCCGGGACCCCAATGAGCGCCGCCTTGTTCTTGTACTTCGCAAGATGCCGGTCGACGCAGTTGAACGATACATTCAGCTTTCCGCCGACGAACCATTTCCAAAAAGGGGGGTCGTTGGTGTCGAGAACCGTGCGCCATTTGTGATCCCATGTCAGCATCTCGGCGTACTCTTCGTAGCATTTGGGGAAATTGCTTTCGGCGAAGCGCTCCATCACTTTCGGGTCTTTCAGGTTGGCTTGCTCGATGAACTTCTTCGAGGGCTGGTAAAGCTCCTCTTCCTTCCAGTGAACTGCAATGTGAGCTTCGCTCGCTTGAGTACCGCGCTCCGGTTTTTGAGGGGTCGTAGCCATCGTGATGGTCTCCTTAGTTTCGCTGATTGGGGACTATTCTAATTCTGTATGGAACGTGCCGCAACGAGTTCCGGCACGTCCCCGGATCGTTGCCAATCGCTTTCTTCCTTCCGCCGGGCAAAGGGCCGGCTGGAAATGTTCACGCTGTGGCCGCTCCGGGAGCGTGGGGGCGCTTCGCCACGAATTCGCAGAGCAGCGCGACCACCGCCAAGCCTCCCGCCAGATAAAAAGCCGCCTCATAGTTGTGGTATTTGTCGAACAGCAGGCCGCCGGCCTTCGCAGCGAAGTACCCGGTGACGCCCCAGGCTGTGAATAGCAGGCCGTAATTGATGCCTGCGTGCCTGATTCCCCAGAAGTCCGCGGTCGTCGAAGCATTCACCGAGAGCTGCGTGCCGTAGCACCAGTACACCACAAACACCAGGACGTAGAGCAGCGTGACATTGCTGCCGACCCAGTACAGGACCGGCATCGCAATCGCGGAAAGTGCGATCATCAATCGCAAGACATTGAGCCGGCCGATGGCATCCGACATCCAGCCCGACAGAATTCGCCCCGAGGCGTTGCCGGACGCCCCAACAAAGAGGGTAATTGTCTGCAAGGCTGCGCCCGGGATGCCCTGGCTTTTAGCGAAGGGGACAAGTTGGCTAATCGCCATGAAACCCGCGAAGGTCCCTAACGCATAGGCGATCCACATGAAGTAGAACGTCGCCGTATGCAGCACTTCGTCCGGCCTGAATTCATATTCGGTGGCCGCTGCTTTCGCTGCGGGCGCCGGAGTCCATCCGGCAGGCTTGTAGCCGACCGGCGGATTCTTCAACAAGAAGGCCCCCACCAGAGTCATCACCAGAAAGATGCAGCCGAGAATTTTGAAAGTAGCTTGCCACCCATAATGCGGGATGAAGTACAGATTCGCAGCCGGACCGAAGATGGCTGACCCCCCGCCGTACCCCGCCACCGCGAGACCGACAGCGAGTCCTCGTTTGTCGGGGAACCATTTAGCCATCACTGGAATCGGTGTGGAGTAACCGAAGCCGTTGCCGATCCCTCCCAGCACGCCAAAGGAAAAGATAAGGTACGGGACGGTGGTTGTGTAGGAGGAGAGAAAGAAGCCGATGCTGACCAGCAAGCCGCCGGTTACGGAGACCCAGAAGGGCCCGAACTTATCCTGAAGCCGCCCGGCGAAAATGAAGGATATAGCAAACACAATCACTGCCCAGCCGAACACGGAGGACGTGTACGCCCGCTTCCACCCAAACTGCTTCTCCAGCGGAGCCACAAACACGCTCCAGGCGTAGAGAGAGCCGAGCGCAAGATTCATGCTCATTCCACCCACAACACGCCACCACCGACTGATCGATATTTCCTCTGCACCCACTTGTGCGCCAGCAGCCATGATGTGACCCTCCCCTTAGTGCAATTCGGGATTCACACTTGCGGGCAACCCGTGAATCCCGGCACGAAGTGAATTTGTCTCTCGTTCGTGGGCCTGAAGCGTAGCTCTTGCCGAACGTAGTCACCCGAACCAACAAACACGCGGAAGAAGTGGAGACACTTTCCCGCTTGTGGCCTCTTCCGAGGAACCACCCCGAAAACCTGGTCCGGGCTCTTTGCAATGTTGATCACAGCTAAACCCAAGTCGTGGCGGAATCGAGGCTTAAATACTTCCGACCAGCGCAAATGTCAAGCATTTCCCGCTAAATTGACGTCGCGGCTTCGGGGATTTGATTTCTTCTGGCTGGCCGCCTTATCTCTCGGGTTGTGGCCCGACCAGGTTGGTTTGCATGGCTTCTGGTTATCGGGTGCGATTCGAGCTCGAGGGGAAAGCGAGATTTTTCATCGTAGCCGATAGCACTACGTGGCGCCGACAGGGAACCCCCTGCGGGCTTCTCCGATCCGCGTTCCCCGTTGCCATCAAAACTGACGCGAGCTATTTCGCCCGCCTCACTGACGTCAAGCGCGCCAGTTTTTGCCGGATGCGGGGAGGTGGGAACCACCTCCCCGCATCCGAAAAGGTTACGGCAGGTAGTAACGGAACGAGGTGAAGACCATGTTTTCGGTCGCGTGCGGCCCGACCGGGATCGTCTCGGTGGTGACGCCGCCTGCAGGGATCCGGCCCGTCGCCAGCCCATCCGGCACCACGATTTCTTCCGTTCCCGCCCACGTGTTCCGGTCGACATAGGAATACTGCATTCCGAATTGCAGCGTTCCCGCCGGGCCCTTGAAGAACCGATACCAGAACCCCAGCGTGCCCTCGATGATGTCCCGCGTCACTGCGTTGCAGGGT
>Ga0187781_10000645_pt1 | contig 25149 bp, 23 predicted proteins | sample 0715_SJ02_MP02_2_FD_132447 | JGI IMG/M metagenome (GOLD analysis project Ga0187781, IMG submission 132447) | Tropical peat soil microbial communities from peatlands in Department of Meta, Colombia - 0715_SJ02_MP02_20_MG | ecosystem: Environmental > Terrestrial > Soil > Wetlands > Peat | place... | reverse complement strand
GCTCCGTTGCCGCGGCCAGCTTGTCATCGACGATCACGAGCTGCGTGTCGCCATCCTCGCGGATCAGACGCAGCCCCTCAGCCGGCGTGGGCGCGCCGACAAACGAAATTCCAAACGGGTTAGCCAGCGCGCGTGCCGCCGCGTTTAACCCTTTGAGCAGTTCTCTGAGAATTAGCGGGTCATCGTTGATGACGACAACCCTGGAAGAGGGCTTGGGCATGCGGTCGGAAGACGCGGCCGCGCGAAAGACGCACGCCGTCAGCGCATCAAGCCATCGCCTTTATCGCCGCAGCAAGGCGGCTTTTATTGCGCGCAGCAGCGTTCTTATGCACGATTTGCTTGTCGGCGATCGAATCGATCACGCTCGTCGATTGGCGCAGTACCTGCGCCGCCGCAGTCTTGTCGCCTGCCGCGATCGCCTTGCGCACCGCTTTGATGGCCGAACGCAGGCGCGAGCGTTGCGCGGACGTCTGCACGTTGCGCGCGCGTGCTTGTAGAGCGCGTTTTTTTGCCTGTTTGGTGTTTGCCATTGCCCGATCCTTAGTACACGGGCTGCGCTCTCGCTAGCACATGCAGGCACCTCGCTCGATGCCTAGCGGCATGGCAACGGCGCCGACAGCTCGCGATCTCTTGCGATGCGCAGCAAAGCTTTACACTGTAGCACAATGAGCACACCAAAACCAGTGCCGCACGCCTTGGCGCAGCGTGCCCTGCGCTCGGCGTGAATCTGCTGCGCGCTGCCGCCGGAATCAGCGGCCTGACGATGCTCTCGCGTGTCACTGGCCTGCTTCGTGATCTGCTGATCGCGCGCTTTTTCGGTGCCGGCCTCGAGATGGATGCGTTCACGGTGGCCTTTCGCATCCCCAACTTGCTACGGCGGCTGTTTGCGGAAGGGGCCTTCGCCCAGGCCTTTGTTCCCATTTTTGCCGAGGTAAAGATTCAGCAAGGACCCGAGCGCACACGTGCGCTGCTCTCGCACGTTGCCTCGGCACTGTTTTGGGTGCTGCTCACGCTTTCGATTCTCGGTGTCCTGGGCGCGCCCTTGCTGGTGGCGGTGATTGCCACGGGCTTTCGGCACTCGGCGGCCTTTGATCTTGCGAGCCTGCTGACACGCTGGATGTTCCCCTACATCCTTTTTATGTCCCTGATCGCCTGCTCCGGGGGCGTGTTAAACGCCTTTGGCCGCTTTGCGGTTCCGGCTTTCACGCCCGTGTTGCTTAACGTTTCGATGATTGCGCTCACGCTGCTGCTCGGTCGCGCGATGGAGCCGCCGATTTTGGTGCTTGCGGTGGCTGTGCTGTTGGGCGGGGCACTGCAGCTTGCGATCCAGGTGCCGGCGTTGGCGCGACTGGGGATGCTGCCAAACCTTTCGGGGCTGCGTCAGTCTTTTGCCGATTCGGGAGTGCGACGCATCTTGCGTCAGATGCTTCCTGCGGTGTTTGCGGTTTCGGTCGCTCAACTGAGTCTGATTATCAACACCAACATCGCTTCGCACCTGGCTACCGGAAGCAATTCGTGGCTGTATTACGCCGACCGCCTCATGGAACTGCCAACGGCACTGCTCGGCGTGGCGATCGCCACGGTGCTGCTGCCCACCTTATCGAGTGCCCACGCGACGGGCGATACGCAGCACTACCAAAAGCTTCTTGACTGGGGCTTGCGCTTGACTTGCCTTTTGGCTTTGCCCGCCGCCCTAGGCTTGGCCCTTCTTGCTGAAGGGCTTATTGCCGCTCTTTTCCAAGGAGGACGATTTAGCGCGCTGGACGTGGCGCAATCGGCTGCGGCGCTACGCGGATACGCCGCAGGTTTGCTCGGGCTGATCGGGGTAAAAATTTTGGCACCTGGCTTTTACGCGCGCCAAGACATTCGCACCCCGGTTCGTATTGGCCTGATGGTGTTGGCCGCTACACAAGTCGTAAACATCGCGCTTGTCCCGTGGCTCAAGCATGCGGCGCTGGCCTGGTCGATCAGCATCGGCGCGCTGGTCAACTGCGCCTTGCTACTGCATGGATTACAGCGTCGGAAGATTTATTCGCCGGGGCCCGAATGGCGCCTCTTCGCGCTACGAATCGCGTTGGCGCTGGGAGGATTGGCGATAACGTTGGTTTGGATACAGCGCAACTACGCCTTTACCAGCATCAACCCGGTCGGCGCGCTGGCGCGGGCGGCCTGGCTGGTCGCCACGGTTGGGGCTGCAAGCGCGGTGTACGCAATTTTGCTGTTGGCGGTTGGTTTTCGCGTGCGCGACTTCGTCTTACACCAGCGCCCGCAGAGCAGTTAGCAAGAGGCCACAGCGCGCGTCGCGCGCGCTGCCCCACGAGCCTCACGATCGATTGCCCGTTATCGCGCGCCCGTGTCTAGCCTGCTTGGCGAAGCATGGTTTGTGCGTCACTTACCTCGAACTTGCCCGGTTTCTCGACGTTCAGGGCTTTGACCACGCCGTTATCGACCAGCATCGAAAAGCGCTGGCACCGCGTACCGAGGCCCGCAGCCGTTAAGTCCAGCTCCAGGCCCAGCTTCTTGGTATAAGTGCCCGAGCCATCGGCAAACATGCGGATCTTGCCGGCCGTTTTTTGATCGCGGGCCCAAGCGCCCATTACAAACGCGTCATTGACCCCAAGGCACCAGATTTCGTCGATGCCTTTGCGGTGTAGCGCCTCGTAGTTCGCCAAATAGCCCGGAACGTGCTGTGCGGAGCAAGTTGGCGTAAATGCTCCCGGCACGCCGAATATCACGACTTTCTTACCCGGCGTTAAGTCCTGCACCGAAAAGCTGTTTGGGCCAATCGAGCAGCCCGCCGCTTCGACCTCGACGTATTCCTGCAATTTGCCTTCGGGCAGTTTGTCGCCCACTTTGATGGTCATCTCGCACCCCCTTATACGGACCGAACCCGGCCAAAGTGTACGCGCCCGCGGCGCCGCGAAGAGCGCGCGTGCCCCGAAACCCGTAGAGATTCCGGGGACAAGCCCGAAGCGCTGCGCGCGGAGCCAATCCTCGTTGCGATGGTGCGGGTGAAGGGAGGTGTTTTCCGACCCAATTTAGGCGATCGGCGTCGTTTAACTCGGGGCAATCTGTCCGAAAGACAGGGGTGGGGTACCGCCTTGCGTGAGGATCTGCCGCTCGAGCCAGTGGCGCACCAGGCTAGGGCCGCATCGTGGTGGTCTGCCGCTGCGGGTGCGGCCGCGACGGGTACCCGATGGTTTCGGGGGCAGTGGCGCTGCTAGCGCGCGGTCCAGGTGCGGAAACATCGCATTTCTTGATTGCCGTAGATGAAAAGACCGAAGATCAGGGCGTTTCGAAGTGTGATTGGCCTGCGCATGATGGGGCTGTACCTGGCGTTGGCGACGCTGCCCATCGGCGTCCTCGCCGCCTTGCTCTACGACCGCCTGCTGCTTTCCGAACCGCTCATTGAGCTGCTGCAAGACGTTGCGCTGGGCGCCGCCATCATCGCCCTTTCGCTGGGCGCCATTTACGGTCAGCTAATCGCCCGGCGCCTGCAGCGGCTCATTGCCTCCTCCCGCAGCATCGCCAAGCAAGATTTCGCCATCTCATTGCCCCTGGCGGGGCACGACGAACTTGGGCAGCTTACGCGTGCCTTTAACGAGATGGCCTACACGCTGGGCACAAGCTTGTCGATACAGGGAATTTTGTCGCAAATGGACGATGCGATCTTGACCAAGCTCGACGTCGCCGCCCTGATCCGCAATGCGTTGCGCTGCATGCGCTACGTCGCCGAGTCCGATCTGGTGGTACTTGGGCTGTTCGAGTCGGACACCGCCGATACGATGCGCTTATTCGTCATGGGCAAGGGCGAACGCAACCGCATCGACAGTCACAAGATCGAGATGAGTGCAGAGCTTCGGCGGCGCATTCCGATGACGCCAACCAGCAAAACCGAGCCCCAATCGCCGTTTCCGGAGGAATTTGAGCAACGCGTGAGGAGCGAGAACGGGGTGGGGCACTTTTTGTCCATGCCGGTCTCCCGGGGCAGCCGCGCCTGGGGGGTGATGGTGACGTGCCACCATGACGCAACCGAGCTCTCGAACAGTCAGATGAAGATGCTCATCGGCGTCTCCAACCGCCTGATCGCCGGCTTTAGCGGTGCCGAGCGCGACCAAAAACTGCACTCGCTGGCCTACGTTGACCCGCTTACCGGTTTGCCCAATCGCGTTGCGATGCAATCGTTGCTATCGCAGGAGCTGGCCAATGCGGAGCGCAACAAGTCGATGGCTGCCATCTTGTTCATCGATTTGGACCGCTTTAAGCAGGCCAACGACACGCATGGGCACGCTTTCGGCGATCGGCTGCTGATCCAGGCGGCCAACCGCATCCGCAACCACGTGCGTGAGGACGACGTGGTAGCGCGAATCGGCGGCGACGAGTTCACCGTGATCTTGTCGGAAGTAAAGACAACGCGCGAGGCCGCTTCGGTGGCACGTAAGCTAATCCAGTCGCTGTCAAGGCGCTTTGAAATCGAAGGCCAGACGATTTATACCGGGGCAAGCGTGGGCATTGCGATGTACCCCGACGATGGCACGGGCGGCGCCGAACTGCTAAAGATGGCCGATACCGCGATGTACCGAGCCAAGAGCGCCGGGCGCAGCCGCTTCGCGTTTTACGAGGAACCGATGAACGCCGAGAGCAAGCGCCGCTCGCTGCTCGATGGCGAGTTGCGCAATGCCCTGGAGCGGCACGAGCTGCTACTGCACTATCAGCCGCAGATCGACCTGAAAACGGGTGCGCTATGTGGGGTAGAGGCCCTGGTTCGCTGGCAGCATCCGGCCCGCGGCCTGCTTTATCCGAAAGACTTTATCGAGTACGCCGAAGAAATTGGCCTGATTCCGCAGATCGGCGCCTGGGTGATGATGGAGGCGTGTTTGCAATATCAACGCTGGCGCGAGGAGGGCGTGCGCGTGCCACGCGTCTCGGTGAACGTTTCCAACGGCCAGTTGCCGCGCAGCAATTTCGTTCCTACAGTTCGCCAACTGCTCAATTCCATCAAGGTACCGCCTGGTGCGCTGGAAATTGAAGTGACGGAATCGATGTTGATTGAGGGTGGAAAGCCGGCCATGGAGGCCCTCAATCAGCTCTCGGCCGATGGCGTGCTCATTGCCATCGACGATTTTGGCACCGGCTACTCTTCCTTTAGCTACCTCAAGACCATGCCCGCACGTGTTCTTAAGCTCGACATGAGCTTTTTGGTGGACGCGCGGCCCGAAAACGACGCGGGCAAGATTGTGGCCTCCATCATCAACATGGCCCACGCTCTGCAAAAGGAGGTCGTTGCCGAAGGCATCGAGCGTGTCGATCAGCTCAAGCTGCTCAAGACCTTGGGCTGCGAACGCGGTCAGGGGTACTTGTTCGGTAAACCGGTCGATGCGGGGCACATTTCCCGCACTTTTGGCAAGATCCAGGACGCCACCATCCCGGTGCTCACGGCGGCGAGCGTGCCAACGCCAGAGCCAATGCCAGAACCATCGCCCGCAGCGGCCCCCGCCATGGCGTCCGCTGCACCGGTGGCGAGCGTCAGCGACGAAAGCTCCGATCTGTTTCAGGCCTCGGCCCGGCAGGCCGTCCTGCTTCGCCCAATGCAGCCCGCGCCCAAGGCACCGGCGCTCGCGCCAACAGCCAAGCATCCCGAGCATGCAGCGGCGCCATCGCTGCCAGAAAGCGCGATTGCCAACGCCGAAGCGGGCTTGGCCCAACCGCATGCCCAACTCGAGGCAGAGGCTGCGCCGCCGCCAGCCTCCGAGCCCATGGCGGCGCCATCTGAGCAAGCCTCGGATGCCCAGAACATGCAAGTTGTGGCCCCGAGCGAACCTGCTCCCGCCGCGACGCCCGTGTCGGAGGCCCAGAACACACGGCCAACTCCTCCCGGGCCGACTTCTCTTGAGTTGCTCAATTTCGAGCCCGACCCCATGGCGCAGACCGTTCTAGCACTGGAGGGTTGGCCGGTACCGCCAGAGGCAAATACGGCAACGACGGAACAGTTGCTCAATGCAACCGCCGTGCTGCTCGAGGCCGAGGACAGTGAGCCCTCAAAACATTAGGTAAGTCCCCGCGGCCCGAGACGCTGCAGCACGAAGCCTTTGTTCACTTAATGAAAGCTGCAGCGCGCCGAGACCGAAACGTTGGCATGGGTATTACTGTCGGCAAACGACGAATGCATCCGCATTACCGGCGCAATGCAGCTTGTGACGTTAAAGCCGGCCACTCGTAGCCACGAGCGCAGTGATTCGGATGATCCGCCGCCCAGCACAAGCTGGGGGCGAAGACTGATTTGGGGATCAGACGCCGAAAGTCGGGTCGGGTAAACCTCAATGTAACTGGGGACTTTGTTCAACTTGCTCCAGCTAAAAGACGAGGCCTCGCTGGCAAGGCTGTAATCGGGCGCCGAGGCGGGCGTGCGCACGACAGCGCTCCAGCGCGTGTCAATCACCTCGCGATCCACGCTCAAGTCTGTCTCGAGTTGCACCCAGCTGGGCATCGGGCCTATGGGGTTGGCAGCGACGGTCTGCGTCAAGCACGTGTCCAGAACCAAAGGCAACGCGAGCGCGCAAGCCCCGCGCGCCAAGCGTCGGAGCTCAGATCGTTGCCACAGCCACCGCTGGGTGGTGCGCGCCTTCGACATCGGGGCCCCTGGACCAAGATGATTTGCATCATCCCTATGCGGTAATTTTATGCAAACGCCAAATAAATGGGAACATGTGGCCCATTTCGCACGCCGATGGCCCAATCAGCCTTGTGTCTGGTCCGATGGACCTTCATGGGCGCAATTGCGCCCATGAAGGGTGGAGCCTGCCGCCTAGCGAGTTTGGTTGCTTGTAGCTGTGGTCTCGTGCTGTGCGACTTGCGCCGCAGGCGTGCTGCTGCGCAGCGGCGTGCTGCTGCCGTGCACCATTGCAATGATCGGCACGATCAGCAGGGCAACGATATTGATAATTTTGATCAACGGGTTGACGGCGGGGCCGGCAGTGTCCTTGTAGGGGTCGCCCACCGTGTCGCCTGTCACCGCGGCCTTATGCGCGTCCGAGCCCTTGCCTCCATAGTTACCTTCTTCGATATATTTTTTCGCATTGTCCCAGGCGCCACCGCCCGTGGTCATGGAAATGGCGACAAATAGGCCCGTGACAATCGTTCCCATCAGGACGCCGCCAAGGGCCGCGGGTCCGAGCAGTACTCCCACGACGATCGGCACCAGCACCGGCAGAAGCGACGGGATCATCATTTCCTTGATGGCCGCGCTCGTGAGCATGTCGACGGCACGTGAATAGTCGGGCTTGCCCGTTCCTTCCATGATGCCCTTGATCTCGCGAAACTGGCGGCGCACCTCTTCGACCACCGCACCCGCGGAGCGACCGACCGCTTCCATGGCCATGGCTCCAAAGAGATACGGAATCAGGCCGCCGATGAATAGGCCAATGATCACCAAATGGTTGGACAGATCAAAAGAGGCGTGCATCCCCCTTTGCTCAAGCGCCCCGGTGTAATCGGCAAAAAGCACGAGCGCCGCAAGACCGGCTGAACCAATCGCATAGCCCTTAGTGACGGCCTTGGTCGTATTGCCCACGGCATCGAGGGGGTCGGTGATATTGCGTACCTCTTTGGGCAGACCGGCCATCTCGGCAATGCCGCCAGCGTTATCGGTGATCGGACCGTAGGCGTCGAGTGCGACGATGATGCCGGTCATCGAAAGTTGCGCGGTGGCTGCCACTGCGATGCCGTACAGGCCGGCCAACGCATAGGACGCCATGATGGCAACGCAAATTGCAATCACCGGCCAGGCGCAAGCGCGCATGGATACCGCAATTCCAGCGATGATATTGGTCGCGTGGCCGGTCGTAGAGGCATGGGCAATGTGCCGCACAGGCGAATATTCTGTCCCCGTGTAGAACTCGGTGATGTACACCAGCGCTGCCGTCAGTACCAGGCCAACGACCGCGCAACCATAGAGCTTTCCGACGGTCAGGCCGACGGCGCCCACAACCGGACCGAGCAGCCAGTCCGTGACGAACCAAAACAAGACCAGCGCAATGACCGCCGCAACCAAAAGTCCACGGTAGAGCGCGTTCATGATCTTGCCGCCTTCTCTGGCCTTGACAAACGAGGCGCCAACGATGGACGCGAGGATGGAAACGCCCGATAGTGCCAGCGGATACACCAAACCGGCATCGGTACCCCGAAAGACAAAGGCGCCGACCAGCATTGTGGCCACGGCGGTGACCGCAAAAGTTTCAAATAAGTCCGCCGCCATCCCCGCGCAGTCGCCCACGTTATCGCCAACGTTGTCGGCAATGACCGCGGGGTTGCGCGGATCGTCTTCCGGGATGCCCGCTTCGACCTTGCCCACCAGATCGGCCCCGACGTCGGCGCCCTTGGTAAAGATTCCGCCGCCAAGGCGCGCGAAGATCGAAATCAGAGAAGAGCCAAAGGCCAGGCCGATCATCGGGTGCAAGGCCTCATGGGCGTCGCCGATGCCAAGCTTCGCTCCCGGCAGTATCGCGTAAAAGCCTGCAACCCCGAGCAATCCCAGTCCAACAACCAGCAGCCCCGTAATTGCGCCGCCCCGAAAGGCCACGTCCAGTGCGGCGTTAAGGCCACGCGTCGCGGCCTGTGCCGTGCGTACGTTGGCTCGCACCGAAACGTTCATGCCGATAAAGCCCGCGGCGCCCGAAAGCACTGCACCGAGCACAAAGCCGATCGCTGTCCAGATCCCCAACTGCGGAATCGCAGCGATGACGATTGCCAGGACGACGCCGACGATGGCAATGGTTCGGTACTGGCGGCTAAGGTAGGCCTGTGCGCCTTGCTGGACCGCATGCGCGATCTCCTGCATACGGGCATTTCCCGGGTCTTGTTTTAGGATCCACGCGATCGAGACCGCGCCAAAAATGACTGCAGCCAGTCCGCAAAGCAGGGCCAGTAAAACGGCAGACATGCATAGCTCCTTTTTGTTGGGGCGGGAGGTGCGCTCCGCTAGGATTTGAGGGCGTCAAGGACGCGGTTTTGAACCTGCTCCACGCTGCCGACCCCGTCAACTGCGCGGTAACGGGGAGCGCCGGGCTCGCCGCTTGCGGCCCAGCTCGAGTAGTACTCGACCAAGGGACGCGTTTGGGCGTGGTAGACCGCCAGGCGCTCGCGCACGATCTGTTCTTTGTCGTCATCGCGCTGCACCAGCGGCTCGCCCGTCACGTCATCTCGGCCAGGCACTTTTGGCGGATTGTTTCGAGTGTGATAGCTGCGGCCGCTTGCCAGGTGCACCCGACGTCCGCTCATGCGCTCGATGTTGTCAGCGTCTGGAACCATGATTTGCAGCACGAGGTCCACAACGATCGAAGCCGACTTCATGGCAGTGGCTTGGCCGATCGTGCGCGGAAAACCATCAAAGAGGTAGCCCTTGGCGCAATCGGGCTGTGCCAGGCGCTCGCGCACCAGATCAAGGATGATCGCGTCGGAGACCAGCTGGCCTGCGTCCATAATCGCCTTGGCGGAGCGGCCCAAAGGGGTGCCGGCTTTCACGGCCGCGCGCAGCATGTCGCCCGTGGAGATCTGCGGAATTCCGAGCCGCGATGCAAGCTTCGCGGCCTGTGTACCTTTGCCAGCTCCCGGTGGTCCGAGCAACATCAGAAGCATACTCCCCCGCGCGCTCACGCGCCCTCAACGAATTTGCACTGGTGTTTTTTTTTACCCCGCGGGCGACAGGCTGGCTCCGGGGCGAGGCGCATCTTACCCGGAACTGGGGCATCAGATTGACGCGGCGCAGCCCCGGTAGCTCGTGCTGGCAACGAGATCCCAGAGCTGGCCGCTTACGGGGTTGTCGGCGCAGCGTCGATCAGGCGGCGCACGCGCTCCAGGTCCGCGGCGGTGTCCACGCCGGGCGGCAATGGTGCGGTAAGCCGCACGACCGCGATGGCGCTGCCGTAGTAGAGCGCACGCAGCTGTTCAAGACTTTCGTGTTCCTCGATTGCCGGCCGAGCCAACAGGGGAAACCGGTTCAGATACGACACCCGGTAGGCGTACAAGCCGACGTGCCGAAGCGCAGGCAATTGCGCGGGCAGTTGCGAACGCGTTCGCGCGAACGCCTCCCGCGACCAAGGTATGGGGGCGCGCGAAAACACCAGTGCGCGGCCGCGCGAATCGGTAACGAGCTTGACCACATTGGGATCGAAAAACTCGGCTGCATCGGCGATCTCATGCGCCGCCGTGGCGATATCGCACTGGGGGTCTGCCGCCAGAGCGCTTGCAACCTGGCCGATGACCGCTGGGGGAATCAGTGGCTCGTCGCCTTGCACGTTCACCACGATGGTCTGCTCTGGGAGGCCCAGCAATGTGCAGGCCTCGGCGATCCGGTCGGTCCCGGTGGGGTGGTCTTTGCTCGTCAACAGCGCCTCTACCCCATGCCCTGCACACGCCTGGATGACGAGCGCGCTGTCGGCGCAGACCACAACACGTTCAGCCCCGCTTTGCGCCGCGCGTTGGGCGACGCGCACAACCATCGGCACACCGCCAATTTCCGCGAGGGGCTTTTCGGGCAGTCGGCTTGCGCCTAGCCGCGCAGGAATCAGTGCACAAAAGCGCGGCGGCGCGCTGGCCGAAGGCGGATTTTGTGCAGCGGACACGGGAAGCTAGCGCCGCGTGCGGCCACCGGGCTTGGGCTTCATCCGTGCGCCTCGCGCTCGCTTTCTTCCAGGCGTCGCGCCTCGCTCTCGAGCAAAATCGGGATCGAATCGCGGATCGGGTAGGCGAGGCCGGCCGAGGGCGAAATGAGCTCCTGGCGCTGCCGGTCATAGCGCAGCGGCCCTTTGGTCACAGGACAAACCAAAATGTCAAGCAGCTTTGGATCCATCGGTATCTCTTCCTAGGCGCGCTGTGATGAATTCGAGCAGCGATGCGTCAAGCGTCGTGCGCAACGGAACGATCCAGATTCTCTCGTCACGTCCCAGACGCGAATCGCCTTGGCATTTTACGGCGTCCTTTTCGGTCATCAGCACCCGTTCGTAGCGCCCCGGGGGAATCATCCTCGCGGCAATTCGATCGTGGTCAGGCAGGGCCAGAGCATCAAAGCGCAACCCCAGCTCGCGCAGCTGGGCGAAAAAGCGCTCCGGGTTCCCAATAGCACACAGCGCCAGCACGCGCAGCTTGCCTGTGCTTTGTTCGCGCGCCATCTCCGAAAGCGACATCCGCCGCGCAGGCGAGGCGATGCTGGTAGCTTCTTCGAGGCTGGTTTGCATGCGATAAAACGGCGAATAAATGCGGACCGGCGGAACCAGACCATTCAGCACCACCGCATCGACGCGGCGCAAGCGCTCGGGCGGATCGCGCAGCGGACCGGCCGGCAGCAACCAGCCATTGCCGATACCCGCCTCGTCGAGCAGCACGATCTCCAGATCCCTTCCCAATCGCCGGTGTTGCAAACCATCATCGGCGATCAGGACGTTGCAGCTGGCGTGAAGCGATAGCAACAGCCGCGCTGCCGCGACCCGATCGTGCCCCACCGCAACGGGGCATCCGGTTAACTGACGAATAAGCAGCGGCTCATCACCGCATTGGGCCACATCACTACCCGGGTTGACTAGGGTTGGCTGCTGCGAGCGCCCACCAAAACCCCGCGAGATGACTCCGGGCGCCCAGCCACGCGCCCGTAGCGCGCGCACAATCTCGATGACCAGGGGTGTTTTGCCGGTGCCGCCAACACGCAGATTGCCGACAATGACGACCGGTACGGGCAATTTGACCGGCTTGGCAAATCCCAGGCGCCAAGCCAAGGCACGAAACCCCCGCCAAATGCGATGCAGCAGATGCAGGGGATAGAGCAAACATGCAAGAAGGCCGCGGCGCTGCCAGGCGCGCCGCACGATCCGGTGACCCCAACTGCGCAAAGCGGTTCTCAGGCCAAGACTCATCGGCCGCTGTTGGGGTGGCGCTGCGTAGCAAAACTCAAACGCGACAAGCCGGCATCGCGTGCGGCCTCCATGACCGTGATTACCGACTGATGCGGTGCCTGGGCATCGGCGTTGATTACCACGATCGGGTCGTTCATCTTGGAGGCAGCCTCGCGCAGCAACTCCGTGAGCGCTGCGGTGTCGGTAACACGAACGACCGTGCGACCGATGGCAAAGCGTCCGTCAGCACTGACCCCGACCTGAATTTCTTGCGGGTGCGTGGCTGCCTTGCTGGGCTCCGATGATGGCAATTCGATATGCAGCTGCGCAAAGCGCGAATACGTGGTGCTCACGGCCAGGAAAATCAAGACGACCAGCAGGACGTCGATCAGCGGGATCAGGTTGATATCCGGATCCTCGGCAAAGCCGCGACGAAATTTCATGTTCCCGTACGCGCGGAGCGCGTGTCCCCGTACAACGCTTCGACGAGCCGCTGGGCCTGCTGCTCGAGTTCAACCAGAAAATCGTCCACCCTTGCCCGAAAGATTCGGTACGCCAACACCGAAGGAACAGCGACAATGATCCCAAAGGCCGTCGAGTACAGTGCGATCGATATACCCTGCGCGAGCTGCTGGGGATTGGAGCCGGCCTGTTGGGAGGCAAAAATGTCGATCATGCCCACCACGGTGCCCAGCAAACCGAGCAAGGGCGCAACCGAGCCGATCGAACCGAGCAGCGTCAAATAGCGCGAGAGCTCGTGCGCGACGTGCCCGCCGGCGATTTCGATGGCCTTGGTCGTGACGTCACGCTGAGCTCCGGCGCTGCGCAATCCGGCGGCAAACAAGAACCCCAGCGCGGAACTTTCCTCGAGCTTGTCGATGACGTCTAAATTGATCTGGCGCCGCGAGTACAAATTGAGCACGTCGCCAAGCAGGTTTTCCGGCATGACCCGACCGCGCCGCAAGGCGATACTGCGTTCGATCACTAGTGCCACGGCAACCACGGAGGCAATGATCAGCGGCCATATCGGCCAGCCCAAAGCTTGAACGATTGCAAACAAGGAGGCAGTCCTGATGTGAAAGACAAATCGATTACCGGCGCCATTGAAGGCGCGCAAAAAAAGGGCAAGTGTAGATCCGATGGGCCCGGAGCAAATTCACTGCCGCTCGTGCCTTTGTTCTAGCGGGCCGCTGTGGAAAAGTTTGTGGAGAAGTGTCGTAAGCTGTCCACCGATAACAGGTACGCCAGCGCTACTTGGCTAAGCACCCATCTCGGATTTGCGCTAAAACCACTTATATTTCAAATGCTTAGATCCTTCTCCCGAGACCGCCCCAAGTCGACCGGACTCTATCCACGAGTTGGCGGCAATTGTGGAAAGATTTTCGATTGCAACCCGCATGGATCCTGAATCCGATCGGCCAGATGCCCAATTGGCGCGGGTTTGCCTGACGGTTTCCCAATTAAACCGCGCCGTGGCTGGATCGCTGCAGCGCGAGTTTGGAATGCAAAGGGTGCGCGGCGAGATCGCTTCGCTTACGCGTGCGGCGAGCGGGCACTGGTATTTTGCGCTCAAAGACGACAGCGCCCAGGTGCGTTGCGTGATGTTTCGCGGCCGCAACCAGCGCCTGGATTTTTCGCCGCGCGACGGCGACGAGGTCGAGGTGTTGGCCAGCGTCGGCCTGTACGAGCCCCGTGGCGATTTTCAGCTCACCGTGGAGGCGATGCAGCGCTTTGGCGCCGGGCGGTTGTGGGAGCAGTTCGTGCGCTTGCGCCAACGTCTTGCCGCCGAGGGGCTTTTTGATCAGGCGATCAAGCGCGCGCTGCCGCTTGTGCCGCGCGCGGTGGGAATCGTGACCTCCTTGCAAGCTGCGGCGCTGCGCGATGTCTTAACGACACTGCGACGGCGCGCACCGTACCTGCGAATCATCGTCTACCCGGTTCCTGTGCAAGGCGCCGAAGCCGGCACGCGCATCGCATCGATGCTGGCCACAGCTTCGCGTCGCCGCGAAGTGCAAGTGCTGCTGCTTGTCCGAGGTGGGGGCTCCATCGAGGACCTGTGGGCCTTCAACGAAGAGCAGGTCGCGCGGGCGATCCGCGCCAGTACACTGCCCGTGATCGTCGGCGTGGGGCATGAATCGGATTTCACTATTGCCGATTTTGCCGCCGACGTGCGCGCACCAACGCCCACCGCGGCCGCCGAGCTCGTGGCCCCTGAGCGAGGCGCTTTGCTGCGTGAGCTTGGTTTGCGCTTGCGTGTGCTGGCGCGCGCCGCATCGCGCGCCAGCGGCGAGCGCGCGCAGCGCCTGGACTACGCGATGCGCGTGTTGGCCGCACCCCGGGCACCATTGCGCGGCCTGGAGCTGCGCATCCGCGAGTTGCGCAGCCGCTGCGGTTTTGCCGCCCGTGAGCAGGGTCGGCGGGCGCGTGCCCTGATCCTCGCGCAGAACCGCGCGCTTTTGCGTGCCCGCCCGGACCTGCCCGCAGCCGTTGGCCAGATGGCGCAACTGAGTCGACGTTTGCGCGTTGCCCAACAGCACCTGTTGACGGCCCATCGCAACGCGCTGATGCAACAGGCACGAGCGCTGGCGCACCTGAACGTGCAAGGAGTGCTCGATCGCGGCTTTGCGATCTTGCGCGATTCGCTTGGCCGATTGCTCACTGACGCCGCCCAGATGAGCGCGGGTGACCGGGTCAATGCCCGTTTGGCACGCGGCAGCGCCGAACTGATCGTAGAGGCGATAAGACCCCACGACGACCGATGATGCAGACTATGGCCCACGCAATAGAATTGCCCAAGGTGCCCGCGCACGCGATCCAAACCGCAAGGGCGTTAAAACGTACCAAAACCAAGGAACTCGACGATGGAACACACTTTGCCCGCGCTGCCCTATGCCGCCGATGCTTTGACGCCCTATATGTCGAAAGAGACATTGGAGTACCACTACGGCAAGCATCACCAGACCTACGTGACCAATCTGAATAACTTGATCAAGGGAACTGAGTTCGCCCAGCAAAGCCTTGAGGAAATTGTGCGCAAATCGAGCGGCGGGATTTTCAACAACGCGGCCCAAGTTTGGAACCATACGTTTTTCTGGAACAGCTTGCGCCCAGGCGGTGGCGGAGAGCCCGAGGGCGCGCTGGCCAAGGCGATCAACGCCAAGTGGGGATCGTTTGCCGCGTTTCGCGAGGCGTTCTCCAAGAGCGCGGTGGGAAATTTCGGCTCAGGCTGGACCTGGCTGGTGAAAAAATCCGACGGTACGGTCGATATCGTCAACACCTCCAATGCGGGAACCCCGTTGACGACGACGGATAAGGCGTTATTGACGCTCGATGTCTGGGAGCATGCCTACTACATCGACTATCGCAACGCACGGGCCAAGTACGTCGAGACGTTCTTGAACAATCTGGCCAACTGGCAGTTCGCCGGCCGCAATTTCGGCTAGCGCCGCGGCCCGATTCCCTGCAGCCGGCTGCCCGGGGTGATGCCGTGCCGGCTGAACCACTGCGCACTCATCTCCAGGGCGTATCGCACGGGTCGGCGCGCGCAGTGGCTTTCGTCGGTTTGCGGCTTCATCTCTTCGATGTTCACAACCGTGCCATCGTCATCGAGAAACGCGACCGAGAGCGCAATAAGCGTATTGCGCATCCACATGCATTGCATCTCGGGGCGGTCAAAGACGAACAGCATTCCGTGATTGGGAGCAAGGCCCTGGCGAAACATTAGTCCGCGCATACGGGCGCTATCGTTGTCCGCGACTTCGGCATGGATCAGATGAATGCCGGCGTTTAGCTGCACCATTGGCGTCAGCTCCGCAGCGTCTTGGGGCCGGGCGGCGCCGTAAGCGAGCAGACCCGCAAGGGCCAAGGCACCCAAGGTGGTGATGCTGCGAGCGTTTTTGGCGCGCAGGACAAGTGCGAGCGGCGCGGAGGGCTTCATCGTCGCGAGGACTTTGCAAAGGCGCACGCGGGTGCGCACAGGCGCGACTGTAGTGCAATGTCGCGCCTACGCCCAAATCGCTTGGGCGCGACTGCTAGCGCACCTCGATGCACTTACGCCCGCGCGCGGCACGTACTGGCTTTGAGGTCCAGCAGAATCACGCGCGCTACACTGCGCGCTCATTTTGAGCGGAGCAGGAGCATTGGACGACCCATGAGCAAACACATCAAGGTACCCACGCAAGGGCAAAAGATTACGGTGCAAGCCGACGGCACACTGAACGTTCCCGATCAACCGATCATTCCCTACATCGAGGGGGACGGCACGGGCGTGGACATTACGCCGGTGATGATCAAAGTCGTCGACGCGGCGGTTGCCAAGGCCTACAGCGGCAAGCGAAAGATCATCTGGATGGAGATTTTCGCTGGCGAAAAGGCCACCCGTGTTTACGGCCCCGATGTGTGGTTGCCCGAGGAGACGCTCGCCGTGTTGCGCGAGTACGTCGTATCGATCAAGGGTCCACTGACGACGCCCGTGGGCGGGGGCATACGGTCCATCAACGTGGCCTTGCGCCAGGAACTCGACTTATACGTGTGTCTGCGCCCGGTGCGCTACTTCAAGGGTGTTCCGAGTCCGGTGCGCGAGCCCGAAAAGACCGACATGGTCATCTTTCGCGAAAATTCCGAGGACATCTACGCGGGCATCGAATACGAGGCCGAATCGGAGAAGGCGCGCAAGCTCATCGATTTTCTTCAGCGTGAAATGGGCGTCACCAAAATCCGCTTTCCCGCGACTTCCGGCATTGGCATCAAGCCCGTCTCGCGCGAGGGAACCGAGCGCCTCGTTCGCAAGGCTATTCAGTACGCTCTAGATAACCGGCGCAAGTCGGTGACTTTCGTGCATAAGGGCAACATCATGAAGTTCACCGAGGGCGCCTTCGCAAGATGGGGCTATGCCCTGGGGCAGCGCGAGTTCGGCGCCCAGCCGCTCGATGGCGGCCCCTGGCAGGTCATCAACGCAAGCCATGGCCAAGTCATCCTAAAAGACGTCATAGCTGATGCTTTTTTGCAACAAATTTTGCTTCGACCAGCCGAGTACGACGTGATCGCAACGCTGAATCTGAATGGCGACTACATCTCGGATGCCTTAGCTGCCCAGGTCGGTGGCATTGGAATTGCTCCGGGAGCAAATCTCTCCGACACGGTGGCGATGTTTGAAGCCACGCACGGCACCGCGCCCAAGTACGCTGGCAAAGACTATGTCAATCCGGGCTCCGAGATCCTCTCCGCGGAGATGATGCTGCGTCACATGGGCTGGGGCGAGGCAGCCGATCGCATCATCGCCTCGATGGAAAAGGCGATTTTGAGCAAGACCGTGACCTACGATTTGGCGCGACTGATGCCAGGCGCCAAGCAGGTCTCCTGCTCGGGCTTTGGGCAAGCGATGATCGCCCAAATGTGAACGCGCAGCCGCCGCTCGTGCCCGCGTGGCTACGCCGACCAGGACAAAAAAGCCCCGCTCTAGCGGGGCTCTTTTTTTCACTCTGGGCGAGGATTCTCAGGCGTTGGGCGTGATGTTCGACGCCTGTTTGCCCTTTGGGCCTTGCACGACCTCGAAGGCGACCTTCTGGCCTTCTTTGAGCGTCTTAAAGCCCGCGGATTGGATTGCAGAAAAGTGTGCGAACAAGTCTTCTCCGCCGTCATCGGGTGTTATGAATCCATATCCCTTCGCATCGTTAAACCATTTCACGGTACCTGTGGCCATGCATCCGTCCTCTTCTCCGCGTTAGCCCTGCTCACTTAGGGCGTCGCAGTGTCCCCGGCAATGCCTGCCGGCTCCTCCCCGGACCCCTATCCCTGCGGCGGACGGCCAACAGCTCACCCGCCCGCCATGTTCCTGCGAGTTTTAGTTTTCTAAGACTTCTTCAGGAACTTGCATTGTTCGGGTAAATCTTGTGAGCCGTCAAGACCCACCTTGCACCTGGCCCTTTGAGGGTCGCAGTCGCGGCGCCGCGGCGAAATGGCCTCCGCGGCGAGTTAAGCGGGGGGTATCGCCGGATAACCGGGCGCTTCGCCCGCGGCCAACGGCCGATCAGGGGCCTCGGCGCCGGGCCAAGATGGGGTGTTTTGATCGGGTTCAAGGGGATCTGGGTCGACTGCGAAGCGGGCGCCATTTCACTTATCATTTGTCTCGTAGCGACTCGCGTTCCAAGAGGTCTGGATTGCGGCGCGAGGTGCCTTTTTTTTAAGCAGGTATGAGCGAACGGTTCGAAGAGGGCACTGTCGTAGAGAAACAGGCAGCGGAAACCAAGCCGCCGCCAATGTTTCAGGTCGTGCTATTGAACGATGACTTCACTCCGATGGAGTTCGTTGTTGGGGTATTGCAAAAATTTTTCGGTAAGGGGCGGGAACAGGCGACGCAGATTATGTTAAAAGTGCATCATGAGGGACGTGGAATTTGCGGCGTCTATCCTCGCGATGTGGCCGCGAGCAAAGTCGAGCAGGTGTGCAGTTTTTCGCGCGAGCACCAGCACCCGCTGCAATGCGTGATGGAGGAAGCATGATCGCGCAGGAGTTAGAAGTAAGTCTGCACATGGCCTTTGTCGAGGCCCGGCAGGCGCGACACGAGTTCATAACGGTCGAACATCTGCTGTTGGCGCTGCTCGACAACCCGTCGGCCACCGAGGTGTTGCGCGCCTGCGCGTGCAATATCGAAGATCTGCGCAAGAGTTTGCAGAATTTCATCGCCGACAACACACCGGTGCTGCCGCAAAATTCCGAGGCCGATACGCAACCGACCCTGGGATTTCAGCGCGTCATTCAGCGCGCGATCATGCATGTGCAGTCGACCTCCAACGGAAAAAAGGAGGTCACCGGGGCGAACGTCCTGGTGGCGATATTCGGCGAGAAAGACTCCCATGCGGTGTATTACCTGCACCAGCAAGGCGCAACGCGCCTTGACGTGGTTAATTACATCTCGCACGGAATCACCAAGGCGCCTGCGGCGGACGAAAAGGCCAAGCCGCAAGGCGAGCCCGAACAGGAGGCAGGCGAGACGCGCGAGCAGGTCTCACCCCTGGAGCAGTACACGCAAAACCTCAACGCTTTGGCGCGCGATGGCAAGATCGATCCGTTGATTGGTCGTGAGCTCGAGGTCGAGCGCGTCATTCAGGTCTTGTGCCGGCGCCGCAAGAATAATCCCCTGCTGGTCGGCGAAGCCGGAGTTGGCAAGACGGCCATCGCCGAGGGGCTGGCATGGCGCATTGTCAAAAACGAGGTCCCGGAGATCCTTGAAAAGGCCAATGTGTATTCGCTCGACATGGGCGCACTTTTGGCTGGCACCAAGTATCGGGGGGATTTCGAGCAGCGGCTCAAAGCGGTACTCAAGCAGCTCAAATCCAACCAGCAAGCCGTGCTGTTCATCGATGAGATCCACACGCTGATCGGAGCGGGCTCGGCTTCGGGTGGCACGCTCGATGCCTCTAACTTGCTCAAGCCGGCGCTGTCGACCGGACAGCTCAAATGCATCGGCGCGACGACCTATAACGAATACCGCGGAATCTTCGAGAAGGACCATGCCCTCTCGCGGCGCTTCCAGAAGATCGACGTTAGCGAGCCGACCGTGCAGCAAACGATTGAGATCCTCAAGGGGCTCAAGTCGCGCTTTGAGGAACACCACGGGGTGAAGTATTCCTCGAGTGCGATCACGGCGGCCGCGGAACTCTCGGCCAAGTTCATCAACGATCGGCACCTGCCGGACAAGGCGATCGACGTGATCGACGAGGCCGGTGCAGCGCAGCGCATCTTGCCCATCTCCAAGCGCAAAAAGACGATCGGCAAAAACGAAGTCGAGGACATCATCGCCAAGATCGCCCGGATTCCACCGCAGACGGTCTCGAGCGACGATCGCGCGCAGCTCAAGAACCTGGAGCGCAACCTGAAGAATGTGGTCTTCGGGCAAGATCCAGCGATCGAAGCGCTCTCCGCGGCGATCAAGATGGCGCGGTCGGGACTGGGCAAACCCGAAAAGCCGATCGGCGCGTTTTTGTTCTCTGGTCCCACCGGCGTGGGCAAAACCGAGGTCGCCAAGCAGCTCGCCTTTACGCTGGGGATCGAGCTCATACGCTTTGACATGTCGGAGTACATGGAGCGGCATGCGGTCAGCCGCCTTATTGGCGCGCCGCCCGGATACGTCGGCTTTGATCAGGGTGGATTGCTCACCGAGGCGATCGCCAAAAAGCCCCATGCGGTCTTGCTGCTCGATGAAATCGAGAAGGCCCATCCGGACATCTTCAACATCTTGTTGCAGGTCATGGATCACGGCACGCTGACCGACAATAACGGACGCAAAGCCGATTTCCGCAACGTGATAGTGATCATGACGACCAACGCGGGAGCGGAGACGCTGCAAAAGCGTGCCATCGGGTTTGGCAGCAACCGAGAGGCGGGCGACGAAATGGCGGAGATCCGGCGCATGTTCTCGCCCGAGTTTCGCAACCGGCTCGATGCGACGATCAGCTTCGCCGCCTTGGATCGGAACATCATCTTGCGGGTGGTCGACAAGTTTCTCATGCAGCTCGAAGAGCAACTGCACGAGAAGAAAGTCGACATCGTATTTAGCGAGGCGCTGCGCACGTATCTGGCTCGCAAGGGCTTTGATCCGGTGATGGGCGCGCGGCCGATGGCGCGCCTGATCCAGGACACGGTGCGAAAGGCGCTGGCCGACGAGCTGCTCTTTGGCCGGCTTGTCAATGGCGGCAAGGTCGAAGTCGATATCGACGAGGAAGAAAAAGTCAAGCTCGACTTTCCGCCCGCCGATAACGGCGATGCGCCGCAAAGCGAGCGCGGCGAGCCGGTGCTCTCCGAATAGCGCGGCCCTGCACTCTTTTTCAGTGACCTTCGAGCGCAGGCGAGCACGCCGCGGCGCGCTCGCCCGCGCGGGTGCGCTGATCGCAGCGTTGCTTTTGTCGCTGCCGGCGGGCGCGCAACAGCTCACGCCCGCGGGCCTTTGGCAGACCGTGAGCGATGTCGACGGCAAACCCGAGGCCTACATCCGGATCAGGGAAGTTCAAGGAGAATTCACCGGGGTGATCGAGCAGGTGCTTCACCCCGACAAGCCAAACCCCATCTGCGACAAGTGCCCCGGCGAGCGGCACAATCAGCCCATCGTTGGGCTGACGATCATCACCGGGGTGCGCCGCGACGGCGATCACTTTTCCGGAGGCAAGATCCTCGATCCGGACAGCGGCAAGCTGTATTCGTGCATTCTTACCTTGATCGACGGCGGCAAGCGCATGCAGGTGCGGGGCTTTTTGGGTTTTTCCCTATTTGGCCGTACGCAGACCTGGCTACGCCAGGAGTGAACAGCTCGCGGGCTAGCTCGACCCCGTGCTGCCAAAGCCGCCAGCGCCCCGGCTGCTTTCGACGAAGGATGTCACTTGGCGCAGTTGCACCTGGTGCACCGCAATGACGACCAGCTGCGCGATGCGCTCTAGCGGTTCGACACGATAGGGTTGGCTGCTACGGTTCCACAGGGAGACCATGATCTGGCCCTGATAATCGGAATCGATAAGTCCGACAAGATTTCCCAGAACGATACCGTTGCGGTGACCCAGACCCGAGCGGGGCAAAATCAGCGCCGCAAGACCCGTACTGTCCAGGTGGATGGCAATTCCCGCCGGAACCAAAATGCTTGCGCCGGGCGCAAGATCCAGCGGCGCCGGTATGCACGCACGCAGATCGATTCCCGCCGAGCCGGCCGTGGCGTAAGCCGGTGGTGTGGCGTGCAGCCGCTCGTCGAGAATGCGGATCTGTAGCTCGCAGGCGCCGTTCATCGCGCTACTCGCATGGCAAGCCGCTCGCCGATCGCGGCCACAATTCGGCGCGCCTGCTCGAGCTTGCTGGCGCGCGGCAAGGTGCGTGTCGCACTGGCGTCGACTAGTGCCAGCTCCACGGCATCCGTGCCGATAGCCTCCGAGACCAAATTGGCCACCATCATCGACACACCCTTGGCCTTGAGCTTGGCCCGTGCGTACTCAATCAGCCCTTCGGTCTCCGCAGCAAAGCCCACACATATGGGCGGCGAGGGCAGCGCCGCGACGCTTGCCAGAATGTCTGGATTGTTGGCCAGTTGCAGCGTCGGTGGGGCCGCGGAGGCGCGCTTTTTGAGCTTTACGGGGCTTGGCGCCGCGGGGCGCCAATCGGCCACTGCGGCAACGCCAATAAACACGTCGCAGGCCTCAACGAGTGCCATGACCTGATCGAGCATTTGCATTGCGCTTTCGACCTGGATGCGATGTACGCCCCGTGGCACGGGCAGTGCGGTGGGTCCACTGACGAGCGTGACCTGGGCGCCGGCCTCGTGGGCTGCGCGCGCCAAGGCATAGCCCATCTTGCCGGAGGAGCGATTGGTGATTCCCCGCACGGGGTCGATGGCTTCAAACGTTGGCCCTGCGGTCAGCAGCACGCGTCGTCCTAGTAGATTTTTCTCCTGAAACGCGGCAATCAAATCCGCAAGGATCTCGTCGGGTTCGAGCATGCGGCCCGGTCCGACTTCCCCGCAGGCTTGATCGCCCTGGGCGGGGCCAAGAATTAGCGCACCGTCGGCGCGCAGCTGCTCGACGTTGCGCTGCGTTGCCGGGTGCTCCCACATCTCGACGTTCATCGCAGGAGCCAGCAGCAGCTTGCACTGCGGGCGGCGTCGCGCAAGCACCATCGCCGAGAGCAGGTCGTCGCAAAATCCGCTGGCGAGTTTGGCCAGGAAGTTTGCCGTGGCAGGCGCAACGAGAATTGCATCGGCGTCGCGCGAAGCCCCAATATGCGGCATGGCGTCTGGCACCCGATCGTCCCACAGCTCCTCAAGCACCGGCATTCCCGTCAGAGCCTGCAAGCTGGCTGGCGCCAAAAAGTGGTGCGCCGAGGCAGTCATGACCGCCTGAACCCGGGCGCCTTGTTCGCGCAGCCGGCGCACCAGCTCACAGGACTTGTAGGCGGCAATACCACCGGTGACGCCTAACACGATTTTTCGTTCTGCTAGTTCCATCGGGACATTCGCTTTCACGCTTTGTGGCGCACACGCAGCCATTCGTCAAGAATCCACAGCGCCGCTCCACAGCAAATCGCGCTGTCGGCAACATTAAAGGCCGGAAAATGTCCGCCGGGAAACACCAGGGCGAGCCATACCCAGTGAAAATCCAGAAAATCGACCACGTGCCCGTAGCGCAGCCGATCCAGCACGTTGCCCAGCGCGCCACCTAAGACCAGCGCCAGCGAAGCCGCCAACAGGCGCTGGTGTCCGTGACGCACGAGTAGCCACAGCAAAAACGCGCTGGCACCCAGGCCGATCATTGTGAACAAAGGCCCCTGCCAGCCGGCCGCGTCGCTGAGCAGGGAAAAAGCGGCGCCGCGGTTGTAGGCGAGAGCCAGATTCAAAAAACCCGTCAGCAATATGGGGCGGCCCGGCTCAAGCGCTTGAAGCACAAGCGCCTTTGTGAGCTGATCGGCAAAGATGACAAGCGCCGTGAGCGCCAAAAAGGGCGTGGTAGCGGCAAGCGTCGTGCTGCTTGGCAGGCGCATCAGACGAAAAGCCGTGCCTCGCCGGCGCCAAAGAGGTTGTCGGCACAGCGCCCGCAGATCGTGGGATGCGCCGGTTCTGCCCCCAGGTCCGTGCAGTAATGCCAGCAGCGCTCGCATTTTGCGCGCCCGCTGGCGTGCACTTCGATGCGCGCGTCCGACGCGCTTGCTGCGCGATGCAAATCGGCACGGCTCGTGACGGTCAGAAATTTAAGCTCGTGGCCCAGCGACTCGAGCAAACTGTAGCGCTGCCCGTGCGCATACACGTCGATCTCGGCTTGCAACGAGGAGCCGACTTTACCCATTTCGCGCAGCTCCTCGATGCGCTTGAGAACCTCTGCGCGAAAGGCGCGAAGCTCCGACCACTTGGCAAGCAGTGCCTCATGCCCGGGCACGGGCGGCGGTTCGTGGTAGACCTGCGTGAAGACCGTTGAGGCGTCATTACGCGTGAATACCCGGTAAGCCTCATCGGCCGTGAACGATAAAAATGGTGCCATCAATCGCAGCAGCGTCGCCGTGATGTGCCAAAGGGCCGTTTGCGCCGAGCGCCGCGTGGGGGAATTGGGTCCATTGGTGTACAGGCGGTCCTTGAGCACGTCCAGATAAAAGGAGCCCAAGTCCTCCGAGCAAAATGTCTGCAGCTTGGCCACAACCGGGTGAAATTCAAAACGCTCGTAGTGCACGCGCGCGTCGCTCTGGAATTGTCCAATCAGAGCCAAGGCGTAGCGGTCAATTTCGAGCATGTGATCGACGGCAACTTGCTGCGTTGCGATGTCAAAGTCGCCGGTATTTGCGAGCAAAAAGCGCAGGGTGTTGCGAATACGCCGATACGACTCAACCACGCGTTTGAGGATCTCGTCGCCAATGGACATTTCGCCCGAATAGTCGGTCGCTGCAACCCACAGCCGGATGATCTCGGCGCCCATCTTTTCGGCGAGCTGCTGGGGATCGATACCGTTGCCCAAGCTCTTGCTCATCTTGCGACCCTGGGCGTCGACGGTAAAGCCGTGTGTGAGCAGTGCGCGATAGGGTGCGCGAGCGTCGATGGCAGAGCCGATGAGTAACGAAGAATGAAACCAACCGCGGTGCTGGTCGGAACCCTCCAGGTACATGTCCGCCGGATACCCAAGCTTCTGCGCATGCGAGCCGCGCATCACCGTGCGGTGTGTCGACCCCGAATCAAACCACACGTCCAGGATGTCGTTGACCTTCTCGTATTGCGCCGCCTCTTCGGGCGGCAACACCTCCTCGATGCGTGTGCGCGACCAAGCCTCGATGCCGCCTTCTTCGACGCGCTTTGCCGCTGTCTCGAGCAATTCGAGCGTTTGCGGATGCAATTCGCCGGTAACCCGATGAAGAAAAAACGGCAACGGCACTCCCCAGTTGCGCTGGCGCGAGATGCACCAGTCCGGGCGATTGGCAATCATCGCGTGCAGCCGTGCCTTGCCCCAGGCCGGATAAAACTCGGTGGCTTCGATCGCGCGCAAAGCGCTTTGACGCAAAGTCTCTCCCACGGTTTCGGTTTGCATCACGCCGCGCGTGTCGGCGGTTGCGCCATCCATGCGCACGAACCATTGCGGTGCGGCGCGGTAAATCAGCGCAGTCTTGTGGCGCCAGCAGTGCATATAACTGTGCGTCTGTTGGGAGCTATGCAACAAGTTGCCAGCCGCTCGCAGCGCGTCGATCACTTTGGCGTTGGCCTCCCAGATGCGCATGCCGCCAAACAGCGGTAGGTCCGCGGCGTAGTAGCCGTCGGCCT
>Ga0187781_10000644_pt1 | contig 25157 bp, 27 predicted proteins | sample 0715_SJ02_MP02_2_FD_132447 | JGI IMG/M metagenome (GOLD analysis project Ga0187781, IMG submission 132447) | Tropical peat soil microbial communities from peatlands in Department of Meta, Colombia - 0715_SJ02_MP02_20_MG | ecosystem: Environmental > Terrestrial > Soil > Wetlands > Peat | place... | reverse complement strand
TCGGTGCGCAGCTTGTCCCACGCGCCCGAGAGCGTCATCAGGCCGTTGATCATGCCGCCCCAGGACGGCATCCACAGCATGACTGAGAAGGTCATGCCGAGCGTCTGCGTCCAATCCGGCAGCGCCGTGTAGTGCAGGTGATGCGGGCCCGCCCATATGTAGAGGAAGATCAGCGACCAAAAGTGGACGATCGAGAGGCGATAGCTGTAGATCGGCCGTTCGGCGCGCTTCGGGATGAAATAGTACATGATCCCGAGGAAGCCGGCGGTGAGGAAGAAGCCGACGGCGTTGTGGCCGTACCACCACTGCACCATGGCGTCCTGCACGCCCGACCACACCACGTAGGACTTTGCCGAGAACACCGACACCGGCACGGCGGAGTTATTGCCGAGGTGTAAGACGGCGATGGTCAGAATGAAGGCGAGATAGAACCAGTTGGCCACATAGATGTGCGGCTCGGTGCGCCGCATGATCGTGCCCAGATAGACGAGCAGATAAACGACCCACACGATCGTGAGCCACAGGTCGGCATACCATTCCGGTTCGGCATATTCCTTCGATTGCGTGATGCCGAGCAGATAACCGGTGCCGGCGATGACGATGAAGAAGTTGTAGCCGAGGACGACGAACCAGGGCGCGATGTCGCCGACCATGCGCGCGCGGCAAGTGCGCTGCACGACATACATCGACGTGGCGATGAGAACGTTGCCGCCGAAGGCGAAGATGACGGCCGAGGTGTGCAGCGGCCGTAAGCGGCCGAACGAGAGAAAGGAGAGGTCGAGATTGAGCACCGGAAAGGCGAGTTCGAGCGCGATCCAGAGCCCGACCGCAAATCCGGCGATCCCCCAGAACACCGCCATCACGGTGGCTAACTTCACCGGGCCCATATTGTAGTTCGGCTTGCCGTCGATGGTGAGCGGCACCGGCTCCGGCGAGCGATCGAAATAGCGGTTCACGATGGCGAAGATCGCCGCCACGCTGCCGGCGGCGAACAGATAGGCGTGAAACGCGTATTCGGGCGTGTAGGCCTTGGCCGCGATCACAATCGAAAAGATGGCAAGAAGGGCGAGTGCAGCGGCTGTGCCGCCCTCGCCGAAGGTCATGTATTTTGTTTGTGCGTGCGATTGGGCCATTGGTCACCCCAGCGAATTCGGCGAGCCTACGTGCGCGACGAAACAATGACACTGAGCACGCGCGCGCGATTGCGCTGTTGATACAGATCAAAGTGCGACGAATTGCAGGAAAAATGCGCGTTTATGGCGCCGGGCCCGAAATCGAGACTGAAAGACGCGACGGACCTGCCGCCGCAGTCTGTTTCCAGGAGGATTCTGTTTATGGATTCCGGTTCGCGGACAAATCTCCGCGCCATGGAATGCCGGACGCTTAGTTTTCCAGCGACTTCAAATACGTGATCACGTCGTTGACCTGGCCCGGATCGAGCTGGAATTCCGGCATCGAAGGATGCCCGGTGACAATGCCTTCGGCAAGCGACTCCTGCAGCGTCTCGACTGGATAACGCTCGTGCAGCCGGCGGAACGGCGGCGCCGCAGCCAATGGGCTTGGGCTCACGCGATCGACCGAGTGGCACTTGGCGCAATGCGTGCGCACAAAGACGAGACCCCTTTGTGCCGGCGGCGACAGCGCTTCCTCACTCTTTGCCGTCGGCGGCGCGACGGCGATTATCGCGAGGATGAGCGCGCACAATGCGCTGCGCCGGCGCAGGCTTTGGCTTTCGGGGCGGGGCGTCTGAGACATGCGTATCCTCTCCTCGCCGCGGGCCGGCGAAAGCCAAGTGTTCTGGTTGCCGCTGTGTTTAATGAATAGCGTTCTGCGCCGCGATCGCGCCGGATTTCGCTTCATCCTCCGGCGAGGGAAACGCCATGCCGGATATCGGCTCGACCCAGACCAGATGATCGTGGACGGCGCGGACACCGGCGACGTTTTCTGCGGTCACCACACAGGCCTGCCGTTCGCGCTCGTCGGTGATAGTTCCCCATAATTCGGCGACGGACTCCTTGACCACGACATTGATCTGCGGCGCCCAGGGCTGTTTGGCGAAGGCCGTTAAGATACTTTCACGAATCGCAGAGTCGCCGCCGGCGGGCGCTGCTTCGGTGCGCGCCAGACTGACCAAGGCGCCCATCAGATTGGAGCGGCTGACGATGCCCACCATCTTGCCCTCGCGCAGCACGGGAAAGCGTTTGACGCGGCGGCGCTCCATCAGCTCGACCACCGTCTCCAGGCTGTCGTCCTCGCGCACCGTGACCGGATCGCGAGTCATGACATCGTCCACCTTCCGCCCGGCGGCACGGACATAGTCCTCCGCCATGCGGCCGGGGCCGAGCACGAATTCGAGCCATTTTGGCCGCCGCCGCTCGGTGCCAATCTCGCTGCGGCGGAGAAAATCTCCTTCTGTTACCATGCCGACCAGCCGCCCGTCGGCATCGACCACCGGCAGGCCGCTGACCCTATTGCGCAGCATGCAGCGGGCAGCCTCGAGAATCGTTGCTTGGGCCGGAATGGAGATGGCATTCGCCGTCATGACGTCGCGGACTTGCATCCCTACTTCCTCCCGCGGGGGCGGTTCAGTTGGAGCGATTCAGCCGTTCAAGCGGCAAAGAGCCGAACGGTTCCGCAGCACGATGCGGCGGGAGGTCGGAACCTCGATGGTGGCGGCGGTTTCCAGGCCCGTGAGCGTCCGCGAAACGGTCTCGATGGTCAGGCCCAGATAGTCGGCGATGTCCTGGCGCGACATCGGCAGTTCGACGATGTTGCCGGCGCCGGCGCGCTCGGCCATTTCCAGGAGGAAGCTTGCCACCCGCTCCTGCGCGCTCTTGACCAGGAGCAGGACTCGGTCCTGCACCCGCCGCAATTCGCGACCGGTCAGGGCAAACAGCTCGCGGCCGGTTGCCGGATCGCGACCGGCCAGCGCGGTAATCGCGCTCCGCTTAACCACGACCACCTTGACGTCGGCGATGGCTTCGGCCGAAAACGTATGCTCATCGGCGAATTCCAGCCCGAAAATGTCGCCCGGCAGATAAAATCCTCCGACCTGCCGGCGGCCGTCGCTGAGGATCTTATAAGTCCGCACGCTGCCGCTGATGACCCTATAGACATAATCCGCCGGCTCGTTCTCGCCGAAAATCTCGCTATTGCGCGGGAACGACATGACCGCGCCCATGAGCTGCATTGATTGGGCGAGGCCGTTGCGCTCGCCGGCGCCGACCGAGCGGCCTGGCGCTCGCGGCATTTGGCGGATCGATTCGGGGTGGATGGGGGTGCGAAGGGCAGCTTGCGAGAGCATGGGTCTTTACCTCCGAGTGTGTCGCGGAGTATTGGTAACCCCCGGGGGATAGGCGAAAAATTCAGATAATGCCCCTAAGGGGTTTCCCGGAGGGGCAACCGGCATCGCCGCAGGGGTCCAACAGCGCTCCGCGACCATCATCGGCACTGCGATGACTGAAACCCTCTCACATCTGCGTTCATCCGTCGGCCGGGCGATTTTGAGCCCTTCGCTACGTGCGCTGGTCGAACCCTACGCCATTGCCATCATCGGGGTTGCGCTGGCGCTGGTCCTGCGCACTGCCCTTGCCTCGGTGCTCGAAGGCTCCGCCTCCTATCTGTTCTTCGTGCCGGCGATCCTGGTCGCTTCGGCCCTCGGCGGGTGGGGTCCCGGCGTATTCGCCACCTTTCTCGGCCTGTTGATAGGGTTGTTCTTCGTTGCCGATTATCGCGCGCTGACCGCTGCCGACATCGTCAATGCATTTGTCTTCGTGCTGGTCGGCGTTGGAGCTTCCTGGCGCGGCGAGCTGCTGCGCCGCTCGCGTATCGAGGCCGCAGCGAGCGCGCAAGATGCGCTCGCGCGCGAAACGCACATGAAGCTCATTCTCGATACCATTCCCGACGCCATGATCGTGATCGATGAGCGCGGCATCATGCAATCCTTCAGCGCGGCGGCGGAGCGACTCTTCGGCTATAGCGCGGCCGAAGTGGTCGGCAAGAACGTCAAGATTCTGATGCCGACGCCGTATCGCGAAAGTCACGACGGTTATCTCGATCGCTACAAGCTGACCGGTGACCGGCGCATCATCGGCATCGGCCGCGTGGTGGTCGGCGAGCGCAAGGACGGCTCGACCTTTCCGCTCGAGCTCAGCGTCGGCGAGATGAAGACCGGTCAGCAGCGATTCTTTACCGGCTTCATCCGCGATCTCACCGAGCGGCAGCAGACCGAAGCGCGGCTGCAGGAGCTGCAGGCCGAGCTGGTGCACGTCTCGCGCCTGACGGCGATGGGCGAGATGGCTTCGGCGCTCGCGCACGAGCTCAATCAGCCGCTGTCGGCCATCGCCAACTACATGAAGGGATCGCGCCGGCTGCTTGAAGACAGTTCCGACGAACGCGTCACGATCCTGCGCGAGGCCATGGACAAGGCCGCCGAACAGGCCTTGCGCGCTGGGCAAGTTATTCGTCGTTTGCGCGATTTCGTCGCCCGCGGCGAAAGCGAGCGGCGGGTGGAAGATGTCAGGAAGCTCGTGGAGGAGGCGAGCGCGCTGGCGCTGGTCGGCGTCAAGGACAAAGGCGTGCGCGTACGCTTCACGTTCGATCCGCGCGCCGATTTCGTCCTCGCCGACAAAGTGCAGATTCAGCAGGTTCTGCTCAACCTGATGCGCAACGCCATCGAGGCGATGGAAGACTCCGAGCGCCGCGAACTCGTCGTCTCGACGGCATTGGCGCCCGACGACATGATCGAAATCACCGTCACCGATACCGGGGCCGGCATATCGCCGGAAATCAGCGCCCAGCTGTTTCAGCCGTTCATCACCACCAAACGCCAGGGCATGGGCGTCGGCCTATCGATCTCGCGAACCATCGTCGAGGCGCATGGCGGTTCGATCGCGCCGCGGCCCAATCCCGGAGGGGGAACGGTGTTCAGCTTCACTCTGCCCGCAGTGACGAAGGAGGAGGTCGGCAATGCCGTCTGAGCAAGGGACGGTGCACATCATCGATGACGACGATGCGCTGCGCGAGTCGCTTGCGTTTCTGCTGCGTACCGCGCGGATCGACGTGGCGACCTATTCCTCTGCCGCGGCTTTTCTGGAAGCTGTTCCGGGCACCAGGTTGAGCTGCGTGATTACCGATGTGCGCATGCCGGGCATGAGCGGCATCGACCTGCTGAAACGGTTGCGGGAAATCAAAATCGACGTTCCGGTCATTGTCATCACCGGCCACGGCGATGTGCCGCTGGCGGTCGAAGCGATGAAGATCGGCGCCATCGATTTTCTGGAAAAGCCGTTCGACGACGAAGTTCTGCTGGCAAGCGTCAAGGCCGCGATCGCACGCCAGGGTGGCGACACCCAGCGCAACGCCGAACGCATGGATATCGAAAACAAGCTGGCGGCGCTGTCCAACCGCGAACGCGACGTGCTCGGCGGGCTGGTGGCGGGCCGGGCCAACAAGCAGATCGCGTTCGATCTCGGCATCAGCCCGCGCACAGTCGAGATCTACCGCGCCAATCTCATGAACAAGATGCAGGCGGGCAGCTTGTCCGACCTCGTCCGCATGGCGCTAATCGTCGGCATGGTAGGATCCGGCTAGCGTTTTGTTGGAGCATGATCTTTTCGGAAAAACCGGTTTCCACTTTTCCAGAGCATGCTTTCAGCGGCTGCCGCGAATTGAGCCACATCAATGTCGCAGATACGAAACCTGTGCATTCTGCCGCAAAATCAGGCGCAGGATGCGAGGTTTCAGGTGCAAGCGATTGCGGCAACGCCGCGGGTTCCCATGGGCCGATCGCCGGTCGTCGCCGTCGTGGACGACGATCCGGCTGTCTGCAGCTCGCTTAAGTTTTCTCTCGAGCTGGAAGGCTTCGTGGTGCGGCTTTATGGCAACGCGACCGAGTTCCTGAACGCCGGCGATTCGCAAAGCTGCGATTGCGTGGTCGTCGATCAAAGGATGCCCGGCTTGAGCGGAATGGAATTGATCGCCAAGCTGCGCGCCCTTGAGGTGCGAACGCCGGCCATCCTTCTCATCAGCCAGCCAAATGCCGCTGTCGCCGCGCGGGCAGCCAAAGCCGCGGTCCCCATCGTTGAGAAACCGTTGCTGGGCAACGCGCTGCTTGACCAGATTCGCGAAGCCTGCGGGCGCAACTGACAAAACAGCACGACTGATCGCGCGCGACGGTCGCTCTTGCAAGATCACACAAGTAACAAGCACACGAGCGGGTTCGCTATTGCCCGTTGCGCCCGGTGCCTTCGGCTATTCCCGGCTATTCCATAATGTGGAGGAGCCGCACTTCCTCTTGCGGAGTAAGGCCTGCCGCATCGTCGCCGCCGCCCTGTTCGCCCGCTTGCAGCGCCGAATAAAGCGCCTGCGCGGCATCGCGCAGCACGGCGCGGTGGGCAAGGTCACTCGCCGGCAGACAGTTCACCGTCTTCGCCAAATCGCGGAGAATGTCAGCGAACAGCCCGTAATGAAAATGCATGCGGACTGACTTACGAACGTCATCCGCGCCGGTGCGGTGCAAGCTCAGCGAAATGCCGGTCTCGTCGAGGTGAGCGTCGAAACGCGCCGACTGCTCGAACGTACCGATGTAAAGCTTGTCCGGGTATTCCACTGCGACTTCGGCTTTGTCCGCGATGGGCTTGGTCATGGCACAGGTCCGTGGTTCCCTTGCGCTCGTGTAGGAAATGCGCGCACGAGCGGCCTTGATCTGGATCAACCGGATCGCCCGACGGCGCCGGCTATTGTGCCTGGATGGACCGCAGGTAAGCGGTCAAAGCGCGAGCATCCTCGCGGGTAAAGCGGAAGGTCGGCATGTCCGGGTGCCCGCTGGTCACACCTTCGCGCAGCCGATGCGGAAATTCGTCGAGATCAACGCGATTGCCGAGATCGCGGAACGCCGGTGCTCCGGCATGCGGGCTTGCTCCGGTCTTGCCGATGGCGTGACAGGACGCGCACATGCGCTCGGCCAGGGCGACGCCTTGGCGCTCCAGCTCACTTGGCCCATCTTCTTCGGCCATTCCCGGGAGGGAACCGAAAAGACTTAGGACAATTGCGAAGGCGATCGCGGTCGCTCGTTCAGTCACTTGCGCTAACCGTTCACTGCTGTGAGGAAAACCGGAGTCCACTCGACCGATCCCATGCGATGTTCCAGTATTCATGAAACTGAACCGCCCGTCACGCGAAGAGAACGTCGTTGCGCGGCCTTACCTGCCGTTGGCCATCACCGAGAACGTTTTGGTCTTGTCGTCATAGACGAAAAGCTCGGCGTAGCGTCCCCATGCCGTCACTGCACGCAACGTTTGTTCGGCTTCGTCCGGGGGCAAATGATCCTCAAGCTCGACGTCAAACCGCATGCGCGGCGCCTGGCCGCTCTTCCTTTCGTGCAAGATGCGGCAGATATGCGCGGTGAGCGGCACAAAACGCAGCAGATGCTCCTTGAAGATTCGCTTGCGCTCTTCGGTATTGCCGTGGGCGAAAACGTGACCGGCAGCCGTGAGCTTCAGCGTGCTGTCTTTAAGCTCCCCAAATTCGAGAATGTGCAGCCCTTCGGCGATTGGAAACAGCTCGTTGACTTCCAGCGAAAGCGATTTCGACAGCGTATCGAGTTCCGCACGACCGGCGTAGGGCGGCGCCTCCAATATCTCGATAAGCCCGCTCATCCGGTTGACCGCTGCCGAAGGCAGTGGCTGCGCCAGACCTCCGTTCCCTTGTTTCAGCGCTCCAAGCGAGGCGACGGCCCGTGCCGTAAGCACCGAATAGACGTTGTCGACAATATTGCCGAATTCCTCATCGAGCCGATTGCGAGGCCGCTCTAGCGGCACCGCGATCTCCGCCGCGATTCGCGCCGGATTCGACGACAACATGATAAGGCGGTCGCACATCAGCACGGCTTCTTCGATGTTGTGGGTCACCATAAGCACCGACTTGGTCGGCAGCTGGTGTTCTTCCCACAAATCGAGAAAGTCCGTACGCAGGGTCTCGGCGGTCAGAACGTCGAGCGCGGAAAACGGCTCGTCCATCAACAGAACGTCCGGTCGTGTAGCTATCGCCCTGGCGAAACCCACGCGCTGGCGCATTCCGCCGGACAATTCGCGCGGATAGGCGGATTGGAAGCCGTCGAGGCCGATGAGATCAATCGCTTCTTGGGCCCGCCGGCGCGCTTCGGCACGAGGCAGCGCCAATGCATCGAGACCGGCTTCCACATTTTGCAGAACCGTGAGCCACGGGAAAAGCGCAAAGGTTTGGAACACGACGGAAATGCCCTCCGCAGGCTCGGTCAGCGGAATATCCCGGTAGATGGCCTCGCCGGACGTGGGGCGGATCAACCCGGCCGCAATTCGCAGTAAAGTAGACTTTCCAGAGCCGGAACGCCCAAGCAGACCAACAATCTCGCCGGCGTGAATCGACATATTGATGCGATCCAGCACGGTCAGGGGCTCGCCGCCCCGTTTTGCAAACGTCATGCTGACGTTGCGCAGGTCGATGATGACGCTTTGATCGTCGGCCAAGTTCTGCCCCGGTTAATCAAGCCGTGTTCGGCGTTCCGCATACGCATAGAGCGGACGCCACAACAGGCGATTCGTGGCGACGACCAGCACCGACATGACGGCAATGCCAAGAGCGATGCGCGCATAATCGCCGGCCTCGGTCGTTTGCGCGATATAGGCTCCCAGTCCAAGCCCATTGAGCTTGGTGGGCCCCCAACTGACGGCTTCCGAGACGATGCTGGCATTCCAGGCTCCGCCCGATGCGGTGATCGCGCCGGTTACGAAATATGGAAAGATGCCGGGAAGCATAACGTCGCGCCACCAACGCCAGCGGCGAATGCGAAACGTTGCTGCAGCCTCCCGCAGGTCGGTCGGAAAAACGCTGGCGCCGGCCACGACGTTAAACAGAATGTACCATTGCGTTCCCAAAATCATTAGCGGGCTCAGCCAGATGATCGGCGACAACTGAAATCGCACGATCAGATAAACCACTACAGGGAAAAACAGATTGGCAGGAAAGGCGGCGAGAAACTGGGCGATCGGCTGAACCTTCTCGGCAAGCGCCGGACGCAAGCCGACCATGACGCCGATCGGCACCCACACAATCGTCGCGATCGCGATGAGGACGCTCACCCTGAGCAGAGTGATGCCGCCGTCGCCGATCGCTTCCGCCAAGTCGCTCCAGGACAGCTCGGTCCGGGCAGATCGGAGCAGCATAGCCGCAAGACAGGCGACGGCCGCCGCAACCAGCCCATACCAAATAACGTCGAGCAGGCCGGAGGGAATTCGCTTCCTAAGCTGAACGGGCGATAGCGCTGAAAGGCGGGCTCTGGCCGCGATATGCGCGACGGCACCGATCGATTCGATCAACGCCCGTGGCAGGCTGGTGCGATGAAAGAAGTCGACAATCAAACTGCGCGGCACGATCGAAGCGGCGGTTTGCTCGTAGCGAAATTTGTCCGCCCAGGCCACGAGCGGCCGGAACAGCAATTGATCGTAGATGAAGATGGTAACCGCCATGGCGACGATGGCCCAGCCGACGCCGCCAAGATCGCGCTCTTGGATCGCGCGCGCGACGTAAGAGCCGATGCCGGGCAACGCCACCTGGAGATTGCCGACAGAGATCGCTTCCGAAGCCACGACGAAGAACCAGCCGCCAGACATCGACATCATGGTATTCCAGATGAGGCCGGGCATGGCGAAAGGCACCTCAACACGCCAGAAGCGCTGCCAACCGGAGAAGCGAAAACCCCGGCTGGCCTCGTCGAGATCGGTCGGAATCGTACGCAGCGCCTGAAAAAAGCTGAACGCCATGTTCCAGGCCTGGCTGGTGAAGATCGCAAAAATGGCGGCAAACTCAGCGCCGAGCTGTCTGCTGGGCGACAACGACACGAAGAAAACGACGGTGAACGACAGATAGCCGAGGACCGGCACCGATTGCAGTACGTCGAGAAGCGGAATCAGCACCCGTTCAGCGCGTCGGCTCTTCGCCGCCGCCGTGCCATACGTCAGCGTGAAGATTAGAGAGAGAACAAGCGCCGCCAACATGCGCATCGTCGTCCGCAGCGCGTAATTCGGCAATGCCTCCGGTGCCAAGGATATCTGCGGCGTTTGCGCGGCGCTGAGCGGTTCGAGCATTTGCCGCGCGCCCAGGCCGATCAAGAGAATGATCGCGACGATGAGAATTAGCGCGACCAAATCCAGCCAGTTGGTGCGCCGCGGTTGCCAGTGTCCGCCTCCAAGCACCTCGGCATGATGCTCCAAGCAACTGCTCCGTCTGCGCTGATGTTATCTCGCTGCCGAGGGCTAGCCGTGACTCCAGCTGCCTGTAGCGAGCTGCTCTTGAACAGAGTGAGCACCTTCCACTTTTCGGCTGAGTTTTGCTTGATGCACATCAAATCAATTTATAACGTCCTTATGACAGACGGCACTTGGGAGCTTGAACTCTGACTGGGTGATCATCACCGCGCGGACCAAAATCCGCTCGCGGGAAATCGCGGCCTTGTTAGTAAATTGATTATCGAATGCCGGCGTACCCTTCGAATACGTCAAATAGAATTCATACTCAAGCAAGCTAAGCTCACACGCTGACGCCCATCAAACTGCCGCGGACTGTTGTCATCACGCCGTTTTCATGTTGCTCAATGATCTCGCAAAGAATGACTGCAGCGACTGTCATCTTTGAAAAAGGAGCCGGGCAATAAAGGCGAGCTTGATGACGCTCGTCGGCGCGGCGATAGGGCTGGCGGCGAGGTGTGGCAGCGCGTCATCGACGTTGCGCCTGAGGCGATCGGCGAGCGTCCTTGCGCTAGCGGTGAGGCGGACGGTCCAGGTCGCCGGCCAGAAAGCGGCCGACCGCATGCAGCGCACCCTGCGCGTCGAGATCCTCGTGGTCGCCATCGAGGAAGCGCACGATATGCTTGGGCGCATTGGTCAGGTCGAACATCCGTTGGCCCATGGCAAAGGCAACGACGTGGTCGTGTGCGCCGTGCAAAATGAGCACCGGGGCAGTGACCTGGCCGATGCGTTCGTCGGAACGGTATTGATCCTTCATCAAAAGCCGGATCGGCATGTACCAGTAGCGCCCGGCAGCGACCGCTGCCGCCGAAGTGAAGGGCGCCTCCAGTATCACCCGCCCGACCGGCTTGTGCGCCGCCAGCGCGATGGCCACACCGGTGCCGAGCGACTCGCCCCATGGCACGATCTGCTTCGCCGGATACCGCGCCGCGGCAAATGCGTACGCGGCTTCGGCGTCCGCGATCAGGCCGGCTTCCGTGGGCGTGCCGCCATTGCCGCCAAAGCCGCGATATTCGAGCGCCACCAGGCCGATGCCGTCGCGGATGAGTTTGTGGAAGCGCTCGGCGCGGTAGCGCAGCGCGCCGCCATTGCCATGAAAATAAAGGATCACCGGCCGATTCTCGCGCGGCGCAACGTGCCACACGAGGCTGTACTCGCCATCGGCCGCTTTCAGTTCGACTTCCTGGGCTTCCGACAACCCGGCCTGCGCCGGGCTGGTGTGGACCGGGTCCGGGAAATACATCATCGAGCGCTGGGTGAAGTAGAGGACAGCGGCCATGCCGATATAGAGGCAAACCGCGACGGCGGCGCCGACCTTGAGCGCGATCATGGCCCAAGGCATCCATAACGCGCGCGAACGCTTGTTCCATACATAAGCGTGAAAGACGGCATCAAAACCGGCGATGGCGCGTTGAGCCAATGCTCGTGCGGCATCGACACCGCTCAATCCTGCGTCACGCCAAAATGACAGAGAGCGCACGATTTGGATCTCTCGTCTTTGCATCTCTCGTCTCAAGAGCTTCGACGCCGGCCTCTTGCGCCGACGGCCAGCATACAAGCGTAGCCGTCATCGTTTGCCACAAAAACATCCGGCCGGCTTATGCAAGCCGGCCGGGTGAATTTACGTTGCCACCTCGCGATCGAGAAGCAGAGCGTCAGGGGCAGACCTGAACGGTGCGCCACTGGTAGCCGTAGCCCTCAACCCACACTCTGCGATGCCCCCAATGGCAGCCGGGCGCCAACTGAGCGTAGGCGGGCGGCGGAGGATAAGCACCGGGAGGAGGAGGACCGTAAGCGCCGGGTGGTGGCGGTGGCGGACCGTAAGCCCCAGGGGGTGGCGGCGGTCCATAGGCGCCCGGGGGCGGTGGTGGCGGGTAGTAGCCGGGCGGCGGGGGCGGCGGCGGACTATTCGCAATGGCGCTGCCGATGATTGCGCCGGCTGCCACACCGCCGATGACGCCTGCGCCAACGGCGCAGCCGAAACACCCCGCCTTGGCAGGCGCGGGAGCAGCCATTGCGGCAACGCCGATACCCAACGCGCCCACAAGCGCGATGATCGACTTGTGCATATGTTCTCCTCGGGGATCGCCGGGTCGCCGATCCACCATTTTACGAAATTGATGAAGCGGGAGTCCCCGTCACCCCCGGAACTTCCTCGCCCACCATCCGTACTGGAACCCCAAATCTTTGGCGGAAGTTTGGTGCGCGGACGATATTTACAGCGCGCGTCATAGACAACGCGTGTCAACCCAACACGATCGTCCCCGATGGGGACGATCGTTCTTTACGCGGCCTTTTATGCAGGTGCGCCGATCAGTAGCCGATCAGTAGCAGGCGGTCACCCAGTAATAGCCGTTCCACACGCGCCGGCAGCCATAGCCGTAATACGGCCCGTACGGATAGTAAGGGCCGTAGCTGTAATAGTATGGCGCCGCCAATCCAGCCCCCAGCGCGCCGCCGACCAGAGCACCGGCCACAAACGGACCGGGGCCCCAGCCCCAGCCGCCGCGCCAGCCCCAGCCGCCTCGCCATTGGGCCGAGGCTGGACTTGACATCGCAAGGGTCGTGGCGCCGATGGCGAGCACCGCGACTAGAGCAGTCAGAAATCTCCTCATGGCATCACCTTCAACACGTGACCGTGGTTCATTCGTTCAAGCCGCCCTCGAGGCTCAAGGTTCCCATGTTTTGGTGAATGCGGACTGAACGACCATGCCTGAATACGGCCATCATTTATCCGCGCCGGCCGCTCCAGATGTCGGCGATGCGCCGCTTGTCTATGCGATCGGCGATATTCACGGCTCGCTGCAGAAATTGCGCGATTTGATGACGGCGTGCGAGCGACATGCCGATGGGCGCCCGGCGACGTTCGTGTTTCTCGGCGATTACATCGATCGCGGGCCGGACAGTCGGGGCGTCATCGAAGCGCTGATAGATCTTAAATCGCGGCAGCCGGATCGCGTGATTGTGCTGAAGGGAAATCACGAGGCGGTCGCGATTGAAGTCTTCGACGGCGAGACCGAAGCGGAGTTCTGGTTGCGCGAAGGCGGCGCCGCGACACTGCAGAGCTACGGCGTCGGCGACGCGCGCGACCTTCCGCGCGAGCACATCGCCTGGCTGCGAACGCTGCCGCTTTGTCACGACGACGGTCAGCGCTTTTTCGTCCATGCCGGCATCGATCCGGAGAAGCCGCTGGCGGCGCAAAGCGACCACGATCTCATTTGGATCAGAGAGCCGTTCCTCTCCGACGAGCGCGATTACGGCCGTTTGATCGTCCACGGGCACACGCCGCAAACCGACGGCATTCCGGATTTTCGCGGCAATCGGCTGAACCTCGATACCGGTGCGGTGTTTGGACGTCCCTTGACTGCAGCCGCCTTTGCCAGCGCCCAGCGCAACCCGCTCGGCTATCTGCAGGCGGGCTGATTGGCCAGAGGGATTCAGCTTTCCTTTCAGCAGATTGAGTATCCGTTCCGCGACAATCTGCCGCGGCCCTTTTGGGCGCCGCCAAGACGTGCCCCCTCTCCCGCCCGGGCGGCATTAATATCGCAAGCGATTCGCTTGGGCGGGCCGACGGGGCGTGAAACACAAAACAGCAAGATCGCGCGACGAGCGCGCCGCGCCGGATCCGGCGCGATCGGCACTGCTGCGCGAAACGGCGGACCGAGAATCGAAAGGGGCAGAACCGAAAGCGCCCAAGTTGCGGACGCGTTCCGCAGCGGCGCGGCTCACGGCCGAGGTCGAACGCCTTTCCGCGGAGCTCGCAGCTTCCCGCCTGCGGATCGGCGAATTGGAAAGCCGCGTCGATGTCGATCCTCTGACCGGGACGTTCAACCGCCGCGGCTTTGAGCGCGCGCTGGCCCGCTCGCTCGCTTACGTCAAGCGCTATCGAGCGACCGCAGCGCTGGTTTATCTCGACCTCGATCAATTCAAGCCTGTCAATGATCGCCACGGCCATGCCGCAGGCGACGCGGTGCTCAAAGCCATTTCGGCGGCGCTGCTGCGCGAGGTGCGTGCTTCCGACATGGTCGCGCGCATCGGCGGGGACGAGTTCGCCGTCCTGTTGTGGAACGTGACGGAAGCCGACGCGCTCGGTAAGGCGGCAGCCTTGGAACAAGCCGTCTATGCCGCGCCGGTGCGCTGGGGTTCCTCGACTATGGTGGTCGGCGCGTCCGCCGGCATTGCCCTTGTCGGTCCGCTCGATACACCCGCAGAGGTACTAGCGCGCGCCGATGCCGCCATGTATGCCCGCAAGATGGAGCGAAAGGAGATCACCGCTCCCGTTCTGCCGCGCGCGGACACTTAAGCAATGATATCCGGCGTGAGCTGGTCTTCGATGAACGTGATGCGGTCGCGCAGTTGGAGCTTGCGCTTCTTGAGGCGCTGAACCTGGATAATGTCCGCGCCGGGCGACGCTTGCAGTGCAGCGATCGCGGCGTCGAGATCGCGGTGCTCTTGCTGCAGGCGCATAAGCTCCGCCCGAAGCTCGCCTTCTTCCTCTTGCGTCATCGCCGTCTTGGTCGTGCCGCGGCCCGGTTGGGCATGTCCCGGAGGCACGCCTGGGCGTCACCCAGGAACCGCCGTTGGGTGCCACCGATTCCCAGGCTCGTGCCGGAGGGTGCGGCTATGTATCACGAACTTCGGAAGGGGGCACCAGTCGTTGACCGTAAGTTACTATGGATTGTTACGTTTTATCGAATATCCAACAAGGGCGGAGCGGAACAGTGCACAGTGGGGATTTTCTCCGCCGGCCAAAGGGAGTATCTTTGCCGTCGGTCACGTTCGTGTAGCATCGCACGCGCGGGGTTGGAGGCATTAGACGCAAGGAGGTAGCCAGATGGCGATTGAATCGCATCTTGCGGAACTCGAAAAGAGGCACCAAGCGTTAGAACAGGAAATTAGCGAAGCGTTGACCCACCCATCGGCCGACGATTTGAAGGTCGGAGAACTCAAACGGCGCAAATTGCACGTCAAGGACGAGATTGCGCGACTGAGGCAAGAAACCAGCGTCCACTAAGCCGATCCCATCGGATCGGTGTGTGTGTTCGCGTGCGAAGGGGCGCGAGACAGGATTTTGCAATGCCCGGCCTTGCGCCGGGCATTGGCGTCTTAAGGACGGTGGATCGAACGAATATTCTTCGAGACATGCGGCCTCAGCGGGCTTTCAAGCGCACTTCACTGTGCCGCCACATCGAAAGATTGCCCACCCCTTCGATCGCTCCGGCTTCGACCAATGCCCGAACGCGCGCGGCTATCACGTCCATGCTAAACGGCAGGGAGCGAGCTTCGCAGGCTTCCTTCGCATGACCGACGACCCGCGCCACTTTGCGCCAGCTTCGGGCAAGTTCAGGAAAGATAAGCGCATCCAAATCGGCTTCTGACACCGACTGCGGCAGCGACACGTCCTCCCAGCGCGACGTGCTGCAAATACGCTCGTCATCTTCCTCTTCCGGCACGGCGTCACACCCCCTTCGCCGCGTCGCGCAGCTTGAATTTCTGCAGCTTGCCGGTCGAGGTCTTGGGAATTTCCGCGAACACGACGTAGCGCGGGCATTTGTAGGCGGCGAGGTGCGTGCGGCACCAAGCGATCAATTCGTCGGCGGTGGCGCTGGCGCCGGATTTGAGCTCAACGAAAGCGCACGGCGTTTCGCCCCATTTATCGTCGGGCTTGGCGACCACGGCGACGGCGGCAACCGCCGGATGCTTGTAGAGCGCATCCTCAACCTCGATCGAGGAGATATTCTCGCCGCCGGAAATGATGATGTCCTTCGAGCGATCCTTGAGCTGGATATAGCCGTCGGGATGAACGACGCCGAGATCGCCGGAATGAAACCAGCCGCCGGCGAAAGCCGAATCGGTGGCTGATTTGTTCTTCAAATAGCCTTTCATCACCACATTGCCGCGGAACATGACCTCGCCGAGCGTCTCCGCGTCGCGCGGCACCGGCTGCATGGTTTCGGGATTGAGCACATCAAGCCCTTCGAGCACCGGATAGCGCACACCCTGACGGGCCTTCTTGGCCGCTTGGTGGGGAAGCTCCAACCCGTCCCACTCGCCGTGCCACTCGTTGATACTGGCGGGCCCGTAAGTCTCGGTCAGCCCATAGAGATGCGTGACATTGAAGCCCGCATCCTTCATCGCCGCCAGCACCGCCTCCGGCGGCGGCGCCGCCGCGGTCGCGAACTGGACGAGATGCGGCAATGGCTTCTTCTCATGCGCCGGCGCGTTGAGCAGCGTCGACATCACGATCGGCGCGCCGCACAGATGCGTGACCTTGTAGTCGGCGATGGCGTTGAAGATCGGCGCCGCCCGCACCGCGCGCAGGCAGACATGAGTGCCGGCAACGATCGACAATGTCCAGGGAAAGCACCAGCCATTGCAGTGAAACATCGGCAGCGTCCACAAATAGACCGGATGCTTGCCCATGCCGCAGGTGATGACGTTGCCGAGCGCGAGCAGATGAGCGCCGCGATGGTGATAGACGACGCCCTTGGGATCGCCGGTGGTGCCGGAGGTATAATTGAGCGAGATTGCATCCCATTCGTCGTTGGGCATCAGCCAGGCGAAATCTTCATCGCCCTCGCGCAGGAAATCCTCGTATTCGATGCTGCCGATCCGCTCGCCGGCGCCGCCGAATTCCGGATCGTCGTAACCGATGACCAAAGGCTTTACCTTGGCGCGCGCCAACGCGTCGCTCATCACCTTGGAATATTCGCGATCGACGATCAGCACTTTGGTCTCGGCATGGTCGAGCGTGAAGCCGAGAATGGCGGCGTCGAGACGGGTGTTGAGCGTGTTGAGGACCGCACCGGTCATCGGCACGCCGTAGTGCGCCTCGATCATTGCCGGCGTGTTGGCGAGCATGACCGAAACGGTATCGCCGCGCTTGATGCCGCGGCGCGACAGCGCCGACGCCAGGCGTTTGGCGCGAATGTAAAAATCCCGGTAATTCCGCGACAAGCCGCCGTGGATGATCGCCGGCGTGTCAGGATAGACCTCGGCCGCGCGCGCCAGGAACGAAAGCGGGGTCAGCGGCTGGAAGTTCGCCGCGTTGCGGTCGAGATTGGTGTCGTACGGCGTCGACATGCGCGTCGCCTCCCTGGGCGTCCATTCTATTTAAGGGCGCGAACGGCGAATAGGGAATAGCGAATCGGGAAAGAGAGGCTCCCCTTGTCCGCCACTCACATTCGTCGGTCTTTAGATAAATCCCCTCGCCCCCTGCCACAGCAGCGCGATCGCGATCAGCAGCATCAATACGTACGCGATCCGGTAGAAGCGCTCGGTCGGCGTGATGCGCACGAGCCAGACGCCGAGAAAGTTGGTGGCGACTGCAAGCGGCAAAAGAAGCGCGGACGTGGCGAGGTTACGGGTCGAGAACTGGCCGAGCGCAAAATAGGGAATGATCTTCATCCAATTCACGATGGTGAAGAAAATGACCGTGGTGCCGACCAGGGTGAGCTTCTCCAGCCGCTGCGGCAGGATGTGAATGTGAAACGGTGGCCCGCCGACCTGGATTAACGTCGAGGTGAAGCCCGACATCGCGCCCCAGAATACGCCCATGGCGGCGTGCGGCTGTCGCGGCTTGACCGGCGGGCGCCCGAGGTAGGCGCGCAGCCTCGCGCCGAGCCACACATAGAGGACGAATGTGAGCGCGATCATGCCGACCGTCAGTTCGATCGCGGCGTTGGAGAAATAGCGCGCGAACAGCCAACCACCGCCGACGCCAAAGACAGAGCCCGGCACAAGCACCTTCAGGTTCCAGGCGCTCCAGGCCCGATGATAGGTCCAGACCGAAATCGCATCCTGGACGATCAGGATCGGCAGGAGGATCGCCGCGGCTTCGAGCGGCGGCACGATCAGCGCAAGCAGCGGCGTCGCCAGCATGCCAAGACCGGCAAAGCCGCCCTTGCTCAGCCCGAGGAATGTCACGGCCGGAATGGCAAGAAGGTAGAACAGCGGATCGGTGATCACGGTCAAGTTGCGTTAGCGCCCAAGAAACCCTGACATAGATCAAAGCGCCGCCCTTGGCGCCAGCAAATTAGGAATGGCATCAGGCGAATAGGGAATGGCGCGTAGCGGATAGAAGCACCTTTCCTATCCGCCAGTCGCTACTGACTATTCGCTGTCCGGTCGGGACGATATAACCGACGACAAAACTGCCAGGAGGAACGCCATGGACGCCCGGTCGACCCGCTACCACGAGATCTACGCACGCTGGCAGCGCGATCCGGAAGGCTTTTGGGCGGAGGCGGCCGACGACCTCGACTGGTTCGAAAAGCCACAGGCGACTTTCGACCCCAAAGCCGGCATCTACGGCCGCTGGTTTCCGGGCGGCGTGAGCAACACCTGCTACAACGCGCTCGACCGCCACGTGAATGCAGGGCGCGGCGAGCAAGCCGCAATCGTTTACGATTCGCCGCTCGCCGGCGCAAAGCGCACTCTCACCTATCACCGGCTGCTGACCGAGACGCAGGTGCTCGCCGCCATGCTGCGCGATCTTGGCGTCGACAGGGGCGACCGGGTGATCCTCTACATGCCGATGGTGCCGGAAGCGGTTACCGCCATGCTTGCCTGTGCGCGCATCGGCGCCGTTCATTCGGTCGTCTTCGGCGGCTTTGCCGCGCGCGAATTGGCCACCCGCATCGACGACGCCAAACCGAAAGTGATTCTGTCCGCAAGCTGCGGCATCGAGCCCGGCCGCATCGTGCACTACAAGCCGCTCCTCGACGAAGCCATCACGCTCGCGCAGCACAAGCCGAGCGCGTGTCTGATCCTGCAACGGCCGCAAGCGGAAGCGAGCATGATCGCCGGGCGCGATCACGATTGGGCAACGGTGCGCGATCATGCGCTCGTTCACGCTCGCTCGGTCTATGACTGCGTGCCGGTCGCTTCGACCGACCCGCTTTACATCCTCTACACCTCCGGCACGACCGGCCGGCCGAAAGGCGTGGTGCGCGACAATGGCGGCCACATGGTCGCGCTCAAATGGTCGATGAAGAATCTCTACGGGATCGATCCCGGTGAAGTCTGGTGGACCGCGTCCGACATCGGCTGGGTGGTCGGACATAGCTACATCGTCTATGGCCCGCTTCTGCATGGCTGCACCTCGATCCTGTACGAGGGCAAGCCGGTCGGCACGCCGGATGCCGGCGCCTTCTGGCGCGTGATCTCCGAACATGGCGCCCGCGCCTTGTTCACGGCACCAACCGCGTTCCGCGCGATCAAGAAAGAAGACCCGCACGGCAAGCTTCTGGCACAGCACGACCTGTCGAAATTCCGCACGCTGTTTCTCGCCGGCGAGCGCGCCGATCCGGCGACGCTCGAATGGGCGGAGCAGATGTTGCGCGTGCCGGTGATCGATCACTGGTGGCAGACCGAGACCGGCTGGGCGATTGCCGGCAATCCGGTGGGCCTCGGCATGCTGCCGGTCAAGCATGGCTCGCCGACCGTGGCGATGCCGGGCTACGACGTGCGCGTGGTCGACGAAGCCTGTCACGAGGTGGCGGCCAACAAGATGGGCTCGATCGTGGTCAAGCTGCCGCTGCCGCCCGGCTGCCTGCCGACCTTGTGGCAAGCCGATGAGCGCTTCGAGGAAGGCTATCTCACGGAGTTTCCCGGTTACTACAAAACCGCCGACGCCGGCTTCAAGGACGAGGACGGCTACATCTTCGTCATGGGCCGCACCGACGACATCATCAATGTCGCCGGCCACCGGCTGTCCACTGGCGGCATGGAGGAAGTGCTCGCCTCGCATCAGGACGTCGCCGAATGCGCCGTGCTCGGCATCAAGGACGAGCTGAAAGGCGAAGTACCGTGCGGATTCATCGTGCTCAAATCCGGCGTCAACCGGCCGCCGACCGAGATCGAAAAGGAATGCGTCGCGCTCATCCGCGAAAAGATCGGTCCGGTCGCCGCTTTCAAGCTCGCCATCACCGTCGGTCGGCTGCCGAAGACGCGCTCGGGAAAAATCCTGCGCGGCACGATGAAGAAAATCGCCGACGGCGAGAGCTGGACCATGCCGGCGACGATCGAGGACTCAAAGGTGCTCGACGAAATCGGCGTGGCGCTGAAGGATAAGGGAATCGGATAAGGGAATCGGTAGCTAGATAACGCTTTTTCCCTTCACGGCCGCGACACGAGCGCAAGATAAAGTAAAGACGATGCGAACCATCTGTCTTGAGGAACATTTTGCGACGCCGGGATTTTTCGACGGTCCAGGACGCGAACTTAAAGATCAGGCGGAGAAGTACAGCAGCAGCCGCGCGGTCAAGCTCATCGAGCAGCTTTGCGACGTGGGCGCGGGGCGCATAGCGGAGATGGATGCCGCCGGGATCGACATGCAATTGCTGTCGCTGACGTCGCCCGGCACGGAGCAATTGGAAGCGGCCGATGCGGTCGTTCTCGCGGGCGTGAGCAACGACTATCTCGCCGAATCGATCAAGAAAAATCCAGCGCGGTTTGGCGGCTTTGCTTCGTTGCCGACCGCGGCCCCAGACAAAGCCGCGCAGGAGCTGGAGCGCAGAGTGATGGGGCAAAAGTTCGCCGGTGCGGTCGTTAACGGGCACAATCGCGGACACTATCTGGACGACAAATTCTATTGGCCGATCCTGGAATGCGCGGAGAAGCTCGGCGCGCCGATCTATTTACATCCGACGCCAGCGCCGGCGCCGGTCATCGAAGCCTCCTACGGCGGATTTGCTCCGCTTGTGACACAGATGCTCGCCGGCGCCGGCTGGGGCTGGCATATCGAGACCGCCGTTCACGTGATTCGCCTCATCCTCGGCGGCGTCTTCGACCGTTTCCCGAAATTGCAGATCGTGATCGGCCATATGGGCGAAGGGCTGCCGTTCATGTTCCAGAGATTCGATGTCATGCCGCAAGCGGTGACAAAGCTCGAACGCCCGATTAGCGCTTATTTGCGGGAAAACCTTCACTATACGTTCAGCGGTTTCAATTTTCCGCCCACCTTCCTCGATCTATTGCTTGAACTCGGCGGCGTAGAGCGGATCATGTTTTCGGCGGATTATCCGTATCAATCAATGGCGCAGGCGCGCGCCTTCCTGGAGCAACTCCCCGTCAGCGCCGCGGACAAGGAGCGGATCGCCCACGGAAACGCCGAGCGGCTATTCCGGTTGTAAGAATGAACCGCTCCAAAGGTAACGTGTTGGGTCCACATGAAACGATGGGCCGGACAGTTATTGATCTGCGCGCTCAGCTGCTGGAGCGCGGGAGCGTACGCGCAGGCGGGAGCGGCGCTGCCTTCGCCGGAGATGCAGGCCGCCGAGCCGACCTTCGCCGCGTCAGCCGCCGAGCCGACCTTCGCCGCCCGCCCCGTCGCAACGGCCCCGCAGCCCTCGTCGGCGGCGCGCAATGCGATGGCCGGAAAGCCGCCGACGGCGGACGAGATTTGCCGCACCATCGAACAATCGGCGGCGGAGAATGGACTGCCGGTCGAATTCTTCGCGAAGGTGATTTGGCAGGAGAGCCGTTTCAACGCATTCGCGGTGAGCAATAAAGGGGCCCAAGGCATCGCGCAATTCATGCCGCGAACCGCCGACGCGCGCGGCCTTGCCGATCCGTTCGAACCGATCGAGGCGCTGCACCACGCCGCAAGCTATTTGCACGACCTGATGGCGCAGTTCGGCAATCTCGGGCTCGCGGCCGCGGGCTACAATGCCGGGCCGGGCCGGGTCAGCGCCTGGCTTGCCGGCAAGCGGACGCTGCCGAGCGAGACCCGCAACTATGTCGCCATCATCACCGGCTGGACCGTCGACGAATGGGCCTCGCCGTCACCGCCGCCCAAGACCGAGACCACGATCCCGCAAGGTGTGCCCTGCACCCAGCTCGCGCATCTGATCCTGGCGCCGAAGGACAAGGCACAGCAGATCGCCGCGCACGTGCCGCGCTGGGGCGCGCAGCTGACGTCCAACTGGTCCGAAAGCCGCGCCTGGGAGACCTATCGCATGCTGCAACGGCAATACGCCTCCCTGATCGGCAACCGCGAGCCGATCGTGCTGCACGGTCGGCTCCCCGGAATGGGCTCCGCCGCGCGCACCATCATCCGTATCGGCGACGACAACCGCGCGCCGCTCGACGCCTTGTGCAACAAGCTGATCGCCGCCGGCGGCGCCTGCGTGGTGCTGCGCAATCAGGCTGGGCGAGCCAGAGTCAGCGCCGACGTGCAAAGCTCCGCCGACGCGCCGCCTTCCCGCGGCAATCAGCGCACAGACAGCCGGACTTTTTGAAGAAGAGCTCGAAATACGCGTCGCCGTAATCGAAGGTGATCTCCTCTCCCGGCCGGATCGGCCGCAAAGCCACGAGCACCACGCGGCCTTTGCGCGCGATCGGTTCCGCATTCGGCCGGCAACTGTGATTGGCGTAGCGGCCGAGATTCCATCGCGGCGAGCCGTCGATGGTCCATTTGCGATTGAGCTCGAACATGTATTTGGCGCCGAACCGGCGCTCGCGCTTCTGCGCTTCCGCCGTGGGAATGCGCCGGCCGCGATAGCTGACGATGGGCGCTCTGCGTGCGATCGCCTTGGTGGCGAACAGGCCAAGCCCGGTTGCCGAGCGGCCGACGCGGACAGGACGTGCGGGCATGCGCCGTGATTAGAGCATGTCCCGGAAAAGTGGAAGCCGGTTTTCCGAAAAAGGACATGCGAAAGAATCTGGAGCATGTCCCGGAAAAGTGGAAGCCGGTTTTCCGAAAAGGACGTGCTCCATCAGAAAGCCAGAGCGCCGATCGATTCAATCTGCAACGATTGCGCTCTCGACAATGATTCGGCCAGGTGGAGGCCAACGGGACGAAGTGCAAGCGAGCGGAAGCAAGTGGAAGCACGCCGCTCGCCGGTCATGGGCGCTTCACCAGCGCAAACTGCGACACGACCCAGCGCGTGAACCAATACGCGGTCCACGGAATCGGAATGAGAAAGATGGCAGTGACCGCCACCACCAGCGCGCGCCACAGATAGCCCCAGCCGCTGGCCATGAAGACAAGCTCATACGAGGAGCCCTGCACGTTCCGGCACATCCAGCGCGACCAGGCGGTCGCGACCCAGGCCCAGCCGATGATGGTGATGACCGATAGCGGCAGCAGCACGCTCCAGCCCAGCAATGGCCAATAGCCGCCTGTGAATTGCAGCGGCTGCCTTTGCCCCTCCCAGGTGAGATTGGCGAAAAACCACCGCACGATCAGGAGCGCCAAAAAGGCCTGCAGCGGAATGGCCAAGAGCTGCGCGGCGCTATAGGCCACCCCCACCACCGCGCACAGCGCGTAGAGAATGAATACCCACCAGATGTCTTCCGCCTTGCCGACGAAGCCGACGCGCCGTCCGCCCGGCACCTCGATGCGCTCGACGAACCAGCGCATGAAAATCGGCGCCACCCAGGGAAACGGGATCACCGCCAGCTCTGACAAGCCGAAAAGGACCCCGCGCCAGAACAGCGCCCAGACGCCGACATTGAGCGACAAGTGACCGGCCGGCTCCGCGAGCCCAGCGGCAACTCCGGACGCAGCCGATGGCACGCGCTGCGCCGCCATCAAGCCCGGCACTTCCGCGGCCTTGGCCCAGTTGGTCATGCCCGTGCACCAGACCAGCGTGTCGCCGCGCACGACGCCGCTCGCGATCATTTCGCGCAGCCGCTCGTCCGAAAACGGACCCTCCTGCCTGCCGTCACGCCCCGTGTACCATTGCCGCTCAGCCATATGTTGCCCCGTAGTCAATGTTGCCCGCCGCTTCGGCTCCGGGGGTGATGCCACTCACCCGCCGAGCCGCCGCATCCTCACCGCGCAATGTTATCATCGCGTTGATGAATACGCTTTGGTGATAGGAACGATCAGGCTAGACGGTTCAAAAATGCCGCCCAATGGAAAGCGACAAAAGGCCGATCTAAAGTGTATATATCAGCGCGAAACCAAAGAACTGAGTTTCCCATGAACGCCCCCCTCACTGCCCATCCGCTCCCGCCCTACAAGCACACGCCGCTGTTTCCGCTCGGCAAGGACTCAACGCCCTATCGCAAAATCTCCGCCGAGGGGTTGCGGGTCGAGCGCGTGCTCGGCGAGGAGGTGCTGGTGGTGCCGCGCGAGGCGTTGCGGGCGCTGGCGGAAGCGGCCTTCACCGACATCAATCATCTGCTGCGTCCGGCGCATCTGGCGAGCCTCAGGCACATCGTCGAGGACCCGGAAGCTTCGGATAACGATAAATTCGTCGCCTACGACTTTCTCAAGAACGCCAACATCGCCGCCGGCGGCGTGCTGCCGATGTGTCAGGACACCGGCACCGCCATCATCATGGGCAAGAAGGGCCGGCTGGTGTGGACCGATGGCGGCGACGAAGCAGCCCTCGCCGAAGGCGCGCGCGACGCGTATCTGAAACGCAATCTGCGCTATTCGCAGCTCGCGCCGCTTTCCATGTTCGAGGAGAAGAACACCCGCTCCAACATGCCGGCGCAGGTCGAGCTCTATGCCGAAGGCGCGGGCGAAGCCGACGCCGCCTACAAGTTCTTGTTCATCGCCAAGGGCGGCGGCTCCGCCAACAAGGCGTTTCTGTTCCAGGCGACGCCGTCGATACTTTCACGCGAAAGAATGCTCGCTTTCCTGAAAGAGAAAGTGCTGACGCTCGGCACCGCCGCCTGTCCGCCCTATCACCTCGCCATCGTCATCGGCGGCACTTCGGCGGAAATGACGATGAAAACCGTCAAGCTTGCCTCCTGCAAATACTACGACACGCTGCCCGACCACGGCTCCGAGGACGGCCACGCCTTTCGCGATCGGGAGATGGAGCAAGAGATACAAAAGATGACGCAGTCGCTCGGCGTCGGCGCGCAATTCGGCGGCAAATATTTCTGCCACGACGTGCGCGTGATCCGGCTGCC
>Ga0187781_10000643_pt1 | contig 25161 bp, 22 predicted proteins | sample 0715_SJ02_MP02_2_FD_132447 | JGI IMG/M metagenome (GOLD analysis project Ga0187781, IMG submission 132447) | Tropical peat soil microbial communities from peatlands in Department of Meta, Colombia - 0715_SJ02_MP02_20_MG | ecosystem: Environmental > Terrestrial > Soil > Wetlands > Peat | place... | reverse complement strand
ATGACCATGACTGGCCGCCCACTTTTCCGCGACGAGGCCAGTTTCCGTGCGCTCCACGCCCAGCGGCTTCCTTCCTATCAGCTCGCCGATTTTCGTGTCGACAGTTCGGGAGACGCTGTAGCGGTGGTTGCCGAAATTCTTCGCCGGGGAATTGCCGGCATTCCCTCAGGCGAATTGGAGTCACCCTTGGCCGCCGAGAAACCACAACCCTGAGGAGAGACGCATGTCGAACCCGGTCGCAGAAGCACTCCGATTCCTTTGCAGGGCCCGCCTTCGGAGGCGGGCCGCTCTTCTTCACACTGCTCGCAAGCCCCAAGCTGTCTCTTTCTATGCGGCCGTGTCCTTTTTTCTCCTGCTGCTTCTCTCCGCTTCTCTCCTTGCTCACGCCGCTCAGAAAAAATCTTCAGGCTCCGTCCTCGTCTCAGACAAAGGCAAGTTCAAGGTCCTCTTGGACGGTAACATCATCGGCCACGAAGAGTTCGAGATCACTCCCAACGGCGGAAACTGGACCGCCAAAGCCACCACGCATCTTTCTCCCGCTGGCTCTCCTCCCACCGTCGTAACCGGCAATCTCACCCTTCAGCCCAATGGCGAACCCATCGCTTATGAGTGGAGTTCCCAGTCCGACAAAACCAGTGGCGCGCACATCGTCTTCACCAACGGCGTCGCCAAAATGACCGTGCAACTCCAGGCTGCGCGCGCCTTCGAACAGGATCTCACCTTCAATTCCCCGCTGATCGCTGTTCTCGACGACAACCTCTACTACCAATACGCGGTCCTGGCCCGCGTCTACGATTGGAATCGCCGCGGCACGCAAACTTTCCCTGTCCTTGTCCCGCAGGAACTCCTGCCCGGGACCATAACGGTCGATTGGGCCGGCGCCGTCAGCACCGAGGGCAAAACCTACGAAGGCCTCAAAGTCACCACCAGTGATCTCGAGGTCATCCTCTATCTCGATCCCAACCATCGCCTCATGCGCCTCGAAGTCCCCTCCTCGAAGGCCGCCGTCGTCCGCGAGTAGAAGCTGCGCTGCAAGGCGAGCCTTACGGTCCCGGGCGCATCATGAAATAAATGCGACTGCAAATCCGTAGCACAAGTGAAGGGCGCACCCCTGTAAAAGTTCAATCGTCCATCTGACGGCTCGAGCCGTTCCTGAGGAGTTCTCTATGCGCACACTCACTCATGCTCTTGTTTTTTTGCTTTTTCCCTTCTCGCTTCTAGCCAGTTCCAAGCCTGTTTCCATCCCCTTTACCACCAACTCCGACGGCATGATCATCGTACCCGCCACTGTGGGTACCAACATTTCCGTCCATGTCATTCTGGACACCGGCGCCGGACTGGACGTTCTTGCCCCAAGCCTCATCGAAAAGCTACACGGAAAACCCGTTGGTCAGTTCAGCGGTCTGCGCATGACCGGAGAGCGTCTGGACATTCCTCTCTTCGTCATCCCCGAAATCTCGATTGGCCCGGTGGTGAAAAAGGACCCTCTTGTCGGCAGCTGGGACGTGCTTGATAAAGTCCACTTCGACGGCATCATTTCGCTCAGCGACTTCCGGCAACAGCCGATCACCATCGACTTCGCAAACAAAATGCTGGTGTTCGAAACTCCCAAATCCCTCGTGCAGCGTAGCAAGGCTGGAGCCTCTTCACCGCTTCAGTTCGACGACTTCCGAGGGATTGCCGTTGACTCCTTTTCGCACTTTCAGTTCGGCAGCCAGTCTGGCCAGTGCGAAATCGACAGCGGAAGCCCAAGCGCCACGCTCAGCACACGCTATATGCCCCTTCTCGGCATCGATAAAGACGGGAAAGAAGTACGGAAACACGAAGGGCGGACTATCACTGGCGCCCCTGAAACCCGCTATGACACGACTCTGCCTTTGATCTCACTTGCCTCTTCGGCTCAGATCTCGCTGCCGCATCCGGCCACGTCCTTCGCCGACATCATCTATGACTGCGTCATTGGCGTCGACTTTTGGTCCGGCAAAGCAGTCACCTTTAACCTCCCGGACAAACAGCTAACCGTCTCGATCCCTGCAACATCCCACTGATCAGCCCACAACAAACTCTTCGAAACAGGCGGCCCGGAGTATTTCCATGAGAAGCCGCTATTGCTCTTTCGGCTTCTGAATATTCTGCTCCGTATCCACCGAGAACACTTTGAACTCACTAAACGAGTGATACAGGATGATCCGATGCGTCGAGATTTCCCAATAAGCCTCTACCCTTTTCGGTAGCCATAATCTCAGCTTCTTCGACTCAATCTGCACCGGCGCGTAATCGACCGAAATCGCGCTGAACCGCAGGTTCATCACTGGTATCTCCTGCATCAGATTGGTCTCGAGGTGTAGCACCTGTCCGCTCTCCATGGAAATCCACGCTCGTCCCTTGAGCATCGCCCCAGCAGTACCCGCATCGGTGCGGAACAGCAACGTTCGCCGTGGCTTTTCCTTGCGCTGCTCAAAGCGCATCACCCACGCGAGTTGTCCATTCCATTTATCCAGCCCTTCGCAGCTCATGTCGTAGTCAGTCTGCAGGCCCGGAAGAAAGATCAGCGCCAGCGCAGCCAGCCCCGTATCTTGATTGCTTGCCGTAAAGGCATGACCGCCTTTTGCCGGCGACCGGTACTCCCGGCTGGAACGGCCACCACCCTGCTGCTCAAAACCAAATACATATTCGAAAACGCTGGAGTCGCTATCTGCCGGTTTTCCTGTGTAATCGAGCTGCACGTAGTCGATCTTTTCCTCCGCGGTGAAGTTCTCGAGATTCGCCGTCATCTCCGTCGCGTGGGCGCCAACTTCCTCAAGTACCTTCCCAACATCGCATGGTGGAATCGACATCAACGAATGAAGCGGAGCATCCACATTCGGTGGCTGCCAGTTCAGTGCCTTGGCCTTTGTGCTTTTTTCATCTCCGGGCACAGCCGGAACAAACACCGCCACTCCCGCGCAACAAAGCGCAGCCAACAGAATTCGAATCGTTTTCTCTGTGGAGAAACACCGCAAGGCCCACCCCGCCCGTCCAGGCTTCGAGTCTACACCATCCCTCGAGCCTTACCCGAGGACGCTCCAATACAAAGGCGGCGCTCCAACCGGAGCGCCGCTTTCGTAACACCACTCTCGAGTTTTTTCTTAGCGCGCCAATGGCCGCTGAAATACCGGCATCCCTGGGCGCCGCAGCGGATACCCTTGCGGTTGACCATGGGCTGGCGCGGGCATCAACCCATTCGAATGGCTGGCGTGTCCAATGTGCCCGAGCTGGCCATTTCCATTCGACGGCGCGGGCTGCGGCAGCCGGGCCGGGTTACCGATAGGGCGGAGGTTAATCGGCGCCGCATTCACGTGGTCGCTGATCGCCTGCAGCCGCTTCAGGATCGACTGCCACTGTTCCCAATCCAATTGCCGCAGGAACGGCCGCAATCCCTGAATGAACGGATCCTCAAGCAACGCCTCGCCGTCCGATTCCGGAATGAAGAACCGGTTCAGTCCAACATTCAGCGCTTCGGAGATCTTTTCGAGCGTTCCGAGGCTGGGCGTCATCTGCCCGCTCTCGATCCGCGACAAATACGACCGGCTGACCTTCGAGCGCGACTGCAACTGGCTCTGTGTCATCCCGCGTGACTCCCGCAGTTGACGAATCCGCTGGCCGATATTCTCCACCGTCTCCTGATTCGCAAACTTCGTGGCCACCACTTCGGGGGCTGCCTGCTCTTGCGGCGCTTCCTGCGGAATCAGATACTCCATCCGCTGGGGCAACGCACGTACGCAGCGTCGGCAGTTGCCGGTGCGCGTCCGGTATTGGACCAGTCCGCAAGTCTTGCAGCGTATGACTTCCCGATCCATCTCCAACGTGTTTACCATGGTCTCTTTTTCCATATATGCAGGCACCGGAACTCCTCGCTGACTTTTCTGTATTTTCCGGCGTGCGGATAGGAAGGAACGTCGGAACGTTCTTGGGGGGAAGGCAGTTACTGGCGCGAATGGAGTTTCGCTTAGATCCTCTTTTTATGTCAAGAGTATTTTTTAAAATTTCTTGCGCGAATCGGCCGAAAACGACCGTGTTTACGCCGGTTTTTCGCCTGTCCGCCTGGACGGGCTTTGCGCCTTTCTTCAGCCGCTGGTAGTCCGCGATTCACACCACAACTACATATTGTGTTTTCCTTCCCTCTTTCGCCCTTTCCCATTTCGGCACATTTTTCGAAATCTCGTGATCGCCAGTAAAATATGGAGGCTTGACCGAATTGACGAGAGTTTCGAGGGACGGCCTTCTGAGGCCGTCTTTCAAAAAAAGGAACCTGAATGCCAACCCGTGAAGACGCCTGGACACTCCTCTGCGAATACACACAATCTGAAAATCTCCGCAAACACATGCTCGCTGTGGAAGCCTGTGTCCGCGCCTACGCGCGCAAATTCGGCGCCGACGAAAACCTCTGGGGCCTTGCCGCGCTTCTTCACGACTTCGACTACGAGCGGTGGCCCAACAACGACCACTCTCCCGACCGCGAGCATCCCGCCGAGGGCGCCAAAATCCTCCGCGACCACGGCTACAGCGAAGAGCTTATCCGCGCAATCCTTTCCCACGCCGACTACTCCGGCGTCCCTCGCGAATCCGAGCTTGAGCACACCCTTTTCGCCTGCGACGAACTCGCGGGCTTCCTCACCGCCTGTGCCTACGTCCGCCCGTCGAAAAGCATCCTTGATCTCGAAGTCAGCTCGGTGAAAAGGCGCATGAAAGATAAGGCCTTTGCCAGAGGCGTAAGCCGTGAAGACGTCATCAAGGGCGCCGAGGAACTTGGCGTCCCCTTGGACGACCATATCTCCTTCTGCATCGCGGCCATGCGCGATCAAGCGGAGCCCCTGGGCCTCCGCGGCTCCCTATGATCTTGGGGTGCGGCGAGCCATCTCCTCCTGGACCTCAAAAACTCGGGCTTTCGGCAAAACCCCTACGACTCGCGCCATCGATCAGCGGCAGCGCTGCCGCAGCCCGCAAAGTCACCTGGTCGCGCAGATCGCAAGCTGCGGATTCCTCGTTACCGATGACGGATCCCCGGTGTACAATCCTCCCGAAATCGGGGACCCTTCCCCCAGCGTAAAGGAGACCACCATGTCAGCACCCCAGCCAGCTCTCTCTGCCGAGTTCGCCGTTGGTATGCGCGAGTCCATCCTCCAGGGACTCGGTCGCGAAATGCAAATCACAAAGAAGGTGATCGCCGCGATCCCCGACGACAAAAAGGACTATCGCCCGGATCCAAAGGCCCGCACCGCGTGGGAACTCGCCTGGCATCTTGCGTCCTCCGACGTGCAAATGACCGACGAAATTGCAGACCACAAATTCGAGATGCAGCCGCGCTTCAAGGAAGAGCCCAAGACGGTGGCCGAACTTGTCGAATGGTATGACTCCAACTTCAAGCGCGCAATGGCCCGCGTTCAGGCCATGACGCCCGAGCAGCTTTGCACCCCGGTCGATTTCTATGGCGCATTCAATTTCCCTGCAGTCTTCTATCTGCCCTTTATCAACAATCACTCCATCCATCACCGCGGCCAGCTAGCCGTATATCTCCGCCCGATGGGTTCCCATGTGCCGGCCATCTACGGTGGAAGCGCCGACGAACCCTGGCAAGGCTAGTCCATCCACTGATGTAGTGGCCGAGAGCCTCTCGACGGCTCATCGCCGCGGTATTGCCAACTGGTTTTATGCCCGCAGGGCGAAGGCCGCCCCTCGACTCGTCCTCGGCCAACCTGCCTGCCGCTCCTATGTGCCCCAGGAATGGGGGAATACAAGGGTAGCTCCAACGGCTACGGCGCAGCCTTTGAGGACAACAGAGGCACCCTGCGCTCGCGAATGTGACCTGTGAAGCGGTGCCTGAGGTCGCCCTGGAAATCCGCCGTCGCACCCCTTCGAGCTAGTCATTCCTAACTCTGGCAGTGGCAGATCTTCAGACCGTGCGTTTCACTTGGGTTTGGGCGTATTACTCCATTTGAATCCAATATGCATGCCATTCACAAATTGCGTTGGACTGCCCCCCTCCCCCGCCTTACAGTTTCCTATCCCTCGGTGTGTCAACAGGGACTATTGGGCCAGGTACTAGCGGACACGGGTTCGAGCGCCTTTGGAAAAGCCTCGCAGCGGGGTTGCAGGACGGACGATGACAGCCTCGGCCATACCATCACGCATCCATCTTCCCCCATCCTTTGTAAACTACCGCATGGATAACGCTTACGACGAAATGTTCTCCGCGCCGGGCGTCCCGCGAGAGCACTATTGTGCTCTTCATCAAACCCTCCTCAATCTTCCCCCGGAAGAACTGCGCCGCAGCCAGCAGGCCGCCGATCTCGCTTTCCTGCACGAAGGCATCACCTTCACCGTTTACGGCAGCAAGGAAGGCACCGAACGCATCTTCCCGAACGACCTCCTTCCGCGCATCGTCACCGCGCGCGAGTGGTCCAAGATCGAAAAAGGACTTACCCAGCGGCTCACGGCCCTCAATCTTTTCCTGCGCGACATCTATCACGAAGGGCGTATCCTCGCGGAGAAAATCGTTCCTCGCGATCTGATCTACAGCTGCAAGCACTTTCGCCGCGAGATGCGCGGACTTAACGTTCCGCGCGACGTCTACGTCAGCGTCTGCGGCACCGATCTCGTCCGGCTTCCCGACGGCACCTTCGCTGTTCTCGAAGACAATCTTCGCGTCCCGAGCGGCGTCTCGTATATGGTTGCCAATCGCAAGGTTCTCAAGCGCGTTTTCCCCACGCTGTTCCGTGACTACGGGGTCTGGCCTATCGATCATTACCCCCGCGAGCTGCTTTCCACACTCCGCTCGCTGGTTCCGGATAACTGCCCGTATCGCCAGGATCCCACCACCGTCCTGCTCACGCCTGGCGTCTCCAACTCCGCCTATTTCGAGCACACGTTTCTCGCGCAGCAAATGGGAATCGAGCTCGTCGAGGGCCGCGACCTTCTCACGCACGACAACGTCGTCTACATGCGCACCACTGCGGGCCTGCGCCGCGTCGACGTCATCTATCGCCGAGTCGATGACGACTTCCTCGATCCTCTTTGCTTCCGCCCGGATTCCAAACTCGGCGTCCCTGGGCTCTTCAACGCCTACCGTGCCGGGAACGTCACTCTCGCCAATGCCATCGGCACCGGCGTCGCGGACGACAAAGCGGTCTACGCTTACGTCCCTGAAATCATCCGCTTTTACCTGAACGAGGACGCGATTCTTTCAAACGTCCCCACCTTCCTCATGTCGGACCCCACCCACCGCCAGCATGTCCTCTCGAATCTGCAGAACATGGTCGTCAAGGCCGTTGGCGAGTCGGGCGGCTACGGCATGCTCATCGGCCCGCAGAGCAGCGCACAGCAGCGCGAAGAATTTCGATCCATGGTTCTCGATGATCCCCGCAACTACATTGCGCAACCGACTCTGGCCCTTTCCTGTGCACCTTGCTTGATCGATGGAAGCGTCGAATCGCGCCACATCGATCTGCGTCCTTACATTCTTATGGGAGAGAAGGTCACGCTCGTTCCCGGCGGCCTTACGCGCGTTGCGCTGCGCAAAGGCTCCCTCGTCGTGAACTCTTCCCAGGGCGGCGGCAGCAAGGATACCTGGGTTCTTCGCGAAGGGTCCCTTGGAGAAGACATCCTCGAGGAAATGAGCAAAGACATCACCTCGTTCTCCTCCGAAGTCCAACGCCTCACTCGACCGGAGCATACAGCCTGAGCCATGCGCCCTCCTCGCAATTTCTACGTACAGACTTTCAAGCGCGATGCGGGCATGCTTTCGCGCGTTGCGGACAGTCTCTACTGGATGGGCCGTTATCTGGAGCGCGCCGAACATACTTCCCGGCTGGTTAACGCGGAACTTCAGCTGTGGCTCGATCAATCTCCCGAACTCGGCGCAGGCCGATGGCGTTTTCTGCTCGAAGCTCTCCGTGCGCCTGCCGTAACGGGGCCCGTCGATCCTACACAACTTCTCAACACCCTGGTGTTCAGCCGTGCCAACGCTTCGTCCGTAGTTTCCTGCATCGCTAGCGCACGCGAAAATCTGCGCCATGTCCGTGAACAGTGCAGCACGCGCATGTGGGAGCAGCTCAATCGCCTCTATCTCGATGTTATCGAACGCCGCCCGGAGGAGGAATGGATTCTCAGGTCCCACGATTTTTTTCTCTCCGTTCTCGAAGGCGCATACCTCTTCCACGGCATCACCGATGCCACCATGAGCCACGGCGAAGGCTGGCAATTTATTCAGCTCGGCCGCTATGTCGAGCGCGCCGACACGCTCACCACCCTGCTTGAAACTCATTTCCTGCGCATGACCGGCAATCTGGAAGGTCCTGTGGAAGGTGCCGAGTATCTCGAATGGGTTGGACTACTCGGTGGCTGCGTCGCTTTGGAGGCTTATTGCAAAGCTCACACCGCAGAGATTCGCCCTCTGCGCGTCGCCGAATTCCTGCTCCTGAATCCCGAATTTCCCCACTCGATTCGCTTCGCCGTCGACCGCGTCAACGCCGCTCTTCATCTCATCGGCGACCTCACGCAACGCGGCGCCAAGCTCCCGACACGCATTGCGGGGCGCCTGCGCGCGCAGCTCAGCTACAGCCAAATCGACGAAATCATGGCCGAAGGCATCTACGCCTACTTGCAGAACGTCCGCAACGAATGCAACGAAATCCACTCCGCCATCCATGAAATCTATTTCGACTACTCCATCGAGACCGAACTTGCCTCGTAACGCTCTGAGCCTCCAGAAATGACCTACCTTATTCGCCACGTCACTTCGTTTTCCTACGAACCCGCCGTCGGCGAAAGCGTCATGGAGGTCCGCCTCCAACCTCGTAGCGACACACGCCAGCGCTGCCTCACCTCCACGCTCGAGGTCACGCCTCGCGCCAATGTCAGCGTGCATCGCGACTTCTACGGCAATGCCGTCCATCATTTCGACATTCCCGGCAAACACAACTCCATCAAGGTCGTGTCCGAAGCCACCGTCGACATGCTTCCCCGCCTTGAAGTGGAATCACTCCGGCAAAGCACATGGGACGAACTCGATGAACTCGTCGCTCACGGCGACTACTGGGAGATGCTTCTTCCAAGCCAATACGCACGGCCTTCGGAACTGCTCCTTCGTCTTCGCCACGACCTTGACGTGACGCGCCGAGGCGAACCTCTGGCGCTTCTGAAGGAGATCAACTGCGCGATTTACGAACATTTCGATTACGCGCCGAACACCACCCGCGTCGATTCTCCCATCGATGAGGCGCTGCAGTCACATCAGGGCGTTTGCCAGGATTTTGCCCACATAATGATTGCACTCGTGCGCCAGCTGCGCATTCCCTGCCGTTATGTCAGCGGCTATCTCTATCACCGGAGCGAGAGCCACGATCGCTCGCCCGCTGGTGCCTCTCACGCGTGGATCGAGGCCTATCTCGGCGAAGCTGGCTGGGTCGAATTCGACCCCACCAACAATCTTCTTGGCTGTGACCGCCACATCCGCGTTGCCGTCGGCCGCGACTATGCCGACGTTCCTCCCACGCGCGGCGTCCACCGCGGGGAGGCAGAAAGCGAACTCAGCGTCCTCGTCACCGTCTCGCTCGTCGACGCGCCCAAGCCCGAAGACCTCGGCCCGGCCATGGTCTTTCGCTCGCCCCGCCCGAGTGCACCCGCCAGCACCGACCTCGCCCAAACGCAAAGCCAGCAGTAAGCACAGGACAGTTCGCAGTTGTCAGTGTTAAGTTCGTAGCCTTGGGGGTCGGAGCTTAGGCTCCGACATTCAGACCGGCCTTTTGGCTCTTTCTATTTCTTTTTTCCCGCTGCTTTCTTGATCAGCGCTGTCGCCTTCGTGGCATCGCCTTCGTTCTCAAGCCCGATCACGGCCGAATATTTCTTCCCTACCACCTGCGCCACAAGGAAATCCAGGTTGACGCCCGCCTCAGCGATCGCCCGCGCGATGCTGTGTCCCAAGCCGGGCCGGTTATCGCCTTCAACATGAAGGGCCACAATTGTGGACGCCACCAACCCGGCATCCAGCGCCGCCTGCGTCGCTTTCTTGCTCGCAATCGGGAATAACTCCACCGCCGCCTTTGCGGCTTCACCTGGGTAGCGGTAACCCATCACCACTTGCAGATCCGCGGCCGCCTTTGCGAGCGGTTCCAATGTCGCGGCCAATGTCCCGGCCTTGTTCTCGAGTTCCTTCCGCCACAACGTAATGCGTTTCACTGTCACTGGCATACTCTCGCCTCCCATAAAACGGCAATGAGCCCAACGTACCGCATCCTAACTCCGCCAGCGCCCGCTCTTCAATGTCCACGGTCACTTCGCACCAGCCCTATTTTGCTACCGCTGGTATCTTGCCAAGCGCAGCGACGAATCTCTCTTTCTCCTGTAATGGCCGACCTTCCGCCCAGCCTCTCGAACGGAAAACTGCAAAGCTGAGAACCAAGAGCTTCCTTCATTCGAAGCAAATCAACACGATCTCCGGCACCGTGCACACCCGCATGGGTGGACCCCATGTCCCCGCGCCGCTCGACGTATACACCAGAAGCTCTCCAAACTTCTTCAGCCCATACGTATAATCGCCAAAAATCCGCCACGTGAACCATGTAAACGGCCAGATCTGGCCGCCATGCGTATGCCCGGAAAGCTGCAGCGAAATACCCTGCTTCTCCGCGATCGGCAATCCCTGCGGCACGTGCGTCAACAAAACGCTCGCGCGTTGCCGGTCGAGCTCCGCCTTTTCCAACACCGACTGAAGGTTCTTCGCGTTGCCAGCCTCGCTGTACGGCACGCCGACCACCTGCAGCCCGTCCAGGTTCACCTTCTCGTTGCGCAGCACGCGAATACCGGAGCCTTCAATGGCCTCCAGATACTTCCTCGGGTCGGTAAATTCCTCATGATTTCCCGTCACGAAGTACGACCCAAACCGCGGCCGCAACTGCTTCCACGGAGCCACCAGACGACGCGCATCCACCTTCGTTCCATCGAACAGGTCGCCGCTGATGAACACCACATCCGCCTTCAGCTGGCGCAGCATGCCCACCACCCGCGTGAGGAAGTGGTAGCCCTTGATGTGTCCGAGGTGCGTGTCCGTCACGAGCGCCGCCACGCGCCCCCTCCATGACGCCGGCAATCCCGGCAACTTCACCGTCACGCGGCGCACACGGATGTCCGCCGCGTTTACGATGCCGTACAGGCTGGCCAGAATCGCCAGGCCAAAGAATGTGTCCGCAATCGCGTGTCCGCCGACCGGGAGCTTCAGCAGAAACACCACGGAATAGGTAATCCAGCACAAAAACGCCGCAACAAAAAGGAAGTTGAAGACGCCGAGCCAGATGCTCGCCAATCTATAAATCAATCGCACCGGCCCATTGAAATACCGGTGCGCCAACAGGGTCGCCGGCACAAAACTCATCGCCAACACTGCCAACACAATCCGCAGAGCCGTCAGCCGCACCCCCGCGGGAGCGCCCCACAGCGTCACCCAAGTCGCATAAACCAGTCCGTGCCCAGCCAGCAAAATCAACTGCACAATTGCCGCAAAAGCCGCAATTCGTGTCCTCAAGCTCCGCCCCCTGTGCTTCCGGCCTTAATTCGATCCCGGCTATTGGATGAAAATGGGGCACAGGCGGCTACGTGGGCAATTCTCGATTCTGGAGCGGCCGACCTTCAGGCCGGCACATTCGCCTTTAGCTGCCAGCGTTGGCTGCCCGTTGAGGACTCCCGTCTGTTGCCGCTCGGTCGCGACACTTGGTGTTGGCTACGGGCTACAGGCTATCGGCCATTGGCCTCCGACTTCCGACTATCCTCTCCACCCTTGTATCGACTTAGGGCTGATCAGCGTCGGCCTTCCGATCTGGTTCGCGCGGCTCATGCGCAGCGAATATCCATTCGCCAGATACTCCGGAATGTCCATCGGATTCGCCAGAGGAATATCCGGGCCTTGTCTCGTCAGGCTCACATGAAACCGGTCGTCCTCAAATCGATGCGGCACCAACCGCGTTCCGGCATTCTTTCCGCGACGCACAATAGCGAATAGCATCTCTTCCTCCGTCTCCTTGATTGAGGGTCGAAAGCTACTCTGGCCGCATGCGTCCACCGGCGCAACAGAAACCAAGCTTTTCTTGTGGAAACGCTGTGGAAGCTGTGAGGAATCCCTGTGGAAGCGCGGTGAAAAACGGGCAATCGGCCACTTGCGAGAAGATTACTTGGCTGCGCTCTCGCCCAGCGCGTTATTGGCCAGCCCATTCGCCAGAATCCAGGCGCCCACCACAAACTCGAACGGTATGTAGGGTAGGTACACAAAGAACGGAACGTCCTACCCAGCGATCGAAAACAATGTCGCTATCAGCAAAATGCAAACCGCGAACAGTCCCCACAGCGAAAGCCAGCGCGGAAACATTCTTGATTCATAGAAGAGGGAACAACAAAAGATGGCGCCCAGACAATAAGGAAGCATCAACAAAATCCATGGACGCGAGCGCCACGGTTCCCATCGACTGCAAATAGTTGAGCGGCCCCCGAATCACATATTCCTGGCTGATGCCGATCAACGAAAAAGCCTGCATTCTGCTGACCGCCAGCAGCACCACCTCCAAAACATAGAATCCGAGCGCAATCAGAGCCATCTTTTCGTTCTGCTTCCTCAGCGCCACAAACAGCATCGCTCCCCCAAAAGATGCTCCAACGACCGTAATCATTTCTCCGAAGATATCTCTGCGCGAACCAGCCAGGCATGATTCGCGATGTTGAAGAGGATGTCGTTTATGTTTCCGTGCGCGAGCAATCCCGTCAGAATCACTCCACTGAACATGCCGGACGCCGGGCATTCCGAACCGCAGAGAGGGATCCCTCGCCGCGCTCGGGATGACGGAGGACATGGGGAGCCCGACAAAGAATGCGGTCTGAAGATCGGCGGCCATACCGCCCGAGGTGCCCCCCGCGCCGTCTCAGGCCCTTCGGCTGCTCCCCGATTCGCCATGCGCAGCAGGGCCGGGCTAATGGAATCCCCAGTGGCAATTTGGGCCGCAGAACACTATAGTTCTGGGTCTGAACCTGAGGGCATACCGCCTGTGGTCAAGGCAGAACGAGGAGTTTGCCAATGGACATGAAGACTAGCACGAGGCAAGCAGGTGACGTGACGATCGTGGACATCAGCGGCCGCATTGCGCTCGGAGAAGAGAGCGCCGCGCTGCGCGAACTGGTGGCCGACCTGCTCAGCGAAGGGCACGTGAGGATCCTGTTGAACCTGGCAGGTGTGGATTACATCGACAGCTCCGGATTGGGCGCGCTGGTGGCCGCCTCTGCGAGCGCGCGTAAGGCAGGCGGGCAGATGAAACTCGTCAATCTGACGCACCGGATCGATGACCTGATGGAAGTAACGCGGCTTTACACGGTGTTCGACATCTCGAGCGACGAAGCCGCCGCGGTGAAATCGTTTGACCGCACCACCGCCGCCGGGGCGTGAAGCCAGCTCTGCTCTCGGGGGAAGACGAGACGAGTACGGATCCTACAGCCGATAGTGTCGGTCGACGATGACGCGGCCTGCACGGTCGGACGCAAATAGTGTGCAGTGCTTCTGGCGAGCCCAGGATTGCGCGCTGCGCAGAAGGCGCCTGACCAAGGATTGGCCGCGAAATTCAGGAACAATATAAAGTCCTTCGACGTAGCCCACCTTATCCTTGAGAAACCCAGGAAGATCGGTGCGGATCGAGAGTTCGAGAAGCGCGATGCATTGGCCTTGGGTTTCCGCAACAAAGACCTCCAGGGGTTCGGTGATCGTGTGAGCGAAGAACGCGGCAATCTCCGCAGGATGATCGGCCGCGCCGTCGGGCCAGTGGGCTGTGCGGAGACGGAGCCAGGCGGCGGAATCGTCCGGACGAACGGGACGCATGAGGGGATCGGGCATCCAGCTATTTTCTGACCAGAAGATGGACTGGGCAATGGGACCTGCGGGGAAATCCAAGACCCCTAGGCAAACCGGCATATGTGAGGCACCCGCCCTGCCCCACAACCGCGCGTGCTAAAATAGCAACATATATGCTGAACCAGATTACGGGCTTTGACGCGAACGCACTTCGGCACCCGCGCAAGAAGACCTTTGGCGTAAAGGTCGGCAATGTGATTGTCGGCGGCGGGGCGCCGATTGTCGTGCAGTCCATGACCAACACCGACACGGCCGATGTGGAATCCACGCTGCAACAAACGCTGGAGTTGTCCGAGGCGGGCAGCGAGATTGTGCGCTGGACGGTGAACGTCCCGGAAGCGGCGGAAGCGGTGCCGGTGATCAAGCAGCGGCTGCTCGACGCAGGCTGCAACGTGCCGATCATCGGCGACTTCCATTACAACGGGCACGTGTTGCTGACGAAGTATCCGGAGTGCGCGCGGGCGCTCGACAAGTACCGCATCAATCCTGGAAACGTCGGCGCGGGACAGCGTCGCGACGAGCAGTTCTCTACCATCTGCAGAGTGGCCGTGGACAACGGCAGGCCGGTGCGCATCGGCGTGAATGGCGGCTCGCTGAACCAGGAACTGGTGATGCGCAAGATGCAGGAGAACACCGACCTGAACCTGGGCAAAGAGAGCGAAGAGATCATCAACGAGTGCATGGTACTTTCGGCGCTGGAGTCGACGGAATTAGCCCTCGAAAGCGGGCTGAGGAACGACCAGATTATTATCTCGTGCAAGACGTCTCGCCCACGCGACCTGATTACCGTGTATCGCGACCTGGCCGCGAAGACGCAGCAGCCACTGCACCTCGGCTTGACTGAAGCGGGCATGGGCATGAAGGGTATGGTGTGGAGCGCCGCGTCGCTGGGCGTGCTGTTGTATGAAGGCATTGGCGACACGATTCGCATCTCGCTGACGCCGCGGCCGGGCGGCGACCGGCGCGAGGAAGTGTACGCGTGCTGCGAACTGCTGCAGGCACTGGGGCTTCGGTCGTTCGCGCCCAGCGTGACCGCGTGCCCGGGATGCGGGCGGACGACAAGCACCACGTTCCAGGAGCTGGCGGAGCGCATTCAGGGCTACATCCGGGACATGATGCCGGTGTGGAAGACGCAATACGACGGCGTCGAGACCATGACGCTGGCGGTGATGGGCTGCATCGTGAACGGTCCGGGAGAGTCGAAGGCCGCGAATATCGGGATCAGCTTGCCGGGAACAGGCGAGGCGCCGCGCTGCCCCGTGTACATCGACGGGAAAAAGGATGTGACGCTCGAAGGCACCTACGACGAACTCGCGGCGGCGTTCCAGAAGCTGGTGGACGATTACGTTTCGACGAAGTTCCCTAAGAAGACCGCCGAAGTTGTGAGCCGGTAACAAACCGCAGAGCTCTTTGCTATAAACTGAAGCAGTGGAGTTTCTTGAGGCCGGAAGCCCGGCATCTTCCGGACGTTTGCCGGAGATGAAGCTGGGGCCCACTAAGGAGTCACGCAAAGGCAAGAATATGAAGATCTCGCGGGAAGATGTATTGCGGGTGGCGGAGCTGGCTTACCTCGATTTGAGCGAGGAAGAGCTCGAGAAGTACCGCGCTCAGGTGGACGAGATCCTCGAATACATCGGCAAGCTGAATGAGCTGGACACCACAAACGTGGCGCCGATGGCGCAAGTGTTGACGGACATGCAGACGTCCGACGCTACGCTGCGTGAGGATCTGGTGGTGCCGTGTGCGGTGGCGGACGAAGTGTTGCACCATGCGCCCGATCCGGAGCCGCCGTATTTCCGGGTGCCGAAGGTGATTGAGCGATGAGCGAGCTAACCACTATTGGCGCCGTACGGGACGCGGTTGCGGCGAAAAGGGTGTCGGCGCGGGAAGTGGCGGCGGAGTACTACAAGCGAATTGCGGCGCGGAATGGGGAGTTGAATGCCTACCTGACGGTATGCGAGGAGCGCGCCTATAAACAGGCGGGGCGCGTGGATGCGCAGGTGGCGGCGGGAAAACCGCTCGGGCCGTTGGCAGGTGTTCCCGTGGCTGTGAAGGACGTGATCAGCACGCGCGGCATCCGGACCACGTGCAGTTCCAGGATTCTCGGCAACTACGTTCCCCCCTACGACGCCACTGCCGTGACGCGGCTCGAAGCCGCTGGCGCGGTGATCCTCGGCAAGACGAATTGCGACGAGTTTGCCATGGGCAGCTCGAACGAGAACTCCGCTTACGGCAACGTCCAGAACCCCGCGGCGCCGGGTTGCGTACCCGGCGGGTCAAGTGGGGGATCGGCGGCAGCGGTGGCCGCGAATCTGGCGGTGGCCTCGCTCGGGACGGATACTGGCGGATCGATCCGCCAACCCGGATCGTTCTGCGGAATCCCAGCAATGATGGGAAGCTACGGCCGAGTTTCGCGCTATGGGCTGATTGCATTTGCCTCTTCCCTCGACCGTATTGGCCCCTTCGCCCACAGCGTGGCGGACGTGGCGACCGTGCTGAAGATCATGGCCGGGCGCGACCCGAATGATTCGACCTCAACGACGGCGCCGGTGGAGGATTATCCGGCCACGCTGAACCATCCTGTGAAGGGGATGAAAATCGGCATCCCGAAGGAGTACTTCGGCACAGGGATGGATGCTCGAGTCCGCGAAAAAATCAATACGGGAATCGAGTTGTTGCGCAAGCTCGGTTGCGACGTGCACGAAATTCAGCTCCCTCACACGGATTATGCGATCGCGACGTACTACATCATCGCGACGGCAGAGGCGAGCTCGAACCTGGCGCGCTACGATGGCGTGCGCTATGGGCCGCGCGCCGAAGCGGGTTCCCTGATCTCCATGTACCGGAAGACGCGTGGGGCGGGATTCGGCGCGGAAGTGAAGCGGCGCATTGTGCTCGGGACGTACGTTCTTTCGGCGGGTTATTACGAAGCGTACTACCTGAAGGGTCAAAAGGTGCGCGCGCTGATTGCCGAGGATTTCCGCAAGGCATTCGCGCAGGTAGACGCGATCGTAACGCCAACGTCTCCCGTGCCGCCGTTCAAGCTGGGCGAACGGGTTGACGACCCACTTCAGATGTATCTCGCTGATATTTATACAGTTACTGGCTCATTGGCAGGGCTGCCGGGTATCTCCGTGCCTTGTGGACGCATTGGCGGAAAATTGCCGGTAGGACTGCAGATCTTGGGTCCAGCTTTCGGCGAAGCGCGTGTACTCCAGCTGGCTCATGCGTTTGAAAAAGCTGGCGGCGGAACACTCTAGTCGAATCGAGAACAAAGAAGAAATAGAATTTTGACCTGACGCTGACGGTTAGCCCGGACGATTTCTGGATTGTTAAACGCAGTTCACACATCGCGAACGCAGGGCGTGCCGATAAGGTCCACGGTGCGCGTCTACCAAAAGTGGTATAAATTTCGCAAAATCAGTAGTTTTTTTCACATCCTTCCTGTCAACTCTTACAGCTATGCTTAGTCCGGAAGTTCGTTCAAAAACCGGCAAAAACCCGCAAAAAACGACGAATGCAAAAAGTACTAGAGAACTGGTTTAAGGGACTTCCAAACGGAACGACTATTGCAGGGGAAGTAGGCGTCTTCTAATCTGCTTCGAGCATCAAAGCAGTTGGGAGATGAACGCCGCAGAGCAGGAGAGGCCCCTTGGTAAAAGTTAAGTCGAGCCAGAAGATTTTCACGGACGCGGAAGTGGCCAGCTTGACAGGGATCTGCGTGGAGCATCTGCACAACTTCGCGCGCAGCCGTCACCTGGGCATGATCGCGAGAGCAGCCGAAGCAGCCGGCGCGCAGGCGGAACAGTGGTTGTTCACGTTGTCTGACCTGATGGTGCTGACGACACTGTTTCCGCGCTGCACGCACTAGCACGAACGTATCCTTCGGGCGTAAGTCGAATTCCCGCCTTTTGACCCTCCCTACAGGAAAAGTACGGTTCCGCTTGCTGAGCATTGTTGCAGGCACTGCTGCGAGCGAGCTATCCTTGGTTTTGGACGGCAGGCGCGGCGGTGATTGGCAGGAGCGCAGGCCGCAAACCCCTATGGCTGGAGCGCGCATTCCCGGCAGTTTTTCTCCTCGTCTATTCAAGCCTTACTTCTACAGTCTGCTACTGAGCGTGCTTGCCTTCCTGCCGTTCGGAGGTTCTGCGCAAGACACGAGTCAGCAGAAATCTTCTCAGCAAACGAAGCAGGGCAGCGCTCCCGCGGATCTGCCCCGCGGCAAAAAGCTGATTCTGAAGGATGGCAGCTACCAGATCGTGCGCGAATATCAAGTGAACGGCGACCGCGTACGCTACTTCAGCGAGGAGCGCGGCGATTGGGAAGAGCTGCCCGCGGCAATGGTGGACTGGGATGCCACGAAGAAGGAGGAGAAGGCCAGCGCGAAGGCCGCTAACGACCTTGCAGAGAAGATTCACAGCCAGGAGGAGGCAAAGCGGCTCGATAATGTGACCGATATCGACGCCAGTCTGCAGGTCGGAGAAGGCGCTTTTCTTCCGCAGGCGGAAGGGCTCTACGTGGTGGAGGGGAAATCGGTCCGGGTGCTGACGCAGGTGGGATCGGCAAAGAAGACAGACACGATGAGGACAATCGAGCAGGTGCTCTCGCCGGTGCCGATTGTTCCGGGAAAGCAGCGGGTGATCATCCAGGGTGAGCACGCCACGCTCCGACTGAAATCGACCGCACCGGAATTTTACCTGCGTGAGGCGCCGCCGGATCCGGACAGCGTCTCGACAATCCAACGAAGCAGCCGCCCGGGTGAAAGCGGCCCGGAAGTGGTGATGCTCCGGGCCAAGCCGATTCATAATGCGCGGGAGCTCGAATCGTTCAAGACGCTATTCGGCCAGCCGATCGGTATGAATGCAAGTGAGGTGACGATTCAACGCTGGGAGGTTGCCCCGAATGTGTACCGCTTCACGCTCGGAGAAACGTTGACGCCGGGAGAGTATGTGCTTGCCGAAGTGCTGCCTGACGGGCTGAACTACTTTGTGTGGGACTTTGGCGTGGACGCTGGCGGAACTGAGGCCAAGAAGAAATAGTGAGATTCATCCAACCGTGAGCGAGAAAGCAAAGCGGATTCCTCGCTGATCTTGGACTGACAAATCCCACTTCGAAGCAGGGGGATCAGCCTTTGCTCGAGCCGGCGGGGACTTTGGTGAAGACGACCATGAGGATGTTCAGGACATCGGTGATGCGGAAGGGTTTTTGGAGCCGGCGGAAGCTCAGTCCGGCGCTCGAGCCCTGACTATCCCCAACGACGTCACCGGACATGTAAATCAGCTCCGGCTTGCTGGGGCCGGCTGCAATTTTCAGGCGCTGAGCGACGTTGTAGCCGTCGGCATTCGGGCCGGAGCCGGAGAGATTCAGGTCGCACAGAATGGCGTCGTACTTCCCACGAAGGACCATGCTGAGCGCCTCTTCTGCTGTGCCCGCGCAATCGACCTTCAGTCCATGGCTCGAGAGCCCTTCCATCAACAGCATGCGGATGCTCTCTTCGTCGTCGACTACCAGAATGGCACGGTTCTTGAGCAGCTCCTGGGGCAGCATCATCTCCCCTGAGCCGGAGGAATCCTGCTCCCGCTTGCTGCGCTGTGACTCCGCGACCGAAACCGGGAGATACACGGTGAACGCGGCGCCGCCTGCGGGCAAGGACTCGACTTCCATGTCCCCTCCGTGTTCGCGGACGATAGACATGCAAATGCTTAGTCCCAAGCCCGTACCCCCGCCGGGGCGCTTGGTGGTAAAGAAGGGGTCGAAAATCCGGGGAAGGACTTCCGGCTTGATGCCGGGCCCGTCATCCTGGACGGTGGCGAAGATCCGGGCACCGCGTTGGCCAAGACGAATCTGGATGCGGCCGGAAGGACGAATTTCGCGGATGGCCTGCTCGGCATTTCCGACGAGGTTGAGGAAGACCTGAATGAGCTGATTGGCGTCGCCGATGGTGGACGGAAGCCCGGGAGAGGGGTGGAAATCAACCTGAATGGAGTTGCGGCGCAGGGAATGTTCGTGGAGTTGCAACGTGCGGTCCACGACGGAGTTGAGGTCCAGGGCTTTCTTCTGCGGAGCCGCCGGACGCGAAAATTCGAGCAGGTTCTGGACGATGCGCGCGGCACGGCGGGCTTGGCGGTGCGTCATTTCGAGTTGACGCTTGGTGTTTTCGTCGATGCCGGCGCGGTCGCGCACGAGTTCGCTGGCGCCGAGAATGGCGGTGAGCGGATTGTTCAACTCGTGGGCAACACCGGCGAGCATCTGCCCCATGGCCGCCAGTTTTTCCGCCTGGATGAGCTGCTCTTCGAGGCGCTTCACTTCGGTAATGTCCCGTCCGGAGATGACCACACCCTCGATCTTGCCGTTAACGTCGAAGAGCGGGCTGAAGTTGGAGCGCAAACGACGCCATTCGCCCTGCTTGTGGCGCACTCGAATTTCGATCGAAGCAAAGTTGCGTTTGCCGGAGAGGAGTTCGTCAAAGACAGCAAGGACCGCGCTGCGATCCTCGAGGTGCGTGCGGTCCCCGAAGATCAATCCGAGGGTTTCCTCGGTGTTGTAGCCGAGGACTTCCTCCACCTTAGGGCTGACAAAGGTGTAGCGCCGCTGGGCGTCCACGACAAAAATCAGGTCGGGGAAACTGTCGACGAGGCGGCGGGCGAATTCCTGCTGCTGATAGAGCCGCTTTTCCATGGCACGGCGTTCGGTGATGTCCGCCAGGGCGCCCTGATAACGGACAATCTTGCCGCCGGTGTCGCGGACCGCGGAGGCGGTGTTGAGGCAGACGAGAGGCTGGCCGTCCTTGCGGCGAAGGACGATTTCCCTGCCCTGGGGAGACGGCTGGGAATTTACTTCGCGGGTGATGAGGGAGCGCTGCCCCTCGTCGACAAACACTTCGCTGACCTTCTTGCCGAGGAGTTCCTCGCGGGAACTGTAGCCGAGCATCTGAACTAGAGCCGGATTCACCTCCAGGATTTTGTCGTCGGGCGTGACGATGTAGATGCCTTCCTGCAGGGTTTCGAACAGCTCCGTAAATCGGGCTTCACTGCGGCGCTGCGAAGTGATGTCGCGAGCCAGGATGGTCAGGCCGTGGACCTTGTTATCGCGAACCATGGCATGAGCAACGCAGTCAAAGAAGAAGGTCGATCCTTTCTTCTTCAGCCGCACGTGAACGACGCCAGACCAGATACGGCGTTCGAGGAAGCGGTTCATCACTATTTTCAGTTCTTCGGCGGAAGTGGCGTGTTCATCCGTGACGAAGTGGCCGAGGGGAAGGCCGATGATTTCCTGAAAGGTAAGGCCGACGAAATCAGCGAAACTTCGGTTGGCGGCTCGAATTTCGCCGTCGAGGCTCAGGGCCAGGAGAATGTCGTCAAAGGAATCGATCAGATCGCGAAATCCCTGCTGGGATTTCGAGATCATGCCGAACAACTGCTCCATCTGGCGGTCGCTCGGAGGAGCGGCATCGCGCTGATCGTAGCCGCGCACCAGGCCCTTGAGTTCGGCGATCTCCTGCGTCTTCCTCCACACATAGATTCCGAGGAGGAGAACCAGAATCACCAAGCCAAAGGGAAGCGCTTCAAGACGAAACCGGGCGGAACGAAGGGTATCCCACGAATACCAGGCAAACACGGAAGAAACCACGATGAGCAGGAAGAAAGTCAGGCCCCACAATTCCTGCTGGCGTTTTTCGTAGCAATGGAGGCGGGCGCTGACGGACGGGCCGGAGTCAGCAGCGGGGGGAGCCTTCGTCGAATCGGCGGGTTGTGGTTCCGCATTCATGCGAGAGCTTTGTGGCCTTCAGTTACGCACGGGATTGAGCAAGCCTTTCCCATGATAGGAAGGGGGATACGCGTCAGCAAGGAGGATGGGGTGGGCGGGTTCCTCAGGTATACCTGTACAAAAGGACGGGTGCGCAATGGGCATAGGCGAGTGGTCACCACTCGCCCCTGCCACACCCTCGAAAATAGCTAAGGACGCACCCACGAAGTAAAGCGCCTCGGGTTGCCCCGAGGCGCCTTCAGACGGTCAAGTTGTGTGACGGGCGGACTGCGCCGGTTAGTCCTGACCCTCGGTGGCAGCGTCGGCTTCGGTCTCTTCGTCCTTGCCTCCGAGGAACTCGAGGCTCGCAGCATCGTCGGCCGCGAATTCCGATGCTTCGGGAAGCTCTTCGACAGGAGCGGGCGCCGGCATTTCGGTGAGCAACTGGATCGAGCGATAGTGCTCGAGTCCGGTACCCGCCGGGATCAGCCGGCCCATGATGACGTTTTCCTTCAGGCCACGCAGGTAGTCGACCTTGCCGGCAACCGCGGCTTCGGTGAGAACGCGCGTCGTCTCCTGGAAGCTGGCCGCCGAGATGAAAGAGTCGGTCGACAGCGACGCCTTGGTGATGCCGAGGAGAAGCGGACGTCCCGTAGCGGGGCGGCCACCCTCCGCGATGACGCGGTCGTTCTCTTCGCGGAAGCGGAACTTGTCGACCTGTTCTTCGAGAAGGAACGTGGTGTCTCCGACGTCTTCGACCTTGACCCAGCGCATCATCTGACGAGAGATGGTCTCGATGTGCTTGTCGTTGATGTTGACGCCCTGCAAGCGGTAGACCTCCTGAATCGCGTTCACGAGGTAAGCCTGGGTGTACTTCTCGCCGAGAACCGCGAGCAGGTCGTGGAGGTTGAGCGGGCCATCGATGAGCGCTTCGCCAGCGCGGACGTGCTCGCCTTCCTGAACGTTGATGTGGACACCGCGCGGGATGGCGTATTCCTTGGAAGTCTTGCCATCCTCGCTTTCGACGTAGATTTTGCGCATGCCCTTGGCGATTTCGCCATAGCGGACGGTGCCGTCGATTTCGGAAATGACCGCAGGGTCTTTGGGCTTGCGGGTTTCGAACAGTTCGACGACGCGCGGCAGACCACCCGTGATGTCCTTGGTCTTGGTGGTTTCGCGCGGGATCTTCGCGAGCACGTCTCCGGCCTGGACTTCATCGCCATCCTGCACCATCAGGTGCGCGCGGGAAGGCATGAGGTACTTCTTCCGAACCTTGCCGCTCGAATCGCGAACGAGGATCGCGGGCTGATGCTTTTCGTCACCTGGGGGAAGCGTGACGACAAGCTGAGACAAGCCGGTCACTTCGTCCACCTGCTCTTCGATGGTCAGGCCGGGACGCAGGTCGTCAAACTTCACCGAGCCGGCGGTTTCGGTCAGGATCGAGAAGGTGAACGGATCCCATTCTGCGAGGATCTGGCCGTGCTGCACGGAGTCGCCGTCGTTTACGCGAAGGCGAGCGCCATAGACGACGTGATAGCGTTCCTTTTCGCGGCCCTTTTCATCGACGATGACGATAAGGCCGGAACGGTTCATGGCGATGCGAGCGCCGCCGCGACCTTCCACGTGACGGAGGTCGACGAACTTGACGACGCCACTGTTCTTGGCTTCAAGAGTGGAGCGCTCACTGACGCGCGTAGCCGCGCCACCGATATGGAACGTACGCATGGTGAGCTGCGTGCCGGGTTCGCCGATAGACTGCGCGGCGATGACGCCCACCGCCTCGCCAAGTTCCACCATGCGCCCGGTAGCGAGGTTGCGACCGTAGCACAGTGCGCAAACACCGCGGCGGGATTCGCAGGTGAGCACAGAACGGATGCGCACGCGCTCGATGCCGGCCGCCTGGATGGCGTTGGCCAGTTCCTCCGTGATCTCCTGGTTGACTTCGACAATGATGTTGCCTTCGAAGTCCTTGATGCGTTCCAGTGAGACGCGGCCGACGACGCGGTCGCGCAAAGGCTCGACTTCGACGCCCGCTTCGATGATGGGCTCGACGTAGATGCCGTCTGTGGTGCCGCAGTCGTTCTCGTTGATGATGACATCCTGCGCCACGTCGACGAGGCGGCGGGTCAGGTAACCGGAGTCCGCGGTCTTCAACGCGGTGTCCGCGAGACCTTTACGCGCACCGTGCGTGGAGATGAAGTACTGCAGCACGGTGAGGCCTTCCCGGAAGTTCGAAGTGATCGGGGTCTCGATGACTTCGCCGGAAGGCTTGGCCATCAAGCCGCGCATGCCGGAAAGCTGGCGAATCTGCTGCTTCGAACCGCGGGCACCGGAGTCCGCCATGATGTAAACCGGATTGATATTGCCTTCGCGGTCTTGGCCTTCAAGGGCCTTGAACATCTCGTCGGCAACCTTTTCGGTGACGTCGCCCCAGATGGCGATGACCTTGTTGTAGCGTTCGCCGTTGGTGATGGCGCCGTCCAGGTACTGCTGCTGCACCTTAACGACTTCCTTCTCGGCGGTTTCAACCAGCCGGTACTTGTCGCTCGGGATGAGCATGTCATCGATACCGATGGAGATGCCGGACCGCGTGGCGTAGGTGAAGCCGAGCGCCTTGAGGTGGTCGAGCAACTCGACGGTGGCTTCGAGGCCGAAACGCAAGTAGGCGTAGTAGACCAGTTGCTGCACGCCCTTCTTCTTAAGCAAACCGTTGATGTACGGCATCTGCTTCGGCAGGTGCGAATTGAAGATGACGCGTCCGACAGTGGTCTGGATGAACTGCCGCTCCATCTTCACCGGCTCGGTGTGCGTAACGTCCTGCGAATCGAAGGCGGTGATCAGGTCGATGACCTCCCCGGTGTAGCGCAGACGGATCGGGGTGAGCAGCTCGACTTCGCCCGCTTCGAGAGCGAGAACGACATCCTCTGCGGAACCGAACACGCGGCCTTCGCCCTTGGCGCCGGGCTTGTTCTTGGTCAAGTAGTAGATGCCGAGCACCATGTCCTGCGACGGGACTGCCAGAGGCAGACCGTGCGCCGGAGACAGGATATTGCGCGAACTGAGCATGAGCACAGCCGCCTCCACCTGGGATTCCGGAGAAAGCGGGATGTGCACGGCCATCTGGTCGCCGTCGAAGTCCGCGTTGAACGCGGTGCAGACGAGCGGGTGGATGCGGATGGCCTTGCCTTCAACGAGCGTCGGCTCGAAGGCCTGGATGCCCAGGCGGTGCAGGGTTGGAGCACGGTTCAGAAGAACCGGATGCTCGCGGATGACATCCTCAAGGATGTCCCACACCACGGCTTCTTGCTGCTCGACCATCTCCTTCGCCTGTTTGATGGTGGTGCAGTGGCCCTGCGCTTCGAGCTTGTGATAGATAAACGGCTTGAACAGCTCAAGCGCCATCTTCTTGGGCAGACCGCACTGGTTGAGTTTGAGCTCCGGGCCGACCACGATCACGGAGCGGCCGGAGTAGTCGACGCGCTTGCCGAGCAGGTTCT